>Ga0179593_1430390_pt1 | contig 15070 bp, 14 predicted proteins | sample CZODoug2_1_08_16_FD_185931 | JGI IMG/M metagenome (GOLD analysis project Ga0179593, IMG submission 185931) | Vadose zone soil fungal communities from Angelo Coast Range Reserve, California, USA - CZODoug2_1_08_16fungal (PacBio error correction) | ecosystem: Environmental > Terrestrial > Soil >... | reverse complement strand
CATTTTTGCCTTCACTTTTTCCAGATCCATTGACGTTGTGTCTTATGATCTCGTACTACTCAGCGCCTCCCCCACTTCTTTGTTTCAATGACAACAATCAGTCATTGGTTTTACCTTCATGTCGCCTCTCCCCAGTTCGGCTTACCTCTCTTTTTTTTTTGTGACTGGCGCTACTCTATGGTACCATTGAGGACGTGTTCATTTACCAGTTTCCCCTTCCTCAAAAAAGGGCTTTGTTCTTCCCCAGGCCACACTGTGTGTTTTCTCGAAGTTGATCGACGAAGGTCTGTTCCTGTTTAGCTGTGGCGTGAGCAATATCGTAGGATTCTTTCCTACGACCTTCTGTCTTTTCCCTAGATATACGCCCGACCGGTTGGGTAACGATGGCGAGGGACTGGCCAGAAGAAACCCCCTGTTTTTTTGATCCTTTGGGTCAGGTATTGTAATTCCACAGAGCCGTTGAGTGGGACCCACCCCTTCCACTACGTCCGGACATTTGGTCAATCCAGCGATGTTGGCCCTTCCACTTCCTTCTTTTTCCTTCTTTTTTTTTTAATCATGTTACTCTTACATTTCTTCCCTGGATGCCGCTTGCGTCCTTCCCTATCCCTACTACATCAGTAACTAGTCCATTTACCCCTTTTTCTTTTCTCTTTGCAGCTTTTTCCCCCAGGGAGAGAAACTTTATTTTTCATTTTTTTGCAATGCTGAGCTTTGGATACTTTACCTTGCCAGCTCCCCTTTAATCGTTTCTGCCACCCCTTACGAAAAGACTTGTTGCGAATTTCCCTTCTTGGCCCCTACCTTCTTTCCCCGATCTCAATTGTTTTGGACCCGTTTGTTCGAATTTTTTACCCCCGTTTGAATGTCTTCCTCGGCGCAGCCGTAAGTCTATTTGTCAGGAAAAAACCCTGCGGAGGCGGGCTCTTCTCAGATTCGAGGGTCCGTATCTCCCCGTCCCCCACGGCCTCTTTTTGAGACCCGTTCCTCGTTTGCCATTTGGCTATGGCTACCTTTTTCTTCGTCTTTTTCTTGGCCTCCAGCTTTGTTTTTTAAAAGGTGTACGCTTTTTGCCCCTCTTTTTTTCTCTTCGGTCTGGTGCTGTTTTCCGGCTGTTCTTTCCCTTTCGGCGGGATTCGAACTGGGCCCCAACGCCAATGACCAAAAAATGGCGATGGCCGGTGGTTTTCCCCAGTGATGACCTTACTACATTTTCTCCTTTTTTTTTATGCTCCGCTCCCTCGTGGCGTAGTTTTGAAGGACTGGTCAAGGCAAGACCGTAACCTTTCTCCCATTAACCCACAACGTTCTCTCCCATTCGCGCTTACTTTGCCCCAACGTTTTCGGTTTGTTGCTTTTCTTCTGACCTTTTTATTTTGCCCCCCCCTTCCGAACGACGTAGTCCCCTATGTATACACTGCGGTCATCCGGAGGCTGGAAGTGGGAGTCCCCCCTACCCTAAAGCCGGCTTTCCTTGCCAAGTGTTCGCGTGTGCTGTGGGGCCCATGTTCACTACTAGCCTTCGTGCGGGTAAGTTTCTGCCTTGCGTCAAGGGACATTGTTTTAGATTCTTGAAAGGTGTCCGTCGAACACGGTGCGGTCCACCACCTTTTTCTCGCCTGGTTCGGGCCTTACTCGCTGCGCGGCACAGGCTGAGCGATTGGTTTTACGTCCATGGGCCCTCGTCGTTCCCGAAACTGCGCGTCCTTTGGGAGGCGTCCCCGACTTTTCTGCATCTAGTCCTAGCTACTTTCTTTATTTTTCCCGTATCGCCCGGACAGTTGCTCAAGTCAGAAATCCAAACTTCTCCTGCCTCCTCTCCTGAATTGGCGTTATCTCCTCCCCCCGATGTCGCTAGTGGAATCGTTGTACGGGTCGGCCGCTCCTCGTCGAAAGCGCACAGCACCCGACGCGTTGCCCCTCGTTCATTTACCTCTTCCCCTTACTTTGACCCCGTCCCATTGTTTTAACAACACATGGCCGTCCAACTGCAATTAGTCCCAGACTCCGCCCCCTTTGGGGTGGTTTTGTTTTTCTTTTCTTGTTGAAGCCTCCTCAATGACGTATCCGTTTCGAGGTTTAAGCGGCGCTGGTTCCTGTTTTCCTTTGGCTTTTCATAACCAAGACATCCGTCGGGCTCGTAAACCAGAGTTCGCCGTACTGTTCCTCATTCGCTTGTTTTCTATCGCTCGTCGGATTTAGTCCTGTTCGCCCCCCCTTTTTTTTTTTTTTTTTTCTTAGCCCGTCCCCTCCTTTGCTTTTAATTCTTTGTTGGAGGGAACGTCCCAAACAGCCATGTGAAGAGTTCTTCCAAGGCGAACACCGACATCCCTGAATATTGTCCGAGATGTGACCCGGCTCTCTCTCATTCGTCGTGCTCTTGCCTTGACATTAATCCCCCTATTTCATCGTTCCTTATGTACCCTGTGCCTTTCCTCCTAGTTACTGCGTTTGTCTACACAAGCTGTTGGGCTACTCGACTACTATCATCCTTTTGGATATTCAGTCGCCCTGGTTTTTCTGAAGTCGTTGATTTTACCCCTAGCGACTTGGCTCTGAGTGCACTCCCCTTGCGGCGCAATGGCACTCAGGGTTGGATGCGTCTTCTTTCCATATTTAGAATTCCCAATCTTTCTCTTCTTGACCTTAGTTTTCGCGGCTAGCAGGAAGGGTCTTGTCTGACCGAACCTCCCCCGGATGTTGTACGCCTCGGCCCTAGTGTTTTGAGGTTAAAGGACTGAGTTTCCCGGTCCGTCTTCATTTTTCTTTTTTCATCCGCCTTTTTTACTCGACAGTATTCCCGTGAATTGACAAGTTCCGGCTTTCCTGGACCTCACCCCCTGATTCTCTTCGGTAGTCCCACCCTATTGTAGGGACTCAATCCCTTGATTACGTTCTTCCGAAATTCCGAATGTTGCTTTCCTCCCCTCTCGGCGTCTATTTTTTTTTTTTTTGGGTTTTTTACACCTCGAGTTTATCTACCACCGGTTCTTTTTTGGGGAAACCTGAGTCAATGAAGCCCATTTCTTCCTTTTTTCTCTCTCCCGACTTAATGAACCCCTGTGGCGAGACTTCCTGATCCAGAGATTAGAGATTTTTTGTCTTTCCTGTTCCCCAAGCTTTTTATAAGACCACAATTCACGACTCAGGCCCTAACTCTTCCCTTTCCCCCCATCGTGGCGCGATGTCTGGAGTGAGTCCCTCCCCCGAATCTGCTCGCCCCGAGTTCGCTTTTTTTGTGTTCGATCGATTACCTTGTGACCTTGCCCGGCCACTTCCCCAATCGGCTGTGTTATTTGCCGCCCCCCCGCCGATTACACCTCCCTGTTATCGTTTTCTCCGACTGCAACCATGTCTGTCTTCATGGACTAACAATCATGGTTTCCTCGAGATATGCAACTCCCCTTGACCGTCCTCCGGCCTGATGCTCCGCGTGTTCTTTCTGGAACCTTGATTTTTGGTTTCAACCCGCAAATGCCGAACATGCGTCTGTTTCGCTTCCATTTCTGAAAGCGGCGTCTTTATGTTTCTTGTTTCCCTCCAAGAACCGCCCCCCGTTTTTCCGGTGATACCCTTTGGCCAAATACTAGGCCGTCGTGTAACCCTCTTTGTTCCGTTTTTTTTTTTCAATAATGGTATGGATGACTTGTTCCTCCTTTCTTCTTTCTCGAGGATTCAACCCCCCTTGGGAGTTTTTTCTGAGCAAGGATTTTCTCCCTTTAGCCTTACCCTGGATAAAATGACCCGATCACCCCCCCCTCCTACCCTCGCTCTTGATCCTGCGTTTCGGTAAACGAACTTCCCGCTTTTTGGCCTTTTCGTTCTTCCCCGGTGTATCAACTGTAGGTTCTCCTTTCGTTCCCCTCCGACATAGCTAAAATCCCTCTTTTCTTGGCTGACGGACAAAATTTCAGCCTTTTTCTCCGAAGCGTCTCCAGGTCATTCCCCCTCCTTCGTAAGAATTTGTTCCTTTTCTTCCGCGCACCGAGACCTGACCAATGTCCCGGCCCTTTTCCCCTATTCGAATTACGAGATTCTGAACCCCCCTACTCACATTTGGAGAGAAATTCCGCAGTCCCTCGCGTTACCGGTTTTCCATCATCCCCTTTCAGTCACTTTCTTCACCCGAAGGATTGTTTCGTTCCTCCCCCCCCCTCTCCATCCTGATTCCATCCTCTTACCGCCTGGGCTGCCTTATTCTTAAGTCCAACCCCTGCACGCGTTTCGCCCTGTTGTGTCATCGCACCACGTTTTCGACGCCCCCTTTTTTTTCCCAGCTCTCAGTGCGTATGAAGTGTTGTTCTTTTAAAGCCCTTGACCCTTGCCCCTGCCGTTACCCACCCCCCCTCCAGCACTTTCCCCGCGGTGTCCTCTTTTTTTAGCATACCCCCTTTTACCACTGTACGGCATAAATTTTCCAACTTTCCCGTTTTTGCAGGAGGCTTGGTCAGCGGCACCTTTTCGAAGTTCCCATTACCTCTTCCCCCTTTACAGCCCATACGAGAGCCCCAAAGATCGTTATGCACATTACGCGTCTCCTCAAACACACGACGGCCCTTTAAACCCTCGTCCTCGTTTCAAATCCCATCGACCCACTGGCCCTTTTTTTTTGGCCACCTCGTGCCGCCATGTAACTCGTTGTCCTCCCCCTGCCCCCACCTGGTACTAGTCCAGCACCTCTTTTTCCCCTCACTCGACGTTAAGGCTGCCGTTCCCTTGTTTTCGCGACATTCGACCTTTGATTAATTATACGACCCCTTCGTTTTCCCCAATTGCTTCGCCGTTCTTCGTTTCTTTTCTTTCCTTTAATGTGGCACGCCCTTTTTCCCCCCCTCGGGTTTTTTTTTTTTCCTTCAATCTGCGACCTTCTGTGCAGATCAAAGCTGCTCGACCTTTCTAAGTGATTTCAAACTCAACGTCGGGCTTAGGATCCCTTCCGGATTGTATCTTTTCCCATATTTTCCCGGTACACTCCCGGAATGAGTTGAAGCTGAAACCGAGTAATCCCCCATGGAATCAACCTCCTTTTAGGGGCCCGGGTCATAAAAAGCTTGTCTTCTTTTCGATGGCCGGTCTTATTATAGGGAATGTGGGTTCCTGCCTTAGTTAGTTTCCGCTGGACCAAGCGCTTCTGGAAAAACAGGTATCAACACCCCCTTTGTTTTTAACTTCCCTTCATTTTTTTCAATCGCATTTCCCCTTCCCCGTTTTTCCTCTTTTCTGGATTGAGTCTGGAGTCACGCCAGGAGTACGACGTAGACGACCGACCTTGTCCTCCCCGTCTTCGATTCAAACCTTCACCCCCTTCCTCGCAGATCACCCTTCTTTCTGGACTTCCGCTCCCCTTGTAAAACCCCCAAAACCATTTCTTCACAGGACCATGTAAATGAAAGTCCCTCCTGGAACCACACTTCGGCGAACTCCTTATGCCAAACCTCCCTCCCCCATACGAGTGTGCAGACCTCTTCGAGTTCACCGGCAGACCTTATAATTCACTGGTCGGACTTATTGCCCGTCAATGGTCATGCTGCTGAGTGCGATCCCCGCCAGAAGTCACTCCCTTCCCCCCCTCCCTTTTTGCGTCGCAAATCATACTATTTTTTTCCGTTGTTGTGAGGAGATATGCTTTGGCGACGCACTATCATTTTCTGTCTTTTTTCTTATGGAACCCTTCGCCGCGCCCCCTTTCCTTTTGCGATAACCAATCCGTTCCTGGGGGCTCTAATTTTTTCCGCAGCCCGAATTATTTTTTTCCCCTTCTTGTTTCGCCGTTTTGTGCATAGGTTTCAAGAGTTGGTGGTTTGGGGTTTTTGTCCCCACAACAAGACTTTTTAGGGTTTCCCTTTCCTCTGGTCTTTTTTACCAACCACAGCTTTTTTCTTTTTTTTTTTTCTTGCCCCCGGCCGGTATGTGGAGATCCGGTCTCTCCTGTACCGTTAATGGTTGATCCTTTTAGCCTTTGGCGTTCTCCTATCTGTCTAATTCGTTTAAACGAACGTGCTTTCTTTCCCCCCTCCCTCTCCGCCACCGCGAATCTGAGGTTGGTACCGATGCTTTAAAAATTGAAGTCCATCCCACATTGGTTGTTTCTCTTTGTCCGGCGCTTGTCCCAGCGTGAAACTCTTTCTTTTTCCACCCACTTTTTCCCCCCCCTTTTCGTTCAATGCGGAAATCCAGCTCCAGTTTACATGACTACCAGCAACGTCTTTTAGTTTGTTTTTTATTACTACGTACGCTGCCCTTCGGATGAAACTTTTCGTCTGTCTTTTCCCGTTCCCCTTGAATTCAAGAAGCCCGACGTTTTTTACCCTTGCTTTCCCGGCGAGCCTAGTTTTTTCCCTTCTTGTTCGAGGTAGGTCTTTACTTTCCAGGGGCTCTTTTTAAGACTTTTGCTTTACCCTCCCTCAAGTGCTTCCCCTCCTTTCTTGGGCGAGATCCAAGTTGCGTCAGGTGTTATTTACTATGTCAGCAGTCTTTCTCCTTTTTTTCGAGCCTGAGCGGCGACCTCTTCTTTCGTAACAATTTTCTTCGTGTCTTTTTCTTTAGGCCGAGGAACAACTTCCACTTTGCTTCCCCGATTGAGCTTCTTTCAAATCGTTGTTGGTCTATGGGCTTAACCTTTTTTTTTCGGTAGTGTTTTTCTTCTTTTTTTTTGAAGTCTCCTCCTTATGTCTCTCACCGATGCTGTGCGTTTCTTTTTCTGGTTTTTTTTGTGGCGGTGCTCGGACTGGTCGCTGTCATGAAAGGTCCGCTCACCCCCCCCCTAATTCCTAAAGGAGCTGGCTTGGACAACCCTTCTTCCGTCGCGGTGTCTTCCGTTTGGGTTTCGTATCTGTCTCCGAATTTTCTTTTTACACGTGCTTGTCCCTTTTTCAAGGAATCCGTCTCTTTCCCCCCTTCAACAACCCGTCCTCAATTCGGCGTGGGGTTTTTTCTTGGCCCCCCTTTGCCTGGCTTCCCGTGGTTGTTCCACTGGACGTCCCGATTCGGTTTGCATCCTCACCGCCTTCCTCCCCGACTTCTAAAATGTTTCTCAATGATGGGGAAGGTGTTGTAACTTCATCCATCCTTTGCCTGGCAAAGTGGCCTCAGTGCGGTGTTTCCCATTGTTGTAACGCTCTCTTGCTGGGTCCTTTCTCGCCCCTTTTTACTTTGTTTCGCCCTTCGGCACATTCTGGCCGTTCCCAACTTTTAGGCGACATTGAGCCTATTCTCCCTTCCCCTCAGCTAGTCGCGTCCCCATTATTTTTTTTTTCTTGGTGTTGACGACAGGGGAGATCGTCTTTCCTCCCCTGCGTTACGTTTCCTTTCTCCCTCAGCTTGATAGTAGTTTTTCATTTTTGGTGGTAACGAATTTACCTTCAAGGTGCTCACTGTGAAAGAACACCACAACTTGCCTCGTCTTTGTCCCGCCGCCGAATTGTAAATGATCGTTCCTAGTTTGTGTTTCCGGTCTTTGGGTACATCGGCCTTCCTATGGTCTTAATGTCTATTCTTTAGATCATCGCCATTTCTCACACTCCGCGGGCCGCTCCCTTCTCAGTTGACTTCTTGCAGGTCGTCCATCCCCTTTTCCCCCCCAGTGACGTCTTTCAATGATGCCTGATGTTCCACTCTCGATCACCTGCTTTTTGTTGCTTTTATCTTTTTCATCTAACGTGACGATCCGTTAGATTTTTCTTTTTGAAGGCGAGTTCTGAAGCGTTGTTTTGTCTTTTCTACTCCCCCCTGCCCTTGCCCCCTCAACACGCGTTCTCAAACCCTTTCCGATCTCCTTCTTTAAATCGATCCGGCCAGGCTTTTCCCCATTTTCAGCAGGTTTTTTTTCCCTGTAGCTATCCATTTTCTTCTCCCTTCTTTTCGGGCAAAGACAAACCGCCGTAGTTTTTTTTTTCTTTTGTTTCCGAGTGGGCCGGCAATTGTCCCACCCCTTCCAGATTAGTGTTTTGCCCCAGCTCGGCGAGAAGCCTCGTCTCGTCATTTTCCGACGACCCTTTTTTTCTCTCGATGGTTTTTTTTTTTTCCAGCTCTGTCCGGTCGTCTGCATCTGTTTTTTCATCACACATGTGCTTTCTCGCCCGATCAACCTTCTCCCTTTCGGATCAGTAATTGCTCACAGGTTGTTTTTCTTTTTCCTCTATTTGTTCGGGATAGTCTGAACTTTTGACTCAGGGTTTTTGATGAAATTCGGTCCGTCCCTCAAACGGGTCCGGGTTTGACTTTAGCTGTTTTTTTCCGATAGACTTCACGATGCTTTGTGCAATCGGTGATTTCTTCAGGACGTTTTATCCCGACAATCTCTTGTTTTAAGTCGGATCGGGTTTTCTTCCCCTTCCCTGCCCTTCTTTAAGTCAGGTCCTATCTCTATCTCCCTCCCTTTTGTTTTGATGATCTAGGGCCGGACTTGACGTTTCTTTTCAGGTTCGGACAACCCCCTCTGTGAAGTCGGCACCCCCAATCTGTGTTTGGCCTGAAATCCCTCCTGTGCGCGACTCCCTCCCGAATACGACTCTCATTCTTTTGTGATTTAGGCGCGTGCTCATGTTATCTCCCACGTCGGAAGCCCTGTGCTGGTACTGAAGTTACATCAGCCCCCCGTCTCATGGTTTTCTCTCCCGTCAGAACCACCGTTTTTTCTTCCATAACGCGCCTTACTTTCATTTTGATCGTCGTCGTTACAACCCCTCCTTTTTTTCTTTTCCTGAAAACCCAGCGTCAATGCCGATTTTCCCCGCCCTTCAAGGCCGCTCCCCCCCACTTGTCCTCTTTCGTCGGCCTGAGCCACTTTTTTTTCTCCGCGCAGATATTCCTTTTTTACGATCTATTTATTTTGGCGACCCTTCACCCCTTGCCACCCCCCTCGCTGTTTTCTCCAACCCCCTGCGCAGATTCAAATGGCTTGTCTGATTTTACCACGGCTGTCGGAAATTCACTACCTCTTTCTCGCGTTTAAGACACGTCATCTCTCAAAGCTTTTACTGCGTGTACGCTGTTGGTTACAGGAACAGTTATGTTTATTTAAAAGACAAAAATCCTTCTTCCCTGCGCTTCCCTCCAATCCCCCTCCTCGGTTTTTCACGTTTCGGAGGTCTTCAACCCCCCCCCCACCAGTTCTACCATCAAACCGCCTTGTGATAGACAGATTTTTCCTACGGCAGTTCCGACGTGCACCCCTTTGTTTTTGAACGACTTATTTGACTACCAGTTGCCTCCGTCCACTTTCTCATCCCCCGGCCTCTTTAGTGGATTAGTCTGTTCTCGCTTCCGTTTACTCGCCCTCCCTGGAGCACCATGGACGCCCAAGATGACATCGCTTCTTTTCTTCCCCATTTTCATTCGGCGGGGGTCCTGCGAGGCGTTTTGATGGGTTCGGGCCTGTCCGTTAGATAAGTTAGCCAGCTCACCTTTATTTTCTTCTATCTATAAGGTACTTCTCAGGAACACCTTAGACTCAGTTACCTTGTCTCCCTTTCCTTACCTCTCAGTCCTTTCGGCTAGCGCTTTCGCCGCCCTATGCGACATCCCATGCCGTGTCTGAACCCTTTCCCCCTGACGGCCAGCACTTTTGCAGAGTTCTCCACACCCTGACTTACTTGCCTTTGGAGATAGCCAGAACGCATTTCTTTCTTTTCGCATACTTCCCTTTGTCACCGCCTTATTGAGTGCCTTCGCACCCTTCATCCTTATGACAGACATTGTCGACCCGTCGTTTTCTTTCCTTCTTTTAAGGCACACCGAATTTTCTTTTGTCCAACGTGACGCGCACCTTGCGTGCCAAGCCGTGCGCGGTGGGGTGACCAAATTTTTTTTTAATCTCCCTTGATGCCTAATTGACCCCCTTGTTGACCAACAACCTGCCCCTTTCGAGCAGTTCGACGAACCACCTCTTTTCTGACCCCCCGCGACGGCACTCCTTTTTTTCTCATTTATCCTTTTGAGATCTTGTCTCTTGTTCCCTTGCGACCTTTCCGATTTTCGCCGATTCCACGCCCGAAACCAAGCCCCCCCTCCCGAGAGGAACCCCCTCATCGTTAGACTTCCGCGCTCCTCCCCCCAACTCGCAGGACACCCTATTCAGCGTGTTACATCCCCCCCTCTCAGTTCCCCCCTCGTTGTCATGTATTTCTTTTGCATCACTTGGTACGTTTTTACTAGGCCTCTAAGGTTCTCCTCTTCGGCCTTTTCCTTTGACCATCATTTCCGTAGTCTGGCCCCTTAGTTTATCTCCATTGCCTTCTTACTCCCAACTATTGTCCACAAATATTTCTCCGTGTTCGCCGGCCCTTTGCTGGAATCAAGTCCCTTCCACGGCACTGTCCATACTTTAGTCCCCCCCTTTGTTTAACTAATTGAAAAAATCCTCCTTTTGGATCCCAGCTTGATCCCCCCCCCAACGACTCCTTCCTGCCATGTACGGATTTTCTTCGACATTTTTACGGTTCACCCTGACAGGCTGTTGCTTAACTTATTACATAAAACTACACGTTTTCTTCCCCCCTCTGGATTCCGGGAGCCCCTCGTCTTATTTCTCTTGGTGGTTCGGCCCCCTCTCTCTCTTTTTTTCGCCTGAACCCCCTGCCTGTACCTTTTCTTCCCCCCCAATGTGTTTTAATTCCTTTCCCTTTCTTCGACTTCGCGGGTGGAGTCTTCTCTGGCTTGCCCAGCATTTTCAAGTAGCCTCTCAGTTATCACGCCACCGGTCTTTATCAACCGTTTCCCGAGCACCCTTATATCAAATTACTCTTTTCCTTTTGGAAACACCTACTTTTTGAGGACCAGCCCTCTTAATGAATGATACCCCATTTTTTGTTCGGACGGATGCCCCCTTCCACATACGGCAGCCGGATTCTTTCTTTTCTCAACTCTGACTTCCCCCGGTCGATTGCCTTGATCACCCGCATTGTAATGCTCTTAGATCGCGGCATACAGTCCATCCTCTCGATGGATTCGTCGCCAAATCATCTAGCTCTTTTTCCTCCTCTTCTTTTTTTCTCTCCTCTGATTTGTTTCCGCCTCCTCTCCGGATGCTCGATTTGGCGTTTCTCTCTCCTCACCATTGGCCAAGGATAACCCCATCCAGCCTTTTTTCATTCTCTTCGTCCCCGAGCAGCAGTTCTTTTCTCCCCTTTCTATTGTTCGCGTTTTTGCATCGGCCTTCCGCCGACTTGGGCCATCTGACGCGGTCATACGATGTCATCTTAAACCCTGTATTTTTCGGAAATCCCGGGTTAAGACAAGGCGTTAGGTGTAGCCGTTCTCGGACCGAAAGTTGTGCTGCGCAAGACCGTTTCTTTCCCGGTGCACTATTCTTTCACTTGGGGAAGGACGTGGGTTTTCATCCAGAAGATTCTCCCCAGGACAGGAAGCCTTCTAGCTTTTCTCCCCTATGGCGCTGGTTCTTAACCACATGTTGTTGTGTACCTCTTTTTTGCGGCGCTTGTCAGGCTCCCATACCGATGGCTTTTTTTCCACAACTTCACTACAATTTTTTTCGACCTCCCCTTGCTTCTGGCCTTACCCCGCAATTTGAGTCAACTGGAGTTTTCACTTTACTCCCTGTTCGCTGTAACCAACTCCCTTCCTCCCTTTCTTTCCTATGTCGCGGACCATTTCCTCCTCCTGTCCCGACTTTCGTCGGATCCCACTTTTCATGAGTTTCAGTCTTGCACCCCCCTCGAGGCGGCATCCTTTGCCAGGCCACCTAGTTTTCATTTGGTCCCTCACTCAAAGCCGCCCGAAACGATTGTCGGTCTCTCACGTTGGTCCCTGAATTTTATGATCGACCCCATCCCCGTTTTTTCGAATACCGATGCGGACAGCTTTACGCTATGAAACCATTCCTTCTCCCCGTTTTTGATTGCTGGCCCTAGGCTGACCATGATTTCAATTTTCCCGATGTTGCGCTAAGTCCACCTCTTCTGGGCTCTGGTGGCTTACCGCTCGCGGTTCTCGATGTGCGAAAGGGCGTCTTTCGATGCTTTGGTTTCTGGCCTTTTTTCCCGTTGCTTTTCTTGGAGAGGACCCAGTCGTGAAAGGGCTTTTCGATAGCAACCCAGGATTGCCTTTATGCGTCGCGGGTGGTCCTTTCTTTTGTCGTTTGTACTCCCTTGATCCGACGGTGCGTCTTTGGTCTGTTTTCTGCAAGGCAAGTCATAACTGGTCGATGGACCATACAACTTTCACAGCACGTCGCGCGGCTTGGCCCCCCCCCTTTGGCGTGTGAACTTATCCAGCTTTTTGGTTGTCCGAACGACGTCCGCCTTCACCGGTCTGGCTTTTTTTTTTTTCCAGGATGGCTTTCCTTGTTGCGTCCGTTGCTTTGCATGGCAAAGTGCTCCGCTTTTTGATTGCCCGCCTTTTTAACGCTTTCGCCGTTTAAGGTCTCTCCCCCAAAGTTTTCCCCTTCATGGTGAGACTCTCTTGCAACCGTGTTTGCTTTCCGCACAACCCTTTTTTCGTTCCTTTGCTTGTCCTATCTTGGCTTCCAGCATGATTTCCTGCAAATTCTGAGCGAGGATTTACGGACAGGCTCCTGTCGTCGAAACGCCTTGCCCAGGGTTTCCGTCCCTAACTACTCTGACAGCTTAGTTCCTTTCTGATGGCGCGACCTAATCTCCGGCATGTTTCTCCCCGACTGCCCAGCATACCCCCTTGCCTTTTTTTTCCTTCACTCCTTCCCCCATGTTTTTGGCTTCGAGAGCGATTGCGATCTTTTTTTCCCACTTTATTCACTTTATTTCCTGTTTTTTTGTTAATCGTCGAACTATCTTGCCGAATCACCCCAGCGGCAGTTAATTTTTTTTTACTCCGGTAAGTAGGAAATGTTGTCAATCCTGGATTTCACACCCACAGTGATTTCCTTTAACTGATTATGGTTTCCATCCCCCAGATCATGGGGGTGCTTTTTTTTATGTTCCCAGCATCTCTTCCGCTTCTAGTTCTTAATTTTTCTCTCTTTGCTTTTTTTTCGTTTTCTCGGCAGGGTTTATCCAGGTCCTACTGTCGGGGACACTCCGTTCTCCCTCGTTTCTCTCCGAGTTTTTACGTGTCGTTCAGGATTTCAGTCACTGGCCGACAAAGCCCGTGGTGCTTGTAGCGTCCTTATTTTCCTCCGTCTCTTTTTTCGTGAAAGACCCCCCCCCCCCTCGTTTTTGGCACGTGGTGGCCGGTTTGCCAAAGATATCATTCCTTTTTCCTTCCTCCCAGACTCCTTCGAGCGATTCGGGTACGAATCCCCCTAGCTCCATCTTGTTTTGTAGAGTCCCCTTCTTGACGTTGGTTTCTTTTGAATGAGGTTGTTTCCCCAAGCTGTTGTTCTGACGACCCCTCTAACAACTTTTATCACTGGAGTCATCTGAAGTCGCTCCCGGGTGGTTTCTCTTTTGAGGATTAACTGAGCTGAGTCTGTTTTCTATAACTAGTCCCCTTCTAACCCCCCCCCCCCCCCCCCCCCCCCTTTTCCGCTCCCCCTTTTAGTACTTTCTCTTAGCGTTCGTAGAGAACGACTACTTAAATTGCGCTCCATTGTCAATCGGTAGAGGTCCTTCCCTTTCAAGGTAGTTTTTTCCAGACAATTGAGTGTTTGTACATACTTAAATTATCTGGTTTGTTCAGGCCTGCTAGGACAAGTCCCAAGTCCGGACATGTCGCTTCCCCCTTTCCCTCCTTCCCTTTCCGTGTGTGGTGCGAGTTTTTTGCGGAGGCGGACTCCTTCAGGCAGGACTGTATCAAACCTATGAGACGCGCGTTTATCCGTACACCATCTTTAGGGCCTGCCAATCCCTTCTGAGTAGGCTCTAAGTCCTTGGCCCTCTTTCCTGGATCTTTGACGCTACGTCAGCGCCATCTCAATGCGTCAAGCACTGGTTAGATGGAGTTACTGCAGCTGACCCACTTTGAATTCACTCTACGACTTCATCCCCCATTTTGTTGTTTTACTTCTGATCAGTTTTACTGAATTTTGATGTGTTTCCACCCCCAGTGTTTATTACCCGACAATTCATCCACGACCGACCTTGACCGCCGCTCTCCGACCCCATCTTGGCTCATTCGCGGCATGAGCGACGTCCTCTTTGCCGAGCCGTCTTTGCTCGTCGCTGATTGGTTCCGCCTTGCCGACACTCGGCCCCGCGGCTGTGTCTTTTGTGCCACCCCTTTCTCTCGCTTCAAAGAAATGTTTCTCCCCCCAGAAGCACAATGTCCGTGTCGTCCATGTAACCCATCTTGCTCGATCTGTCAATACCCGTCGCTTTCCGCCGGAATGAGTTTAGACCTCGTTTGTCGGTTCATAAGGGATGTTCCTGTATGCCCCCCTAAAGACCGACACCGCCGTCTCGCCGTTCTTCCCCCTCCTTAACGCGACTTCAGTTCGGATCCCCAATCCCAGACCCTCCAAATTTTCAGTTGAGCTTTTTTTAACATCCTGGTTACTGGGACGGTGGCCTGTGTTGAAACCCTTTGTACGCGGTCCTTCGTCTCGTTACAAGGCCTTGAGTAACGTCCTCGGTAGTGATGCCCAGCTTTCTCTCCCGAGGTTCCCCCTCCCATTAGGAGTCATTGCTGTATTACACCGAAGAAAACACTCCGATCATTTCATCGGAGCGAAGTTAAGACCTTCGAGCGTTGTGGGTTTTTTCCGCGGCTTGTCACCTTCTTTGACTGTTTTTATTCCTTCCGCAGGTCTTCATCGTCCGTCTTGATTTCAACTTGCCAGCAATTTTATGACTGTTCCTCGTCCCATCTTCTTCCTTCGCTGCTTTAATCGTCACGCTTTTTGTTCGCAATGGCAGAAGCACCCCTTTTGCGCCGCCCCCGAATTTGACAGCTCGTCAACAATCTTGGCCTGACCTTTCCCCTGAAGATAATCTCTCGTTCCCGCGGGGACCTCCTCCTTCCGAACTTTGAAAGGACCAGTTTTTTTGGTTTATAACCCCTCCCCATCATGATTCCAAGTCCTCTTCTTTATTTTGGCATTCTTTTTTCGTTCGTACCCTTCCCAACCCTTCACACGCGTTCGACAGGCGGTCTTTCACTTATTTCCCCGCACACTTTTGTCCAAGCCGCTATGACC
>Ga0179593_1293681_pt1 | contig 15071 bp, 19 predicted proteins | sample CZODoug2_1_08_16_FD_185931 | JGI IMG/M metagenome (GOLD analysis project Ga0179593, IMG submission 185931) | Vadose zone soil fungal communities from Angelo Coast Range Reserve, California, USA - CZODoug2_1_08_16fungal (PacBio error correction) | ecosystem: Environmental > Terrestrial > Soil >... | reverse complement strand
CGTCGTCATACCCTTTTTGATCCTTCCCTTCTCCCCAGACTTCTTTTTTTCCCTGGTCCCTGTCTTTGTTTAACTTTTTTTTCGTTTTCGTCTCGAGCACAGAAACTTTTTTACTTCTTTAGGCTGGTCCTCCCCAGTATGTTGCTCGGACGTAAGTCTCCGAGAGTGGGCGACCTTTTCACTTTCCGTTCTTGGATCTGAATTACTTTCCCTTCTTTTTTTTTTCTGGTCAATCTACACCATTTTGCTTGTACATTTTTATGTTCGGCATTTTATCCCTTCTCTCTCTTCATCTATATTTTTTGTGGTGCGACATAATTATCTGAGATCCGGTTTTCTCACGCCCACTGGTGAGAGACTCCAATATCGCTTTTTCTTTTCTTAGAGAGTACTCTTTCCCGTTCTTTCTGTCGGACCCACATTCAATTTGGCTTTTCTCCCAATCATGTGCGGCATTTATTCTCCCCCTCTCCCTCTAGAGAGATTGAGATCCGCCCCGGACCTCATTATAGTTTTTGCTGGAGCAATACGGGCGCCGAAACCATAAGATTTCTGTTTTTATTAGAGAGCTTGGATTTTTTTCCAACCTTCTGTGGTCCCTGCCTTTCTTTCCTCCCATTCTTTTTCTCATTTTTTTCCCTTGATCACGAGCTGCCATTAGCGAGGGCAGAGACCTAATTTCTCGCGTATTTTCTTTCAAGCTCATGGGATTTTCGCGCCTCCTGATTTGCATTTTTCATTTACGTCATAGATTCTTTAAACTTTCAGTTTTTTTTTATAGGCTTGCTTGTCTAGGTACTGTTTCTTTCCTTTTTTCTTTCTCTCTCTTCTGAAGAGAGAGATGAGGACCGTCTACCCCATTATAGAGAGCGGAGTCAGCTCTTGTCTAAGCGAATCCTTTTTTCTTGCTGCTTTCCTTTTCCGTCTTAAGACTTAATTCCCTTCCTTTTTCTTTTTGAAATTCAATTTTTCTGCTCAGATTGTTTTTTCTTCTTCGATCCTCTCTTTGACGCTCTATTGGCGAGAACTAATTCTTCGATGCCAGAAGAAAGTCACTTGTGTTCGTGTCCACTTTACTACTTTTTTCCCTTCTTTTTCTGAGAGATTTTCCCCCCTACTTTTTTTCATCTCTCATTTTCTTTTCATTTAGTTGACTGTTCTCATTCCCTCCCCCTCTCTCGAGACCAAACTGAATCAGAGATTGAGGGCCTCGACTCCCTTTCGAGAGCGGACTCCCTCCCCGGTCCCGATCTCCTCCTGATAGTACCTTTGCTCGAGTTTTTGCTCCAACCTTTATTTCTTCTTCAACTTTCCTTTGTCTTTCTTATGTGTCTCCTTTAGAGATAGAGCGATTCTCGAGATTGAGTGCCCGCGACATCCTTCTCGCAGGTGAGGAATCACTCTCCCCCCCGCTCGATACTACTTTCCCCTTATCCCATGGAATTCGTATATCTCCTCCTTCCATTAACCACCTGTGAGTTCGACCAATTGTTGCACCCAACGCCCCCCCCACCCCAACCGGGGACCCACAGTCACCCCCCCCCCCCCCCATGCTCCTCCATCTGTTTTAGGCCCACATTAGTTCCTATCCCCTTCCTTTTCTCACTGACGGAGGGCGGCCTCTCCATTGCTCTCGCTATGGCATTTTGACCCCCTTGTCTCCCCCTCCTTCTCCCCCAGATTTCCCTGGCCCCCTCCCAACTAACCAAATTTTTTTTTTTTCCCTAAGATTGCCGACCATTGAGTTTTCCCTTTAACGACAGTGATCACAACCTAGTCTATTCTGACCTTTTTTTCTCTTTTTTTTCTTCGTCTTGTCTTGTGCGCAAGAAGCTGTGCATCAAAACCTCTGAAAGTTCCCCGCCCTTGTTGCCAGCACATTTCTTTTTCGGAGACCCGTGTCCAGTGGTTGGAGTTCTGAAAAATCTGACCCTTTTTCCTCGTGTTGCACCCCCTTTTCCTTAATCCACCTCATGCCCCCCCCTTACAGAGAACATTTGCGTCGGAACGAATATGCATCACCATTCTTGGATCCTTCCCTTTGAATAGAGCCCTCCCCCCTAAAATAATTTCTGACCTCCTTCGATTCCCCCATTTAATATTGCTCCCTCTTCCCCAATCAAATAAAATTAGATGTACTTTGCGTATTTATGCTGATCATGGGACTTTCGGCCGTCCCCAGCCGTGCCCTCTTGCCTTGCCTGCTGAAGATGCTTTTACCCCTCTTTGATTTCTTGACAGCTCTCACCCCAAGATCTTCCCCGGAAGCGACCTTTTGAGTGCGGCTAACGTGCCCCCCGACGCAACTCTGGACCCCTTTTTCTGCGGGCTATAAACTCTTCTGACACCTTCCTTTCCTCCCCTTCTGACTCCCCAAGAAATTTAAGTCCCCCCAATCTATGTTATACCCACTCTATACTATACCATCTTCTCCCCCCCTCTATATCTTCCCCCCCTCTATTCCCCCCACTCTAAATATAATGTTCTTTATTTTCTACCAATGTTTTTTTTTACATGTTTCCCTTCTACCCCTTTCTTGGGACGACTTTTTCCCTCATCGATGAAGAGGTCACATCATGTATTCTCCTTCCAAACGCCATCCCGACACCCCCTGAAGTAATTTTTTCTTGTTGGATCTTTTCCTCTTGAGTGCCTTTCCCTTTCCTTTCTCTGCCCTTTCCTCTTCCTTTTCTTCCTTACCTTTCCCCCCTTCCCCCAAACAATGATGATTGCCCTCGCATATTACCCGCGTCGAGGGGGTTTTTTGGTTGTCCCGGTCGTGGCTTTCCCAATTGGTTCTTGTTTTTTTTTTTTTTTTCTCTTTCCCGGAAACTCTTCTTTCTTCCTCCCCCGGCGACGTGCCCGTGCGAGCTTGGCTATTGTGCTGTGTTTCATGACGACCACCCGGTGTGAATGGTTCTTCCCCTTTGTCCTGTAGAAAAACTTTTATCATTACTTCGTCTTTTTTTCCTTCTGGTTTTGGCCAGTCCTTTTTTCCCCTCCTTCTTTATTGATGATAAACCCCAAAGAAGCGGTTTGTCTCTCTCGCAGTTTTCCCCCCCCCTGCCTCTGATGACGGGCGTTATCCCGTGACACATCCTTTTTTCCTTTTCCTTTCCCTCCCCCCTCAGCTTCTTTCCCCTACAGATTTCCCCTTTGTCCTCAACCACTGATTCTTCTTCTTCTCTCTCCTCCCCCCCTTCCTTCAAGTTGATTTTTTTCGCGGAAGGCAGGCCGACCCTGATTCGATACGGGGGGTTTGTCAATCGTCTGTTATATGTTGGCCGACTACCAGTGCTTCTTTACTTCAGAGAGTGCCCTCCCTTTCCTCTGGTGTTTTCTCCTCTTTTCCTTAAAACTGCTGTCCCCTGAGAGGTGCTGTTGCCTTTTTTCAGCTTTTCGTTTCGTCTCGTGCCAGAACCATCCCACCTTTTCTTCTGCCCCTTTATAGCTTCCCTTTACTGGCGGTCATTCGCCTTCCCCTTGTTTCCCCTCCTGTTTAGGGACTGCTTGCCCAATAAAGAGCCCGTTTTGCGCCCCGCGGGTTTTTCCTCGCTTCATCGGGTCCAAAAACCTCCTCGTCCTAGCTTTTTTTGTTCTTTCCCCTTCCTCTTCCCCCTGCAAACGTTCGTATTGATCTTTCTCTTTCCTTTAAAACCCAGCCGATTTCTTTAGTAGCGAACACCTTGAGCGGTCGCCGTCCCAACCTCTCCTGTCCTTTTTCCGTAATCCTCCTTCGCCTCCATCACCCCCAAAAGACGCTAGCGGGACTTTCTCTTTTTCTCGCAGACGTTTTTGAGGACGCTGGATCCTGAACACCTAGTAATTTTTTCTAACAAAGTCCCCCCCCCTCCCTCCCCCACTACAAGTCTTGTACTCCCTTTGTTTCTTACGGTTCGTATTTCTCGTAACAGGCTGTGTTTTGTAGACAGCCATCCAGTTTAATGAGCGAGACTAGAACACGGCGTTGTTTTCCTTCCTTCCTCATCTTCATGAATCTGTCCCAACGGCTTAAGTTTCCTTTACTTATTTTCCGTACTTCCCCCAACCCCCTTAGAAATCGTGGCCACAATCGTTGCAGCGATCCATTATACAGCCCCTCTTCCCCCAACACTCCACTAAGCTCTTTCCCTCTCTTCTCCTAGTTGATGTTTTTGTCTAGTTATTATTTCTTTGTTTTTCCAGTTTTGTATACTTTCTCCGATCCGATGGGGCCACTAGGCGGAGTGTTTTGTAGTCTGCAACTCCGTACTGTACCTTTCCTGTGCTATGAGGCATGCTTTTCTAGTCCTTTGGGTAGTTCCCAACCCCCACATTCCATGTATTTCTGCGGTTCTTCCTTTTTTCCCTTTCCCCCCCCTTTTGCGTGGCCTTTTTCTGACCCAAAAACAACTCCGGACTATAAGGGGTCTTCACCCCCCCACCGAGCTCTCTTCTTACACTATTGTCTTTCTATCGAATGGCTTTCCACCCCACTTTCTTTTTGCCTCGCCCTGCTCGTTTTCATCCCCCCTTTACCCGTTCTCCCCACTCTTAAAGTCCGCCCCGATTTTTCTTTTTTTAGGATTCGGGATTCGCTTTCTCATTTCCCCCGCGTCCTTTTTTTTCTTCACGAACATATACAACTCGTCGCTCCTTCTCAGCCCTAACACGGATGGGTTTAAAGACAGAACCGTATTCCCTCCTACGTTGCTTTTTTTCCTATTTTGGTACTAGATTTGAACACACCCTCCCCCCCCCCCCCCTTGCTCGCTTTTGCGCTCCCCCCCCCCCACGCCCCCGCTCTCACGCAAAGACCCTTCCCAAAAAAAACGACTGGCGCAGCCGATTCGCACGCGCACCCTTATTGCCCTTCCCTTCACACCTTTGTCTTCTTTCTTTCTTCTCGAAATGCTCTTTTCCCGAGATACTTCATACTCCCTTGGATGGATCGCGCCAGTGTCGACGACGAACCCTAGAAAGGCTGCCAACGGAGCCTCCCCCCTTGTCCCATATGGCCTCTCCCTTGACTTTTTTTCCCCTCTCTGCAAAAGGCAGTCTTCCCATATGATAGCTGCCGTACCCTCTGGTAGTAGCCACATTATCCCCGTTACGCTCTTTGACAACCCCTTCCTGAAAGTTCCAGGCATTCTTCCTTCGAATATCCCTTCCCTCTTTTCTCTGATCAGACGCCCTCACCCACGTATTTTTGAGCATTTTGAATTTCGTCGTGCGCGATCGAACGTCATGCATGATTTTTCAATTTTTCTTCCTACTCCAGTCAACCTCCCTCTTTAGTGTTCCTTCGAGATGATACCCCACGCGCTGCTGTTTTCTTATAATCGCTAAGCGTTGGCCCGGATCGGAACAACGGGGCCCCGGATGCCATTCTCCCCCTCTCCTTTCCCCCTTTTATACAATTTTTTTCTAATTTTCAACCGTTGATTTTCCTGCAAATTTATTTTCTCTGAACCCACTAAACAATAGCCCCTTCTCAAAGGTCACTTCGCGTTGTCAAGTAAGTCAAGCGTTCCGTGCCTCAGCCCTCAACCATTTTCGTACCTCCCCTCCCTTTTCTCTTTTTCTCGAGTTTTCGGGTAATATGCACGTATTGACATCATTTTTTTCTTTCTATGGCACAGCTTTCTTTCCTTTCCCTTCAATATCTTCGTCTTCCCGCACCAGATGAAACCCTATCACAATCCCAGGACTTGTGTCCTGTCGCGGTTTTCCTTCTCTTTTCCTGATTTCCCCTTTTCCTCTTTCTGCTCTGTTAGTTTTTTTTTTTCCCCCCCCCTTTTTCAACAACGACTTGTGTATTAATTAATGACCATTTCACCCCCCCACATTTAACCCCATCACGCACAATTATATTTAGATTTTCCATATAGAGTCTCTCTCTCTGGTCTCCTTCAGAGGTTTCTATAGTCTTCCCCTATCTTGTGCCCCCTTTCTTCTAAAGGCTTTTTCTTCCCTTCTGGAACCTTGGGGTGCTGAGTAGTTCAGAAAGCCGCCTGCCCTTCCCTGCTTATTTTCCCCCTTTAAGCGTGAGATCCACTCAGCTTCTCGGTCCCGTCCTTGGTAGAGCGGTCATGACATTCATTCCCTCTCTTTTCCCCTTCATCCTTCCTCCATGCATTCCCTCTCCCCCCCGCTGTGCGGCCACCACTTTCAATGATCAGCATAATACCCTCACATCTCTTTTCTTTCCTTTAATATATCGATCAATATTTAATTTGTTTTGTCCTCGCAGCATAATCAAGCCTTTTGTCTTTTTCTTTCAGTAGAGAGGTCCCCTTTCTCTGTGACTCATACCCGAATTGTTTTCTTCATTTCCTGCTGGTCTGGGAGGTGGACCTGCTGGCTCAAGTCGTTAACACACAGTTTTTGTTTCCCCACTGCTTTTTTTTTTTCCCACTTTGTCTATTTTCTCCCCAAAACCCTGTCCACGGTTTTTTTACTTTGATGTCTCACGAGCGCCTTGCCCTTTAGATGTTTTACTGTGTCTTCTTGCTTCCCCCCCCATCCTCAAGACCCAAAGAGCAACCACCTACGGCGAACTCTCCCTCGTTTGATCGGCGTCGTAACCGAAATTTTCTTCTCTGAGTCTTTGTATTTGGATCTGGATCACCCCTTTTCAATCTTTTCTCCTTCCGTGAAGAAAAAATTTGAATTCCATTTCTATCGATGAGCTCATCGATCGAGCGTCCGCGGCCATCTTCGTCCCTGGCGATTTTTCGTCCCCCCCTAAACTGTTGGTCACCCCTAGTCTTTTCTTTCCAAATTAATTTCTACATCCCCCCCCCTTTTTTTGCCTTTCAGAAGGGATCTTTCTGCCTCCATGCCCCTCCAGCTCGGAGAAGGCCGCTCTGCTTTCTTTTCTATTTCTTTCCGCCACCCCGATGTATACTGAGGTCTCGTTCTCCCATCTCGCTGCAGCTTCCAGTCTCCCTCCTCACACTTCCTCACCCTCCCTCTTTTCCGCCCCCCAAATTTCCCTATTCCCAGTCAGGGGTTACTCCTTCTCACCGCAGAAAAGACAGGCCCCCTTTTTTTTTAGGCGCTCGCCTGAGCTTGCTTTCCTCTCTCGAACTCTTCTTTTCCCTCTTCCCGTTTGACCCCCAATATCGAGGCCCCTGTGATCAGCTTTTTCAAATTCCCTTCCCCCCCAGTCCTACTTCTCTACCAAAGAAAATTGCCCGATGCCCCCTTCATATAAGTGAGTTCAACCTTCGATCGACGATTTCAGGCCAAATCGGCTCCCCCCCCCCTTGTGATTGAGTATGCAGCGAGCCGAGAGGTCTCTCCCAGTCCCCTTCCTCAGCTCGCTTGCCAGATTCCTCCAAACTTCCTACAATACCTTCCCCTTAGACAATCCCTGTTTCCCCGAAGCCGTTATCCCCCTCATTCTCTTTCCGAACTACAGGAAATCTCTTCTTCCCTTCCTCAAATGAAGATTTGAGTTAAGATCGCTCTAATGAAGGTCTTCCCGCCAATCTCGCTTCTTTTCTCTTTTCCCCTAACCGCAGTTTCCACCTTCCACTATCTACCAGACATGGAAGCTTCACTCTCCTTAGTTAAAGCATGCTCTTTGACCCCTCCATTGCCAGATCGTTCTTTCGCTCCCCGAGCTTCCTCCCAGTTCCCGATCCTTTATTCATCTTCCCGTGAATATACCTTTCCTCTTATTGATAACCTGCCCTTCCATCTTCATCACAAGGAAAATTGCAGTTCCCCCTCCCCCTCCGGATTTGAAGAATTAGCTCTTTTCCTTTTCCCCCAGGCAAGATCGTTTGAGGTTCTGCCCGTGAGAGTTTTTAAGATTTTAGCTTCCTTTTCGTGTAGCTTTCCATTCTTTCTCTTAGTGCGCGATCTCGCCCCTCACAAGCAGAAAAGGCCTGGGGTATACCATTTCCACATTTTGCCGAGCCGACCGCACCTCCTTTAAGCAGTCCGACCCTCCCCTCCCTCCCCTGGAGTATCTTTTCTTCTGACCACCTTTATTTTTCTTTCCGTCTAATGATTTTTTTTTCCCCCTCTCCTTCTCTTTCCTTAGAGATCTCTGTCCAATGACGCAAAGGAATTTTCGACAAGCAAATGCCGATGCCAGACAGCTACCTTAAGCAGTCAGTAGACTCCCTTTTTCAAAACTTTCGTAAATGATCCCCCCCCCCCCTTCTACCCGCATTCCTTGTCACCGCGCACCATCCCTCGTGCAGCAGTTAAGAAAAAGCTTTTCACAAAGCATCGTTATGCTCCTCGAAGACGGAGCGCAAATGTTTTGACCGCCGACCGGCGGAACAGGTCTTTTCTCTCTCCCCCCGTTCCGGTCCTACTCTATGATCTTTTTTTCCTATACTGTTTTTTTCTTAGTATCTTTCCCCCCTTTTTATTAGTCCTCTCTCGACCGTTCCATGTTTCTTTGATTGGCTTGTTTTTAAAGTTTGAGACGGCGATCTCTAGCCATTGTAACTATGCTTGGAAGGGCTTTCGTTCGAAGCCATAGTCTGGTGCGCGTGACCCTCCTTCCAGTGATCTATCTTCTCTTGCGCCCTTCCCTTTTTCTTAGAGCGATGCTTCCCCCCTCTTCTTTTATGGATCTTCACTTTTTATTTGCTCCCAAGGTCCTTTTAGCATTTTAGGATGATCGAGCGCAGCAGCGAGTTTTTTTTCGCCCTCATTTTTATTTCTCTCTCGCTGCCCCTAAAAGTGTTTCTTTCCCCACTCTCGATTTTTTCTTCATCTCCTTCTTCAAGGAGTTAGTATGGTCACCCCGAGGCCCTTCCTTGGTATAAAATGAAGTTTTGGAATTTTACGACGGTCGCGCGCCTCCCTCTATTCGTGCTTTCCTCCCTAAATCCTTACTCCCCCCCCCCCCCCCCCCTACCCCCCCCCCCCCCCCCCCCCCTCTGCCGTTACTCACGCTAAAGTTCCTAGTACAATACGCTTCTTTTTTTGATAGATTTCCTTTCTTTCCCCCACTCAAGGCTTTGTCCTCATTGCAATTTGCTTTGGTCTCACGATGTTTTTTTGAATTTTAGTGGCTCACGCGTGCAATGTGAGTCGGGCAGCGACCCCTTCCCCCCCTCTGATAGTAGGAGGAACTTCCCGGTCCTCGCTCAACACCGTTTTTTTCTTTCGTTCCCCGCGCCCGCTTTTCCAATAATTCTGATTTTCATATTGAAATTTTGCTTTTTTCTCTATGCATGTGACGGCATTTTCGCTTTTCTCGGCGCGCAGCAGCCTCCTCTTTTCTTGAAGCTAAATAATTTTCTATTCTCTTGCCTCTACTGGGAGAGCTGCATCCTTTTTCCTTGCTTTAGTAGGAGGACCTCTACAATCCTTCTTGTTTTGAATCCTTTTTGACCCACCTGATTGGTCTCTTGATGTTTGAGGCCCTGTTTTTCCTCTCTCCCTCTGTTCCTCCTAGTATTTGCGTCAATTTACTTAAGTCTCGCAGACGAAAGGATACAGGGGGAGTGGACTTCACCGAGTCCTACGGTTTTCTCCTTTGCCTTTTCCCTTCGTACTGAGAGCAATGTCTTTAACATTCTGATTGGCCTCGGCAATTGGTCTATTCGTGAATGGGAGGAATTCTCCGTCTCTCGACATGAAGATATGATTGATTCCCCCTGCCCTAAATTGACCTTCTTGACGCCAGCTTCAAGTGGAGAGGCCCTCCTGCATCTTGCAAGTTCCCTTTTCGCGATCCTGCTTAAAACCCCCCTTATTTCCTCATTCCCCCTGTGATTGTTACCTCTTGAGTTTTCGCGCTCTTGCGCGATGAAGAGACTCTTTGTCCCTCGACCTCCTTTTTTTGAGGAAGCAAGCTCAAGACGTTCCTCATCATGATTGCTTTTTCATTTTTTTTGAGTTCCCCTTCCTCAGTCACCCCCCAGTTTGGCCGTTCTCCATAGTTCCTCCAAAAGCCCTCTTGAGTCCCCCCACCCTTTGCTTTCTCCTCTGTGGCCGGTGAGACTGCCGAGCGGCGGACGTTCTGATTCTTATAGAGGAATTACTTCCCTTTTGTCTGCACCCTCCACCGCTGGTCAATAGTGGTCTCCATACAAAAGACAAACTCCGCCTTGCAGTGAAAATTGCCTGTTTTTCCCCTGACAAGAAAGGCTCCCCTCTTTTCGTTAGCCTTTTGTGCTCTTTTTCGTAGTTGGTGAGTGTCGCGCCCCGAGTCATTCTTATATCCCCCCAGTTAACGGTCATCCCCTTGTCCAGCCCCCACGCGTCTTCTATTTCCCCTTTTTTTGTGACTCGGCGCAGGTGTTCCGTCGGTGAACCCACCCGTTGCCTCTTCGACCATGTGTTGACACCTCCGAGAACATGCTCGCAGAATTGCTCCCTCCAATTCTTAGGAGGCATCTCCCTGCCCTCTTCTCCCCCCCACATACCAAGGCCCCCCTTTTCTTTTCCCTGCTGCTATTCCCATTCCAACTTGATCGATAATATTAACTACCATAAAATTCGCTTGTTCCTTTTATTATGATGTATCAGGGGAATTGATGGTCCCCCCCCGTGTGCATGATGAGGCAGCTTCCTTTCCTCTCTCTTCTTTTTAATGGACCGACTCCCAGACTTCCCCCGAATTACAGCTTTGAGTTTCCCCCTTTTTCCTTGCCTCCCGATTCCTTTCAGGCTTGTGGGGAGGGTGGCTTCCCTACCCCTCACACCAGTGTTACATCCCTGAAGCGTGCGTCAAATGTCCCAGTAATTCCCCCAGGTATCCCTTAGACCTTATTATACCATCTCGATTCTTCCCCTTCTAGATGTCAAATCTAAGCCTCTTGATGGTTATTCCATGTGGTTAACTGTCTTATTAAGCCCCGTTTTACTCCTTTTCCCCCCTGCTAATCTTCAGATTTCCCCTTAATCTCCTTCCACAAAGAGAGCACTTCCAGGAAGTAAATTTTATTGTTATTTTTGCCCGATGGTGCTTTAAGCTCGAACTTCCCCCCCTTCCTGCTTGTTTCTTCCACTACTTCCCCACACCTGATGATTTTCACTCTGCCATATTAACAAAGGGCTCTCCCCCTTTCTTGGTCCTTAACAATTGTGTTTTGAAATTCACTCTTATTATGACTTGCCCACTTGCGAAGTGACGTTGAGATTTTTCCTATTTTTCTTCTTTTTTTCACTGACTACCCCCCCCCCCGTTCTCCCGGTAAGTTTTGTAAGTTCCCAAATTTCGAAGGGAATGATTGTCCTTTTTGCCCTTTTCTTTTTTTTTTGTGTACGATCCTGTTCACTCTCGCGAGATATCACACACACCTCCCTTTTCTTTTTTATCTATCTGCCGGCCCCCTCCCCTATTGACCTTGATTTTTTCTCTCCCCGGTGAAAAATCTTGTCCCTTACTTTTTCCTACTCTAGTCTATGCCTCTTTCTCAAAAATGTCCGAAAACCTCTAGCTTTCGTTCGTCTGAGACCCCTTTTACCTCCTTGACATTCTCTGATAGTCACTTCACCTTCCTCCGTCTGAAGTTCCGATCCCTTTGTTGCTTACCCGATCTTCTTGCTAATGTTGGGACTACCAGGTCTTCCTTCAGCGCGAATTCTTTTTCTCCCCTTGGTCCTTTTGCTCGATTTGAAGCCTACCACGGCGGTCGCCGCGAGGTGAGTTGTCCTTTCCTTACTGTTGGTCCCAATCCCTTTCCTTTTTTTTTTCCCGACTTTTCCCCGCCCGATCCCTCCCCCTTGATTTTTATGACAGGCTCCCCTCGTCCCCCTCGAAATGGCGGATATTGCCTGTTTACCGTTTGCCGACGTCATGTTATGTTCTTCTTTGGCAATAAGACCTCCGCTGGTCTTCCTCGTTTTTTTCTATCTTTACTCTCTTTTTCCAAAATACTAGTCCCCTCTCTTTTTTGTTTCCCCTCTCCCCTCGCCCCTTATCTTCCAAGCAAAGTCGTCGGATCGGTCTCTTTAACCCCCACCCATCCTCTTTTGGCTTCTTGCTTTTCTCTCACAATTTGAGATGGTCGCTTTCCCCCCACCCCAGGATTCTGGCTTCGTCACTGCCCCCGATCCTCTCACACGAAAAAATCTACTTCTCGGAATTTTTCCTCGTGGTGCGCAGAAGGGGATTTTGGAGGAATTTCCCGGAGTCAGTCGGTCCCCCCCTTTTTTATCCGTGGAAAACATCCCCCCCCTCCGCCACTAAAAGCCTTTAGTATCCCCCTCCTGCTTTGATAGGTTCCGAGCCAACTTATCTCCCGGCTTTTGTTCGCCTTCCACCCTCACAGGCACCTTTCTCCCTCTCCCTGAAGACAATCTAGTTGTTTGTCCGAAGAATGCTTCCAATTCCCCCCCTTAATTGACAATCCCTTTTAGAACCGGCTGACTGGGTACAGTACGTGATTTGCAGGTCTACCCCAACCTCCTCCTCGGGACACTTGCGTTCCCCATTATTCTCTCTTCTTGTCAACCACCCTAACTCAGGATCCCTTTCCTACCATTCCTTGTGTGTTTCTGTGATCTCTTTTTTTCGTTGGGTTTTTTGCCTACAGTGCTGATATAAATCCCGCTGGGGCACGTCGGCTTGGTTTGTTAGTAGGAACCCCCTTTCCCTTTCCTTTAACCCCAGTCAGCCCGGTTCCCCATTGAGTCCCTGCTAAATGTCCTGACGTTCGGGCGGACAAACAACTCTTCTTTCTCCCCCCCTTTATACCTCAGAAATGGCCCCTTTTTTTTTCCCCGTACTGAACAACAACGCATGGCCGTTCGAGTTTCCCCCCTTCACTAATCAAACGCAGCCTATCGTCCCCTTGGGATTGTCCCCTTTCCTTTCTCTGGGGCTTGTGTGATCCCTTCCGGGTTTTATGGGCTTTCCTCCCCCCAACCAACCCCTCTCCTAGACCCCCCGACCTTAAAGTCCGTGATCGACTTTCTTTGATCGCGTTGCTCCGCCCTCCCTTCAAGGATATTTTGTCCCTCGACCACTCCAAATTTTCGCTACCTTTTTCCCTGCTTATTTTGTTCAAGAGAACCGACCCTCTCCCTTTGCTTGTGAATCTGGTATCTTTTCTTTCCCCGCCCCCAAAAAACGCTAGGGCGAGTATTTGGTTCCCCCTCGGAGCTTACTATCCCCCCTACCCAAACCGATGGCGCTAACAGCGTTGCCTTCTTATTCCCCTTCCAAAACCTTAAGTTTCCGTCAGGCCGATCTAGCCTTTTTCGGGCCGCCGATCAGTTCCCCCCAGCAATGTTTATCCGATCCGTAGAATCGCCACTAGAAGATGCAACCCCGTTTTTTGGAAAGCAGCCACTTTTTGGCCTCCGTTTGTATCCTTCCCCATTATTCCCCTCCCACTTTCGGCATTCCCCTAATGCTCTGTCCTTCACGGTAGTAGATATGGTTTTTTTCTCCAAACACATCCCAGTTCCCCCTCTCACCCCATTATCCCCGACATTTCTCCTTTTCCCTTTCCCTTACCAGCTTCCGAGGAAATGTGTCCGCCGGAAGACGGAAATCCTATGGTTTTTTTCGGAAATTTTTTTGCATCTTTTTCTATGAGCGATCGAAACGTCCTTGACCCTCTTTCCCTGTGGCTAAGAACCTCCCTTTCCCCCTCCCCTGATTGCCTTTTTCTGCGCTAGATCCCCCCCCTCCGCTCTTTTTTTTGATCCCAATAGAGAAGAGGCGTGGGGAACCCGTCCCCCACTCACCCCCTGATGACTTCCTTGATCATATTATCAAATTTCCTTTACCCATTGCCCTTTTCCTAACCGTTCTTCCTGACCCCCCCCCCCAGCCCCCCCAGTCCCCTTATAAAACGGGGGAACTTCGCGTGGGGTCAGTCTAGCGTTTTTTCTCCCCCCAATTTGTTTTAAGCCCTCCTTCTTCTCTGAGGTTTATATGACGTTTTCATTTTTATCTGGCCGTTGTAGTTTCCCGCACTTTTTCCAAAAGCCCCTATTGACCCTTTTCCCATCTTCGATAGTATCTCCCAGCTGTCAATCTACCCCTTTACCGGCTTTCAGGTCTTCTGGTTTGGAAGGATGAGTCATGAGTGACACTCTTAATCTCTTTCTCGTTACCAAGGATTTCACCCCCTCCTGGTTTACTTAATGCCCCCCACCACATTTAATAAACATCCCTCCCAAATTAATGGTCTCTTGTTACCTCTTCTTGGTAGATACGAGATGGGACATCAGATGTTATATAGATGTTCTCCTCCTTTTGCATTAACTGTTTTTTTCTTTGCGGACAGGCTTTATTCTTTCCCTGGTGTTTTCTCGTTTTTTCCTCCAGTATTCCAATTGCCACTTTGCTTTCTCTGCGTTCCGCTCTAGCTCCCCGCTTTCTGCTTTCTTTTTCCCCTCTTTTTGTTTTATAGAGTTCCATGACCTCATTGCGAGCTTCCCTTCATCTTGCCGCATGTTTTCTTTTCCTTCTTCCGGCTTGGTCCGTCCACCCCCCCCATGACAGCTCCCACTTACACATCTAATTTTATTGATTTAATCCTCTCGATTCAATATTTAATTTGTGTCAGCCATCCCAAGCAAAGTTGTTATGTGAGTTCGCCGGCCCCCCTTTTTTCTCTCATCCTCCCTTTGCTCCCTTTTTCTTATGCCCTTCCCTAATGTTCTTCTGGGACTTGGTGGAACGTGTGCTCCTTTTTCTTTTCACGGTTTTGTTCAAAACGACGTTTCCCCACTTCCCCCCCTCTTTCCCCCATTTTGTCCCGGTCTCCGCTGACTGCTGGCCCTCGAGATATGAACGTTCTTGTTTTATGCTGCTCTACCTTACCTCCTCCACATTGAGACCCAAAACCCTCTTCCGACCTCCCTTCCCCCCCTCGTTTGACTGCTGGTCGGTCCCCGCCAATTTTCTGCCTCGGACTGATTTTTCTTTTTTATCCAACGATTTAAGCTTTCTATTTTTTCCTGCACTTTGCCAGCTCCTTTGCTCTCTTCCCTTCCCTTCGAATGTCCGTCCCATTTTCCATTCTCCCTGAAGCTAGGTTTCTGAACTCCCCTGGTGGGATACCCCTGTCTCTTGGAGTGCAACGACCTGCTTTTGAACTCCCCCCTTGTTAATCTAAGGACCTCCCTGCCCTAAATTCCATCGTATGCTAGAG
>Ga0179593_1740452_pt1 | contig 15072 bp, 14 predicted proteins | sample CZODoug2_1_08_16_FD_185931 | JGI IMG/M metagenome (GOLD analysis project Ga0179593, IMG submission 185931) | Vadose zone soil fungal communities from Angelo Coast Range Reserve, California, USA - CZODoug2_1_08_16fungal (PacBio error correction) | ecosystem: Environmental > Terrestrial > Soil >... | reverse complement strand
GAAAGAGCGTCTCAGCCAAGAAACTGGTCCCCTTTTTATAAGACCCGGTTCTTATCTTCTCTCTCCCCTGTTTTTTCCGACTCAGAATTTTCAACCTTCCCCCACGTTAAAGAAGCGGAGGACGGAAGTGGGTGCGGTCTCTTGGCGCGGACGGCGAGTTCCCCTCCTTCAAATGGCTTTCGATTTTTTTCTGATTTTCTTTTTTTCCAATGCTGTTTGCCCCCTTTCCTTCCCCCCCAAGATTGAGAACCACCTGAAGGCGGAGTGCCGTTCTTTCTGAAGGAAGTTGTTTTTTTTTCAGCGTAGCCTTTTCCCAGGCCTTTTCCCTTTCGACTGAATGATCACCTATCTTCCCGATGCCCTTCTGGCGGCTCTTTTAATTTGTTAGCATCGGTCGGGAATCGGTTTGAGGTCACCTTTTGTCTTTTTTTTTCTAGTCTCTTTTCTGGTCCACCCGCTCCTCTCTCCCCTCCCATGTTTAGCGACCCTCCCTCTAAGGCTCTGGCTATGAGAAATTTTTTTTTTCCTTTTTGATGAGAGCTCTTTCCCCTGCAGTCGTAGGTTTTCTCCCCTTCGATTAATTCCCTTTTTTTCCTGGCAGCTTCCCCCCTCTTTAGGCCATTGAGAACGAAACTCCGCGGAAGTGAAGCGCAGCGTTTTTTTTTCCTGCATGCTTTTTTTTCTTGCTCCCCCCTTAACACCCCCCCCTCCCTTTTCCGCAAGCAGGACGATTATGGCGCAATAAAGGGACACTTTCTGCATTATTCTTTTTTTTTTTTTACTCCCCCCTCTTTTTCACTATGCTTCTTTTTCCCCCCCGGGTGCAATCATAACCCCGTCTTCTAGATGAGACGAAACCCCTCTCCCTCATGAAAGGCGGGGTCTTCTTTGCCAACAAGGAGTCTTTCTTCCCACGTACTTTTAAGGGCCCTTTCCTTTTCAAACCTGCTAGCCTCTTAGACGCAAGCTGGGAAAGATCTTTTTCCCTAAAACGCCCGACAACCCTTCCCCCCCTCGTAGTTCCTCTGATCTTCCCCCTTTTGACTCTCCCCCTGATTATCCCCCAGGAAATAGACGATATTTCCATCTCCCCTCCTAAGTGTTGTTCGATAGATGGAAAAATTCTTTTTTCCCGGCCGCGGGCGTTATATCCTTCTTGCTTTTTGTTTTTTTGCAGTTTCTCCGCTGATCTGAAAATATTATTGAGTCTGTTGAAAAACATGCCCTTTTTTTAACAGCGCAACTTAGTTTTGGCTACCCTCTCGTTTTCCGACTTCCCCTCCAGGGTTCCTTTTGCGGCCCTCAGCTACTTTCCTTTATGGAAAGGACTTTTTCCCAACGACGTCCTGGATAAAAGTCTTTAAATTTTCTTCATATAACTACTTCCCTTTGTTTTCAAGGTTTCATCGCCCCCTATGATTTGTGTTTTTAGCCAGTTGATCCTCTATGCCCTCGACATCGGCAAACTTTTTTTCCCCGTCGCGGAGCCCGCGCTCTTTTCTTTTTCTCTTGTCCTGGCTCAATATCCCTTTTCCCCCCCGGAGAAACCGCATAAGAGCCCCCCGGACTGCGGTAGTGGAGCTCCGTCACTTTTTTGCTTCCTTTCCCTTCAGTCATTAGATTTCTGAGGTAGTCGGTCTCGTTGGCACACTCCTCTTTTCAGCGCGCAGGATCCTCTTTTCTCTCAAGGACTGCACCTCTTCTTTCTTCCTTACGTTCCTGAGCTCCTCATCTCCCCTCCTTTAAGTCCGATCTCGCTTCCGCTGAATGGCGAGGGTTCTGCTGTGACGACGGTGGCCCTTCCGACCGATTTCCCCGTAATTTCTTTTTTCCACTGGGCAACCCCTCTTTCTCCATTGCTTTTCCCAACCCCTGCTTGGCCCACGCTGATAACATTTCTCGGCGGTTCCGTTCCTCCCTCCTTCCCCGGTCCCCCCCCCCCCCCTTCTTCCTTTCCCCACCCCCCCCCCCCCGCCGGCTCCCCCTGGACGAGGAATTTCCCGATCGGTTTCACTTCGTTACTCCCTCAGCCCCGCCCCGGGCCGCGCGTATCTACCTTTTGCGTTGGACCAGGTTTTTTCCTCCCTCGGGCCCCGCCCCCTCCCCTTTCAAGCGGTCTCCCCCGATTTATATTCGCTTCAGGCGGAAAAGCTCCCCCTCTTTTTTTCATTTCTACGGACTTTTTCTGCCATCTCGTTTGCGTGCTCTCTCCACCCCCCTGAATACAAGCCGGACGTTCTCTCGAGAAAAGATCGCCTAGTTTTGGGTGAGTTATCGAGCAAGTTCTTAATCGCGTCGTCGCAGAGTTTCCTCTTAGCGACTCTTTAGACCTCGCGCCAGCTTTTTTATTCCCCTTCTTTCCTCAATGATAGATTCTCCCCTCGGAATGCTAGACCTCCAAGCATTCGCTCGCAATCAATTTTCCTTCTAGGAACTGTTTCCTTACTCCTCCCGATAACTTCCTTTCTCAAGATAGATTACTAGTTTCATGGGAGATCTCTCTCCCAGGAGATTGAAGAGTTTTTGATGGAGCTGATTTCCTTCCCCTTCTTCCTATACCCCAAGAATCTTTCCTCCCAGAAGTTGCTTTCCGTAAGAGTTGATCTGCGACCTCCTCCCATGTTGTTTGCTCGCTTCTTTTTTTTTAGAAACTTTCCCCTTTGTCATCTTTTCTAGGGGTAACTGATTGTCGAACGTTTGTGATCCTCAGCCCTCTCAAGTATTCTTTCTTGTAGAACTTTGCTTTTCTCTCTCCCTTTCAGCCCTCCTCGCTAGCTCAACTTGGTAGAGTAGGACTTGCTGCAGCTAGGGAATCTCCTCCTTTTGCTTTAGTCTTCCCTCCTTTTCTCATAGGAGAGGGCTTCCAAAATGACGGATCTGAGTGCCTCAAACCCCGTTCTTCCCTTCGTTCTCCCGAATCTAGATGTTCCTTTTATGCCCCCAACACCTTACTTCTTACAGACTTTCCCTTCTCCTTCTTTTTTCAGTCAACCCATTTTATCTCCGCGGCCCCAAGGCTATCTTGAGATTTTCCCCCTCTCTAGAGCACTACCTTTCCCTCCTCTCCTTCCCGCCCTGTTTTAAGTATTACCTTATCTCCGCAGTGATCTTTTAAGCTCGGCTCCCATCTTTCTTTTGAGCACCTCTTCTCCTTCTCCGCGCAAGACGACGAAACCTTCCCCCCCAGTGTCAAGCCCTCCTTTCTTTTTTTTCTTGTTCATTTTTTTCCCCCTTTTACTCCGTTGCTTTTCTTCTTTTCTTTATTCACAAACCGACTTCGTGATGACTTCGGCTTCCGGCGCGCCCGGAGATTCTTCCCTTTTTTTCTTGGCGTCTTTTTTTGCGCTCTCCATTCGTCCGACCTTTCTTTCTCGAAGGTTGTTTTCGGTTGCACGGTAACTTTCCTTTCGATGTCTTCGCTCTGCTTCATACCCCCCTTGGATTTTTTTTAGTAAAGTCCCCCCTCCCTTCTGTCTCTGGTCGAGAAGTCGCACCCTCCCTCCTAGAAGTCTTCCTTCCCTTGCGTTTTTTTTTAGGATGATCGTTTCCCTTCCCTGGCAAGAAAAGATCCCAGCATCTCACTGCCTGAACCTCCCCCCCATTTTCTCCGGTAGTCTCCCATCCTGGAAGATTACCTATTATGCATTTTCCTTTGCTACCGTTTTTCCACGTCCCGTCTTCGGTTTCCCAGGATTCCTCGTAAATACGAGCTGCATTACTCCATTCCCTTTTCCTCGTTTTAATTCCTTTTCTTTTTCCACCACCCCTTTTTTGACTAATATTGCCGTAATCGCCCCCTTGCTAAGAGACTCAGCAATTCACGGCGCGGCATACGCAGTGGAATGTTTTTTTTCCCCCCAAAAACCTTTTTTTTCTATACCTCCTTCTCCCGAAGAGGAACCATCTCTCCTTTTTGTTTTTTGGAGAGATTACATTCTTTTGTGCTGCGGAATTTCGTCCTTTTTTTTTCTCGGACGAAGTGGAGCCCTTCGGCCCAGGGCTCCCCGCGCCTTCTCAATTCTTTTTTGAGTTTTTTATCACCTCTGTCCCGAGAAATTTTATTTCCTTACTACCGAGAATCCTTCCCCTTCGCGATTTCCCAATATTCTTTCCGGTTATCTTCATAGCGTCTTCTTTGATTAGATGCCGTTTAAGGGACGGAAACGAATCTCTTTCCAGGTATTTGAATAGTTCTGCTCAAGAGACGTGCTTGGTGGGCCATCCGAACTTTTTTCCGGAATCGGTGGCGAGATTTATGGAGTTTATGGAAGGCCGTTTCATCGTCAAGACCCCATCAATTTTTTCCCCTCCAAGGGCTATGTAATTTAGTAGAGGTTGTTCTCTAGACAAGAGAGCACGGGTGCTGTTTGGAACTTACAGCTCACCCCTTATCTCGTCAGCGCTCTTCAGGAATTTATCATCAAACGAGAATTTACCGTCATGGACCAGCAATTCCCCCAACGGACTCGAGTTCACCGTCCCTAACCTTCGACCGAATGTTGAATCTCACACTTCCCCTGAGAGGCCGGGAGACTCCTTTTGCGGATCTTTCCCAGGACTTTTCAAAGATTAGGGTTGTGACTTCGAACCGTTCGTTCCGAACCCGAGCCGTGCTTCTCCAGCCTTCCAGGCAGTCCTCAAACTAATGAACAGACACGTAATTTTTTTGACACCTGATCTGCCCCCTTTCGCCTGGTTGCACCAATCGCCATTTTGCTAAGCTTGCAAAAGCCCCGCTACACTCAGGCCCCCAAATTTTCTGGTCACATTTTTGGTCATTAGCTTTCTAGAGTCTCTTCAGATAGTAGCCGGCTAGTGCTTCTCCCCATATACCAGATTTAGCTTTCCTCAGTTGAGGGGCCGACATTGAAAGAGATCATCAGGTCTTTAGTCTTTCACCTCTCTTGCAGCTGATGTTCACTTTGCCATTCTCTTAAGTCCCTGGAGTCCCCCCTAATTGTACCAATCTTTTCCTTTTGCAAGTGTCTTCCTCTTTTTCGAAAGTAATACGCTTCGCTGGACTCGACGACCTGCCAAGGCTCTTCGACTGTCAATTTCTAATCCCTTCCCCGTGGGAAGTGAAGATGATCTTTTTGTTCAATAGGACACTCCGCCAGGAAGTTTTCAAGTGCTCCCCCCCTCCTCCCCCCTTTCTTTTGTTCGATCCCCTCCTTTTGAAAAGAAACTGGAGCAGGTGTCCCGGGGGAGGTCCCTGCAACTCCTCTACGACCGTATCTGGCCACCCTAAAGAGAACAGACCCTTTCTGATAATTGGGACACCTCTCCCCCATCATTGTCTTCCTGATGGCCTCGTTCTAAGAACACCCTGCACGTTTCCGAGTCTCTCCCGACTCCCCTTCCAAGGCGGCGCTGTTGAGCGGCTGATATATTTTTCGCCCGAGTGCCTCAACTGCCAATCCTTCCGAGACTTCTCCGAACTTGGGAGCTTCAGTCCTGATCCACAAGCTGCGACTTACCCGGACATGGGCTCGATTTACGCAACCACAGACCTGGCGTCCGTCGGAGAGTCTTTTCCTCGAGTTGTTTCTCTCCCCTTTCGTGATCTTTCTCCTTTTATGAAGAGGGATTTTCCCAGACGGCTATCGAATATAAACGAAGAATCGTGAAAGACTCTCGAAACAGCTCGTCCTGCCCCCTTTTTTTCTGTCTCTCTCCCTAGAAACTTGCAACGAGAAGGTAGCTTACTCCCCTTCTCTTCGGGGATGAGATCCTCCCTGTTTTTTCCTCCGCAGCCTTCCTGTCGCTACCACTTCCCGCCTCTCCTTTTTGCAGGCCAGTTTGTTTCTTCCGATTGGCGCTTGCCGACCGTTCAACTTAGGCCTTTCCTTCTTTGAGTTTGCGAGGGTTCCTTGAAATAAGTTTGGGTAAATCCGGACGGCTGGCACCCTTGATTCGTCTCGGCGTCGCTTTGCCCCTTTCCTTCCTTTCCTCCTTGATAATTCTCAATGCTAGGAAGCTTCAGCGATGAAAGCGCTATTTCCCCTGCAGGTAGCGACTTGGTTTTTCAAGCAGGACTCTTGGGCTGCAGAAGGCGGTGTGTATGGCTCCGCGGATCCCTTAAGGGATTTTTCCTCCGCGAACCGCGGTTCCCGTTTGCCTTGGCTCTTTTTGCCTGAAGAAAATCGACGTCGATAGAGACTGCTCTCGACCTATTCCGCTGGGTTTTTCGCGACCAGCGTTCGCCTTCTCACACGACACGCGCTCCTTCGCACGTTTTAAGCATTTGCACGAGGGCATTCCTTGCGACCCCCTCCCCCCCCCCGATTTGTCGTCCTCCCTTTTTTCCAGAGAGAGATTGCTTTGGAAGGCTGGAAGTTCCCCCCCTTAATCAGCTGTGCGATTCCCCAGCACGGTGCCCTTGCAACCCACCTCGCCCCTCCCTCTTTCGGATGATGTGTTTTTTTCCGCAGCCAAAAATCAATTTTACTGCTATAAATTGAACTTTTCCTTTCCGGTTGTAACCTTGGGCAGTTGAAGAAACGCCCGTCCCCCGCGCCGGAATATACTGTTTTAACCCAAGTCGACCATTGAAAGCCCGCCCTCGGAAACCCCCTCCTTCTCCATATCTTTTTATCTCTCTTGCCACACTTCGGGTCCCGGTGTATGACTTTGGTCTTTGTTATCTTTCGAGCGCCGCGACTATTTTTTGCGGGCGTTTCTTTCACAAGCTTGATTCCTCTTCCTTTCCTTGAGCCTGTTTGAAACCCTCATTCTTTCCACTTTTCCTCCACAGTTCTGTCGTCCTCAGATGCTCCGTTAGGAAATCATGCATGCCGCCGAATTTCTTCCTTCCTCCTCTGGTGCGGATACAGCTCCTTTTTTTTTGGGGGGGGGGTTTTTTTTTCTGGAAAAACCCACCAACCCAACCCCACAAAAAGATCTGCAAACAAAAATTAAAAACAAAAAAACAAAAACAAAAAAAAACAAAACAACAAACCAAAAAACAAAAAAAAAAACAACAAACCAACCACCAAAAAAAAAAACCCAAACAAACAAAAAAAAAAAAAACACTGAAATCCCTCATTACCCCACCCAGCTCTTATCTTTTCGAAATTAATAGAGCAGCAATCGCTCGCTGGACCTGGATTGCGCCATGTTTCCCTTCGCCTGCAGTCGCGGCCTACTGGTTTTTCGCTTTCGAAATTTTGCCCCTACAGGAAGTTCTTTGCGATAGCGGGTCGTTCTCATCTGAATAGGGCAGTCCTTCATTCCAACCTCTCACAGCCGGGACGCTTCCTCGTCCAGAGGATTGCTCCCTTCTCCCCTTCATAGAAAGGAATGCAGAGGTAGAGACACTCTTTCCTCGGCCTAGTTGGTCCTTTAATCTTAGCAAGAACATTGCACCATCATTTCCTCAGAAGAAATTTTCGTCGCGCCCCCATCCGCAAGCATTTTTGCGTTACTTCCGACTCTGACCCCCCCTTCTGATCCTCAGTGCAGATTGCCTTTGCAAGCCTACTTTTCACTTCCTGCAACTCCTCCCTTTCTTTGGGACGTCTTAAACTGATGGTCATCCGCAGATAAAAGCACCCGCGCCTCCGCTCGCGGCTCCACTTTTATTTTCCCTTCTCCTTAGTGCTCGCACCCCCCCCCCAGGAGCTCGCGGTTGGGGGGAAATTGGCCTCCTCAAGGCGTGCAGTTGCCGGCCGCTCTTTTCCTTCTACCTAGTTTTCTTCTTGAGAGTTGACCGTTTCTGGGATGCCTCCCGGTCCGCACCAACCTATGATTCCTTTAGTCCTTTAAGAAGTAGTCGTCCGTCGATTTATATGCGATAGAAGTTCCATCTCCCTCTTCATCTCGGATGATTCCCCAGAGCAGTGAGCCTCCGATCACACCTCCTGGCCCAGATCATCGGATTTTTTCTCTATTCTTTTTTTCTTTCTGGTTGCGTTCTAAGGGAATGGAATAGCTTGACCTGTTTTTTTCTTCCTTGAGTTTCCTTCCAGAAGCCTCCCCAGAGATCGCGAGTCCTGCTTCCTGTAACCATGATAGATATTTCTGAATGAGCGACTCTCGCGCCCTTTTGAGCCTTCTCTTAGGCTCTCGCGACCTGCATGTCGGTACCTTATATTTTCGCAATCAGTAAGCTTGAGACCCAGCCTCTCTTCACCTGTTCTCGATTCAACCTTCGATGTCCTTTCCAGAGTAGTTATGGCCCAACTGTCTTCATTCCGAAGAAGATCCCCCTCTCCAGCAGTCGTTCTCGATTTAAACAGCGCATCTGTTTTTGAGGAGTCTGCCCGCCCCTTCTATCGCATCGGGCCGGGAGCGATAGGTTCCCCCTCTAACAAGATTGAGCCTTCAAGTTTTTTTTTTCTTCTTCGTTTCCTCCGTTTCTTCGCCGCTGTCCTTCTTCCCTAAAGAGAATTTGGCGTAGAGACAGAGGCTTCTCGTCTGACTTGAGACCTTGGCAGAACCTCGAGCCGTACCTCACGTTACTGTAGAGGAGCACATCGGGAGGGATAAGATCCCCCCCGGCTCCGTGCCCCGCTTCTTCCCAGTTCCTCCGGCAAGGGGCTGCGGTTCTGGAAGGCGGCCGAAAAAACGGGACGCTAAAGCTGAAGGCCCCGGCCCACGTTTTCCAGCGGCGCCCCTTCTCGCCTTCCTTTCCCTGACACGCCACGGTTTCAAGACCGCCGCTTGCCCGAAGTTCTTTCAGTTCCTCCTCTTCAAGCGGCGCACCCAACCTTATTGCCCGATTTTGCCCCTGAACGGGAGCATTTCATGAGAAAGGGCGCAAGCCGCCCCCAGCAGTGTAATGGACGTTTTCTTTTCTTTTTGCAACCCCTTACCTTTCTCTCTTTCTCTGTGACCTTTCCCTTTAAAAAAATGAATCGTAATCCTACTTTAGGCGTAAGGACGAGCAACGATTTTTCTCGAGTCCTCGGAGATTCTTACACGCAGTACTTGCCTCCTTCTCCGTTTAATGAAGTATGACTTTCTCTGTAGGAAGGTAAGGTTGGGGCGCAGCCTGATCCTTCTTTCCCAGGGATCCGTTCTCTTGCTCCTTCCCCCTCTGAGAGCGGTCGGATTTCCTTTCTCAACAGAGACTATCTCCCCCTATCCCCGAACCTGCACTTGAGTTCGGGCATTCCCTCCCCTAACAGCAGAGACACATCCGACTCTCCAATCCAGCAGAGGAGGAGGCCCCCCCCCCTTCCTTCCCTTCTTCCCCCTTCTCCTTGGCCTTTTGAAAAGGAATCGCTCCACTAGATTCATTTTTCCTCTTAAATCTTGACTGGCCTCCGGGTTTATCCTTCGCGGTTCTGCATACCAATTTTTTCCTTTTTCTAGGAACTCATTTGTCCTCCACTTCCAAAGCTCCTTCGCTTGAATCTCCGCGGGCTTCAGTCCCCCCGCGTTCTAAAGTGACCCCCCCTTCTAATTAGCAGCACAAAGTTGGTCATTTAATATCGATCTCCTCCAGTCTATTGACCTTCCCATCCCCCCTTCGCGTGTGTTATTAGTCCCCGAGGGTTGGGATGAAGCCCAGTCGAAGACAGCACTGCTTTCCTGTTGCCCTGTGTACTCCCCTTTTTCGAAGTTGGAGGTACTTGCCATTCCCTTTCCGCGAAGAGCAAGGCCTTTGACGACCTCTGAAGGCGGATGATTTCTGAGTCCCCTTTCTTCCCCCCTCGAGCATGAGCATGAACTTTCTCCTCCCTTTTGATTTTCCTAGTGGATTCACGATGACCTTTTCAGGAAAGCAGGACCGACTTCTCCCAGTTCTGCGTTCTCCAGATTTTTGAACTCTCCTCTTTAGTTGCAGCGGCAGTGGCGGACCGCTTTTTGATGGAGTTTATGGCGGAAGCTATCAGGAACTTTCCTAAGACCGCATTTCCTGTGTACTTCTTTTAGTCGCCCGTTCCCGATATCTGTTTTTGTTTTCCTTCGAACGAAAGCTCCCGGGTTCCTTGGATTACTCTCCTGCCTCTCGTGCCGGAAGTGACTTTCCGCCCAGCCGACCCCTCCCCAACCAACGGCCCGTACTTCAGGTCACCCTTCACTACTGGTTTTCTTTCCTGTTTCACCAGGTCAGTTCTTGACTTCTCTAGTTCTCAGCTTTCTTTGGAGCCGAAGGAATATTCGTCTTCGGTTTTCCGAATTGAACTCCCGAAACCGAAGCCGGGAATAACAAGTAAGGTTTTTAAAGAACATTTTTTTTTGTTTCCACAGTTTCCCCATTGTTGTGGGGGTCTACTTTCTCCTGCTCCCGTTACTCCATTTCCTTATTGGAGCCGAGTCCTACCGCGAACTGCGAGCCTCCGAAAGACCCCTTGGAAACGGTTCTTTTCCTTGGAGGGCATCGATTTTTCTCGACTTCTCCGAGTTCTCTCCCCGCATCTGTTTCTTTCTTCTCCACCTCATCGCTTCTTTTGGTGAGGTTCATATCTCCCGAATATATCTCTTATCAGAGGGCTCTTGACTCCTTCAAGGGGAGACTGGATAGACCTTGCCGGGCACCTCTCCTTTGGCAGACCACCCTTTCCCTCTCCCGGAGCGATGACGTCTCTTCCCTCTCTGACCTTCCTCCCGTTAATTTTGGGCGACTTTTCCCTCCTTTATTGAGCTCGACGTCCCGGGGATCACTCCTTTTTCCTCAGTTTCGGCCAAAGACTGGAAGACTTGGACCTCTTCTTTTTGAGATTTCACACATCCTTCCCTAGCGCCATGTCCTTTTTGGATCCGAGAACTTTCTTCTCCAGCTATCCCTCCCTTCCACCCAAGGCCTTTCTTTCGCTCTTGCAACTCGCTCCCTGCCCCCCTGATGGAGTACCATTTTTTATATCCCTCCGTCCCCTTTTTGAAGGGCAATTGAAGGCCATCTCCTTCTCTTCCCCACAGCCCGAGACCTTAGCTCCTTTTTCCCTCTTTTTTCGATCATTTCCCCCCACCCTTCCTTGGTCTAGCGGACTGATGTCTGGCGTATAAGGACCATCCCCCTTTCCTCGACCTGCTCCCGAAGCTTCCTCTCTATAAAATGATGGGATCCTGGCGCTGCAGGAAGAGATCTCCCCCTTCCATTTTCCGAGGTCATCAGCATTTCCTTTCTTACTCTTTTTAACTTATGCGGCTGACTCCTCTACTCCCTCTTGATAAAAAGATGCGACTGGCCCCTCTCTTTTCCGCCCCTGGGCTCTTCCCCTTTTTCCCCCCCTCATTTGACAACCTTTCCTCCTAAGATCCAGGCGGTGAGATTTCTCTATCCTGAGCACGCCAAGGGATCTGTTTTTCTTTTTTTCCTTCTCCCTCCTTTAATAAGGAGATGACTTCTCCGTTACCCCATAGAACCTCTCCCCTTTACTACTTCTTGGAGTACCCCCAACCGATGGCTGTTGTTTCGGCAGACTTCCCTCCCTATTTAGACGATCTGGTCAAATCTTCTTTCTAGGCGAAGGCGGGTTCTTTGAGTCGTGTTTGCAAATGTTTGATCCAGCCGCAAGCCCTCCTAAACTCCTCGCTTTCGGAAGTTTGATTATTACCGAATTTCAGCTCCCTTCGTAACCTCTCTCTGGAGCGTTTTCACTTTCTTTCCATGAGCAGAAGTCTCTTGTCTAGTGGATCCCTCTGGAAAATAATGACTTTCCCCTGATTGATAAGGAGGTTTTTTTTCCCCTGGACGGACTTGCCCTACTAGTTAAATGATGGCCCCTTTTCCTCCTTGCATGGAACAAGGCGCCCCCCCCAGATGCTAGAGATTTTTCCACCTAAGCGAGTTCTTTGGGGTCTTTCTTCTCGTTAGCATAAGGGACGACTTTTCGATTCCTACCCCGGTGTTATGGATACCCCTTTCCCTCCTCTGAGATGAAGAGTTTCCCCTCCCCTCTCCTTAGTTTTCTTTCTATGGAGCTTAGCATTTTCTTGAAAAGTCCTTGAGATCCTGCCTTTAAGACATTACGAGGGTGCCGGTTCCTTTCTTTTTCCTTTTGAACTTTTTTTTTCCTTCCTCCTTATTAAAGAAGGTCCCTTCCTTTACTCCCAGTCGTGAAGAGCAGCCTCTCTCTTCCACCTTGAAGAATTTTCGCGGATAAACCTTTAACCCCCGCCACCCAGACTCTTTTCCCAGATGTAAACATGGCGCAATCCACCAAAGAGAGCGATTGCCCTTTCTTCCCCTCCGTCCCAAACTGTTTCCCTATGTTTTTTTACTTTTGCCATATTCCCCACGGTCGTTCTGCCCGATAAGCGCCGCCTGAAAGGCTTGGCAGGCATGATTGCCTGCCCCCCTTCTTGCTGAGCCGCATCCAAAACATCACTTCTTTTACTCAATTCCTTTTTTTTCCCGCATAGGGGCAGAGTCCGCAATTTTTCAGAACCAACACCACCGTCTCCCAACTCGGGGCGAGAAAATATTTTTTTCTCCCACAGTCAGAAGCGGCAGAACCTTTCCTCTCGGAACATACCTCGCTCCTTCCCCTTTTTCTCCTCCTCATTTTTTCGACTAGTTCTTCCTCGGCGTTAAGACGCTGTCTTTGCTTTTTCTCCCATCAGTATATTCGCGAGGCCTCTCTTTTTTTTTTGACGGGAGGTTCTTCCTCTTCCTTTTCCCCATAGGAGAGGTCCTTTCTCAAGTTTCCCTTTCTCATGTGAGGTTTGGATGATTATCTTTTCCCCAACCAGGACTTTGCCGCCGCCCTTTCCTTTTTCCTCTTGGTTGCGGATCAGATATCCGTCTTCTTCTTTTCCCCCAACACACCGTTCTTCGCAATCCACCCCCCAAAAAGATCTTAAAGTTTTTTCTCCTCCCGAAGATGAAATCGATCAGATTGGTTCATCGAGACCCGTGAGGAAATCCCCCCTATTCGGACTTCTGGTTTTCGTTTCTGCAGGGAATCTCCCTCGCCCATTTTGAAAGCAGCGAACTTTCTTTCAATTAGAGCTTCTTTTATCAAGTGACGGATAGGGACTGCGGACCCCACTTGTCAAGGTTCTTCTCCCCAGCTCTTCTCAAAATAGGATGAGTTCTTTCATCTTCCCTAAGTAGATTGTCCTTCATTACCTGAAGAGAATGCCAAGGTCTCCCTTTCAGCCGGGTTAATCTTTTCCCAGACTCCTTCTTTTTTTTCACAGAAAACCTCCCCACCCCAAGTCGGACAGCCATTTCCGGCTTTTCCCTGATGTCTGAAGAACTTTTTCTTCGATGTGAAGTTTCCCCGCTTTCCGAAAGGAATGGTGGTTCTATGACTGAAATTTTTGTGTTGCCAGCCCTCGACGCTTTCAGCTCCTCTCTTTGCAAGTGACCTTCTCCTTGCATAGCTCCTCGTCATTATTTATGGAATACAAGAGACAGCTTCATTGCGGTCCATTCCCGTGCCTCCCGAGAATGTGCTCGCCTTGCGAACCCCCACAAACCCTTCCTTGCCTCTTTCTCGGGAAATGTGTCTTCCCCGGTTCTATGGGCTTTCCGTTGCAGGAAGTACTCTCAGCCCCGTCCGGAGACTTGCGTTTATTTAACAAAGTTTCTTTTTTTTTAAGAGGGACATCCGGCAGCTCGGTTTCCTAAGAAGCTTCCCCCCCCCCCCCCCCCCCCCCCCCCGCCCGATCCTTCGCTTTCTCCTAGACGGCTGACAATCTCCCTATTATTATTGAGAGCCAGAAAGAGACTTTTTGTTGCTTCTGAGAGAAGTCCTACCTCACTTCAAATCTTTTTTCAGACATCGAGCCCCTGTCCAGTATGGTTGCGTTTCATCTCCTTGAATCGCTAATGTCGCAGTTCTCATTCTAGGTCCTCGTTTCCCACGAAGCTTCGTTAGCAGCGATTTCGACGATTTCCAATTCGCCCCTGCCCTGATAGATCGACGGGCCTGCGCGGCTTCTCTGACCTTTTTTTCGGATCCTTCCGGGACGCAGTACTTGAACCGTTACTGCGATCATAGTCCGCTGATCCTATCGCTTAACTGGTTGTAACGGATATTTTTCACACATCTCTTTCTGGTGTTCCCTTTGATGGAATTGCCATTGACAATTCCTGCGCCGGCCGCTGCCTGCTCCAGCAGTTGATTGCCCTCTTTCTGGCCCAGAACGATGCTGTTTTTTTTAAGTCTGAGCAGTTTTTCTTTAGAAGCGGACCGGAGGCTCCGGTCGATGTAAAACCCCGTTGAGCAGCCATCAGCTTCTTTTCTTTTTTTTTCCTCATCGGTTTCCTCGCTTTTTTTCTTAAGAGCCTTTGTCAGAGGATGGTAGAGTATGACAACCCTCAGACGCCCCACACACCGGAGCCCACCACGGCGTCATCTTTCCCGATTGGCCATCCGTCTTCCTTTTCGACCCTTTCCGCCACTGCTTCCTGAGTGAACCAACTTCACAGTTCCGCCTGTTTCGACCGATGGCCAAGCTCATTCTTTTCTCTCTGTCATGTCTGCCATAATCCCTCGAATTCCCTTTCCCCTCCTTCGCCTGTCGCTATCCGCTTGAATATATGCGCGAGAAATTTTATGCCTCCACTAAAAATGGGACCCGGACCTGTGTGCAAGAATTTTCCCCCCTTCCGGCGAAGTCGTTCAATATTTTGAAAGCGCAGGGCGGACTTTTATCCTGATAATGCTCGTTAGAACGTCCCCACAGTGTGAAATTTCTTGTGTCTTTTTTCCCCCTTACCAGTTTTGCTTTTTAGCACGGCTAGGTTTCTTCTTTCTCTTTCAGATACCCCAAAACGAATTTGAATCTCGCGCTCCAGGCGCGACCGTTGTCTCCGGACCTTTTACGACCGCTGCTTCCAGTTCTCCCCCTTTCAGGTTGACCGAAGTATTTTTTTTTTGTTTTGGTTGTTGAGGTAAAGGTCCTCCTTTTCTCAATTACGCGCTTTTCTTCCCCCCGCTATATTTCCCCCTGGATCTTTCTTTTTCAACCAGCCACAATCTCGAGGTACGAGCCTCTTTCCCCCATGACTAGCAGTACCTCCGACTGCGGGTCGGAGTTCGGAAGTTGTTATGAACGTTCCTTAAACGCCATAAAAAGCATAGCGCCATTCCTTTCTACAAGCCCCATTCTCCAGGAGGAGTGAGCCACCCTCCCTTTGTCTATGATTAAATCCTTTCATACACTGGGCCC
>Ga0179593_1518031_pt1 | contig 15072 bp, 18 predicted proteins | sample CZODoug2_1_08_16_FD_185931 | JGI IMG/M metagenome (GOLD analysis project Ga0179593, IMG submission 185931) | Vadose zone soil fungal communities from Angelo Coast Range Reserve, California, USA - CZODoug2_1_08_16fungal (PacBio error correction) | ecosystem: Environmental > Terrestrial > Soil >... | reverse complement strand
TTCGCCGGAGTGAAGGCCGCCACTTTGCGGGTTTTTTTTTTCTTGAAGACTAGCGTCCCTGCCCCCCCGTAAAATAGAGTCTTATTTATGGAACATTCAGCGGACGATCACCCTTCTTTGCCGATGCTTGTCCTACCCCGGGCACTCTTCTGTTACTTGCCAGCCGGCCCCTTCCCCCGAGAAGATGAATTTCCCCCTGAACCTTTTCCGTGTAGCTCGCGGGCCTCTCCCGCTTCTTAAAGGAACTTCTCCTTTCCAGATCCCCTCCTTCCCCTGTTCGCGGTAACCTGCTTTTCTCACCACCCTTCTCTTGAGGACGCTTATCATCTCCAGCTGCTGTCCCCTTTCCACATTGAGCTCCCCCGGCTTTCTACTGCCTTTTTCGGTCCAATCGCTACGCCACGGATTCATGGCTCCACGTTTCCGTTTTTAGGTTCACCGTTGCAGTTACCTTTCTCTGCTCACTCCCTGTACGGCGAATCAACACTGACTCGCGCTAAATGCTACCTTCTGACTGTCTCCTCTTTTTTTCCCCCGTTGCCCCGCTTCCCGTTGAGCTCGCCTTTCTTGCAGTCCGGACTCGTCCCCATTCTTCTGGGGACACCCGGTGGCATGTCTGAGCCAAGCCGTCTTCTGACAGTTAAAAACTGTGGCGGCCCCCCTCCTCCTTCTTTTTCTCTTTTTTGCACCTTTTGCGGGACGAACGTGTATTCTGGACCTCCCGCCTTTAGTTGTTTGTAATAAAACGCACCGTCGCTTTTTGACCCCTTTCGCGGTTGAACACAATGTTTTCTTCTTTCCAAGACGGAGAGTAAGCTCCGGCCTTTCCAGCGTCGAGGCCCAAGTGCGGCTTACGACCCCCTTCCAATTTCTTCCTGTAAGCGACGTCTGGTTCTTGATCGGTGGAACAGCCCTCCCCCACCCCTCTCTGAACATGATCATCGAACCTGAATTTTTCCTTCATTTAAGCCAGCTCCTTTCCTCGGAGCTTTCCTCTCACCCCCCCCCTTTTTCATCGCCACCCCGTTTTTCCCCTCAGTAGTTCGGGGGGTACCGATTCCTTTTAAGCTTTTCAAATAACCGCTCGGAACTTTTCTCCCAATGTCACCTTCTGAGGTTGATTGTCTCGTAGAAGTCCTTTTTCAGCTCGGGCACAGGCAGCCGATCTCCAGATGGTTATATAAGTTCTCATTAGCTCCTAGGTTTAGGAACCCGAACGATCAACTCGGTTTTTTTCCTAGTCCTTTTCAGTTCCTCCCCCCCCCGGGACCTTTTGCGAACGTTAAGACACATTTTGGAACTGACTGCACCAAGCAGCCGCTCCGCATCCGAGATCTCCCACGTGGAGCGTAATTCTGAGCTTTTGAGCAGAATATCAATCCTTTCCCCCTGAGATGTCGGTAGCCTCGTTTTCACATGAACATAAATTTAGAGGGAGGGCGGCGTTTGTTGTACCTGCCCGAGCCCCATAACTACACCCCCGCCGACGTTTCTATGAATTTCGAACAGCTGGTCCCGTTGAACGAGCCAACGTCTTTTCTCCTTCTTGCCTCGCGGTGTTGTTCTCTTTTTCTTCCCCCGGATGAGCTTCTTGCTACTTTTCGACGCGTTTGATGACCTCCTATGGAAGTTTGCTCATTATACCTATATCTTCTCCCCCTTCTTTTTTTCTTTCTGCAGATAAGGCGACCATTTTTGCTTCGTCGCATGTTGACTCGATGGTATCCAAGCGCTTCTTTTTCGCCGTGCATCCCAGTTCTTGACCGAAAGATCCCCCCCACCGCTCTGTAGCTCGTCCTCAGCCGGTCCTAGTACCGTACCCTCTGGAAATTTCATCTACGACGCGCTTGGTTTGGTACCGCTGGCTTGCTCCACATAGCGTAACCCCTCCTTGACTGAGAGTGCACGGCTCGCTTCGACATAGAGTGGTGGACTTTCCTTTTTCCATAGGAGCCCAATTGCTGGCCGCATGATTGTCCCCCCTCTCCTTGGTGAGATTCTAGTCTTGGTTTGTTTAGTCTGATCCACCAGTCACAACTTCCCCCCAATATTTTGGGGGGGACTTTCCCCGGCGATTTCTCCCTTTAAGCGTTTTCGGGCTAGCCATCGTGATCTTTGCCCGGAGAACGCGCGGACTTCGTTCCTTTGAGAGGAATGAGGGCCCCCCCCCTCTCTCGGTTTTTTTTCAAAGTCGCGCGCCTGGTGTGTTTTGGTTTTGGTTTTTTGTGAGTTTTGTTTTTTTTTTTTGGGTGGGAGGAGTTTTGGGCGGCCAGGGGACTACATCGTTGTTGTTCCCCTGTAGAAGTTCACGGTCTGGCCTTGGTGTGCGAGTGTGCTCGTTTTCCCCTTAGCATAGCACCCTGTGTTTTCAAATGACCCCTGGCCAATCTTCAATGTTCGCTAGTGTTTGACCGTGTTTTTGCTGGCGTTTCAAGCTGCCGCACCTTTCTCTCTATAGATGATGTGGTTTTCCCTCAAGTTTTCCGCAGGCGCTGCCTTCCCCCTGAATTTCCCAGACCTCCGCTCCGTTTTCGAGCTGGATACAGGCGGCAGTGTTTCTCACCGATTAAGCCGGAGTTTTATTTCCTCGACAGGTCGAGTACGATTGACGCTCCCTCCCCTTTGCATTTGACGATCTCGTTCTTCCCTCCTTGCTTCGTCGCGACATTCGTTCCCCCCTCCCATTTTCCTTCCTACGCCGGACGGTCTGCTTCAGCCTGTCTTGCCCTGTTAAGCGAGGGTGGTGTCTTCTCTTTTTTTTTGAAGGCAGATCGTGTTTCCTTCCGTCCCTGGTCTCCTTCCCCCTCGAGCGTAGCTCAGGCTCCCGTGGTTGATCGCTCTATTGTACCGGGTTCGAGCCAGGCTCTTGCCCTTCAACAGTTGCACCTTTCAAGGTACGTTGCCCGATCTTCTCCGCTAGTGCCGGGTCATTATCTTACTGCGTTCTGGTCCAGGCTAGGTTTTTATGGTCATGTTTTCCCTCTCTCTTAGAGAAGAAAGCTTGTCCTTCCTCTTCGGTTTGTTTATTACTCCCTCAGATCCCCCCGCAGCCGCTCGATCGAGACGTTATGGACCCCTCCCTCGTTCATTCCGCCAAGCAGGTTCCGGAACTTACCCCGTGTGCCCCGTGTCTTGGCTTTTCTCTGCAAATACCGCGTGCCCTTTTGCTTCTCCTTATCCAGACTCTCGGTCCCCCCCTCGAGATCGTCCGTGCAGCTGGTCTTACTCCTTTTCTCCAGGAGCTAGTTTTGGGTCACATGCGATCTTCAAACCTCCCCATTCTCTGGCGGTTACCAATCCTGGAATATTCCTCCTCCTGGTTTTTGCTTTTCTTTTATTCTCTGATTGAATTTTAATCCACACACTTTTCGGGTTTTTGGTCGTTTGTCTACAGTTGCACCCTCCACTTGTTATTTATACTTTTCATGTAAATTTCCTTCCTTAGCCCTGAAATGAAGTTTCTCCTCGCGCTTGATCAGTTTTAAAATGAACCTATTTACGAGGGTGTTCGGTTTCCCCCATCCGGACCCTCACTAAAGACTGATTTATCAGTTTCCCCCCCATTTTCATTCTGAGCTGGTTTCCCCTCGGCCCTCCTTCTTTTTCAAGTGGTGCTTAGGAAGGGGAGATGACATTTTTTTTCTCCCACTCTAGAAGACTCTTTCCACAGAGGCTCGATACCACTCCTGACCCCCGATTCCCAGGCGCCCCCTTTCTCCAGTTTCCGCGACTTCCTGCAAACCTTGCTGGATGTCGGTTATCCTTTTTCCCGTTTTCGTTTAGTCTTTCATTTACCTTCCTTCTCCTTTTAGTTCAGAATCACCTTTTCTAGCTTCTTTCCCCCCCGTTTTGCTCCTTCTCCTCCTAGCTTTCGCGCGTTTGATCCCGCTTTTCGTCGAGGATCGGACATAAACCCTTGGCGATGAAAAAAAACCTGGTCATAGACCTTGGATGATTAGCCTCCTTCCTTTCTGAACTGTGGATCCGCTGAACGACTCTCCCCCCCGTTTTGCCTTTCGTTACCCTCTCTCTTTTCTTACTGACCGACGCCCTTTAAGTCGGTTTTAGCAGCTTATACCTCAACTCGAGCTTAACTTTCCCCCTGCTTTTGGGAGAAATATACGAGACCTTATCTCCCGACCTGCGTTCCTGCGCGTTCCTTCTTGCTGCCCGGCAACGTGCGAGACCCAGCGCATATCCGTAAATTAGTTTCCGTCGGAACCCTTTTCCACCCCCAGTTCACCACGGTAATGCAATGATCATCCCTCCCATTCATGTCATTTAAGTAACTCCCTCACGCGTTTTGCTGACCTTTAAACCTACCTTTGTCCAATAGCCCCCCCCCCTCCCCTCATTTCAGTGGGGTCCCTCCGGTTGCAAGTGAAGTGAGTCCAAATCACCCTCCAGCAGGAACTCCCGTCACATGGCCACCCAGGAGCAGCAATCACGGCTCGACTCTCCTTCTTCCCCCCGACTCCTCCTTCCATTTCCGGCTGTCTCCGTGCTATTCCGGATGTCTTAGGACCCGACCGGTTGAGGAAATCGGCCGTAGTTCCCCTCCCCCCCCCCCCCCCAAAATCGCGAGAACCCCGTTTCACCCGGAACTAGACTGCCACCCGACCCCTTCCCCTCTTCTCCTCCACAAGTTCCTTTCTTCTGAATCCGTGGCTGCATCTACCCATTCCATTCCCAGAGAAGGTTGGCGCCGTTTACCCGGCTCGAAGATCCTCCGAGGGCCTTCCGCCTCCCGAACCAACAAAGGCTTTCGTCGGAGAAGAATGTCGCCAGATGGGTTTCCTCCCTTCCGATCACGTCTCCATGTCCTCGGCTTTTTGACTGCTGGCTCGTTTTTTTATGACTCTCTTGTAGTACATCCCTATTTACCGCTTAGTCGGCTCCTCTTTCGCACCTCTTTTTTCCCCCTGTAAGTTCCGTTAGCCATTTTCCGGATTTCTACTATACTCTTTCCTATGACTAAGTTGTGTTGATGAGACCCCTTCCGAACATCCCTGTCCTCCCGGACTGTTCTCTTTCTCCCCCTCGCTCGACGGCCGCAGCTGACTCTTCGTGACGACAGATCGTAGAAAAGCCCTCTCCGTCGTCTAGTTTCGACGTTTTCTGTCTCATCTTCGGCGACAGTTTCCCCGTCTCCCCCTCCTTGGGTGGTGTGGGAGGTCGTTTGTTTCTCCCGGTCTCCACCCTCGAACGCCCCACGCCGCCGCTTTCTTAGACCGGTTCGTTGGCTCATTGAATTACATTTCGACTTTCTTCTCCCCCTTTGCAGCCCCCTTTCGCTCGATTCTTTTTCGAGTCTCGGCGGGCCATTCTTTTAGCTTCAAAATCGTGCAGGCCCCGTTCTCCTTTTTATTGGTGGGCCGTCTCATAGCCGAGTCGCCCCTTCCCTTTCTTTTCTTGCCTAGCCATGGCATGAGTCTTGTCTCCCCGCCGGCCCAGCGTCGGCCCTTAGCTTGAACCTGTTTTCTTTTCTTTAGGGCGGGACCTATTCCCTGTTTTTGACCCTGTTTCTTTTTACCGCTGGAGGTGTATGTTACCTTTCCACTGCCGCGGGACACCGGGCTGGTCTGGTTGTGTGTGTCTCTTTTACGTGTTAAGTTTCTCATAGCAACTTTTTTGACGTTCTTTTTTCACCTGACACTTCCCTTCTGTGATCATCTTCTTTGACCGTGTTGGTGTTTCGTTCGACGCTTTCGTGCTCCTCTTTCTTTTTCAAGAGTGGGTCTTGCGTCCCTTTTTTCAACGTTTTTCTGCATCCCAGATCCTTTTGGGAGCCTGGAATCCGGGTCCTTTTCTCAACGATGGTTTGTCTTGTTTCTTTTTCTCTGTACCCGCTCGACCTTTGACGAGGCTCCTTTCGATCTTTCTTCCGAGCCAATCTCAACGATCGCGCGACTCCTTTACGAGCTATCCCGTTCTACTGTCAGACGGTCGGCTCCCCTTTCCGCTGTCGTCCTTGTCCCTCCGCGTTTTTTCTTCCCCTCTTTGAAGCGCAGATCGTGCTTCGTCTTCCTCCCTCAACACGCGCGAGCACTTCTTTTGCAGGGCGCTGGTTGAACGTCAGGCTTTCTTTTAACGGTTTTTGGGCTCCATCCTGGGCACTGCAATCCCTGCCCAAATCATGCAATCTAGCGGCCGAACCCCGATCGTTTTAGATCCCCTCGACACCCCGTCTTTCTCCAGGGCTAGGGGTGATGGTGGTCTTTGGTCAGTCGACCGTCTTTTAGGAAGACCCTCTTCCTCTTTCCCCTCCCCTCAGGAGGTTTTTTGAGGATCAAGTTTACCCCCCCCCGTCTCCCCGAAGCCTCGATAGAGCCCCCCACCCCATTTCGTTCCCTCCCCCCTTCCGCGCCCTAACATGCGCAGCTCCGGCTTGTTCTCCAGGACTTCGTGACTTTCTCTTTTTCGGCTGGCTGCCAGACTTCACGAAGTAGTTCCGTGCAGCACGATCTCGATGAAAAAGACCTTTTCTACTAGTCCCTGGGACAGTTCCCCCGCGTTCTCTCTTCCCCCTCTGGTCAGGGTGTTTGGATTCATACAACCCCTCCGCGGTGACTTTCGCCCCCACCTGACTCCTCTTTCTCTCATAATAATCCGTTGTTGTTGTTGCTAGTCTATTTGGCGTCGTTGACTGGAGTGCCCCGTAGCTGTTTTTTCTTTTCAAGACCGCCCGATCCCCCCCTTTTCACCATGTCCACCGTCATGCCTGATAAGTCTGTCCAATGCCGGCCCCTCCCCAACAGCTTTCTTTTTTTTTCTCTTGTCATCTTGTACAAGCCCCTCTGGCCCGCGGTGAGGTTCAGGCTTTTCCCCCATCCAGCGACGGACTTGCACGATCCTTCCAATTTTCCTTCCCGGGAGAGAGATCTCGTTACGATCGCGGTCCGTTTCAATTGGCTCTCAGCGCGGCAGTTTTCTTGTTACTCACCAACAGCCTCTCTTTTTGAGTCGCCTCTTGCTCCCATACAAGCTCGATCCCATGGCAAATAATATTTATCACAAAGGACTTTTTAGTGTTCCGATACCTTTCCCCCCTAAACGCGCGTTATCAGCGATATAGAGTCCCCGTTTTTTCGAGTTAACCACGTTAAATGTCTTCCTCTCCCCTTTTCTTGATATAGAGCTTTTTCCCCAACCACCCTTCTTTTCACTGAGCTTTGAAGAGAAAGATAGCAAGATTACAGACTACAGTCCTCGGGGGAAAATTTTTTCTCCATTCGGTCTTTTTTGAGAATCCGCCTTAGGCTTTCCCTTTTTTTCTCCGCGAGTGCCATAGTCTGCTCTCCCGTTTCCTTTTTTTCTCGTCCTTTGAACTCCGATCGTATCCCCGACAGTTTTCAATGCGTCTAGCTTTACTCGGATCAAATTAACTCACCGTCTCGTTATCCCAACGGCTTCTAGGGTTTGAGAAACCATTTCTCCGGATCCAGATTAGGAGTAAGGCGACTTACTCTTTTTCTTTGCTCGGCAACGTCTTTAGCCCCTCTGCCACTTTCATTCTGAAAGCTGATTGGGTTCTTCCTTAGGTGTTTTAATCCCTTCAGCACACTGGATCAGCGAATGACTCTGGACCATTGTCATTTAAGCCCCTGTTTCAATCTTCTATGCGGAACGTTCCCAAAGGAGCACACTTTCCCCCCCCCCATTGACAGCCGTTCAACGTGTTTTTTAAAGTCTCTTGTAACCTACCCCCAGAAAGCTAGGTGTCTTAACCATTGCCAAGTGCGTTGGAGTCTCCCCTTTCCCCCCGGAGCTCAGACTTCCCCGGCCTCTCGGACAGGCCGCCTTCGTCTTCCCCTTCCCTTCTAATGCCGAATTTTAGCCGACGTTCTAGTGCCCGACCTTAATTTGCGAACTACGACAGTGTCGCACGTCCCCCCATCGGATCGAATTTCCCTGCATATGGTTGGTCTTACCCTCCCACTCCTCGTCTATCTAGCCAACGTGATATCTATAATTTTTTTCCCCCCCCCTTGCGCCCTCCGTTCCCACTACACGAGATGCCAGGGTAGTCACCTTGTTCTTCTGAAGACGCGGTGCTTAGAGTTTGAGCCCGGCGTATTTACTCACACCAACAGTCCTTACTTCGGATAGAATGCGCCGAACCTCTTGTTTTTTTGTCTAAAAACTGCGCGGCTTTATTCTTTTTTTGTCAGACGTTTTCGTCTTTTCTCTTTGACCGCTTGTTTTCTCCCTCGATTCCCCTTTGAAGTTTCTCCTTTTCCCTTCTGTTCCGACAGCCTACTCCTTCCCCCCCCCCCCCTCCGTTTTGTTTTGTAGAGACCCGAACATCAGTTTCCTCTTTCCTTTGATCTCCCCAGCTCTTAGAAGAGCGGGTACGATCGCCTTTTACGACACTCTCGTCCCCCACCTGCGATGCGCTCTCGGAGTACCTAAGTTTCTTTTCACCAATCTGTTCGCGGACTTCTCTGACGATTGCTAGTCTGGGCTCTCCTCTGCGCCACCCCCTTCCAAGCCTCTATCTAGTAGAACTGTTCCAACCCGAAATCGCGTGGAAGTTTCCCCCCTTCTCCGTAGGGCAATGGATGGACCAGGAGTCTACTCCTTTTTTTAGAGCTCGAGGAGCAGGTGCGTGGTCCTGAGCACACCCCTCTTTTCTTTCCCACAACCTTTTTCCCAGCCGATTTTGACCGTGCTACTCGGCCTGAGTTGATTTTTTTTTTAAAGAGTTTTCTTTTAACAATCCTTCGTTGAACCTGTTCATTCCTAGAGATAGTCCTGCCCTCCCGGAGCTCTTGCTCTATCTCTTTTGGGAAAAGATCTCAAGCATTGTGCAAAAACACCACCAAACAACGGGGAATCCCTGTCTCCTTGTGTATGTGACCACCTGCTGACCCAAGAAGGTTTGGGGCCCTGAGTTTGATAACTTTTTGGACCACTTCCATAGCAAACCGCGTGACGCTTTATCCGACAATTTTTCCAACTCTTCAATTTAGTTTCCTCATGTGCTGACCGTTTTTTCAGTTTCAGAAGTCCGCAGTCTTTTTTCCCCATCTATAGATGATCCTTGTTCGGGCGCCGCACGTTTCGCATGCCCCTCCAGGAACTCGCTTACTTCAGTTCTGGAGAGACGGAGATCGTTTTTTCCCCATAATAGGTGTACGTCTACCCCCCGCGACGGGCGTATCCGAGTAGCTATGGCTGACTGCTTTTCATCCGATCTTTTCGTCCTCCCCACGCGACTTCATTAGATCGACCTTTTCTTTGTTCTTCTGGCAAAGAAAAAGTTAATTCCTGACGTCCGTTTTGATCCTGGGCCGCGCCCTCCTCCCGAGCTTTTGAGGACGCTTTTTCTTCACCTTATTTTTTCCTTCCTAAGTTGGACATTGCCATCGATAGTCCTCCTAGGCCGGCAACGCTCCGAGTCTCACCTCCTCCTCAGGGACTCTTCACTTTTTCCGCTCCTCTATCAGTGATTCGACCGGTGCGGCGGTTTCCCTTTCCCTCTGAAAACGGTGTCGTCCCCCTGTACGTTCCGATAGCCGAATCTAGGATTCTATAGCGTGAAGCCTGGTCCGAGCTTCCCTTCTCGGGGATTGCGCGATGGAGGTACCTTTTTCCCTCTCGCTCTGTAGAGCAGTCAAAGATGTTGCGAGGGAGTGGAGCGCACGTCCAGCTCCCGGCCCCCTTAATACAGTCAACCCTGATCCCGGGCATTCTTCACAGAGAAGATTATAGTGTTCACTAAATTTCCCTGTTTCTGGCGGTGGATGGGGAAGAAGAACGCTGCACGTTTCTTCCAACTCTCAATTCCGGCACAGATCAGTTTAGCTCGTCCGTCCCAGCTTTGGAAAGTCCCATAAGGCGTCCTCCTATGGTGTCAGTTCACTGATCGTCGAGGTTGACCCCCCCTCCCCCCATTATCCGGGGATGCTGCTCTTCATCGGAGAAATTGATGCTCCCCATTCGTTGAGAGAGATCTCCGGATTGCAGGCCCCATAACGCCGGAGCCCTTTTGGTCTTTTCCTCCTCGAAATCAGACCCTTTGCATGATAAAGCGACTGTCCAGCTCGCTTGCCGTATAGACCCCCCCTTCCTGTCTTGCTGCGCTTTTCTCACCAGACTGCACTTGTAGTTTAGGTCCGGAGAACCTCCCCCCTCGACGCACTTTTTCAGCACCCGGGTTTTTATTAAAACGTGAGTCCGCGGGAGTAGCTGGTAGTGTCCCGTGAACGGGGCTCTCCTTTTCTGTTCCGGCCGGGTTGTATACACGTGAATCAACCCCAATCGGAGGCAGACCTCTTTCTCTACTGCTCTCTTACCCCCTTTCAACCCCCTAGATTTCTTTATCTTTAGCAGACGTCTATGGGCTACTCCGCAATGCTGTGTCTTCCATCTACGGCCTTCCTTGCGAGCACCTTTTTATTTTCCCGTCCCCGACTCCCGTACTATACACTGATCTTCTGATCCCTTCCCCCTTTGCGACACTTCGTAAGCGACTTAGTTGACGCTCTAGGCGTCATCGCACGATCTCTTTCCGTGTCCCCTCACGGCTCCCCCTCTCTTTGGGGGAACGGGCTCCGCCCCCGGTGACTGAGTAGAAGAACGTTTTTAAATTTACTTTGATTATCGTTCGAACGTCTGTATCCGAGAATAGTGTTCTCTCTTTGCCCGCGGACCTCCCTCTCTCTTGCCGACCGCGATCTCAGACACGGCCTCCATGGTTGTGCTTCATCCAAAGCCCCGGCGGACCATTCGACGCTTTATATCGTGGGAGACATGTAGCTGACCCTGTAAGAGCGTACGCTGTTTCCGGCCTTTGCTTGCTTGCTGCTGCGCTGCCACACGTGCTTTTCCCCGCCCCCGGTCCCAAGCGTCCTTCTTTTTTTTTTTAACTCCTTGCGGCCTCGTCGTTGAAAATTACCAACCCCCCAATCCCCCCCTTGCCATAGAAACTGCCTATACTTGTTTTTAAGCAATCTTGTTTTCACGGGCCTGACCCTTTAACCACAGTATTACAATAGGGAACCCAGTCCCCTCTTTGACGGTGGGGGTCTTTGACCTAGTAAACCAACGCCCTCTTCAAATAGTCTGGTCCAAATTCGGCTATCTTGCACGCCTTCATTCAGCTCCAAGATTTTCTGGGCAAAAGGGAACTCCCCCCCCTATCCGGCTGTTTTTCCCGAATCTTTTTCAGTTGGTTCTAGTGCCGCTTCCCCACTTTGAGCGGGGTTTTCTCGGCAGTAGGCACTCCCCCAAAGATTTGCCCGTTCGAGAAAGTTTTTTTTCTTCCACTTAAGAACAAATAATCAACCGGGTCTAGGATCTCTCCCACTTTAGTGATCGTTCCCCCATCCCGGAGCATCCCCCCTCCTCCGGATTCTTTACTCCCCCTCCCCCAGCATCTTCCGGAGAAGATTGGTTCCCCTTGTTTTTTTGTTCAATATTTCGGCTTTCTTTTATTTTTGTCGACCTTGAGAGCTTCTGAAACAGTCCCACCACCCCGACTCTAGTTTTAGGCTTACTGTTTCAGAAAGATTTTTAGTCCGATCACTTCCCCTCAACGGTTAGGACCGAGACTGTGTGTCCTTCTCTGTCGTCACCCCTCTTACCCTTTTCTGATCGGCGTCGCTTCTATAAAAATCTGCCTTCTCCCTTCTCTTTAGTTCCTTTTCTCTTTCTTCATCCCTATTGTAGCTATAGTCGGACACATCCTCATTACCCGAACCGGACTGTCTTCTCTTTGTCGCCAAGCGCGTCTTTTGCATTGAATTGGTCCCTCCCTCCTGTTGAAGAAAAGATAGTAGACCCTGATTTCCTTCAATCTTACTCTGACTCGTCCCCCCCTCCTTCCTCCATTCTCCGACGAGCGGCTTCTGTTGGTTGGAGGGGTCCCTTGCCACCCTTCCCGACCGAAGAGACCCGACCCGTATGACCCGGCGCCCCTGCTTGTACTTTTTGTCATTGCGATCCTTCCCCCCTTCTTGAAGACTGCCCTCGATCACTTGTGTAGAGCTAGTGGGACACGTCTTCTCTGGAGAGAGTAACCATCTATTACAACTTTTACGACTCCTTTTTTTCCTTGCTATCCCGGCCATATTTCCTCGCTTTCTTAAGCGGGCGGTGCCTACCCCCTTGAGAGATGGCACTTATACTCACGGCCGCTAGGAGTCCACTGTGCCCTCCTCTCCGCGGCTTTCTCGCTGAGGGCAAGATCTTCGCTTTTTTCCCCCCTTGGACCTTTCTGTTTTTTCTTCTTTCCCTCGGGGGACCCCCCCCCTGCTTTTTTTGGTTGTGTGCTACTTTTTGACTGTTTTCTATGAACCATGCTTGTCCTTTTTTTGACAAAGAAAATGCCCTATTCAATCTATAAGTTTCTTCCCGTTTTGGGCTTTGGCTCCTCCTTCCTGCATTCCTTCATCCTCCTTCATAGAGGGCTCCGTGTTTGGAAGCCTTTTACGCCTCTCTTCCTCCGCCGGACCTACCCGATAAGTATGGTTCTCTACTTTCTTTCCCCTTTTCAACAGATATCTTTCCCGCGACATGGGTTTTCTCGTGACGCTTCTTGTGCCCTGGCTGTCCTTAAGATATAGTTTTCTGTCCCCGTCCCCCCTGGTGACCACCCCCCTTTTCCTCGACCTTTCTCGCCGGAATATCCACAGTTTTTCTCCGCAGAAGGACCTCTTCTCCAGTCCTTCCTCCCCTGTTTCCCGCCTCGGCTCTATTCCTTCCCGTAGCTTCTTCCCCTCCTTTCTTTCTTCTTCGCCTGGACAACGCTTTTACTTCTGTTGCTCACGTTTTAATCGCCTATCCTGTGCACAGGTGCTTTTTTTCCTCTTTCCAGTCCCTTCAACGGACCTTTTCTCCAACCGTATTGCCCCTTTTCCCATCCATCTAGTTCCGGAGAGATTATCTCCCTTACCCCCGAGGTAAGGCAGCTTTCGAGCAGATTGCTTCCTCATTGGCATATACTCGGGATCCAGCGTCTTGCCCCCCATCGAAGCTTTTTTTTTTTGGTCGTTCCTCTTCACATTTTCCCCAGGAATTTTCTCTCTCCTGAACCCGTATTTCACTAAAGCGTTTAAAGCCTCAGCCCTCCTCCCGGTTCTTCTTACATGATATAAAAGTTCGTTGTCCCTTTGGTCTTCGGGTCTGAAACTCCCCGCTTTCGGGCGTGAATTTATGGTCATCCCCCTTTTTCGCTGCCACTCCACACGTAATTTGCGCCGCTGAAGATTTGCCCCAGCTTTATTCCTCTACTTCTAAGACCCCATGATCCGGAGTTTATCAACCCTCCCCCAGTATCTTTCTTTTTATTTGCGCATCAATAAGCGCCTATCTTTCCCCCCTCCTTTTTGTTGAGAGTTTCTTTTATGTCGGAGCCCCCTTCCCCCCGTATTTTTGTTTTTAGTTTGAATTTGAATATACGATCCCCTTTTCCCCCTTGCCCACCTCTTCTCCTTTACAATTAGGGAATTCAGATGGTCCTCTTCCTCGACTCTTTTTTCTTTTTCCGCTAGGATCTTTTCCCCGCAAATATTTTTTTTTCCCCTCACTGTAAGGATTATGCACCCCCCCCCCCCTACGAGTAATTCACTTACTTTCTGTGATCATTAATACCAACTTCTGAGTGAGCTTGCGTTCCTCTCTTTGTTAGGAAAGTTGGTCTCCTTCCTTTTTGTGAGTTTCCCTTTTTTATACAAAAAGACTCTTCTCTCAGTCTTCTTATTTCTTTTCCCATTGACCTAGATCCACCAATCCGAGATAAAACTGGAATTGAGGGATCTTTCCCCTTGTCTGTTCCGGACTAGCACGCCTTGGAATTGGAGACTCCGGTATTTTTCACGTTCTTCCTCAGGCACCGTTTCATTTCTTTATGAGAAAGAGAAAATTGTAAGAATCATTTTAACCGTTTTCTCCATTCGACCCTCCCCCGCGAGATAGGAGTTTTTCCTCTGCCCCTTCTTGAGGCGATCACTATCTGCCAGTGGAGGAATCTTCCCTCCCACATACTTTTTTCAACAGTTGTCTCCCCGCATTTTACTTTCTCAGCCGTGACATTGAATGTTTCGTCCCTATTTCGACCGTGTAGAGAGAGTCTGTCGGTCTTAAGCCCCAGATTTCTTTTCTGACCTCCAAATGTTTTCGTTTTAGAGTTTAATAGGATATTTGCCACCCGTCTTTTTTGAAATGAAACGCCTTTTTTTTTTCCACAATGTAGCCGGTTCAAAGGCTTAAACTTTTTTTCTTATCGTTCCTGCACGCTGCAGAGCTTCCTTCCCCAGTGGGCGCCTTGACACTTCATCTCTAGCTTTTTCCCTTCAACGTATGGGCCCGTTACTTTTTTTTTTTTTCCCAACCATCCCAGGTCCGTCACCCCCCACCCCCCCCCCCCCCCCCCCCCCCCCCCCCTCTCCATTTTTCCCCCTTCCTGTCTTAGCCAACTCACATCGCCGTGATATGGAACGTCCCCCCCCTACCACAGTCGCCCTCCAAAACCAGCCCAGGCTTTCGTTTGTCCCGTTTCTTGAAAGAGGAAATCCACCGCCCCTGGCCGGTTACCCTTTTTTCCCCCTTTGGCGCTCTTTCCCGCCTTGGCTCGAGTCACCTTTCTTTGGGCCAATCTCCCCGATCCCCCCTTTCCTTCGGTTTTTATGCCAGTTTTACAGTTAACCAAGCTCGGGACCCCTCCACCTTCTCTCAGTCCAAACACAAAACGTTTGTAACTCCTCTTTTTTTTTCCGACTGCACCACGCAGCTTTTCAAAAGCCTTCCCGAGATATCCCAATCTGACTTAATCCCTTCCCTTCGGACCCCCCCTTCGATTATTCGCCAATTCCCTTCAACCTTAGTGGAGATCGAAGTTCCCCTTCCTCTCCTTTTTTGGCGTGCCGTTTGGGCCCGCACGGAGGATTATCCCAGCCACCCCCCTGACGTTTTCTTCGCATTCCTCGCCGTTGTTTTGCTTGAGCTCTTCCTTTTGAGGTCCCCGAGCTCACCCCGTTTTTCTGATCTCTTGTCGCCCTTTTCTCTAGTACCCAGTAATGCGCGGCGTTCGCTTCTACAAAAAGGCAAGTCTGTCTTCCTTTTCTTTTT
>Ga0179593_1431224_pt1 | contig 15073 bp, 14 predicted proteins | sample CZODoug2_1_08_16_FD_185931 | JGI IMG/M metagenome (GOLD analysis project Ga0179593, IMG submission 185931) | Vadose zone soil fungal communities from Angelo Coast Range Reserve, California, USA - CZODoug2_1_08_16fungal (PacBio error correction) | ecosystem: Environmental > Terrestrial > Soil >... | reverse complement strand
GACATCCCGTTTTGGAGATTACCTCCTGTTTGCTCCCAACCGCCGGCCCCTCCCGGGATTCCGACGATGTGTCACCTTACTTTGATGATTTCCCCCCGTGTGCTTTTTGTTGCTCACCTGGGTCCATCTACCCGAGGCCTGTTGACATTTTGTTCTCCCTTATTCCACTTGATGAGCAGAGTATGCCGGTTTTAGGGTTCTGCGTTACCGAAGTAATAGCCGATGTTTAAGTCCCTTACTGTCCCTCCCCGGGACGTTCCTTTCCTTTTAGGGAATTTCAACCGTTTTTTATATGAGTTGCTTGACAATTGAGGCATTAGTAGATATCACAGAGGTTTTTTTCTGTCTCCCCCCTACCTGTCGTTAGTTCCAACAGCCGCTGCCCTGTCGGCGGCCTCGCTTGCCCTTCCAGGCCTCGCCAGAACCTCCTTTGCTTGTATTTGGCCCCCCCGTTACCTGAAATTTGCTTTCCCCTCGACCGCCAAGAGGCGTGATGAAGGCTTTTTTATTTTTGAATATCCTTCCACATAAGACGTTTTTCCGAGTGTAATTTCTAGCCCATTTCCAGAGTTTTCCCCACGCGTTCATATTTTTGCCGTTGTTTAAAAGCAGAAATCCTTTTAAGTCGGGTTGTTGTTCTTCTCCCAGCCCCCCACTGATTTATGATAAGCCATTTTTCGGGGCCGCCCAAGTGGAGTCCGAGATCGCGCCCACCCGGTTCACGGCAGCCGCACTGTCTACCCTTAGGTTTGTAGGTTTTTCCCTTTTCTCCCGATTCGTCCCATTCGCCTTTCGTCCAATATCGTTCTTTTGTCTGTTCATCGCCGCGGTTCCCGTTTTGGAACGCGGACCTTCTTTCACGTCGCCCTTTCGAGGCTCCACATACGGCTCCCGAGTTTTTTCTTGCTAGTCTGCTTTTTCGGCGGTGTTGAGTAGATGCTCCCGGGGATCTCTGAGTGCACCCCCTTTTGCGTCTCGTACCCGACCACCGTTCCCTCCCGGCCGTATTTAGCTGTGTTCCGGTTTGTGAGTCTTTTTCCCCCCGAAGTTTTCTGGTCCCCCCGTTGGCGTTGAGCCCCATAATATGTTCCAGCCTTGATGCCCCTTGGCCGGCAACGCCAGGACCCGGAAAGTCTAACGCGCCACGCTTTTGTATATTTTGTTTTCCTTTCTGACGTGAAGCGGCCCGTACGCCTGTTTTGGCGTGTCGAGGTTTCCCCTGAACCTAGCCCCTCGACTGCGATGGGACCTCCTCCTGTGTCCTACCCACGATCTTACTCTTTCTCTCCTCTTCTTTCCGAATGTGCCAACTTTCTCCACCCTCGTCTCACCCTTTCCATCCGACTCCTTTGGAGAGAAGAGTCCTTTCCTGCGCCTTTTAACCCCTGCCCTTTTCTCTCCATAATATTTTTTGTGGAGGAGTATGTGTTTTATTCCCTTCCGTCAGTCATTCGGTCTCCTCCCACCCCAGGCCATGCTGTCTCATGTGCTTACACGCTACATGATTTCCCCTGACGGTTGGAAGATGGGATCCGGTTTTTCCCATACCTTTTTAGAGACCGGTCCTCCAGGCCATTTGGACTCATTTCCCCGAGTTCTACACCAGTTTTTTGGTAGATTCACTGCACATTCAGGTTTCTTGGGTTCCCTCTTCCCCGGGCTTCGGTTTCCACCCGTTGATTGCCGCCCTGCCCTTCTTACATGCCTGTTACCATACCCAACATTGAGATACTGGTTTACGCGGGGCTTTTCCATGCCTAGCCCGCTCTAACAAGGGCCTGCCGCCGCAACGGTGTGGATTCTCATCCGCGACCTCCGTTCCTGGGCCTACTAATTTTTTCCATCGTCCCCCCCTGATCTTCTGATATAGTGTAGCGACCTAATAGCAATTTTTATAGTGACGTCTAGTCCGTTCCCCCCCCCCCCTTTTCTGAGGCAATGTCCTCATTGCCTTTTTTTTGATTTCCGTTCCTGCTTCTGTTCCTCCTTTTTTTCTTTCCCCTTTCGAGTTTCTGGACTCGTCCTTTTTTTCACCTTTATGCCCGAGGCGCTCCTTCGACCCCCCCTAGCCTTTTCTCGTGGCAGGGACTTTTCAGCATTCGGTTCGGTTCTCGTTTCCGCGGTTTTTACTGCTATCCCGGGATTTCCTTTCCGTTTTCCCCCTCTGAAACCTTTCTGGGCTCACAATGCGGCGCGCCTGTGTGTCCTTGCTCCCTATGTTCTGTTTTTCTTTGTTATTTTTCCCTTTTTCTCCCCAATCAAGGCTGGAGCAGCCTTGTCTTCACGGACGACGACGATTCCTCACTTTTATTTAATAGATCTATTTCCACTTTGTTGTTTTAGAGAGATGTCCTCTTTTTCCTTTTTCTCACAGCGTCGTCGTGGAAGTCAGGTTAGTTTCCAAACACCTTTCCCTCACATTGATTTCGATGAACCTAACCTTTCCCGAGTTTGGAATGAAAGAGTTCCACCAGTTTCCCTCTGCCCAAGAGATCTTCCTGGTGTGTTTTCCTTTTCACCCCGGTTTAACTCATCCCGTAAGTTCTTCTCCACGTCTGATCGTATCGCGAGAAGACCCCGACCTTTTCCCCAAGCTTTGGGTTCCCGTTTCCCCAGCGATCCTCGGTTAGAGAGAGGCCCTCTCGTCATGAAGACCACTTTTGGGCCCTTCTTCGATCCCTCAAAATGAATTACCGTGCGGCAGGCCATCCCCTGTCCCGATTTCCCTTTACCTCACCCTCCTTGCTTCCCAAACTATTGGCGCATGTGCCCAGGTGGGAAAGGAGTCTTGGCCCTTCTCGTCTCCATTTCAGTCGAAGATCCCGGGGGCGACGGCGTGTGCATTGAATTCCCCCCTAGTTTGAGCAAATAGTCTTTCCTCTCTCTCCGACTTGCCGCGGCGGATACACTCCCAGCGAGGGCCTTACTTCTCAAGGTCCGCTTTGTTCTCTTAAAGCCCCCTTTGAAAGCAACCCAGTAGCTCTATCTCTGGGTAATCCTTTTCGGCGCGCCAATATCAGCAACTGACTTCAGACCTCCCCCTCAAGGGACGAGTGACACCGCCATGAACCATGATTTTTTACGTGCATCGACCCCATTTTTTTTTTCTCCCCCTCGGGCAGCAATGCACAGTCCATTCCTCTTTTCTTTCCCACGGGACGAGTATGCCTTGCAGTTTGCCTTTAAAACGCGCTTCCCGCCTAATAATTGAGCCGACCCCTTCTCATCAATTTTTTTGTTTTTGTTTTCTTTGATAAAAGTGTTCGGTTTTTTAAACATCCTTCTTTTCCCCCCAAGATGCCTAGTGATGTTTTTTTTACTAGTCGTTGACCACTGACCATGCTTTATAACCAGGGTGTCTCCTTTTTGTCCCATTTTCGTTTTGTCTCTTATTCCTTTACGAGGCGCAAGTCGTCCCCCTTCGTGTCGGGGGGTTTTTTTTTTTGGGGGGCTTATCCCTTTTGCCGTTGACTCTGTTCCTGAGCTGGTGACCCACTACTACCCCCCCCCCCTGGGTTCCTGAGGATTTTGTCTGCCAAAACAAATACACCCTTCTGGCTTTTTTGAGCGTTTCTGTCCGAGTGACGCCTAAAGTGCGGCTATTGTTGTTCGACCTCTTATGGCTCAGAAATTCGAGGTCCCCCATCCCCGTAGAAGTTAGCCGCCGAACCCGTTTTCTCCCGGCGGAGGATGAAAAATCCTCCGCCTTTTCCCCCCCCGTGGCTTCTTTTCCCCCCCTTGATAGCCCTTTCTCGAGGGCATAGGATCGTCCCCGTTCCTATCATCCAACCGGTACGCCCCCTAGCATTACCTTTATCAGCGCGGATTGAGGGACCCCCCCCCATGGTTTTTACGGTACCGGCAGCGCCTGGGAGATTCCGTCTGCTGGAGATGAGTACTTTGAGCACACCCCTTGATGTCTATCGACCCGCTTTTCAAGTGATGTTTCGTCCTCCGTCGGGAACCCCGCAATCGCGATTTTGTTCCTCTTGAAGAGTTTGTATCCGCAGGCCTCTGAGGGGCGCTTCCCCCCTTTTTTTGTTGCTCAAGTTTTAATCGCTTTTTTTTTTTTTGGGGCCCGTTAACGACCCCTTTGACGTTGCTTTCTTACCCACCGCGAAACAACGCTCTGCCGACGCTTTTTGACCCTCCGGACTGGGCGTACACTCAGGTCTTTTTTTTTGTTTTTTTTTTTTTTCTTTTTTTGGTTCTACGCTTTAAGAGCCTTCTCGCCGGCCCGCCTGCCTCCCCCTGTTTTTTCTTATTGTTATGTCCGCAGTGTTTTTTTTGTCCACGACCATTGGCTTATCTGGCGAAGAGGCGGGAAGTCCCCAAGCTCTTCCGCACTGGCCGCGGTCGAAATGGCCGCCTTAAAGAGTGGATTCCGGCGCTTTTCTTCGACTTGGGTCCTTTTTTCCCGCGCCCAGTAAGCATGGGTCGATTTGCCTCAAGGCGGGGAACTTTCGCTTTCGTTTTCCCCCTGACCTCTTACGATAGGCTCCTTGGATCTAGCCCACTCCCCCTCCACCCCCGAGGCTCGTCTTGGATGCCCGGTATTTGCGTGAACCCATCGAACATCGGAGACCGCCATTTGACCCTTTTTCCATTACAGTTAACCTCTTTTGTGCCACGTCATCATCCCCCCCTGGGCTTCCCCTTGGTATTGTCAGTGGGAAGGATTGAGAAAGGAGTTTCTGTCTTTACGTCAAACATTTCAGTCACTTCCTATATGCCTCCTCCCCCTTTGTGGGTTTTTCTCCTTTCCTCCGTTCCCCCCGTTTGCCCCTTCCGGGAGATAACCCCTTCCCTGCTCCCCAACCGGCCACCTCCCCTGTGATGCATCCCCCCGAGGCTCTGTCTGAGCACTTTGTTGGCTCTTTTTCTGGCCCTTCTTACTATACTGCTCCTTTTTCCAGTTTTGTTAGCCTTCATCAAGCCGTTCCGTGCCGCTTCTTATTCGGATTGGTGTGTCCCCATGTCTTCACCTAGCCCTATGCAAGCCAGTTTCAGAAACCCCCCACCCCCCACTAGCGTAGTTTTTAACTATTGAGGGACTTTTCACCCCCCAATCTCGCCTTACCCACTCGCCGCCCGTAGCAAAACTTGCCCTCTTCGTGAGTCAAGCGCCTCCACGATGTTTTCCTCTTACCCCTTCCCAGATCCCCCCGCCAGTTTTTGAGGCGCCGCTCGTGTACCCCAATTTTCTCGCTATTGAATGAAATAGTGGGATGAGTCCCTTTTTTTGCCCCCTTGGACAAAAGGTATGAAGGACGCCCCCCCCTCTAAGACCGTTTCGTTGAGAGTGAGTCTCGCCTTACCGCCCCAAGAATTTTCTTTTGTTACGACCATCAGTTTTACCCCTGATATCCTATGGTGGGTACCGACTTTTCCCAGCCGATGGGAGGCTCCGTCCCCGCCAAAACCCCGACCTTTTTGTTCCAGGAAGCCGCGATTTCAGATTTTTTTTCCCCTTTCCATATAGTACGAACCCCCTATCCCGTTCCGTACCAGAGCCGACGACGCTTTTCCGTACGACGATTCTGCCCTGCCCCTGCTGAGGCGTTTTTCTTCCACAAACGTGTTGATAGTCTCCGCCTATGAGCCATCCCCTTACCTGCCATGAATCTTTCCATTCAACCCTTCCTTGGAGTTGTTCAATAAGAAGGACTGTGCCTTCCCTCGGTATCCAATACTTTTCGCGTGTTGAGTGCTTCATTTGTTTTTTTCCCTAGTCTTGCCCGTGTTGCTTTAGACCCTTCCTCCACCTGTTCCCGGCGGCGGTTTTTTCATTGTTTCCCCCTTGACTCCTTGCTCGGTTTTCGCACGCCGGTATTTCTGTGCCTTTCGCCTTGAGGCGGAATCCTATGTGCAGGCCCCGTTTTTTCCCTAGCAGCTCGTTGGTATTTCAATCCTTCCCACCGGCCAGTCCTGATCATGGGGGTAGTGTTGTTTCCCCTTGACAGAAGCGCCCTTTTTCCCTTTGGTTTGCTGAGAGTTTTACACAGGCCGTGAACATTTCTGTGCCTCGGTGCTTTCTTCCCCTTGAAGGGATACACAGCTTTTTCCTACGGTTTCTCGCACTCTTGCGCTTGTGAAACTTTTTCCCCCTTCGCAATTCTTATGGACACTTCATCATGGTGGAGCTTGCACTCGCTTTTTTCCTTCGCATGTTTCTTGATCATCACTCTCTATTTTCGTATGTGGCGGACCTTCCTTTGTTTTATCGACTACCCAAGTTGATTACGGTCTCCCTTCCACAACGTAAATTTTTATTGGTTTCTCTGTTCGGTATCTTTGATGATGATTCCCTGTCCTGGGCAGGGCCGCCGTTCCTGCCAAACTCTCACGGCCCGTTTTCTTACACGGATTTTTCAGGACCCCATTGGCCATGCTGCCCCTAGTTTACCAACCCCTTCTGGGTTTTTCGCTGCACGTCAACTTCATGGGGTTCAGGGTTCCCCCTCTAATCGGCGGCTTAGGCAATTTTTTCTGTCCTCCCGAGTGCGCGCCGGACCCTGCTCCCAGATCAACCGATCTTAATGGGGCTACGGTGCAAGTCGATTCTTTTCTCCTTTGGCTTTCGCTTGGTGTTGGTCAGGTCCTCCTTATATGCCTTCCTCTTTCGAAGTGCATACAGTTTTCATCGGCATTCTTTTCCTGATAACGTCGTCTTTGCTAGGATTTATCGTGGACCCTTGTTCCCCCTTTTTCTTAACAGGCAATGAGCTACATGCTACTGCCTTTTTTTATGGGCCGCCCCTTTGACTTTTAGTAAAGCCCGACTGCGTCCCTTTCATGCAGTTTGTGTTGGTCCCCACAGTTTCCCTTTGAGGACTAGGGAGTAGGCGTTGCAACCCTTCTTTTGATCTTTTTAAACGTTCAAATTATTGAAGTCTTCTGGTTTTCCCCCCCCCCCGAGACCTCTTTTTCCCGTATCCCTCTAGGGGATGTTCTCATCTGATGTTTTCACGCACCAACACAGGAAGCCTGTGGCTACAAGGATTTTTTACACCCCCCCCTGTAACTGGGCCTTTTATCTTATTGGGTCATCACCTCTAACCTGCATGGGACCCCTATCTTAGCATCCCCCTTATTCAAGAGAAGACTTTACCTTCTGTCATTTCCTCTCAGCCGTGATCTCTTTTCCCTCTCTTATTTTCGTTCTTCTGGCGACTCTCTCCTTTTGTGCCTGCCGTTCTCCCCTGGATGTTTCGACAAGTGATGTTTTTTAAGAAATTGACCCTTCCGGTTCCCTCTCCAACCCTCTAGTTCCTAGCCCTTCTTTGGTGTTGTTTCCGCTTCACTCGGAAAAGATTTTGTTTCCACTTCATTCCTTTTGTATTCTTATTTCTGGCGAGGACCACCAACAAACCGTCTTTTCATTGACTTTTTCGTCTCCCCTGTTTGCAGCTTATCACTTCTTTCTGTCCCCTGCCTAACTTTTCCCCCCTGGTGCCCGCTAACTTACTCCCCTTCCATGACTTTTCTCCGCCCCTTGAACCTTCGGCAGCAGGACACTCCGTAACTTCTGCGCCACCTAAAAGGTCAGTTGGTCCTTGCCCTTCTCTGTTGCTCGTCCCCCCGATTCCATTGCCCCGAGCCGATCGCTCCCCTACTGATTGAAGATATGCATGAAAATAGGTTGCCTGCGATGGACAGGACGACGTTTTACGACGACCCCTTTCATGCGCGTGCAGAAATTACTGCCATCAGCATTTCTTCTTTCATCTGTTCCACCCTCCCTTCCAAGTACCAACCATTTGATCCTTTGGAATCTGGTTCGTCCACTTTCCATGCGTTATCAAGCAGTTTCCCTTCCCGCCCGCGACGGAGAGCTGGTTCTTTCGATTGTTTGGTTGTGAACCCCTCTGGGTCCCTTTCCTCCTCCCCCCCCCCCCGCGGTCTCCAAGAGCGGCATCTTTCTGCCTGTGGGACTGTTTTCTCATTTTGATGAATGTTTGGCGGCCCGTGAAACGTTTCGCGACCCATTCCTCTCCTCCCTCTCTTTATCAGAACCTGTCCCCCTCAGGGCGGTTTATTTACATTTTTGATCTAAAATGGTGGTGAGACAACCTAATGCCCTCCCCCCCCCCTGACCTATTTGATCGTGCTCTCTCGTCAGGGGAAATGCAGAATGACTTCTGTGGTCCCTTTCTGTATGATTTTGACATCCCGATTTTTGAGTATGCCAATTTCAACCAGCGGCGCAAATTTCCTTCCCCAGTTTTTTCGTTCTTATTATTCCCTTTTCTGGTCCAAACGCCTAGAGTTTCGCCCCTTACTCATGTCCTGATTTTCCCCCCCCCTTCTCCAGACACCCCTGGTATCGCTTTCTGAGGCAATTAGCGAAACCACACTCTCCCCATTGTGACTTTCCTTTCGATGCAAGCCCTATGTTCCGTGAACCCCATTACAAGCCAGATAGAGGAACACCGTTGGTCTCCCTCTCCTGACAGCCAATTAAGTGCTCGCCCCCCAATTTTAAGGTCTTCCTCCCAAACTGGTTTTTCGACCCCCCCCCCCCCCTCTACACGTCGGCCCCTCTGCCAAATCCCCCCTACTTAAAAAGGTCCCCCCTTGTTTTCCGCCCCATCTATTTTGGTTGTGTTTTCTTGATTTCCCTACCAAGAGAATCTCTGCCACCCCTGCCGCGAAGAACCGACTTCAATCGGCGCAGTTTTTTTCTGTGCCTCCACAAGGTTGAATCCCTCTCCTGTTCGTTTCGTTTAAGGGCCCTGCGAGTAGTTAGCAGTTGCTTTTACGACCAAAGTGATCCCCCAGCTGAGAACTTCTCAATTCGGTTACACCCTACCCTACTCCTGTCCTACGGCGCTGGAGGCGCCTCTCGTTTTGTCCTCTATCCCCTGGAATTGAGATGCGGCCGACCACTTTTTGGGATCCTCTTGTCAGACGTTTGTGGTTTTGTCATACCCTTCCACGACGCTATTTTCCTGTTCGCTGCTCACCCCAACGTCTCCCCCACCCGCTTTCCAGGACGCGTGAATTTGAATAGCCATTACCATCGACCCTCTTATTGGTTTCGAGTTTTCTGCGTCCCTCCTCCCCCTCCTTTGATTCGGACGTGCATCCTGGTTACTAGGTTTTCGGTTTGCAACGACCAATCTATGATGTGTCCCAATGCTCTTCGCGTTTCCCTGAGTACAGCGCTTGCCTCCCTGACGCGCTGGTTTGCCTACCCCCATTGGCAGGCGAAGCCTACCGGTTATTTACATTGCCGAGGCAATGGGTCCCGTTCCTCCCCTCTGCCTGAGCGGGGCTTTGCCCCACCAGGTTGTTTTTTTTTTTAACAGGGAGTTCAATTCCTGCCCTTTTCCCTCGCTCGGCATTGTTGGTTGTCTCTTACCAGGCAACTTTTTAGTACGTTCACGAGGCCCGGCTTTTTTCCCTTGAGGTCGAACCCAACCTGCCCGCTTCGCTAGAGAAAGGTTGTCCCCCCTTCCCCCCCGACCCTTCGTCAGAAAGTGGGTGTCCTCTCGCGTCGGGCTTATTATACTTGGGGTTTCCTCTTGGTTCCCCTTCCTCATTCCTTAAACGGCACTCACCCTATTTCATCCATCCCATATTTTTCTTTTTGTTGTTGAGAGCTTTCCAGTGAACTCGGGTGGCCGGTGCGGTAGATTCTCCACTCACGCTTTGAAGACACCTTCTTCCCACCCCCTGCCTTGATGAAGTACTCTTATTCACCGAGATGAATGTACCCCACGTTCTTAGGCTTCTATTGCTCTTTCCCTTTATTAGACTTCCGGGGAAAGGTTGTTGCCCTCCTTTTATACAAGTCGGCGATCCTGTCGATTGGTTGACGTTGTGGTCATTGTATCCCTTCTACCCCAGAAGCTTTTTTGATATTTCATTACAAATGACGATTTACGGTTTCTCCTTTTGTGGCCCATCTTAAAACTGATCTCTCTCTCAGTCACTTTCTCCCACACTTGCGGTAGTTATCTCATAACCCCTCTTTCGTGCTTTTCTTCCTACTTGTTCCCTGCGAACCGTAGTTCCATTTCCCCCCCTTGGCCCCCTTTCCCTCTTTAACGTAGTGCATATCCTGCATCCACCCCCCGTGTTTTCGGGTAGTTTTTACAACCCCCGCTGTTTTTTCACCCCTTCTTCCGTACTCAGCTCCCCCTGCCCCCCCGCGGGCGAGGCCTTTGCGCATTTCGAGTTGACGCCTTCTCCTCCACATCGACGGTTTTCCCTCGGGGTCCCATGGGCCTGATCTCTGCATTCCTGATCCCATCCTCAACCCTTGTACCGCCCGTTGTTTCGCGGTTTCCCTCATTCCAGCGAATTGTCTGTCGATGACCCCCCCTCCGCCTGCTTCCCTTGTCGCTTTCGCTTCCCCATCCGACAAGCCTGTCTATATATATTTTTCGTCCACCGCCTCGTCCTTTTCCCTCTCGCTCGACTCTTTGTATCTCCGGTTTAGTTTTGAACAGATGAGAACTTGAATTCCTTTCTCGCGGTTCTCCTCACTTCGTTTCTTTTACGCTCCCCGTCTTCCAGGAACGCTTTTCGACAAATTGACGATCCTCAAACGTCTTCCACGGCTTATTGTAGTTAGTTCACACCCCTGACTTGCTCTCCAACAGATAAACCCTCCCTCATCCTTTGAATCACCCCTCCCCCACCCTACGGTTCCTATTTTTTCCCAACTTCACTCGTCCATTTACCTCCCCCCTTATTTTCCCTTCCGTCGCACTCCGCACACCGTTTACTCTCTTTTCGACTTCACACCCCTCTTGTTCTTATTTCCGTGTCCCGTGAGTTGCCTCGAGGCCCTGCCACCCCCGACTTTCTTTTTTTGAGATGGTAATGGCGCGTTTTACCTTCTGCTTTTTTTTGAGCCTGTTTTTCTGATGGGAGCCCTTACCCTCCCCACTGATTGCATTTTTTTTGATTTTGAGTCTAGCCAAGACAGCCCACCGTAAGGCTTTTCTTTGGCAGTCGCCCCTTATTTAGGTTTTGTTCGGCCCTTCCCCCCGAGGGGTAGTACGTACCCTTAATTTTCCCTCGCTTTTTGTTTTTCATAAAACCCGGTTTTATGTAGACTCCCATTTCTCCGACTTGCACCGTCCAGGTTCCTTCCTTCCCCCCCCAGAGGCCAGTCCAGTCCCTCCAAGTTCATCCTCAAGTTGGTTCATGTTGGTTTTTTTCTGCGGCTTTTTCTCCGAATCCATCCACTTAAGCCTTTGCGTGAGATGGGTCAAACAGCGACCGTCCCCGTCTTCCATCGAGTGGCGATTTTTTCCCTCAGATTTTCTACCCCTCTTACTACTTCTCCTACCCTTTCGCCTTTGACATTGCCCCCCGAACTTATGGAACCCCAACCCTTTCTCCTTTTTTGCCTCCCTCCTTCTTTTCCTGGCTTATGGCCCCCCCTACTCTCATTCCTGAGCAGCTTTGCGTGGATTCCCTTTTCTACTACCCGACCACCAGGTATTCTCCCCCCTTCAAATTCCATGTCATTTTCATTGTTTCTTAGTGTCCTTTCTTTTTTTATTATTCCGCGGTTTTGGGTGGTTTTTTTTTGGTTCAGTTATCACTTCACGTCCTTTCGGTCCAGGATCCTTGCCTCCCAGTTTTATATGATTCCCTTCTTTCACAACCCAGTGGGCGAGGCCACGGAAACCTTCCATGTTTACTTTTTTCTTCTCTTTCCTCCGTCTTCCTTGTTCCCCTCACCTGTTTGTGCAGTATCCAGATTTTTCCCCTGATCAATGGTTCAACCCCCTTTTTTATCCACCATGTCTTATTCCTTTGTTTTACCTTTTTCGGTTTTCTTGAAGATTTTTCAAACTTATTTCAGAAGTTAGCCTCGCCCCCAGGAGTGTCTTTTCCGTCTATCCCCTCCTTCTCATCCAATATAGACTTCCTCAGCTTGTTATCTCAGTTTGTAATCTCTCTTATCACGTCGTCTTGTCCCGGGCTCCCCTACACTTTCCTTTCTGCGATTTTTCAAGAGATCATTTTTCCCCCAAAGGCCTTATTACACGTTTTTTAAGTTTTTCGGTGTGGGCTTCCCCAGTTTCCGTCTTCTCTTCTTTAGTTTCCTCCGCTCGAATTTCACCGTATTTTGAATGCAGTTGTTTTTTTTTTGATCTTTTTTTGCCCCGTTTTTTTTTCATGTTGATCTTCCCTTTCCTTCTAGTGCCCCCTTGTTTTATACGTGGTCCCACCTTCCCTTATTTTGCATCTGTGTTCTCGAGAACAAGTCTCTCTTGATCATTCTTCCGGGGCCGGGTCCATTTCGTGGATTCTCCCCCCCCCCAGGAATCCCCGATCTGGGGATACAAATTCCCTCTTGTTTTGTACTGGTTCCCCCTTTCCTTGTCTTTTCATGTTCGTTTCTCGTCTGTTCTCCTAACTTTCCGGACCGGCATTTGAACGAAGGCTCTGCTCCTCCCAGACTCCGACTTATTTATTATTCTCGATTCTCCTTCTTTTCCCTCCTCATACTTTTTTGTGTTGCGCTCTATTCATCTGATATAATAGTGTTTCAGTCCGTCTTCATCGTTTTGCCTTTTCTCCACCTGTGATGTCTCCCCCGCCTGCTTTTAACGACCTCCGCCCCTTCCCTTTGGCCTGAGTACACCAGATCCTTTTTCTCACCTCTGTCTTCTTTTTTTTGTTAGCGATTTTTTGACCAACACCCCGATGTAATCCCCTTGAAGGTTTTCTCCCCCCCCTTCGTACCTCTTGTATTGCGCCCTCGGAAAAGACCCCCATAGATGCCCACAATAGCTTTACTTTCACATATCAGCCGTTGTGTTGAGTGAACGACTCCGTCATCTCTTCCAGAACAGTCCCCTTTCCCGTTTATTGCCTGTTGGCTCCCATTAAACCTCCGGGCCCCCTTCCCCGCTTTTTCGTCAGCCAGTCACTCTGAAGCCATCATGCGAATGTCAGAACTTCGCACCCTTACACACCCTTCAGGCCGTCATGTAGCATCTGCCCCTTTTTTTTGTGCCCACGGATTTGGCCCTTCCCGTCCCCACGATGAACCTCTTACATCCTGAAGCAGTTTCCGACGTGATCCCTTCTCTCCCTCCGATGAGTGCCACATAGCCTTGCATCGCGATCTGAGGCTTCTCTTCGGATCCGACCGTCCACCCCGCATGCTGCTCCGCCCTTTTCGTCCAACTAAGCTGGCTGAGCATGTTTTCCCAAAGAGACAGTAACAAAGTAGCTAATTTATTCTTCCTGGGCAAAATGTTCCCTTCTCGCCAATTTTTTCTTTTTCGAGGCACCCTCAGGTGCCCGAAGCAGCAGACGGCTTTAGGTCGACTCCAATGACCACCCGATGGTGCTTCAATTCCCCCCCGCTGGTTGTAGCACTTAGTTTCCTCATTATGCCATTTGGCGCCTACCCTTCCAGATCCCTTTTTTTTCTTGCTGCTTTGGCCGGACCCCCTTGGCCTTTAGTGCCACCTCCGCTCCTCTTTAAGCTTTGCCGCGCACCTTCTAACCCTCCGGCCTTTTTGTTTAATTTTTTTCTGCAGTATCCCAACCTGTTTCCGATTTCGCTTCCACCCCATGCAAGCCTCATAGCTGCTAGTTTAGTCTGACCTCCTCTGTCCCACGGCGGGCTTACACCAGGCTCATGAGGTTTTTGTCCATATTTTGAGCTTTCTTGTCAATTTCACCCTTTTCGTTTTAAGATGTTCCTCCTCCGTTATAAACCCAGTTGTAGACCCGTGCTTCTTGCCTCCAAGACCCTCGTGCTCTACTTCTTGTTACTTTGAGATGTGCCCCCCCTATAAAGACAACAGGCCCCGCTGCGTTCGCTCCTTCCAGAGCAACCCATCTCCAACTTCGATCTTCTTTGCGTTTATACTTTCCTTTCGGCACCCTCCTGTTGACGCCCCCCCTCCCCTTTCCTATTCTTTGACTAACTGCTGGCGACCTCTTCTTATAAATAATAAATACTGCGCTTCACCTTACACTGTCGACTAATAAATATTCGTGCGCAACAAACATTTTCCTCACGTCCTGTCTTCCAACTCCTCCGAAGGCCCTTTTTTTCGGCGTTTCATTACTCAATACTCATCTTCCCAGGATTTCCGAACGCAAGAGCCTCACCCAGTCCTCTTCGCCGTCAGAGCCCCCGTCGGCGCCTCTTTTCTTCTGTTCCTCACATGGCGAAGTTTTGAAGAAGCGTTAATTTGTGCGTAGACCGTGGAAGACGCTTTTTAGACGAGCCCTGGAAACTTTAGCAGAACTTGCTGCAAGGATTCCGGCCCCTTCCTTCAAATACCTCTACATCGTAGCTTGTCTGAGAGAAGAGGTCTTTTTGGTCTACTATTTTAGCCCGGCTGCGTTATTCCGCGAAACATTTGAATGTTTCATTGAGAAGAGCGGCGTTTGTCCTTTGTGCCCCTTCCCCGACGTCCCTCTTCTCCGTGTCTTGATTTTACACCCGCGCACCACGATGCCTGAAAGTTCTTCTTGACAGTTGCTCCTCTCCAGTAAAACTGCGGACCATTCTTTTACTGAGAGCCCGGCTCTACGATCATGAGAGAATTCCCTCTCCTCGGAGGAGTCCTTTTTTTCCGCAGAGTTTTTTGAACTTTTACAACTCCCCCATCCTGCCTCTTTTCGTCGACGGGCGATATAGGAAGTTCAGCGCTTGTCCGCCGCCTGGACGTTGTGCCGAACAGTTCTCCAGAATTAAGACCTAGGGATCACGTCTTCTTTCCCCGAATTCGCAATTCAGTATAAGGGATCGCAGCACTCTAGTGGTTGAATGTCCTCACAGGCGGTTGGCCAAAGCCCTTTTGCAGGGCTTCCCTTCCCAATCTATCGGATTTCGGGGGTCTAGCGACCCAACCGGATCCTGACCGCGAGGTAGAAGCTGGCTTTCAACTGATGGCCCCCTTCCCCCACCACCTTGCCCGATTCTCGTCTATAGAAATGGACACTTCTACAGGGAGCAGACTTTCAGCCCGGGGGTCAGTCCTTTTTATCTCTCCTTGGGAAGTCGTCGGCACCTGTGCGTTTCCCAGATCTTTGGCGGCACGGCTTACTTACCGGCACGTAACCACGAGTTCACGCC
>Ga0179593_1236402_pt1 | contig 15073 bp, 15 predicted proteins | sample CZODoug2_1_08_16_FD_185931 | JGI IMG/M metagenome (GOLD analysis project Ga0179593, IMG submission 185931) | Vadose zone soil fungal communities from Angelo Coast Range Reserve, California, USA - CZODoug2_1_08_16fungal (PacBio error correction) | ecosystem: Environmental > Terrestrial > Soil >... | reverse complement strand
CGACACTCCGAGAGATCCCGATACTTCCCTCTTTTGCCTCAGGCACTACAGCCTTCGTATTCCACCTGATGTCGATCATGTCCGCACTTTGTCAAGAAAGTTTGTTTTTGCTTACCAGGTGCTGTTTGTGGCCAATCGCCTTCATCTTGACACCATGCTGTTTCCCTCCGTCTGTTCCCGACTGACTTTACGTTTTCCCTCCGCGTGTCCCTATGATCTCAAGTTACATGCTTGATTCTTCGTCACTGCAGCCGATTCCATCTTTCCTTTTTCTCCGGTCCCTGAATTGCATGTTAGTCCCAGGATTGCCCAATCCACTTCTTTTTTTTTCCATTAGCGTTGTCCCTATTCCCTTGTACTTTTTTTAAGTATTTTTATTTGCTGATTTCATATTACGTCCTGGTGTAGGCTTCTTGGTAGTGTGTCCCTGAATTTCCCTCCCGTTAGCGTTGACTACTAACATTTTCGGTCGTCTTTAACTCTCTCAATTACATGAGCGGCGTTGGGCACACCTCACAACACCCACGTACCCTTAAAGCCCGAATTTTTTAGTCTTTCGCCTTCATGACTCGACACCCGTTCTTTAAATAAAGTCGACCTCCCCTCAGGAAGTCACCCATTGTCCGTTGGACCGTTTTCGTGCCTATCATTGTTTCAGAACTTTCATGTTTAATTCCCCCCACTTCGAAAGTTGCCTCCTCGCCCTTGAACCATCTTGGTTCGTTATTGTTTAAGCCGTCCCCCTACCAATTATTTTCATTTCCAGCATACAGCCGGTGTGTGGGGTCGGTACAGCCTTTTTATCTCCCGTTCTTAGATCCTCCGTCCTGGGACTTGCTGCAGCCGTATGTATCTAGCATGAAAATGGACCTTTCTGTCTCATAAACCCCCCGTGTGTGTTTTTATTAGGCCTGCTACCCTTTATCCGTTCCATGAGCCGGAGCCATTTTTTCTTTTCGTTCCCAAAGTCATATGCCGGAGGTGGGGATTGTACCCCAGTCAGTTCGTTTCATTTCGTGATAATATCTCCTGTGGGTTTGCGTCTAGAGGACCGTAATATTCACGCCCCTCGGAAATTAAATTCGTCCTGCTACAACAGCCTCGTGCGTCATCCCTGGGGGCCTTTTTTCACTCACCCTTCTTTTTCCTTTCCTTTGAGGAAGAATTTTAGTCTTTGTCTTCTCCCCTAATCCCTACCCTGAATTCTTTTGTCGTCACTTGTTAACCCCCGCTTTTGCCTTCGTTCTTTGAATCCCCGCATTCACATCAAACCGTGTAGAACTTCTCTTTCCCCAAAGGAAGTTTTTAGCGCCACCTTTCCCTCGTTTTTTTCTCGGTCAATGTCCTGAAGACTTGGACTATATCACAGTTTGTTACTCGACAACCCCCTTCCTTTACCCTGGTGACGGTTTTCAAGGTGACCCCTATCTTCTGGTCCCATGATACACATCGAAGAGTCTTGGAATCTTACTCCCCCCTTATAGGAGATTCAGACATCTGGTCACTGATGGCCGATCCCCCTGTACCTCCTATCCGGTAATTATTGAACGTCTATCCTTCACTGAGTCCAAGGACTCCGGTATTCATCTTTGTGAGCACGACGCTGTCCCCTGCTAAATCAGCATGAAACCTTTCTTCATGACTGCGTGTACACCTTTTTTTCGGAATTGAGGAAATCCTTACGGTTTATTTTGAGTTCAGGCCCACCCCCGCATGCTGACAGCAGCATCCGTCTCGTTTTCAGTTTTTAGTCAGTCTTTAGTGCATCGTTTTAACTTCCCCCGAATCTGCCGCTCACACGTCCCTGCGTAACTGAGTTTAGGATTAACCTTTCTTCTAATCTTGCTTGCACAACTGTCACTTTAGCCTGTTAGTTCCGAAATTTACTTTTTTTTGGTGGCTCAAACTTCTGAGTGTAACTCACGACCCCCCTTACAGTGACAACCTAGAGGGGCAATAGTGTCATCTCTTGCTCCGTGTTTTTGTTGCCCGCTTATTACTTTGACACCTAGAGTAATTTTACCAAGTTTGATCCCACAGTCCCGTATGGCCGTACTAACTTCTGCTTCGTGCCGACTATTACGGGAAAATGTAGTTAGGTCTTTCCGTCTGCAACACCTTCTCCCTGGGTAGGGTCACCTCCCTCGCGCCCTACGTTTCCCCTTCAGTTTGAAGACCTGAGCTTTTTAATTGACTGGTTACCACTACTTTCTGGAACGGCCTGCGATTTCTTCCGCATCATGGCGGTAGGAATGTTCCCGGTCAGGAAATACTGTCATTTGATATTTTTTTTTTAAAGTTCCGCGTTCCTTTTCCCCTGGGTCACGGTCTCTGGCCTACACCTGACCCAATTTCAACCTTTTTTTTTAATATTTCCGATTGTATCTCCGGTCTAATCCTTTCTCAAGTTCGCCGTCCTGAGTGTGCCGTGGCACAGCGAATGATTCAATTTGCCTGGCCTCTTCTCCGGACCTACGTTTTGAATGTTTCCACGTTCTCTTTGTGCGGTACTTGCCCCCCGCTTTCTTCTATCACATACGTTTTTACTCATCCCGTTCCCCATTCGAGCCGTCTTGCGCTTTTGTCGACTTTTGTTTACCCCTCGCTGGTGCGATCTCACCTGCGGACGGGTATCTGGTTAACACTCGAACCAAAGTTCCACCGTTTATTTGACAGATGTAGCCACACAATCGTTCTCTTCAGTATTCACCCCCGAGGTCCTCATCAAAGAAAAACCCTCCCCCCCCCTCACCCCCCCCCCCCCTTCCACGATTAACGATTCCTGTTATCTCCTTTCTATTTGAATCATCTCCTCTTCTATTAGTTTGTTTTTTCGTTTGACTCGTCACTATCTCATAATATTTCTCTTCGTTGAAACAGAACTCTAACATTCGAACCTACTTTGTGGCCATGAGATGCAGACCTTTGTACCCCTTTTTCTCCCGATTCCCCGGTGCCATATGACCCACTGCCAGTCATTTTTTTTGTTCCGCACCATTTCGTCCTTCCCACTTTTTTAGACTTAACGCTCGAAGCCGGTTCTCTTGCAGAAACAATGGAGATAGCTTTGTCCCCCTTTCCACTGTATCTGCCGCTGTGGTCAGTACCGCATCTAGTGACCTGTTTGTGCCCCAATTTTTATTGGCCGCACAGTCTCGTCAAATTCAGTTCCTATTTTCTTCTCCCCCGGCAAACAAGGCTCCTCCACGACCCCTTTTTAAAGTGAGAGACAAGTTGTTCTTAATTATCGTTTTCCTTTTCCCCCACTTTCGCTCCCGTGACACAGTGCAACTGGCACAGCAGGTACTCGGTCAAAAAAATCTCCCCCCCCTCCCCCCTTTTCTTATTTCCCATTCCACTTATTGTCCGGTTCCCCCCTTTTGTAGTGCTCTTACCCTCGACAGCTGGACCCAGCCCGCCTATTCCTTTAATTTTCAAATTCCCCACCTTCAACAGCCTTTCTTACCACGTACCTGGATAAAGCCCTAGCTCGTTTATTTCCCCCTCCCCCCCATTACTGTCGCAGTACGGCCTGTACTGAGTCTGACTTGAGACACCTCCTTGCACTTCAAGAAGCCGGCCCTTTTCCTCCCCCCCCAGGTAAGCCGTTGGTCGGATCCCTCTACGTCGCGGCTCCACTTTTGCGAAAGTTCCCCTTATGTTCACTCCCTTTTTTTCCTTATTTTATCGGCCCGAGCGCATGTTCTTTTCTTCCTCCGCCGTTGTACCACCCCACTCGAAGGTTTGAGTTCGACTTACACTCTCCTCGTCCATTCAACCTCCCAATGTGATGATACGGCTCCCCATGAGCCGCGTCTTGCCCTTGAACTTCATTAAGTGACTTTTTCCCCCATATGCAGTCCCCTCGGCGGAGATCGGTATGACTTTTCACACACTGGGCTTCAGTGCGGAGGGAGGAGAAACACCTGTTTTACCCCTGCAGACGTAACAAATGAGGTTCCTCGGTCATTGAAGTGTGTTCCAATGCGCGGGTCCGAGTGCTCCATGGTGTTTAGACCGACAGCCCCACCTGCACCAAATTCGACTCCTTTGTTCCTGCATCATTGCTTTGGAAGGGACTGGCCCCCGTTGGACGCTCATTTTATCCAACCTTCGTTGCCACGAGCATCTACCGATGTGCTTTCCTGCTTGTTGTGAAGCCATTTTTAGTATCTTCCCCAGACACTTTGGTGTATCGAACTCTCCGATGCATACCAGCAGCCTGAGTTTCAGGGTTCTTTCCCAAACCCTTTTCCAGTTGCCGCGTCAAGGTCAAGCCATGTTTTTGTATATGAAACCAATTAGCATTTGATTGTCGCCCCCACGTCTCTTCCGGGGACATTCGAAGTTGGTCCACCTGTTAGTGCATGTTCTCCACTCGCCCTTTTGTTCTTGTACTTGTCTTTCCCTTAACTCCATTCAAAGTTTATCTGCGGTTTAGATTCCCCCCTCACGCTCCACCCAGATGGTCTTTCTCTTCCCCCCTTTTTTGTGCTCACGTACCCTGGCTATTGTAAAGATTGTTCAGCTTCAGTCGGCCTCTCATCCGATGCGGCTATCATCCAGCCCCTTTATGCACATAGCACTTTTTCATCACCACGAGTCCCACCGTTCTGTTCTTGACCCCGGCCACTGTTGGATGCCTTCCCTGCCTTTGTTTCCCTGGCTCGGGTGGATCTCTGACTCACACGCCCGACAAGAAACGCCCAGCACCCGACCGACGAGGTTGACAACTCTCCTCTCCCCTCCTTGCTGTCCCCTCCCTTTCCGCCCGTGCCCACTCTTTTTCCCTCGCTTTTTTTCAGGTTTTCTCCTTCCGCCTTTTCCCGTGCCACTCCCCGGTGCCATACTTTTACCCCGCTTTGACAGATCCTGTGACCTCCCTTCCTATTGAGTATGCTCTTCTTTCTACCACCCCCCGTCAACCCCCCCTCCCCTCCACCCTTTCTGTTTTGATGTTTCCATCTGTTTCGCGGCTAGCACGGTACCCGGGTCATACTCTCCTTTCGGCATCCTGCGCCCGTATCCTTTCCGGTGTGTTGCATACCCCCCATTCACGTGTCGGTGTCAATATCCCTTTTTTCATACTTGCCCCCCAAGTCCCCCTTCCGCCTCTTGTTTTTGTCAGGTCCCCCGGTGGGCTTTTCATCCCCAAGCCGTTGAGTGTCTGTAGAGCATTGTTTTTTCTTCAGGCAGCGGGGGTTAACATTCCCCAAACATGCGAGGGGTCTCTTTGCTCCTCCTCAGATCGTGTGCTCTTTGGTATGCGCCCACTGCGAAATACTTCCCCTATGACCCCCCCTGACTTGAATCCGGTTTTTTCCTCTGCATCGTCGTCATTCCCTTCCCACTTCGTTACCCTGGTCAGTAATATTCACATCGGATTTTCTTAGGCTTCCCAAGCGATGGGAACACATTTATAGTGGACCCCAACTTGCTTCAGTCCTCTTTGAACGATGCTATATTCCTTCTCTCAGTGGGTCTTGTCTCCATTCAAAGTCTCTGTTTCCTTTCTGATTTTCCTGTGACAAGACCCCCGACCTGTTAGTCTTCTCTTTTCTTAGAGTAGATGGACCATCGGTCTTAGTCTTGCCGGCCGCTCCCCCACTGTTCGTCAACATCACTTAATTCCCCAATCCACCACCCTGTGTGCACTTCGTTACCTCTTGTACGCATCCCAACAGGAACGAAAAGTGTCTGTAGTAACTTTGTATCGAATATTTATCGGTGTCTTGGTAAGGATTTTCCTGCTCTGCATTTACGATGTCCTTCCTTCCTCTTATCCTTTGCTGTGTTGTCTTTCTGGCCACTTGTTCCGTGGTACACATGTTTAATATGCTTTTCCGTATAGTTTATTGCTAGCTCCATCGCGATGGGTAGTTTTACCCCCCCAGTCTTCGCACTGTTTACCCAGTCAATCACTTAACTGACACCTATTGGCGGTTCTTGATCCCAACTTTTTTTGACCATTGGTATCGTTCCATCGATCTTTACCAGCACCGACGATTAAAAATATGTTGACCCTTTTCTTGACCGAAGTTTGTGCACGGACCATGGGTGTCCAGTTTTCCTTTTCCCCTATCAATCGTTAGTGCTCCAGGCCGGTGTCCATCTTTTCCCTCAGAATGGTCCCCATTATTAAGGCCTCTCCATGATCGCATCTGTATTTCGACCCCCCTGGGTTTTTCCATTTCGGCTCCATCATTCCTCTACATTCCTAATTTTTTTTCCTTATCTACGGACAGGGGCTTTTCTTTACGTCCTTTCCACCCGCTGCCCACAAATTCCTGCCTACTGCCGTAATTTTACGAAGCCTTTCCTCTCTGCCGGCGTCGGGGTTCCCTTCATCTGCCACCGACCAGAAATGGTGGATTAGAGGAATGACTAACCGTGAGGACATCCCTTCTCTTGCAACAATCACTTTTCTCTGAAACAACGACCAGTGGCCCGGATTTTTCTCCTTATTTGTTTGTTCCAACTTCAGTTTTACTTATCACTCACCCCCCCACTTCTTAAAGACCTCACCTTCCCCGCGTTTTGAACCTTTCATACTAGCCCTGCAACAATAGCCTTTGGGTCCCCTGAACTACTGATCTTGTGGCTGTCATCGTTCTTGTCTTTTGCCTGCGGTGGGCGAAACGGATGCTACAAATTTCCTTTTTCCCTGTTTTGTGTTCATCCCGACCCCGTTTGTTACGATTCAGTGACAGTTCCGTAAACTTTCTTAGCCGGAGCTTCAGTCCTAATTGCCGGTTGTTTTGTAGCTTTACCAACTAGTGTTCATATGCGCATACCCCTTTTCTTTGGCGGTTGTCCCCCTCACCTGATCCTCCCTCCCTGCCTTTGGGGGAACATAGTGCCGTATTTTGACCCCCCAATTCCATTGCCCTCGTGTTTCACATGAGGTCTCGTGGTCTTACTCACACGCTGCTGACTTAGTCTGCCGTCATCTGGGGACCTCCCCCCTAATTCCCAGGCTAACCCTTGCCAGATCTTTTTTTCTTTCCTTTTATAATTTCGCGTGTCCCATTATCCCCCCCACGGTGTTTCGTTTTGCAATTACTCGACGCTCCCTAAATTTTACCCCCTTGAAGCATGATATTCACGCCCCCCCCACCGAGGCCGGGTAGCCCTCCACTTTTTTTCTTTGGCTCCCCTTAAGCGCGTCCTGACGAACGCTTTTGCAGATCTCTAGTTGGGCTGCCCTATCCCAAACATTCATGAACCGTGCCTTGTTTACTGTGATCAACCCGCCTTTGAGAAGCATATTACCGGACCCGGCCCGACCCCATCTCGGACATCTTCCTTCCCCTTCTCTCCCCTCTTCATGTGTGACGATCGCCCCTCTTATAATGTTATTGTCAAGCTCTGGAATTCCCCGGCGTACATCCCTGTCCTTTGGTGCGCGTCGCCTACTCAGGAGAAACCTCTTCCTCATCCAACATTCACTTATCTTCGTACATTTTTCGGCAGGTCTGCCCAATTAGTGTCCACGGCGTCCGCCCTGGATCCACAAATCCCCAATAGTCCCTCGATTCCGCTCCTGCCGTGCTACTTCCCATGTACTCTTGGATCTCGTGCTCAGCGCTTCCATCTCCCCGCCAACGCTTAGTTGGAGAGACATGGTTTTATCCTTTCAGCTTTGAGTTGAAGGTTTTCGAAAGACCCTTTGCGCTTTTCTCACCTCCCTTGGTTGTGACCATCTTGCCCTGGCATGCCGCCCTCATGCCGTTTCGAATGCATCGCGAGGTTTGTTGTGATTTTTATTGTACTTTTGATACCCCGGTCGGTCCAGTGCGGACAATCTCTCCATTCAGACTGCATGCAATACCCCCTTTTTATGCGCCATCTGTTCACAGTTCTGTCAGTAGCCACTTGCGTGCCGCCCGTCACGTGAATCACTTTTTCGTCGCTCTGCCCCGTATTTAACAACCCCCTTCCTTGCTTAGCGGGAACCTTGCCCCCCGAGCTGCTTTTTTTTTGCCCCCCAGGAACAGACACCTTCCCCCCTTTTTGTGTTCGATTTGTATTGATATATTCCTTCCTTTTCCTGCTTTCTGCCTGCATTGTTTGACATTTCTCTCCTTTGCACTTTGGCAGTCCCTGTTTCCAATGTTTAAATCAGCATTTTTGTCCCTCTGGGTGGTTGCGTGAAGAGTTCCCCCCAAGACGCTTGACATTTCCTATATGTGGCGCTCTTTGTACGCGAGACCTACCCCCACTAACAGTCCCACTCCACTGTAAGAATTCTGGCCACGTCTCTAGTTAATTGCGATTCCTTTTGCTTTTCGCTTTGGTTGCACGCTTTCTCCCGGAACAACGGACAGGCGGCTCCCTGTTTATCTGCCCCCCCGACAGCTGTGCCCCCAACGTGCCAGTCCTGGTTTACTCAAAACGGCGTTGTCTCGACCACCTCTTGTGATTTCGTCCATGCCCGTTGTTGCTTGTTTTCTTGCGGCCGCTCGCTATTCGAAGGTTTTCTTCGCAACCAACCCGATTTTTTCGGCGTCCCCACTGCTAGTCCTTTTCGCTTGCTACGTATGGCCCCTCCCCCGTGGTTTCCAACTCAGGAAACAATGATTGCAACAAGTTCGTTTAGGTCCCCTCCGCAGTTCGTGCCACGACCCCCCTACTTCATCCTTATCTCTCTTCCCACATCCTCTCCCCTGTTCCGTTTTGTTTTTTCCTCCTCGATCCCCTTAAATAGTTTGCAAGAAACTTTTTGCACCCTGGATCTCTTTTTCCCCTTATGTTTGGTTTCAATTCTGGCGGTGACACTAATGACACCGCCTGACCATTTTCGTTTTTCCCCATTACGTTTTTTCACCTTCCGTCCTCCCCCCTTCAAGCTGTTAGTCATGCATTTGCATTGTGCGTAGCCCTTCTTTCGAGACCGCGGGGTCCTCCCATTCCCACCCCCCTCAGTGGAAAAATCGTGGCGCCGCCCTTCAATTTGTATGGGCCCATTCCCTGCGGCACACAATGTTCTCTCCACAATTATTACCCTTTTTACCGAGAGATCATGAGATCATCCTCTTCCGTTGTCATACTTCTGCTGAGTTACCCCCCTTTTCAGACTCTGGCATGCCATAGCGGTACTGTGACATCCCATTTAGTCTTTTCTCCCAAGCCTTCTGTTTATTGACCCTTCCTTCCGGCTGCCGAGACATAGCTGCTTACGCCTCTCATTCCTTCCCCCTGTGAAAGTTAGTAATGCACCTTGAAACAATTCACATATGCCGGGTATTCACGTCCTGACCACTTCCCCCGTTCTTCGGGATTTTTTTCCTACCCCTGACCGTTCTGCACTGGCGCTCTCCTATTTTTTCCCTGTTGCGCTCCTTACTTCCCCACGACGGGACGTTTTTTTTGCTCAGAAGTCTGGGGTTCCTGATCCCCTTATCCGCTTGCACATGGCTAAAGTTCCTCTTTTCCCCCATCCGAAGTATAACTTCCAACTGTAGCCGCAGACTGGTTCCAGCCGAAGTTCCAGCCCGCCCGGACAGTTCGAACACCCGACTAGTTTCTGCCAGTGCCACTGTTTTTCCACTTGATACACAAAATAGTCGAGCCGCGCGTTTATGTGGGATGCCCACTCCCCGTTTTTTCTCCATCTGAGCGTCTGGTCACATGTCTTCGTTGCTGTCTGACTGTTGAATCGTAATTTTCCTCCCATGCCTTCAAGCCAGCTACGCGCCGCGGTAATTCGCTCTTTTGATGTTTTGCGGGGTTCTCGTTTACCCATACTCGGCCGTCACCCATCATGAACCCCTTTGTGGCGCCGTGCAGTCCCCTGCTTCTTCAATCGTATGGACTGCCCTGTACCAGCTACTTCCAGTTCTTTTTGATTGTGTCCCATGAGGGGCCGAGACCTTTCTTCTTTCTTTGCACTATTCCCGCACGACTCCTTCTGTTGGATTTGGTGACACAGCCAATTTTAACCCAACGTCGTCAATGTGACACGTCTTCTTGTGTTGGATATGAAATCCATTAATGAGATACTTCACCCACGTTTCCTTTTTCCCTTACCCTCCGTTGCCAACGCGCTTGTTTCCCCCCGTGGTTATCTGTGGTACCGATCCCTAGTATTAAAGGTGTTTTGTCGGGATTATATCCCCCCCTCCAACCGGTTCCCTTACTTCACCGAGTTATGCCCCCTTTTTCATCCGGGCGAGATTCGGGGCCCCAGATGCGGGTTCTTTCCTCCACATTCTCCCAGTCTATTTCCTATCCCCCCCCGAGCACCCGATGATGACCGTCACAGGTATTTTCTCCCTCTCCGTGTTCCGGGTTTTCGCCTCCCCAAGACAAGCCCCCAAGTCTCAGAAGAAGCATTTTCAAATTCCCCAAGGACTTACGTGTCACCGCGACTCCGGCGCATTCTACATGTCCCGCTCCAGTGGATTTTCCATTTCCGTAAAGACTCAACTTTTTTGATGTACCGACCACTTTTTCCCTCCCACACGCACACCCACGCGTATCTAACGGCAAACACGGAATGGTCTCTTCCTTTTTCCCCCCTATGTTGTCCGTTCCTGTCTCTTCTTTGCACACTGGGCCCTCACGATACGCTTTCCTGGCACGCCCTTCCGCCCCGTCCTTGGGTCGATAATCTTCCCTTTCCTTGGGGTACCGTCATTTCCCCCTTCTTACAATCCGGGCACCCTATTCAACTTCTCTTTCTCGGACCAGTTGAATTGCTTACCTGCGTAGGCATTTTTCTCCTTCTTATCTCACGTTTTTTTGGTTTTCAGGTCAGTGAAAATCACCAGGGCTCTTGTGCCCGCCAAGCACCCCCTTTTTATGCCTTTCTTCTCTTCTCCCCCCAATGTACCTTTCGAGTCGGCTGGGTCCATCCGCCGCTACCCCATCTGTGCCACGTTTCCTTCGGATTCTCACCATTCATTACGGTATTTGGACACGCGAGCGCCTTCCTTTATAACCATGCACGCTTGAAAAGTCGCCCCCACATCCCTTGCGCCCCTTTCCTTCGCGGGCTTCGTCCACTTTTTATTTCAACGATCGACCCCCAAGGTCGTCCCTTCCTTTTCGCCTTCAGTCCTCTCACACCCTTCCTGCGCTCCCGTTGTGCCGGCAAACTTCCCTTCTAACTTCTCCGATGTCGCATATGGGTGGTATCCTTTGACCGATTACCCCCCCCAGTGGCCCCAATCATCCTTCTGAACCTCTCTAACCCCTATTATCTTCTTCTAGATGCGCATTAACACAGAAGACCCCTCTTATTATACGGTTTGCATTCCCGCTTTCTGCACGTGTATCTCTTCGTCCTCCTTTCGCTCAGTTGTGTTGTTGATTTCCCCGATACCACCTTCATCCAGCAATAGTCCTCCCCCTGCCCGGTCAGACGATGGGATTTTGTCCCCGTTCCCGAACGTTCACTAGGTTCCTTCTCGTTGATGTTCGTAGTTTCACCATTGTTCGTTTTATTATTTTTCGACCCCCCTGCCCACTGATCTCACTGGTATAGGATAGATTTATTTCCTTGTGTTCGCCTGTTCCTAAAACAGCGAACTTTGGTATCGCGGACTTGGATCGCCTTGCAGCATTCATCCCGACAGATTTAGCTTAGCCGTCCGCACGATCGTTTTCTGATCTGCCATCCGTCGAAGTCGGGCCATTGAGCTTCCTACCCTCCCTAGTTTTCTCCCTACCCAGTGTGCTGACTCCTGTTTCTCTCCTGTTTCCGCAGTTTCGACCCCCACTGCAGGTGTTTTCCTCGCGTGTCACTTCTCTTTGAACCATCCGCCCCGATTGAGTCAGTACGGCCTGGTACAAAGTCCATTTCTTCATCCGATCCTTCTCCTCCTGTTTAAGAATCTAAGTAAAGATAGTACCTGATTTCGTGGGCCCTTACGAGTGGGGATTTTCCGGCCTTGGAACCCCCCTTCTTCACCCCAGGATTAATTGAAACGCATTTCCCGAACCAGACGTGAAACCCTTTTCAGTTTTTGTATACTGAATGTTGCCCCATCTAAGTTTACTTTATCACCCCCCTATGTCCCTTCTGACAGATACTCGAGCTGACCCGTTCCTCTCTCCCCCGGCAACTTGTTCAATCCTACGCTGGGGGCCTGTTGATTTTTTGGGTGTGCCCCCTCCAGGTGTCGGTGGTGAGACGCCTTCCCTTTTCTTTCGGTCGCGTAGACCACCGCTTGTGTGAGCTGCCTGTGCCCCCTTTCGCGCAATGCTCATTTAGTTCGTTCAAATCATTCAGGTTGTGATTACATTTTCTTTCCTGCAACCATCTTCTCTCGTTTTATACTCATTTCTGGAGTTTTCCGTCCGTCTTTACCCCAGCCAACAAGGACCCACAGCTCTGTGCGCCTCGCCGCACTGTTTTGCTTCAGAGGCCCCAGGTTGGTTCCCTTTTACCTAACCACTTTGGTCTGGATTCAGGTCTGAAGGGTTCCTGGTGCCCTCCCGAATCGCCCCCCTTGTTTTCTTACTCTCTTCTTTTTCACCTTTGGCTGAGGAAACGAAGAAATCTTTGAACTCCCCCCTATTTCCACCCCTTCCGGTGATGTGCATCCAGCGCGTTTCACGTCCCACCCGGTTTCCCTTTGAAGAACCCTCTTCTTTTAGTACTCTCGCAATGTTGGATGTCCTCGGACAAACATTTACATGACCCGTGCCGTTTTTGGAAGCGTTTCCTCGCCCAAACCTCGGACGAGAACTCATAATCTTATTGGTGCCGCTACCCTCAAACTATTGATACCTGCACAACTTTATTTTCCTTACAGATCTTGGTTGACCCTTGCCGTCGAGACTCCGTTTCGTTTCCCATTTTCGTTTCGCTATGCGTTTGAGTTTTTGACGGGCTTCTCCCCCCTTTTTTTGTCGACCCCCCCCTCCCACACCGTTCATGGAGCCGGCCCCTGTCTTTCTTTACCATCTTGATTGCCCCCATTTCGTTAAGGTACTAGGCCCACTCGTCTTTTTTCCCCCGAACGCCCTCCCGTGGCCGAAGGGGAAATTTCTGCCCTCTTTCCGTGTCACGCTTGTTCCCTTCTGCGTGTATAACTTCTGGATTTGATTTTTCCTCTATTACGCAAACCCGACTGCGTCTTTCTGTCCCCTTGGTTCCTAGGCTAGGCTGGCCGCCCGTTTCCCCCCTCTTCTATTTTGCGCCGTCTTTTCTCTCACTCGCTGTGTTTGTCATTTATTTGATTTTTACGGTTTCGCACTCATCTTTGTTCCTTAGTGTGTAAACTTGATCGTTGGTCCAGCCCCCCCTCTCTGCACCTAACCAGTCGCTTTCTCCCTCATTTTAAGTACTCTTGGCTACTTACAGCCCACTGCGCCTGAAGACAGTGACTTCCCCGTCTTTCCCTTCTCGCGCTTTTGGCTGCTGCACACTGATGTTCCTTCGGTCCCTCTTTCCTCCAGTGCCCTTTTTTACCTCTTGTGCCTTTAGTGACCCCCCCACCCGAACACGTCAGTTTCGAATTTGGTCCTTCTTTCCCTTCGTGCCTCTAATTTCTACTTTCCGGGTACGGTCTTTTTTCTTTCTTTCTTCAGAAGCAGGTATAGGTTCCGTCAGTCCGGTTGTAAATGGTTTTTGAACATCTTTCCTCACTGTCGTCTTCCCTGACTGGGTTGCACACTGTCCTACCCCACTTCCTTTTTGGCACTTTGTCACAATGCTGGTCCTCCCCCTCGCGCTCCTCCCCCTATTTACGAATACTTTAACCCCGTCCTATTCTTCGTCCTTCGTCCCTTTCCTCCCGTCCTGATCAATTTTGTAGGATTATTTTTCTTTCTCCTGTTTCATGCGCACCTTCCCCCCCAAGTGCAGCGGTGCATGGAACAAAGTAATGTTTTCACTTGCGTGGTGACCCCCCTTCCCCCCCCCACCCTTTCAGGCGGCTTCCCCACTCAGTTTATAAGCGTCAACCCTTGCATCCGCCTGCATTTCGTTAGCCTCCTCCGATTCTTTCGGTGTGCATTTTCACCACACACTGATTTCTGCCCCCCCTGGGTCCCTGTGTCAATAGGCACCGCCTCCCCCTCCCCCGTCTTCCTGGATGGAAACAAATAGTTTTTGTTCAAATGAGCGTTTGCCACGATTTTGATGGCGCCTCAAGATCTCTCCCTGTCTCTCGCCAGCTCCTTCTCCCTACCTTGTCTTTTGCTTCGTTCCAGAGATTTTTCCCTCGGTCACATCTTTGTCAATGAACTCCTCTTGTGACGAACGATTTCGGTCCCCCCCCCCGTATCACTTTCGCTGTGGGTGACCCTGTTGACCCCGGTGCCTATGACGAAACGGACTTCGCAGTTTTGACCCATCCGTTCTTCATTCAGTCGCAGTCGCAAGCTTTTGCTCCTGCTTCTTGCTTCTTAGATATCCGGGAGTGCGCAGATCGCCGGGGGTTTCCGCACCAGCAGTGGAAACACTTCTTTGTTTCCCGTACATCTGCCTTTCCTCCTTGTGGTAGTCGCAGGGATGTGCGTCACACCCCGGCTCCCTACTTCCCCCCCCTATCAATACTTATTTTGTCAGAAGTCTGACCCTCTTCTATTCGTTTTGAATTTCAATGTTGCTTCCGTGACCATTCCCCTTTCCCCCTTCCACCCCGTGGCCAAATCAATTCTCCTTGGCACCCAATCTCGTTCACACCGTACACTTTCTTTTTCCTTTTTTTCAATTTCCCCTTGACTATGCCGTCATATTTCACTTACGATGCATTAGACCTCTCAGGACGTCCCGCCCATGCCTTATACTACCCTTCAAACTGCCGAGCCCCCCCTGATAGTAACCCTAATAGCTCTGTGTCTTCCTAGTTTCATCACCTGTACCCCCATTCCGTTGTCAAGAAGCGCTTTTGTTCAGATTTTTTTTTTCCTTTCTCTGGCAAGAACGTCAGGTACGTACCCTTCCTGAAAAGCGGCCCTTGCCGCCTTCCCGACCTCTGCGTTTATGCGCTGATTCTTCCCACTCCGTTATCCGTTATTACCTTTCATTTGTCAAATTACAACTCCCGTCTACATGTTCCCTAACCGCGCTAACCATTATCGGGCGTTTCTCCCAGTCCGTTGACAACAACTTTTTTTC
>Ga0179593_1405232_pt1 | contig 15074 bp, 14 predicted proteins | sample CZODoug2_1_08_16_FD_185931 | JGI IMG/M metagenome (GOLD analysis project Ga0179593, IMG submission 185931) | Vadose zone soil fungal communities from Angelo Coast Range Reserve, California, USA - CZODoug2_1_08_16fungal (PacBio error correction) | ecosystem: Environmental > Terrestrial > Soil >... | reverse complement strand
CTCCTCTTTCTGGAACTGACGACGGGCCCCCCCCTTCAACCCTGACTTCACTTATCCGGTGCTTCTGTTAGTTCTCTCGAACCTCTCTCGAATCATCGCCGTTTTTTTACTCCTGAAGGCGGTAAGCCGTTCCCCCCCTCTGGCCTACAAGCTCGGGATTCTCCCCTCTTGGAATACCGGCCTAATGTTTCGTCGCCGTTTCGGCAAACCCAGACTGTCTCCTTCCTAAAGATGTTCTTTTAAGTCGCCGCTTTTCTTCCGATTGCAAGGCAGATCGATTCCTCTCAACTCCCCATCCGCTCTTGACCCTCGCGGTGAGCCTCGAGGCCTTCCCTTCTTTTCCTTCCCCCTCACACATACACCCGCGCATTTCTCTCACTCCGACGTCTACTCGTGCGCTTCCCTCCCCCCCCCAATGGAAGAGAAGATATTAAAGACCCTGCCCGTCCCACCGCACCTCCGATCCCTCTGCGCCATCTTCTTTCCTCCATCTCCTCTATGCGTCCACACTGGATTCCTTCCAACTATTTCCTGGTGGAACGGTTTCACATTTACCGGCAGTGAACTGCTAGTTACCTTTACTTTCTTCCCAGTCAGGTTTTCCACGCGAAGGGCACTTGTCTATTTATCTTTTTCGAAGGGAACAACTCAGAGAATTTCCGCTACAAGTTTGTTTAACATGACCCCTTTTTATGCCCCTTAAACCATCGACCTGCCTTGTCCCTGCTTCTACCTGCAGTTATTGGTGTACGAGTTGCTTCTTAGAGATTTTGACGATGTGACGCTCTCACAGCTGTCAGTTTCCTAAGGAGATGCCCCTTGAGTTTTCGCCTTCTCCCAAGGAAACGGTCGCTTTGGGTTCCTAGCCGAGACGACTCTTGGACCCCCATTTCCCCTTATCCTTGTAAGCAGTTTGTCCATTCGCTCCCCCTTTCCCTGGCTGATTTCCATGGCGACAATTCTTTTCATGAGCGTAGCGACCGCTCCCTTCAGTCCCTCGCCTATCCAGGGTTGGCGTTTTATGTGGTCTTTAACCTGCTCGGATGGTCTGTGACCTGCTCTCAGACGTGCCGCTCAAGCCCCTTCCTTCAAAGACCACAGCAACCAAACCGGCCTCAAGGCCTACCGCTATTCCTTCTTTCAGTAAAAGTCTTCCAGGTCTGTCCGCCTCCTCCCCCCCCTCCTCCGAATTGAGACCGTTTTTCTAGATTGGACTTGCCAGTTTTCACCATGCTGTTTCCTTTCCCACAGATTCGGTTTCCTATTCCCACTTTCCACCGTCACTTTCGGCCCGCCACTCTCTCTCCCCCAGAGCTACAGACGAAAAGCCTGATTTTCCGTCTCTGTTGGACAATAGTCACTCCCGGTTCCCGCTCGGAAACTGATCTACATTCTCCATGTCTTCTGCACTGTCAGCCTCGGCGATTCTTCCTTCAGCAGATAAGCAGAAGCACGACGCTCGGCTGAGTCGCGCTTTTCTTTCCCCTTTGACAGTATTTCCTCCGTTCCATTCACCATGCCGATATCTCTGCTCATACCCCTCGGTTCCTGAGGTTTCTCGGGGGTATACCCCCTTCGAAGCTCTGCACTTGAACGGCGGTCCCTCCTATCTTACTCTAATTTCTTCTTGGTTGTCCCCTGTGCCCGTGGCTTACTTCTCACGGAGGCCGATGCTTCTTTCATACCCAGGGCGTTGGAGTTTCCCTCTGTCCAAAGCGAAGGTTTGCGCACCCATGCCCCTAGCTTCTCCCTAAGTTGCGTGCACTTTTTTTCACTTTTCTTTTAAAGATTTGGACGAGTTCATAATCCTGGTCACAGTAAGGTTTGCCAGACTTGTCACCCATGTCCTCCTCTTTTATTTTAGCGCCTCTCTCCTCGGGCTCCACCCCCCATCCTTGTAGGTCAATCTAACCTGCACACGGTCACTGGTGTTGACCCTACTCCATCCGTTGTGTTGGTCTTCGATCGTTCCTCTTTGCTGCACACTGAAGTGTGCTTTTTTTTGTGTACTACTGGTTCGTGGAGATATAGGAGGAGCTCTACTTTCCTCCCCCTCTTATGTTCATGGGATTCAAGGGCGGCCCCCTCCCCTCGTTCCGCGAACTCGCATCGGTTTTGACCAAGAACATGGCTCTAGTCATAAGGATTGGTATTGATGGTTTTGCACTTTGCCCGCAAACTCCCCCGAAACGCCGTTTACGGTCTTCGGCCTGTTGCTGGGGCGTCTGTCCGGGCCATTCCACCTTCCTTGCTTGACAGAATGCTCTTCCTTCCCGCTGATCGTGGGCCGGCCTACTTCCCTCTTTTTCGGCATTCCCCGGGTTATAACCAGCACCTTTGGTAGAGCATCGCTGCACTTGTTGAGCACATCATTCCCTTCTACTTCTCGTCAAGACGCGGCGCGAAGTCTCCTTCTTTCTTCCCCCATGAGTGCTGCGTCAGCGCGTTAGTTTCCAGTGCCCGCACTGTGTCTGGTAGCCTTACCCGGTGTCCCGCATTTTGTCCCCCTGCTTTTTCTGGCAGGCTTTCGTCGGTATTGTTTTTTTTCCCTTCTCAGATCTCGGGGTGGGCGGCCGCTTGGTGGAACCCATCTCCTTCGATTAGACCCCAACCTCTGGGGTGCGGTTACCCCCTCGGCTCGGCCGAGTCGATCAAGACCTTCTCCCCTTCGGATAAAGATTTTTCTCGCACCTGGAATACTTTCGGAACCCTGCGGCGGTGATTCTCCTTGCCGACCGAGTTTTTTTTTTTGGTTTGTCTGTCATTCGCGGCTTATTTCCTTGATATCTCTGAGCGTCAACGTACCCCCCGGGAGTGGATCGCTTCAGCTGATTCGATTTTACAGACCCGGGATCGCGACGGTTTTCCGTTTCTTGTTACGACCCTCCTTGCAGGCCCTTAGTCATCCGGCCATCCGATGAAGTCGCTCCGAACGGGCATGCGGTCAGGCCCCCTTCCTTCCTCTTCTCAGGAGCCTCGATCACGTCTGGAGTGACCCCGCGCCTGCTGATCTCCTAGCCGCTATTCCCCCCTAACTCTCCCATCGCCCCTGAGCACGGATCTTTTCCCTCTGTAGGTCTCGGACAGCTCTTTTCAAGCCTAGGGATGACCAAAATTACTTCTTCGTTACCAGGATGTTGTTTCTCCTTCCACACTTTCACAGGGTGACTTTTGCGATCATATTTGCAACCAGGGGGTTTTTTTCCCTTGTTTCGTTCGACAACACCGCCGGTGAGACTCCCATTTTCCGCTTAAGTCAACCTGCTTGCAGCTTTCCTCCCTACATTTTGGGGGTTTGGTACCTATCAGATTCCAACCTAAAATAAGTGGCGTCTTTTCCCGTCGTCCTTCGTCAGCTCATTTGAACATATGTCTTTTCCGCTAGAGATGAGAGTGCGAAATATGTTGTGATGTCTCTTGCAGTGGTTCAGGAGTCGGTGGTCTTTTCTTGTTTAATCCTTTTTGAGTCTGGTCCGATTTTTTCCCTTAGGCTGGCCCTCCTGTTCGCGAGCTCTCTGAATCGGTTGTAGTAGCCGGACTTCTCTTCGAGTCACCGGCAGAAATAGTTGTCTTTCTGCAGCAGTCTATTCCCCAATCTCCCCTTCGCCTTGCAGTCATTGATTCTCGATTCTGGCCGCGGAGCTCCTCATGTCGGTGCATTTTCGAGGTTTTCTAGCTCGAATCTACAAGCGAGTCATTCCCCCTTTGGTCTCGAGGTGTTTCCCCTCCTTTGTGGGGTCACGGTTTCACGCCCGTCGTTTCCCCATCTGATGTACGCGAGAGTTACGCCCTTTCCGTATTACCTTACCCAAAATCACCATAATTGAAGTCGGTTTCCCCAGGGTGTTTCCCCCCTTTCGTATCTTGAACTCATAGGTCTTTCTCCTAGGTTGGTGAGAGGGACGACTAGTTCCGTACAAGCCCCCCAACCCCATCTTTTTCCGACTTCAAATATTGAAGTGGTTGTTTGGTATACATGTCTGATCTCTCACCTCTCTCGATCTAAATTCCGTTCTTCCTTTCTTACTATGAAGGCGGACGCGTGACCGAGCGTTTCCCTACAAGCATCGTTTTACTCCTTCCGCCCCGATGCCCATCGATGCTAACTTTAATATGCCTTCCCCTCCTCCGATGCAGCACGTCGCCTGCCTCCTCCCTTTTTCCTTAAGCTGACGAAAGGAAAGACGAGCGCTAAGAAAATCTTCGCGTTTTTCTAATGATAGGGTTCGCTGCAATCGCTTTCTTTCCTACCAACCATCTGCGATTACACGAGACTTTTCCCTTCGCACCGGACCAGCCGACGTCCCTTTTTCCTTTTCAGAAAATACCCTGGAAAGAGAAAGGATTTTTTCATCTCAAGCCGATTTTTAAAACCCGTCCCCTCCTCCACACTCCACCCCTTCAACACTCTCCTTCTAAGCTCTTCCCCCCCCCCCAGTTGACAACTGACGACGACAACCTTACGTTTAACGAGTTTCACCGTACTTATTCCCAAAGTTCGTGCATATTTTTTCCCTCCTTTCGCGCTTGCGCAGCACCTTCTCATTGCCTGTCTCAGCGGGTCTCCTCACAACTTATTTCAATCTATTCTCCGAATCAGCTGGGACCCCTTTAATCGTCCGCCACACTCGCACACCTGCGGCAGTCTGGGCTGATTCCGGATTATTGCCTAGAACATTCCGATTTTTGGACCCCTTTTAATGCGAATCCTTCTCATTTCTTATCAGATTCGCAGTTCGTGGTAATTAGGCGTAGGCCGCCCTTCTCTCTCCGTGGCTCCTCCCCTTCCCAGACGATGTGTCGAGGCCTCTTCTTTCGATCCCAAGTTCCTTCCGCCTCCCTGGGAGCGCTTGCCGTGGATGCCGATGTTGCAGTCAAGGCCTAATCCCCCTTGCACCCTCGCGATGGGTTTTCCTCTCCTAATAACGGGGAGTGAGTCTGACGCCTTCGTTCCACGGTGCGATTCCTTTCTATCCGCCGCGGCCCTCATTCCCCTTCCCAACAGCACCAAAACCCGGGTTCAAAAAGTCCATCCCCTTATGGACGAAGAGAATCCCTTCTCTAGCAGCCTCCCCCTTTCTTCGAACTTGGAGAAGGCGATTGGCCTACTCCTTTGCGAGCTGCCCAGTTATCCGGTTTGCATCCCACAGGTTTTTCATGTAACTCGGGGTCCACCCCACCTCTTTCCCCGAGTCTCCCTTTTTCAAGAAGAAAACAGACGAAAGCATTGTCTGCCCTTTCTCCAGTTTTTTTACAATCGTCAAAGTCCCCTTGACCCGTGGAGAGACCAGGAGAACTTGTCAGGTCTTTCCCGCTTCGAGGTCCTGACCTCCCCTCTTCAAAGAGCCTCCCCTATCCGTTCCTCTCGGCAGCTCTTGAATGTTAGTTACCCACAGCTTATGACCGTATTGGAACCCGATCATTTTCATCACCCTGCATCTCTTTCTCTCTAAATTTCAACGATGAGGTTCTCGTAGATCTTTGCCCCCGCACGATCGAACTCCTTCTTCGAGGCCGCTCGGATCCTCTTGACCTACCTCGTCTCATAGTCGGAGTCGAAAGGCCCTGCGGCGGTTCAGTTCGGGTCCCCTTCCTTCCTCAGCCATTCGTCACGCATGTTATTCACAGGCGCATACCCGCGTGTCGGGGAGTTCAATCTGCCCGTTCCCTCCTGCGACTAGGTTTCCCCTTTTTGAGCTAGAACCCAGTTGCTTGCCCCTATTTATCCGTGGCCTCTTTTTTTACCCAAGCATTTTGTTTCGATTTTCTATACGCTTCTTGTAGTTGGCCGGTCCCTCAGTCTGTTGTTTCGATTACGCGAATCTTCCCCCTCCCCAGAGTTTATAGGTCACGCTCTTCCCCTTGGTTCTGATCTTCTTCAGGACTTTTCCTTCTTTGTGTTGCGGAATTCAGCTTTCCCCCCTTCCCCTATCGCCCTATACCAGCGACTGGGGGAGCGAGAACTTTCTCTTCTAATCGCACATCTCTGCAGGATTCAAGGACGTCCCGACCTTCCCCCTCCTCTTTTTTTCTCACTCGGCACTGCTGGTGGCTTTGGACCCACTACCCCTTCCGGCAAGCAACTAGGCGAACTCATGTTTTTTTTTTAGGCTACCTGCGCCATTCCCCCCCCTACAGTTTTCTCTAGGCCTGTCTCCTGCATGTCCGTTTTCCCTTCCCCTAACGGCCGCCCTCCCCTCGCTGAGACGTCGGAGAGATCGGACTACGTCTTCCACGGTGCAGGCGTGAGGCGCCTTCTCCCTCCACCCCTAAGTCACGTGAGCCATCCTTCCCCTTGGTGCGAGCAATGATGGGTCCTAGTTCCTTTTCCCCCTTGTGGCTCGCCATTCAGACGCCGGCCCCTTCGGTATCAATTGTGATGCGTCAGCGCTATAAGAAGCTCCCTCAGTCAATGCTATTCTTACTTTTCTCTTTTGCCTCTTTCCTCTCTGGAGGGTCATCCGGTGGCATCGGACAGGCTTTAGTTCTATTTTTTTTTTCCGAGCGGGGTTTTGGCGAAAGTTGACGGTGGAGAAATTTTTTCCCAAACTTCTGTGGGAGCACCCGGTTAACCTTCTGCATCGACCCGTCAGATTTCTTGCCAGTGGTTCCTTTTCTTCATAGGCAGACCTGAAGACGTTCTTTGAAAAGAGGCCCTCCGGAGGTTGGACTTCTGATGTCCGAACATCTTCTTTTGTGCCTATGAGGCTTGAGCGGTATGGTCTTCTCTTAAATACCCTCCTGACGGCTTCTGTGTTTGAATCTCCCTTTCCTCTCCCCCTCACTGATTGCGCCAGGATACATGACCCGGGTCGCCCTTTCTTGTTCCTTGAAGCAGGCCTTGGCGGACATGGGCCATTTTTTTTCTCTCACCGCAGAATGGCAGCGGTGAACTTACCTTTATTTCTTCCAGGGCGTGACTTCACATTCGGCGAGCCCCTCTCCTTCCGTACGCCCTATACAACGACGTGCGACGCATCTTCCCCTGCTGGTTTCGCCGTTGCCATAGTTACCCTGCCTGATAGATGTCCTCGGCCAATCCTCGGATTCCCCCCTTCATTGAAGTCCATAGGGCAGGCGTTTTGCCAAGCCCCTTCCTTAACTGGTTTACCCAGATGCTAGTTGCCTAGTCAACATTTACGCTTTCTCCCTTTTTTTCCTTTAGACCAGATCTTAAAGTTGACCCCCCTTTCGTCGCGTGCGCAAGCGACCCGCTTGAGCGCTTTTTTATCAGTTCATTAAAAAAGTAAGGAGTTTCCTCTCTAACCCTCACCCCTCCCTTTCCCCCGCCCCTCCTCCCCCCCCATCCACACTTTTCTTTCCTTCCCCACTCTTTCTCCCCCCTTTTCCTTCCCTTTCTATCCACCCCCCCCTCCCCTCCCCTCCCCCCCCCCCCCCACCTCTCCCACCTCTCCCCCTTTCCCCCTCTTTCCCCCCATCTTCCCTCCCCCCCTATATTTCCACTTTCCCCCAACCCCCCCCCATTCCCCCTCTTCCCCTCCTCCTACTTCCTTCCCTGCATCCTTTTCCCCGCTCCCACCCTTGTCCTCTTCTACCCACCCCCTTACTCCCCCCGCCATATTTCCTCTCCTCACCTCCACCCCCCCCCCCCCCCCAATACCCTCCCCACCTGTCCTTCCACTCGGTCACAATATGAGTGTCGTTTTCCGTCGTTATAGACTGAGCTTCTGAAGGAGAGGAGGCATGTCGCTCTTATGCGAGAGCTTGGATTTCCCTCTTCTTTTGGGTCTTCGTTAATCCTTATTTGTTTTCTGACGTCCCGAAGGAGAAGTCGGTGAGTCTCTTATTTTTCGGTTTTAGCAGTGGTATTTTTCAATATTTCGATCTGGTCCCAGAGCCCCCTAACTCGAGCAGCCGTCTTTCCCCGTTTGCTGATCTTGAATTCGAGTATTTCTAGTAAGTGAGCTTCCCTGCGAGTGTTTGTTTCTTCGCTATCTTAGGAGACTTCCTGGTAAGGACACTGGCTTTTCTCTTTGGGGCTTCGCCACGTCCATTTTCTACGTATTCCGCCTTCCTCGCTTCCCAGCTCTGCTTAGCGCGAAGTTAGACCCTCCGGTAGTCCCAGCCCACCCCCTTTACTCTCAAGTGCACTTTCTTTTTTTCCTCTTGCTCCGTCGTCTTTTCCTTAACTCCCTCTCCTTATCTCTTTCCTCCTTCCCAGGTTTCTGATGAGTTCCCCGACAAGACGGAATCGCCCCCCCCCCCTTTCAAACCTAATCCCTTCTCTTTGGGCTGTTTCTGGTTATACCTGTCGACGCTCTCTCCTCCCCCTCATCGAATTTTTCTTAGGAAGAGGTACGATTAAGGCTTTACAAACTTTAAGCTTGCCGCCCTTTTTTTCGTCCACCGCCTTGTTTCACGTCTCCTACAATGGCTCGAGCCCCTATCGTTACCAACTCGACAGAATGCGACGTTTTTCCTTCCTCGTCCGTACCTCCTTACGAAGCAAGGACCCGCCGCTCAACCTGCACTCCTGCTCCGGAATAGTATGTTTTGCCGTTTTTTTCTCTCCCTTCCCCAAGATTCGACTCGAAGCTCCACCCCACCCTCTTACACGAGAGCCATCTCGCCCCGACGCCAGGACTTCTACTTGCGCCAGCCCCATCATCCTGCTGATCCCTTTTACACTACCGCAATCCACCCCCTTTACGCTGAACGAACATCGCCGGCATAACATACTGCGCAAGAGCCTCTTTCTTCTCTCCAAGATTTCTCAATTTGACTGTCACTTCCCGACGTTTGACAAAAACCGCTCATGACCCCCTATACCTACGGTTTGATGCTGACTACCCAATTCGCCATTCTCCCTCTTTTTTGAGTTTTCCTCAAGCACCACGTGCTCTCAGTCCATCGGATTGTGTTCAGACCCCCACCCCCGCTACTCTTCAGTGCCACAGATGGTGAAAAACTTAAATGGTTTACAACTCGCCCCATTCAATTACTCCTTCGGAGTGTGGTGCTCGATGCTTGGCGTAATAGACGCTGGTCCTCTCTCCTTCCTACGGGAGTGATTCTTAGCTTTTCGTTTAATATCCCTTTTTCCGCATGGCTTCCGGAGCGGTGGGCCTCGCCGAAGGCCTATGTTATCGAGGGAAATCCCTTGCGTCTCAAGTCGCCTTCCGCGACTTTTAGTGTCTTGCGCTGAGGGTATGTTTATTCCTCTCGGCCGAAGGGTTTTTTCTCACTGCCCTTCGACCCCCCTCGCTGATCCGTGCTGTTCGTCACAGGTTCCTGCCTTTTTGCTGACGGTGCCTCCACTCCGCTTTTTCGGATGTTCGGTGCCGTCAATCTATCAGCCTTGCGACCCTCCCTCCTAATGAACCCACCCCCCCCGACTTTGGCACAATCAGGACTAATCTGCTGCGCTTACGACCCTGCCCCGTCTTCCTGCGACTCGCCCTCGCCCATTTAGCCTTCAACTCGGATTGATCGACCGTCTGCTTCACCATGGTTTTCCCCCACAAGATTGGCTTTTTATTTTTTTTTTTTTCTTTTTTTTTTTTGTTTTTTTTTTCATTATCACCTGTGATCAAGTCCCTTTAGGACATCACCAACCTGCCCGACTTCAGAGCCAATAAAAGACCGTCCCCTTGCCACGCCTGTCTCCGTTTCCCAATTTTTTTTCGTCACGCGTCACACCGAACCTGCAGATCTTACACAGACGAAGAGCAGTCGAGTCATGTTCTCTAAGCGTCGACGAAACATTTATTACCTAGCCTCCCCCTCTTCTCTTTTCGCTGTTTCGCGACCCCAATGCCACCAAGGATCCTTAACCAGAATGGCTCATCACCCCCCTAGTTTGTCATACCATCCCGGATGAGTCTCGGAGGGCGCAGCCCTCTGAAACTTGAACGGCAGTCTCTTCCGAAGTCCAGCAGGCTTTACCGCGGACTCTTCCGGTTTCCCTCCACGGCAGGCCGCTGGGCCACAGCCAAGGGTTTAGGGGGATCAATTTGCGTGGCCCGCAAACAAGAATGAATCTTTGACTTCTTCCGCGTTCAGATGTCCCCCCCACCCTCCTTCCGCAGTTCGCCCGTGGTAATGGGATTCGGGCCTCATTGATGACATTGCCTCCCTTCGTCCAGACGATATCATCGAGCTCCCCCCAGTTTCGACCATTCCTTTTTTTAACTTTGTTTTATCGCTCTTTTCTTTTTCCTTTCCTCTCTCCTTTTGTTTATATCCCCCCGATCTCTCCCCCCCCCCCAAGGGGACCGGTATGGTGTTTGGATGTTTAGATGGTTCTGATCGAGGAGAGCATCGCAACTGCCCCCTTCCCTTAAAGACTTCTTCCTCCCTGACGTAAAATAGGTCCCACGACCTCCCTTTTGGATTGTGACAACTCCCACATCTGCACAGGCTAAGGGCTCAATTTTTCCAGTTTTCGCTGGTTTGCGCCACGAGGGCCGCCCTTCCCGACCACGACCCCCTTTCGACTAGCGTTTCCCCTTTGCTTCCCTGGGTTTTTTTTCCACACGGGCACCCGACGGTACATTAAGCTGTTATAAGCTGATCTGACGAACTCTCGGCCCCTTTTTTCAGTTTCCTTTGCATTTGGGTTCACCCCGTTCCCGTAGCCTCCTCCGTTCTGGTATAGTGCAGCGAGACGTTTGTTTCTTTGAGTTACTCGGGGCTCTTCACGTTTTGTCTCTGCCATACCGACGCAGTCGTACTTACCCTCCGAGTGTGTTGGGTCTCCATGTCAGAGTTTACCCTCTACTCCGAGGCTGACAGTGGTTGACCGAAGTTTTGTTTTTTCTCTTCCATTTTACCGGTTTGACGATTCCACTGGAGCCTTCTTTGTTCCTTTCCTTTTTTCCGTATTGGCGCCCTTTTACCTTCTCCCCTCGGTGTTTTTGCCCGATGCGGTGGAGATTCCAGCTTGTCGTTGGTTCTGAGCCTGGCAACCGTTCGTGTGGTCACATGGTTTCACTGGCAAAGGCTAGGGCTCAATAGACCCCTTTCTCCCGCTTTGGCTAAGAGTGGTTCGATCTTGTTGAAAAGGATTCATTCCGGAAGGAATCGTAGGGATGTTCCCCTCAGTAGGGTGGTTTTTTTCTTTTTCATTTTCTTCTTTCGCGCAAGTTCTACGGTCACTCCCCGACGGACGGATGTTATCGCACCGTCCGACTGGGATGAGGATTCGGACGCGCGGGTTTTCACGGCTGCGGAGCAGACCTTTCGGCCTTCATCAGTTTCATCGTCGCGCTTCCCCCTGGCACGCTGCGGACCCGGCTACTTGGCTGGGAGTGCCTCCTCTCACCTTCTTTCTTCTGGCGGGCCCCGGTCCCTCCGGCTTATTACCCGAACGAACGCTTGCAGGATTCGACATCCATGGTAGCCTTTCTTCTTCTTTCTCGGACCACTCTCGGGCCCGAACCCCCTTCCGTATTTCAGCTGGGCAGGCGAGATGTTTCTCCGGACCCCCCACACTTTCAACCAGGTTACATAGTAGTCTTCATAAAACAGGTCCGGTTCTTTGTCACGTCCCCTCACAATCCATTCAGGCGGAGACAGTTGCACGTTGTGCGCAAGCGCCTTCGTGCTATTTTGCGCCAGAATGGTGGTATTAAAACTAAGGTGATTTCCCTCTCTTCCGTAAGTCTTCTTTTCCCCTTTCTGCATGCTTAGCCTTCTAGGGACTTGGCCTTTGGTTGATGTATGTTAGGTTGCTTTAAAGCGTAGGATGTGTTGTTCCCTTCTCATTCCGGAGGATGGTATGGTCTGGCCGATATTCGGATGTCCTTTCCTTTCTCAGTACTCTTCGTGGTATAGCAGATGTTCCGAATTTCTCTCTTTTCCCCACGAGATACCGGCAGTATTTTAGACGGATGCAGTTATTTCTCGTTCCGATATCTCTGGCCTTTTCTTCATTCCGCGCTGCTTCTTCTCCCCTCCGTCTGCCATTCGTTCGAGGTTTTTTACTGTATCTTTATTTTATTTTGATCAGTCGGGGCGGTGAAACTGGTTCCGATCCATAGGTAGGGCATGGTGTCGTTCCCTTCTTCTCTGTTATTCGCTCCCCCTTCTTCTGCGATTCCGTAGCAGGCTTTCCTGAATGTTTCCACCTCCCCCAAGCCGATGAACCGTTTTCCCCCCCTCTTTGTTCCTGAACTCCCTTCCTTATTTATCCTCCTCCTCTGTTGTTTTGTCTCTCTTCCTAAACGTCCAAAGGGCGACGTTGCTTCGTGGCCCCCCCAAACCGAACTTCCATTCCTTTATTTGGGTTTTTTATCCTGTCGACGTTTTTGACCCTTGCTACCTTCATCGTACTGGTTTCTTCCCGACCGATTCCTTCTTCAGTCTGACCTCCCTGGAGTTCCATGCTAGCCCCCGTGTCCTTCAAAACGGACTTCTCCTTTCAGACCTCTCCACCCCCCCTCGCCGACTTTTGACTACTTTTATGCACGTTTCTGCTCCCTTCCGATGACGCAGGTCATCGCGATGTCATTTAGAGCTATTTCCTGCTCGCTAACTGTATCTGTGGGGTGAGCTCGTCCCCCTCATACTACCCCCTTGTACCTAGGCCCCCTCTACCTGACTTCCCAGACTTCGAATTCTTTGCCTAACCCATCCTGGAACTGCCCCCGTCTGCACATCCCCCAGCCCCGACGCCCCCCCTTGACAAACATGTAAAAGCAACCCAACCGATGCGCCCAGATGCCTTCTCAGCTTCCCTGTCTCAAATATATTCCGTCTTCTCGGACCCAAACTCCTCCGCTAATATGAACCGCCCATTACTTTTTCTGAACTGATGGTAACAACCCCATTCGGGGTTCCCATACCAAAGAAGTTTCCGCTTTACTCCCGAAACGCACCTACTGTTCATCGGATGATGTTACCTCAAATACCGCTCATTTTGCAACTATTCCAGCTTTTCCAAACCTTTTTCCGGTTGCGCCTCCCCTAGTACACGATAAAGAGTAGATTCGTGTGTGCATTCCGCCGTCCTTTTCCTCTCATTACTTGCCCCGAGAAGATGGTCCCCGGTGGTCCCGGAGCCTGTCCTTCTCGGATTAGCAGTCTTTACTATCCCGGATCTTCATGATCCTGGCGAGTTACCTCTCTCAGCCGCGACTTAGAGTCAATCCCCTCAAGTAGGCCTCCCCGTTTGCTGTGCTCCTTGAAGGAGGTTACCCTTCCATGTAAGAAACGGCTGTATTTGCGCCTTAACGTCGCCTGGTCAGTTCTAAGCTTTTATCCTGCGATCTTTTTCTTTCTGTGATTCTCAGCGAGTCCGTTAGACGCTACCCCAGCCTATTACCAAAGAAACACTCAACCAAACCCGACGGTTCAGTTCCGTCCACGACATCGAATGACAGTTTGTTTTTTCCTCCTGTTTTTTATGCCATCCCTTTATTACTCCCCCCTCCCCTTCTCCCCCCTTTGTCTTCTCTCATCGTCCCCTAACCCCTACCCCTTCCCTCCCCACCCCCTCCGCCCCCCCCCCCCCCCCCCCCCCCCACACCCCCCCCCCCCCTCCACCCACCCCCCCCCCCCCCCCCTCCCCCCCCCCCCCCCCCCCCCTCCACCCCCCCCCCCCCCCCCCCCCCCCCCCCCCCCCCCCCACCTGTTCCCCCCCCCCCTCTCCCTCCCCCCCCCCCTTTCCCCCTCCCCCCCCCCCCCACCCCCCCCCCCCCCCCCCCCCCCCCCCCCCCCCCCCCCCCCCCCCCACCCGCCCCTCCCCACCCCCCCCCCCCCCCCCCCCCCCCCCCCCCCCCCCCCCCCCCCCCCCCCCCCCCCCCCCCCCCCCCCCCCCCCCCCCCCCTCCTCCCCCCCCCTCCCTCCCACCCCCCTCCCCCCCCCCCCCCCCCCCTCCCCCCCCCCCCCCCCTCCCTCCCCCCCCCCCTCCCCCCCCCCCCCCTCCCCCCCCCCCCCCCCCCCCCCCCCCCCCCCCTCCCCCCCCCCCCCCCCCCCTCCCCCCCCCCCCCCCCCCCCCCCCCCCCCCCCCCCCCCCCCCCCCCCCCCCCCCCCCCCCCCCCCCCCCCCCCCCCCCCCCCCCCCCCCCCCCCCCCCCCCCCCCCCCCCCCCCCCCCCCCCCCCCCCCCCCCCCCCTCCCCCCACTCCCCCCCCCCCCCCCCCCCCCATCCCCCCCCCCCCCCCCCCCCCCCCCCCCCCCCCCCCCCCCCCCCCCCCCCCCCCCCCCCCCCCCCCCCCCCCCCCCCCCCCCCCCCCCCCCCCCCCCCCCCCCCCCTCTCCCAACCTCTTCCAGTTGTTTTTCGAAATAGCCCCTAGCCCCTAAATTGGGACCTGATTGATAGACCATAGATTACTGTTTTCCTTTCACAGGTCTCTGAGTTGTTCTCCACCGCATTTGCCTGCTCTTTGATAACTGTTTCTATCCCGCAACTTTCCTGCCGACCCCCGCTTTTGTCCTGCGCGATCCAGACTATACTCCTTCCCCTCCATGTCCTTGCTTATGAAATTTTTTCCTTTGGACACTTCTCTTAACTCGTCAACACGATTCACAGGCGATGTACCTCCCTCCATGAGAAGGGTACGTACTCGGATTAGAGATCCCCCCGGCCGCAGACTTTCTGCAGGCCCCCGACCCTCTTCTCGCGCTTTGCATGGTACCTGCAGTGAAGGTAAACCTTTCATTTTCAATTTTATTGTCGTCATCACCCGTTTAATAGCGATCATAAAATTCGGCCTCTCTGGTAAACGTATTTCCCCTAAAGTCCGGGTTATTATTAGAGTACTTAGACTATCTTTTTCAGGCACGGATTCCTTTCCTCTTTTTCCCGACCTGAACCCGCAAGCGGAAGGAAGCTCTTGGATAGCAAGGAGAATTGACTGGTGCGTTTAGGGTCTGTTCCACGGAGGGTCAAAGTTCCCGTGGATTCAACTCATACGTGCGGCTTTAACTCCTTCTCCCCTCTATCCCTTTTTATGTCTTGGTCCCCCCAGCCACGCTTGCCGATTTCGGATACTCTTCGGTAACTTGTATGCTTGGGTCCTATCCGCACAGATGTTGTTTTTCTACCCCCTCTCTCCCCCCCGACCTTCTTGGTATACACTCGCCTGCCACAAGGTTCCCCCTGTGTTCTCGC
>Ga0179593_1469069_pt1 | contig 15075 bp, 13 predicted proteins | sample CZODoug2_1_08_16_FD_185931 | JGI IMG/M metagenome (GOLD analysis project Ga0179593, IMG submission 185931) | Vadose zone soil fungal communities from Angelo Coast Range Reserve, California, USA - CZODoug2_1_08_16fungal (PacBio error correction) | ecosystem: Environmental > Terrestrial > Soil >... | reverse complement strand
GGTCAAAGCTTTCAGTCCCCCCCTTTTTCCTCTCCACACCCCTCGTGGCATGATACTTCAGAGCGCAAAGGCGGGAGTTTGTACCACGATCGGCTGCGGTCATTATGGCCAAGATACTCTTTGAGGGTTGGTGGTCCCTCTTTGGGTCGTCATTCTCCGCTTTCGGTTTTTATTTTTTGGCTTATGTTTGGGGGGGGGGGGGGGGGGTTTTTTGTGTGCGGGGGGTGTGGGGGGTTTTGTGCGGGGCTTTTCGTTTGTTTCGTTGCTGGGAGGGGGGGGTTTGGGGGGGGGGGCGGGTTGGCTTGTTCCTTCTTTGTTTGGGGGGGTGTGTTGGCTTTGGCGGGGTCGGGGTGGGGGGGGGGTGGGCGTTGTTTGGGGTGCGGTTGGGGGAGGGTGGGGCGGGGGGGGGTGTTGGTGTTTTTTTTGGGGGGGGTTTGGGTTATTGGGGGGGTTGCTTTTCTGTGTCGGGTTTGAGGTTGGGGGTTGGTTTTTTTTGGGGAGGCGGGAGGGGGGTGGGTGAGGGGGAGGGTGGTGGGTGGGTTGTTTTGGGGGGGCGGTGAGGTTGGGTAGGGGGGGTTTTTTTGTGTTTTTTTTCTTTTTTTTTTTTTTTGGGGGGGATTGTGTGGTTTCTTTTTGTTGGGGGGGGGGTTTTGGGTTTTTTTGGTGGGGGATGGGGATTGGGGGGTGTGTGCTTTTGGGGGGGGGCGTTGGGGGGGTGGTGGTTTGTTTTGTTTTTTTTGAGGTTTTTGTGTTGTTGGGGGTGGTTGGGTTTTTTTTTTTTGTTGTGGGGGGTTTGGGTGGGTGGGGTGTGGGGGGTGGGGGGGTGGGGGTTTGGCGGGGTGGGTTTTTTGTTTCGTTTGGTTTATTCTTTGTTGGGTTGGGGGTTTGGGGGGGGTTTGTGTTGGGGGGAGGGAGGGTGGGGTGGGGTAGTTGGTTGGGGGGGGGTTGTTTTCCCTAGCCGTGGGGTGGTGGGTTCGGTTTGGTGTTTATTCACTTGTTTGGGGGTGTTTTGCCCGCTATGGGGGGTTTTGGTGTCTTTTTTTTTGTTGTGGGGGGCAGTTGTTGGGGGGGCGGGGGTGTGGGAGGGGTTTTTTTTTGGGGGTTTTGGTTTTTTTGTGTGGGGGCAGGGTCTTGGGGTGGGTTTGGGTTGGGGTTTTTTTTTTTTTTGTTTTGGGGGTTGGGGTGTTTTTGGGGGGGGGTTGGGGGGGTTGGGGGTGTGGGGGGGTGGGGGGGTTTGGGGTGGGGGGGTTTGTTGGTTTTTGGGGGGGGGGAGGGTCTTCTTATATTGGTGGGGGGTTGAGGGGGGGGGGGGGGGAGGGGGGGGTTGGGGGGGGGGTTCTGTTGGGGGGTATTGTTGGGGTTTTTTTTTGTTTTTTTGGAGCTTGCTTGGTTGGGGGGTGGGGTTTTTGGGGGGGGGGTGGGTGGGGGGGGTGCTTACATGGGGTTGGGTTGTTTTATGGGGTGGGGGGGGGGGGGGGGTGGGGGGGGGGGGGGGTGGTGTGGGGTTTGGTTGTGTTTTTTTTTGTTTTGTTTTTTTACCGTGTGTTTTTGTGGAGGGGGGAGGGGGGGGGTTGGGGGGTGATGGGGTATAGGGGGGGGGTTTTTTGGTTTTGGGGTTGGTGGGGGGGGGGGGGTTGGGGGGAGGGGGTTTGGGGGGGTGGGGGGGGGGGGGGGGTGTTTGGGGGGTGGTGTGTGTGGGGGTTGGGTTGGGGTGGGGGGCGGGGGAGGGGGTTGGGGGCCTAAATTGGGGGGGGTGTGGGGGTGCTGGGTTTTGGTGGTGGGTTTTTTGGGGGGTGGGGGGGGGGGGGTTTGGTTTTGACGGGGGTGGTTTTGGTGGGGGGGTTTTCGGGGGGGAGGGTTTTGGGGTGGTGTTGGGGGTTTGGGTGGTTTTTTGGGGGGGCGGTTTTTTTTTGGTCACTTGTTTGGTTGGGTGGGGGTTGTGTGGTGGGGGGGGGGGGGGGGGAGTGGGTTGGGGGGGGGGGTGGGGGGATGGGGTGGTTCTCCTTATTTGTTGTGTTGGGGTGTTCTGGTGGGTTTTTGGGGGTTTTTTGGGTGTTGGTGCGGTTGTTTTTTGGGGGGGGTTTTGGGGGGGGTGGGGGCAGGTCTATGGGGGGGTGGTGTGGTTGGCTTTCGGTCTGGGGGAGGGGGGGATTTGGGGGGGGGGGGGGGGGTGTGTTTGTTGTGGGGGTTGTTTGGGGGGGGGAGCGGCGGCTGTGGTGTTTTTTTTATTTGGTTGCTGGGGGGGTGGTTGGTTGGGGGGGGGGGGATGGGGGGGGGGAGGTTGTGGGTTGTTTTGGGCAATATTTTTGGTTGGGGGGTGGGGGGGGGTTTTTTTTTTTTGTTTTGGGGGGGTGGTCGTGTTTGGGGTTGTGGGGGGGCGGGGGGTGGGGGTTTTGTTTTTTGTTTCCTACCTGTGGGTTGAGGAGGGGGGGGGGGTTCGGGGGTGGGGTTTTGGGGTTTTGTTTGGGGGGGGAGGGGTTTTGGAGGTGGGGCGGGGGGGGGTAGTTATTTTGGTGGGGGGTTTGGGGGGTTTTTTGGGGGGGGGGTGGGGGGGGTGGTGGGTTGGGGTGACTGGGGTTTGTGGGTTGGGTGGGAGGGTTGGGTTGGGGTTGGGGGTTTGTGTGTTTTTTTTTTGTTTTTGTGGGGGGGGGGGGGGAGTCTTTTGGGGTTGGGGGGGGGGGGGGGGGTGTGGGGGGGGTGGTGGGTTGTATTTTTTTTTTTGGGGGGGGGTGGTGGGGGGGGGGGGGGGGTTGGTTTTTTTGTTGTTTTTTTTTTTGGAGGTTTTTGGGGGGGGGGGGTTGGCTGAGAGGGGGGGGGTTTATTTGGGGGGGGGCTGGTCGGGGGGGGGGGTTGTGGGGTGGGGGGTTTTTTTTTTCTGGGGGTGTTCTTTTTGGATTGGGGCAGGCGGGCGTTGGTTTGGGGGGATTTTTTGTTTGGGGTTGTTGGTCTTTGGTTTGGTGTGGGGGGGGGTGGTTTGTGAGGGCGGGTTTGGTTTGGTTGTTTTTTTGGTGGTTTTGGTTCTTGGGGGGGGGGTTTTGGGGGGGTTGGGTTGGGTTGGGTTCCCCCTTATCGTGTGGGGGGGGTGGGGGTGGGGGTGTGTGGGGGGGGGGGGGTTGTTCGATCTTTTTTTTTTGTGGGTTTTGTGGGTGCCTTTTTTTGTGTGGGGAGTTTTTTGGGAGTGGTGGGGGTTGTGGGGGTGGTGGGGGTGGGGGGGGGTGGGGGGGCTTTGGGGGGGGGGGGAAGTTGGGGTCGTAATTTTTTTTTTTATTGGTTTGGGGGGGTGGTTTTTGGTTGGGGGGGGGGGTGGGTGGTTGGGGGGGGGGGGGGGGGGTGTTTGGGGTTGGGGGGTGGGGGGGGATGGGGGGGTTGTGTTGTGGTGTTGGGCGTTCTCTTTTTTTTTTTGGGGCTTTTTTGGGGGGGGGTGGGGGGGGGTGGGGGGGGCGGGGGGGGGGGGGTTTTGTTGGGGGGGTGGGTGTTGGTTGGGGGGGGGGGGGTCGGTTTTTGGGTTTGGTTCTTGTGGGGTTTGTGCGGGGGGGCGGGGGGTGGTGGGGAGGGGGGGGAGGTGGGTTTTAGGGGTTGGGGGGGGTGTGGGGGGGGGTTGGTGGTTGCGGGGGGTGTTTTTGGGGTTGTTTTTGTGTGGGTGTGTGGTGGGGGTGTTTTCGGGGCGTGGGGGGGGGGGTGGGGGGGGGGGGGGATTGGTTTGGTTTGTGGGGGTGGTTTTGTTTTGTTTTGGGGGATGGGGGTGTTGCTGTGTGTGGGGGGGGGGGGGTTTCTATGTTTGTTTGTCTGGGTTGGGGGGGGTTTTTGTTTGGGTGGGTTTGGGGGGGGTTTTGGGGTGTGGTTTGGGGGTTGTGGGGGGGGGGGGGGGTTTTTTTTTGTTTGGGGGGGGGGTTTTTTGGGGGGGGGGTGGGGGGGGGGAGGGGGGGGTGGGGTTTGGAGGTTTTTTGTGGGGGGTGGGGGGTCGTGGGGGGGTGTTTGGGGGGGGGGGTTTATGTTTGGTGGGTGGTGTTGGGGGGGGGTTTCGTTGGGTTCTTTTTTTTGGGCGGGTGGGGGGTTGTTGGGGGGGTTTGGGGGTGGGGTGGGGGGGGGGGGGGGATCCGGTTTTTTTTTTGTGGGCGTTTTTTTTTGGTTTTTTTTTTTTTTGGGGGGGGGGTGGTGTCTGGGGGGGGGGGCTTGTTGGTGGGGGGGGGGGGGGGGGTTGGTTTTTTTGTGGGGGGGTGGGGGGGGGGGGGGTGGGTGGGGGGGGGGGGTTGGTGGGGTTTTGGTTTTGTTTTTTTTTCTTTTGTCTTTTTTGTGTTTTGGGGGGTTTTTTTGGTGGGGGGGGGGGGGGGGGTGGGGGTGTGTTTGTGTGGTAGTTGGGTGTTGGGTGTTTGTTGGGTGTTTTTTTTTTTTTTTTTGGTGGGGGGGGGGGGGGGGTGGGGGGGGGGGGGGGGGGGGGGGGGGGGGGGTGGGGGGGGGGGGGTTTGGGGGTTTTGGGGGGGTTGGGGGTGGGGTGGTTGTTTTTTTTTTTTGTGGTTTTTTTTTTTTTTGGTTCTTTTTGGGGTGTGGCTTTTTTTTTTTGGGGGTTGGCGCCTTTGGGTTTGGCAGTTAGGGATACTCCGCGCGTCGGACCTGACGATCATTGTGCGTGCCTTCTGTTCGTTTCAAGAGCTTTTCTGCCTGGTCCCTGCACTCAAAGCTGCCGCCCCGGTTGGAAAGCAAGAGCACATCGCCACCCTTTTTTTTTTCCGAGGCTTTGCCGCTGTATGCTCATTGGCTCGCGGCGCGGGCCAGATTCGTCCGTCGGCTTTTGCTTGGATTCCTTTCCCTCCCACCCAATTCGACCTTCCGGTACGAATGATTTCGCTCGCATATGCCCCAGGGTTGTATCAATTCTCTCAAAGCTGTGTGCGCGATGCGGGCGTGAAGCATCCCCTCTCCTTATCCCTTATTTTCGTTGGTTCTTTCCCCTCTGCTTTAATCTTCAGCGATGGGTGTCTAGGAGTGCGACCCCGCAGAGGTCCCCACCCCCCCCCCCCCCCCCCCCCCGCGTTAATCTGTCTAAAACTCTTGATCGATATTCCCAGACTTTAAAAGCGCCCACCCCTGATGGAGATTTCCGATCGCCGACTTCTTCCTGTGCCAAATGTCACTGTCGGTTAACTCCCCGTCAGATAAACTGATGGGAGAACCTTGGCGTCGGAAGGTTCGACCAAATTCGTTGTCCCGATCCCCCTGTCCCCCCCTTCGCCGCCCCCCTGATTCGCCTTTCTCCCACTCCTTCTGCCCCGAGCTTTTCCATCTCTTAAGTTGGGCGTGATAGCTTTTCTTTCGCGAATCGGCCGAACCGATCATTCGCGTTGGGAGGACCCCTTGTCCTTCCTTGATGATTTTTCTCCCCGATCTCTTTACCCGGACATTGCCGCTGCCCATTGCGGCCGTATTTATGTTCCCTTATGAGAGTGTTCTGGGTGCCTACAGTCTTCCCTTGGGAACCTGCCCACCATGGCCTGTAGCCCCATGGCAAAAGGCGTCACTGTTTCTTCCCGGTCATTCAAGTTTACTTTTCCCCCTCGGGCTGTCCTAGTAGAGTTAGCTGTCCCTTTCGCCTTCCGACATTTTCAAAGATCTCGCCGTCTCCGCCTGAGCTCGTACCCTCCCGTCCCCGGTCCTGCCCCCTTTTTTTGAATAATTCTCCAAGGATATACGTCATTTGGCTCGAGGACTGAAGTCGTGGTATGCGAGAATCCTGTGGTGGGACCTCCCCCAAACCATCCTCCCCGCCTCTCTTTCTCCTTCCTGACACTGCCATTTTCCCCCATTGCCCCGTCCTCTTGTTTAGATTGCATCGTCGATCGCCTTTTTTTATCGTGTAGATTCTATCGTTTTTTGCGAATAGGTGGGACCTGAATTTACTGCTGTTGAGAATTTTATCCCCTCGGTCAGATAAGTTTCCCCGGTGAGACGTGTCACCCTACTTGATATTCTTCCCAGCATCGCAAACATATGAAACATAGCCGATGCACAGCCCCATCCTTCGAGCCCCCTTTCCCCCTTCGCCCGCAGCATTTGGTTTCTACGTTTTGGTACAGTTGCAAGGTTTTTGTCCTTGCGGTTGAGTACATTATGCGGTTTCGCGTCCACCTCACCTCTCGCACTTTTACCACCCGGATCGATCCTTCTGGGCGATCAATGTCTTAGGGGCTGCTGAGCCGTACATGTGTCCGTTCCCACCTCCGGAGTTCACTCTTCCCCCTCCCCCCCGCGTTTCTTCTCATGAGGAACACAGTCCCTCTACTTTGGGCAGCGATTCTTGGTCAAGCCGTCTTCCGCCACTTTTCTCACCGATCTGGCAAGATTTCAAAACTGTTTTTTTTTTTTTGCGGGCCAAGTCTTTTCCCTTTTTCCCTCGACCCTCCCTGCCCCTTCCCCTCGGTAATCAAGACTTCGTTTTCCGATTGTACCTACGATCTCAACTTGTTGATCCGTCCCGAGGATGGATCCGTGGTGGGCCTTCATCGCCCGCGCCCTGGAAAAGTCTTAAGTCCAGCTTTTGGTTGAGTCTCCCGTTTGAAGTTTTAAGAGATCTTTTATTTTTGCGAGCGTTCCTTTACCGATCCCAAATACTCTACCCCCCAACTCTCTCCCGTATCTCTGGCGACGAAAGCACGGATTTTGGGCTTTGCTCCTTCCCAGACGCTGGGTTTTTTTTCAGCCAAATCTTTTTTACACAACGCTGCTTTTTTTCCGCATAATCTCCCCCTTTTCGGGCGTTGTCATCCTGAGCTTCCAAGGGGTGTTTGGTTTTGGGGGTGTGGGGTGGGTGTGTGGGGGGGGGGTGGTTGTGGTATTTGTTGTTTTGTTTGGGGGGGGTGTTGTTGGTGGGTTTGGGTTGATTGGGGGTATCCGCGCGAGTACGCCCTCGATGATTCTCCGGCAAGACTTCCCGCCGTTGCCCCCCCTCATGACGAAGTTTTCCTTTGCCGGGACCCACACAGCCAACCCCCCCGGCACGACCGCCCTTCGCTGTACGAATCTTCTTTTAGGTTTCGAGAACTGCCTTACGGCCCGTTGTGCACAGCTTCCATATCTTTATACACTTTTTTTTTTTGCCCCCCCCCCCCCCCCCCCCCCCCCCCACCCCCCACACCCCCCCCCCCCCCCCCCCCCCCCCCCCCCCCCCCCCCCCCCCCCCCCCCCTCCCCCCCCCCTTCCATATTTTACTCTTTCCCCGGTGCCTATCCACGAGATCTCCGTCAATCACTCCCCCCATGAAGGGCGGTCCGACCGATCGACCTTTTTCCTTGCAAGGGCAGAAACTCCTATCTAATAGTCCCCCCCCCTTTCACAGGAGTTTTTCTCCGGCCACAAATCTAACTTCCCTCCGGCGGAAAATAGCTGTTGGCCCGATCCTGGCTTCCGGCATGCCCCCCTTCCCCCCGGCTCTGAAGTGACTGCGCTCCTCCAGACCCCGTCTCTTCTCTCCCCCCCCTTTGTGTCTTGACGCGGCTACGTCGCGTGATTATTCACTAAAGGGTCTTTGCGTGGAACTTTCCCCTCAACCCTCTCCTCCCTTACGACCCTTTTCAACCCCCCAAATGATAAATTGCCGTCCCGAGCTCCTATGCATCGAGTTCCCCTCGCCGTCGGGCTGTCCGTGGGGCTTGCCGACTTTTTCGTCAGATTCGCCCAGGAGTTAGTTGGGAAGGTCTCGTGGGTTCGCTTTGCTTTGTCGCCGTCCGAACTTGCTTTCCCCCCTCCATGTACCCTCCCCCTTTTTTTGCTGCACGCGCCCTTTGCGTTTGGCGGTTAGCTCATACTTCGATTCCCGCGCTCAACCCGTCCCTACTAGGTCCTGACAATGGGCACCTTTGGTCTCTTTTACCCCACTTTCCCTTTGTTTCCCCTTTCCCAGGCCTTTTAGGGGGCTTTCAGAAACCCGGCACTTTGAAATGGACTCCCAATGACTATGACTGCGCTCTCTTCATCTTTTCTTTGTCTTTCCTACCCTGAAGCTCTTCCCTTGCCATGTTGGTTACTCTACGCCACCATCCCCGACCCGTGGTTCCCCAGGCTGGATCGCCCCGGTCGCTGCTCGGCCTGGACCCTATTTAAGTCATTTTTCCTTTCGCCCCTCCCCCCGCCCTTTATTCGATCGTGCTCCTGACGTTCAGCGCTTTTTTCAAACCGCAATGATCTCTCTTCCCCCTCTTTTGTTTTTTGAGAGGTTTTCTTTGGCGTTGACCGCTGAACTCCTGGCATTCCCCTTTCCAGCCCGAGGTTGTTGAGTGCTTTTCTTCACCCCTTTTTCTTGACTGCAATAGGCCCAGCATGTCAGAACCGGTAACCTGCCTTTCGGGCGTAGCCAACATGGGGCGAGATCTTTTTCCCCGGCAACGCCCCCCTTTTTCAGAGCTTGAGTAATTTCGGCTTGCGTTTGTTTCCCTCGCGTTCACAATCTCCGGGCATGGGCCCCCCCGCAGCCAGAGGCTTGAAATTTTCCGCTCTCCCCTTGTACTCTCCCACAGCTTGACTTCGCATTTTTTAGTTTTAAGATTCTTTGAAGTCCCCTTTCCAGCTCCTTCTGAGCTGTACCCGCCCAAGTAGAAAGACAAGCAGCTCCGGCACAAGAGTTTAGTCTATGAGTATGCCCTGTAAATTATCCTTTGAGCAACCCCCTACCAGAAATCCTCCTCCCCACTCGAGCCGGCCCCCGATTTCCGCCTTTCTTGCCCCCGATTCGCGGCTCCCCCCCCCCCCTCCCCGGCCAGAACGAGGCACAGCGATTCTGCGGCGCCAGTAACGCTCGAGCCTCTCCCGGCCCCCTCCCCGCGACATTTTTTTGTCCCCGTGTCGTCGAGTTCCTTAGTGTATTTATTGGAATCTCCCAGCCTTTCTTCCATCCCCGCGCCCCACGTAGCCTCGTTCTCCAGCACCCCGTCACATGACCTCGCCTTCTCGCCCCCGGTCCTTGTCTTAGGCCGGAGCTCTCTTCAGCATGCCCTTGCTGTCATTTCCCCTCCCCTCCAGGGTTTTTCTCCGGTGGATTTATTTTCGTCCTTTCCGTCTGGTCCGGAAGAAAACCTCTTTGTCTGCCGCATATTATCTTCTTTTTTCGACCCTTTTTCCCACCGGATCCGACTGGCCCTTAACGCCTTTGACTTGGGCCACGTGTTCTTTTTTCCGCTTTCCTCCTCCTCATGGCACCCCCCTTGGCGGTAAATTGGTCCAGTTTATCGGAGGCAAGAGCGAAAGATTCTTCACACTTGCGGCTGAGGACTTTGTGTTTCCCCATTGTCCTTCGTCATCCTTTTGTGTCCGGGCCCTTCTGAAGGGCACGGTCTGTGCGGTCCTGCGACGGTCCCTCGACGTCTCCCCCTTTTTATTGGACCTTCAACAGCGCAGCGGACCTTTGCGACCATCTTGCGAATAGTTGGTTCAATCCCCTTTCGACGTGGAAAAAATCCCCCGCCAGCGTCGGCCGACTTCTCCGCCAAACAAGTTTCTTCCGCGCAGAGAGCTACGAGAAGGAGTTTTTCGTATTTACGTTCCACACTCCGCCGAATGCCCTTTTTCTCTGCCTCCCCCCCCAAACCCTTCTCTTTTTCTTTCATCTTTTCCCCCCCTACTAGGGAGACAGGAACGCACCGCCGCCGGATCACCTCACGCGGCGCCCCACCAACTGCGAATATCGAGTCCCCCGGACAACGAAAGGCCTCATGATAAAGTGGACGGCCGGTTTCGTTGTTCCCATACCCCCGACCCTGGCCCGTTTATGCGACGTCTCTGATCTTTGCCCCTTTGAGACGGCTTTCCCCCCCCTCATCTCGGAAACAAGTCTAGCTGGTGTTCCGCCGGCTCCGTTCCCCCCGCAGGTTGTTCGTGTTCGCTCCAAATGGCTCCATTCTACCCCCCAGGCCCCCCTGGTCTCCTCCCCCTCATTTTGATCGCCAAGGTCAGGTATAGATCGCAGAGTCTATCGGCTCCCTGTAACCAGCTCCCTGACCATTGCTCCTGCATTCATCAGCCCCCCATCAACTGACAACCTCAGACGCCTTCCTTGGACAGTTGAATGTTTCATTGTCCTGAATGCTGATCTGTGGCACGATTTGTACTTTCCGATGGACTGGCGAATGCGAAGCTTCCAGCCCCCTTCTTTTTGGCCCCTCCCTCCGGCCCGCTTCTTTCCTATTGCGTAAAAAATCCCGTTCCTTGCCCCCTAAACACCGATCTTCCCGATCCCCACTGAGTGTCCTTTTTTTCTCCCCTAAACAAGCGGATTGTTCCTTTTTTGGGAATGCGGTCGGCTGGAGGTGGGCCCGCTAAGACTTCTTTTGTGGAAACGCCTTTTGTCCCCCCAATTCCTTTTCATTCCCTTACTTCAGTTAACGATTTCCAAAACGTATCCCTGTAAGCCTTTCCTTTCCCCCCGCAGCAGCCTTCCTGAAACTTTCTGTGAAAGTCGAGACGGCTTTGACTTCGATTTTTGCGTTTTGACTTGCTCCTCGACACTCCCGTCATTCCCATCCCTGTTCACCGATTCTTGCTGACAGACACTACACAGTTTGTTCTGCGCCGTTTCCCTTGAGGCTGATTTTCACGGCCTGTCACCCCCCCCTTTTTTTCCATTTCCCCCAGGTCTTTCGTATTTCCCGCACAGAAAAGGCCCAGATAATACCCCGCTCTCATTCTCACGAGTGCCGGAAGGTCGTTTAACCGTGTTTTCGCACCGTTCGATATTGCGTTTTCTCTTTCCACCCGTTATGCCTCCCTCCTGCATGATGATCTCAACCGATGATCGCAGGTGAAACAACTCGTTCGCCCATCGGCCTCGACCAATGGAAGCGCGAAATTGCAGAAGTATTTCCCCTTCTCCGTCCCTTGGCTTTCCCCCCTTCCCCCCCTGCCAGTCCTCGTTGTTACTACCCCCCCCACTCAAGAACGAATTGACCTTTTCCGACCAACCCAGTAAAAGGTTCTCCGATGCCATCGAGCGACAGGTACCGCCATGCCCCAGTTCGTTGCCAGTCCCTTCCTGCCTGAGAGTTGATAAATTTTCAGTGTCAGCTTCTTCTGAGTCTCTAGATCGATACATGTTCGACATCCCCTTTCTTTTTGCTGGGTACCCTCTTCCCTCCCCCCCCTCGGAGACCCCCCTTCCGTTTCAGATGATTGCGCTGTGATCTCTACTGCCGCGCATACGTATGATCGTAGGATGCCCGTCCCAGTTCGTCGCACACTCTGTCTACACAACGTCCCGTCATATTTTTACCTCCTCCTTTCATTCTTATTGAACCCAATTTGGTACTACACCCCGCCCGACGCCGCCGTCGATCTCCCCCCCGTCCCCGCTATGTGTTACCAATTCGAATAACCCCTCTCACCCGCCTCGTTCTTCAGCTTGATGTGGCGCTTTTGTGTTATGGTACCGGTTTCCCAATCATGAATAACACAGGCTTGCTTGTGCCCGCACGTCTTCCCCTTTTCGTCAGGCACTCCTTTCCAGAGAGATATACAGACAAAACTGCCAGAGCCCGCTGCCCGTGCCCTCGCTTGCTTGACCTACCTAGTGGACCAGAACCGCCTTGTACCGGAGCAGGCCCAATCTTGTCTTTTTGATCGACCACCGTTCACTCTTTCCCTTACCCGATCTAGGCATATTCTATAAGATAAGTTGTTTTTCGCTAGATGAACCTGGGGATCGTTACGCCCATGCAGTTGGCCTTCTCCATACAGTTGGGCCTGATACGCCTGCTGGGTCGTTTTTTTTTCCCCCCCTTCCCTGTCGGTTCCTTTCGTCACTCGGCAGATTTCTTTTAAGTTTCGGGTGGAGAATAGATGACTCCATTTGACTGACGTCCATCCGCCATCGTGTTGGACTGTGTTCTCAGAGCCTGGGATTCTTAAGCTGCCTGCACCCTTGGAAGCAGCATCCCCCCCCCTCCACCAAAAGAGGCTCTTTCCCTCGGAGGTGACTGTTATGTCTGCGGCCCCATCGGTAGGTCGGCTACGTCTGGGATCGTTGTGAGTGGATCCTCTTGCAACCCACTTTTTCCCTTACCTGTAGCCCTTCTCGTGAAAGTCTATGCAACGTCCCTTTTTTGGTTCACATTACAGAAACCAAAAACATGTTTCTTTCTACTAGCGTCGCCTCCATCCTCGACACTCCGAGAGACCTGGAGTCGTGGCGTTAACTCGCGTAATTCAATTCTGAGGGGGTTCCTCTGGAAGAAGGATTCCCCCTGCCTCCTTTTTCAGATTCTCCCCCACGACTTTTTACGTCTGAGATTTTCCCTTTCAATCACCATGATGGCACTCCGCTCAGCCTTTGCGCTGTTCCCCTTGCCCACCTCCTGTTAAATGAGCCGTTCCTCCTCCATCATAGCCTGGCGGAGCCTTTTCTTAGTCGGAAGGTTTTGTGCTGCAGGTGGAGTCCCGTACCCCGAGGACCCTTTTCCCCTTCTTTTCGCCTGCCCTTCGTAAGAAGGATGATCTCGCTCTTACAGTCTACGCAGTTGGCATAAGAAGGTGGCGAAATCTTGAACGAAAAGCCGACGTCATGCCTGCTTTCTCCCCCGTGCACGCGACTTCCCCCTCTGAATGCTCGTGATTTTCATCTGCGAACAACATTCCGCGGCCCCTCGCCTCGGCCGATTATCTGGGTCGCATTCTGATGGGGCCTCCCCCGTTACCTCCCATGGGGGACCGCACCCCCCTGTTTGCGAAACCAATGTTTGCTGTAAGCATACATCACGGGAGACAAGTTTACTTCGGGGAATCGGAGTCGGTCTAGTCTCTTTCGATGTGCCGCTTCTCCTCACCCTTTTTCCCGTCCCCTCCTTAGAATCGGCCTTTTCGACCCCGGCCGGCAGAATCAATCAGGCGGTTTCCTCCGGTTTATGAAGAATGACATACCCCTTATTGAAGATGTGACCTGAACGTTTCCCGTTGGGAACGCGTTCCTTATGTTTGTGGGTCCCCCCTTTTTCTGGCCAAAACCCACCTCACACTGAGATCGATTCTCATAAACGACAGCAGTCAAACTGACGCGCGGGGTGGGGGGGTGGTGGTTTGACTTTTTTTTCGTCTTTCCTAAGAGTCTCCCCCCCTGGACTTTTTTATCTTGGCGATTGTTTGTTATTCTTGCCCGAACCTGGTTTGGGGACGCGCATTACCCCTTCGCTCTTCCCTAGGTCAGCGGTTGGGGAATGCTTGGAACCCTATTGCTGTATTATTCCTCCCTGCCCCTTCCCCTGTACTCATTTCTCCAGATGCAACTTCCTGCGAATTATGAAAATTCTTCTCATTGTCAAGTCCCGAGCTTCGGCGTTATTTCCATCAGGGCTGCTTCTTCCTTGTCTTTTTGCGGCTTTACGAAGATGGGGTTTCCGCCCCCCTTCTCGAAGACGAACGCTCATTCTGTTTTTGATCAATTCTCGTTAGATATCTCGCCCCCCCTTTTTCCGAGTGTTTCCCCCCCACCCCTCATTGTTCTGAAAACGCCGGTCTCCCTAACATTGCATGGGGAGTAGGTAGCGAACCAGCGCGCCTCTTTTGTTTCGAGACTCTGGAGAACAGCGTTCTTCCCCTCTCCGCCCCATGGTTGTAAATGGACGTTTAGTTCTTGTCTATTTCACCTCCCGCCTCCCCCCTTTCCGGCCCGACCTTCAAAGTTGAGTCGTTGATGTACCTATATTCGCACCACCCCTCCGCGTGCTGTGTCCTTCGGCGTGGGGCTCGTAAGGGCGCCCGAGGTCGGAAAAGATGAAGCCGTCCCCTCTTTGTCTTTGTTTCTGATAGGTCGGAAGTCGGCAAGCACGGTTAAGCAGCCACCCTCTTAATACATCGTTCGTATTTTCACAAGGATTGTTGCGCTCCCTTCGGCCGAGTCTCGTCTTTCTTTTTTTCAGCCAACATGTCTTTGCACACAATTCACGTGGGATGGTGAATAGAGACGCCCCTCTGTTGTCGGGTTTCTCTTCCCAGGACCGTCTCACGTACTGCATTTCTCTACGCAATGCCACCGTGCTTAACGACCGTCAGCAAGGTCACTTGCCGCGTTCGCGGGAAAAAGAAACCTTCCACTCGTCCCTTTTCTCTGCATCCTCCATTAGTAGACTGTCCCCCAGAGCCCACCTTTCAGGTCCAGACCGTGTTTGACCAGCGCGTTCAGTGGAAACGCAAAGAGTCGCATCCATCGGTGTCCCGGGGTGCCGGCCCTATCTCCCCGTGTAAGAGTTTCCCCAGGACGAAATAAGAGATAATTAGTCTCTTTCCCTGGACAGTCTATTACTTTGCCTAAACGAAAGACACGGCGGATATAAAACACGCGTGGCCGATCTTCCTTCGTCCCCCCCCTCAATCCCGGCACTTGCAGGAAGTATTCCCCTTATTTATCCCAAGACTTTTGGCTTTTGCGCGGTCATTCTGTTCGCCCCCTGACCTCTTCTTTTCGATGACGCCCTCCCCAAAGGAAGGGTGCGTTGAGGGTTTTCCCACTCTAATAGCCCGACGACCCTTTTCCACCATTATAGAAGACGTTTCTTTTAAGAAGAAACAGATTTCCCCCTCCGAGTATGTACAGTTGCGTGCTCAAGGGGGGCCGCCTCTGGTCTCATCCGCTCATTCTTCTAGTATTTCGGGATAGCTGGCGTCGAGGACGGTTTCTGAGTATGAGTGAGGATGGCGACCATGGTCCAACTAAACGATTTGGTTTTCGAGACCAATCTTATTGCAGATTTTGTCTTTGACAAGACTAATTTTAGATCGTTCTCCAGAATTATCGAAAATGAGAAGGAGGGAGATTGCGCTAGTGGACGTCGGAAGTCGAAGCTTCGTGTTCCCCTCCGTGTCTGCCTTCACTCGTCACTCCCCACTGCTCCGGGAAGGGCCGTCCCCCCGCTCTGAATTTTGCCGGTCATGACGCTAGGACAATGTTTCTACCCCATCGCACGTTTTCTCACGGCTGTCCGCCCCGAAGCGACGCGGACCCAGAGTGTCGGGCGTGTTTTGACCTGGAAGAAAATAGGTGACGTTAACTCCCCCTCCCCGACCTTTTATGTAGTCCCCGTTGGCATGTTCATCCTTAAGCGGTCA
>Ga0179593_1719573_pt1 | contig 15076 bp, 27 predicted proteins | sample CZODoug2_1_08_16_FD_185931 | JGI IMG/M metagenome (GOLD analysis project Ga0179593, IMG submission 185931) | Vadose zone soil fungal communities from Angelo Coast Range Reserve, California, USA - CZODoug2_1_08_16fungal (PacBio error correction) | ecosystem: Environmental > Terrestrial > Soil >... | reverse complement strand
TCTTTCTTAATGGTACACGGCAGAACGCTTTTCCACTCCGCACCCTTTCCCTCCCAGTCCAATCAAGGAGGCTTCTTTTTTCGAACAATCCACAGCCATTTTTTTACCGTACCCACAGAGATCGCCCCCTACGATGATGGAATGGCATATTGCGTTCAGGGACGCTCCGCCACCAATCGAAGAAGGTTATTTTTCCCCATTCCTATTCTGCGAAGGCAGTCTTTGCAGGAGCTCCCCCCCTTACTTGCCAACCCTACCACTCCCCATATTTGTCCTGACGCGCTCAAGGCATTTTTTCCCCTTGAACGGAAGGGGCGTCTATTGTCTTCACTTAGCGAGAAACAATTGCTTCGTTCCTCCTTTGTCAGATTAATTTTTGTCCTCCATCCTTCGACTGATAAACATTCAGCAGGGTCTCCTTGGTATCCCCGTCGGAACAGTACATTACACGGTCTTTTTTATAAATGGCCATCGGGCTGCGCCCACTTCCTTCGCAATGAGTAGGATGATCCCCCCCCTAGTGATAGTAAAGTGTCCCTTTTTTGCGTTTCTCCGTTGAAAGCTTTCAGAAGGAGAGGGCACCACCCCCTCGAGCGTTTTTCCCCCTGATCTCTTCGTCAAGCTTCGTTCGCCTATCCCTCCTGTGAAAATAGAGCCCCAAAAACCCAATGCTCCTTGGCTTGCAGTGAAGGGTTTTCTTATGGTAACCTGTACAATTCTCCTCTGGCGGGTGATATCACTTCCCTCCTTCTTCCCCAGTGCTTGCCTGCGTGCTTCCGATTTCCTTTAATTACTCCTTTTTTTTTGACCAGCGGAAATTTTCGAGATCAGAAGCTGCATGGTGGTTTCCTATCTTGCGGTAGATTCCTTCCCAAGGGATGGTTCCTCCCCTTGGCTATTCTCGTCTTCGTACCCCTCGGTCGAAATAAGATGAAGAAGTTCCCCAAGTCTTTTTTTTTTTTCTCGTTCGAAAAAGGATCAGGCGTTTTTCCTTTCCTTTTCCCCTCGACTCCCGAGTATACGTCCATTTTTTGTCCCATCCAGTTATCGTAGGGACACTTATCGTACAGCGCCGTATTTGGAGAATTCTTCAACATGAAAATTTGTTAGTTCTCTTAGGGAATGTACCTTTCCCGCGCTGATTTTGCCCTTCCCTTCCCCAATCAAATCATTCCCCAGTGGTCGGCGTCTCCCCAGCAAGGCATAGGGATTTCGACATGAAGAAGCCCCTCTTCCCCTTTCGTTTTCCTCGTGCTGCTCTCCTCCCGCCAGCACTCCCAGGAGGGGTGACTTCTCCCGTCCGCTGTTTTCATGCAAATCCCCCCTTTTAGATCCCGCCCTTTTCCCTGAAGCGGAGTAGTTTTCCTTTGGCTGGGTGATTGACCCCCCTCGGACGCCGAAATGCACCTCTATCCTACTCGGCGGTCCTCTTTTCTTGTCCCCTACCCTTCGTCCCCTGCTGCGTTTTTTCAGGGGTGAGTACTCTTCCCTCCCGCGTTTCGGCAAATCCCGAGGCGTTTTTTTTTCCAGAACCGCGTCCCTCGGCAAAACTCGCTTTTGCTCTCCTCCCCTTCATTTCCCCCTCTTCCCTTCAACGCAGCGCGGCTCGTAACCCTTTTTTTCCTTCCCTGCCGTTCCTTTCCGGTCACAAGGGCCGCTCTATCTTCGTTTTTTTGCCGTATTCGCTTCTTTCCGCCGTCCAGCGTTCTCTTCCTGGTTCTGCGAAGCCCGATCTTTTTTTCGTCACGTTCCGATCACCCCTCTTTTTGCGAGGGCGACAACTGTTCCTGCGGCTTCTTTGCGGTTCCATCACAATGCTAAGATGCCTTTCCCCCCCTCGTAGGGCGATCTCAATCCCTCCCCTTTGTCTGAACGATCCTCCGTTGCAGGATCCACACTTTTTAGACGGTAGCAGCTTTCCTCCCCCTTTCTCCGGCCGGTCATGGAGGTTCATTTTCCCTCTGGCGGAAGCTCGTACGACGCTCTCTTGGTGGGATCGTCTCCTCTTGGGTTTGCAGTTGCGTCCTTTTCCACAGGGTTTTTTTTTTTTGAAAATCGCCGTGTGGAGGCCATCTTCTGTGACTGCTTCTCTTCGGAGGGGATTTCGGATCGACAATCAATGAGGTACCCTCTTGCCGTTGTCGCTTAGGGCCCAAACAAGTTGTTGTAGCTCCTTCCGCGGTCGCCGCGGGATTGCGCCTCTCAGCGTGAGGAATAGCCTTCCCTCCCTCTCCTAGGGAAGATTCTGGTGGTTTCTTTTGAGCGCTGACCCCGGTCTTTCCGTCTGCTTTCTGCAGATAGGCTTTTCGCCCCACGCCCTTCTGCCGACCTTTTCCGGGTGCATGGGCGAACCATATTCTCCTCCCCCCTCTAGCCAGCAGCCAGACCCTTTCCCAAGAGAGGCGGTCACGCATTTCCTTGGAAAACCCTTCCCTCTCTGTTCTGCGAGCTCCTGGAAAGGATTCTCCGTTGTAATTGGAGCCGGATGAGGACCCTTTCTCCCCCCCCCTCCTTCGTTGTTGTTGTGTTTTCCCCGGAAAGCAGCCGATTTTGTGGGTCCCCTCTCTCTTTTACGTTCCTCTGCTCTTTCCTAACCCTCCCGACGATCTTTCCCCTTTCAAGGAGACCATCATGAGGGAAAGCATGGCACATATGAGGAGGTGCTATTGCTTTATTTTCTCCCCATCACAAGGATTCTCCTTCCTTTTGGGGGAGGAGAAACGATATGCCGTTCCCTTTAAAGTCTTGAAGACTTCCATTGGAAATACCCAAAAGGAATTATTCCTCCTCAAGCTGCGATCAACGATGCGCTCCCCGCTCCCCCCCCCTCGCGGCGAACGCTTCCTTCCGGAAGCATACAACAAGTGTTTTTTCTTCCCGCGCACCTTGCCAGTTCCTCTGCTTTCCTCCGACAGATGGCGGATTCCCCCTTCCTCAGGAAAATCATTCCCGCGATTTCGACACGCCCTGATTCTCCTCTCCAAAACCTGTCCCTCAGCCCTTTTTGTCTTTTTATACGATCCACCCCGGCGTTGCGCTTCCCACCCTGCTCGCAGGAACGACATTCCTTATTCCGTCGCGATCGCTTCCCTTCGGGCTGCGAGTTTTGTCGCCTTCAAACGCTTTCCTTTCTTGGATCTTGCAAGTCTTCGGGGATTGAACGTCCTTATTTTTTTTTTTTTTTTTTAGGCTTCCGTGAGCATGTGATGAAACGCAGCCCCCCCCTTCCCCCTGGCCTTCCGAGTTGTTTTTCTCCCCTTTTGGAAATACGATGGTGTCCTTCCGAAATTCAGCCCGACAAAAAGCCTAGAACCTGAACCCTGTCGAACCTTCCGCGGCCATACTTTTCCAATTCCATCCTCGCTACAACGAATCTTGCCTTGGACCGTCAGCCCTCCCCCCCCTCCCTAGTGAAGAGGCACCCCTCCGAGCAGCGCTGCGTTCAGGGAACCTTGCTTTCCTTAGATTCCTGAGGTTCTCGTCAAAGACTCGGGACGCGGGTCTGAATTCTCAATTCCAACGAATAGGGATTTGTTTCCTTACGTTGCAGAGTACCCCCCCCTTTTCTGACGACCCTCCAGCCGTTTCTTTTCCCTTTTTCTCGGGAGGAAAGAATGTCCTCTTAGGCTCGATGATATTCCATTGAGGAGTCGTTTCTGATTTCATCCCCCTTTCCATTCTTGAATGCTGTACGGCCCCCGCCTCGTGCTCGCGTCGCTTCCCCATTGAGAGGGATTTTTTCAAGCCCCCATCCGAGCCCCTTTCTTCCAGGCCAACGAGCGTCACCAAGCCGTTTCCTTCTTAGACCTTCCGGAAGGCGACGGTGCCTGCTCCCTCTTCGCAGAGTCGCAGTGTTTTTTTGTCGTTAAGGCGAAGGTCCCCTACAAGCAAGAGCCTGACTGTCTCCCGTCGACCCCTCTACCTGGATCTCTCGTGTTAACTGCGGGAATTCCGAGCAGCGATGTAATTTGCCCCCCTTCCCCCTGATCACCCCCCAACTCCCCGTTCTTCCTCCTCTGCCGTACGATCCATGTGGACTCCTAAGAAAATGGATGGGATTTTTCGGTCCAGATTTTTCTTAGAGTGGTAGTAGATGTTCCTTTTTGCCACGGCCCTTCCCTTTTTATTACCGCTCAGGCAATTTAACATCCCTCCTTGATGTGGTTTTCCTCTTATGATGTCGACCGACTTTCTTACTCCGCAAAGAAACCCTTGTTTCTGCGCCATCGCGATGCGATCTACATTTTCAGCTTCTCGAATTCTCTTCCCTCATTCGTCTCTTTTTTTATGTAAGGACCTTCCCCCAGCAAAAATGGGAGTATCCCCCCTCGACAGTCTTACCCCTCCCCCTACTTCCGAAATTGGTACAGGTGAAACTTTTCTTGGCGCTCCCTACAGAAATTTTTTTCCGGGGAGCATTGGGTTGGGGACATCTAGGTCTAGGGGCGTGTTCCTCCCCCCTGTCGTAAGAACCGGTATATATTTTCCGGGTTCACTTTCTGTGGGCACAGAATTCGCTCCCACAAAACGCGTTTGATCTTTTCGACGACCCCTTCCCTTCAAGGGGAAGATCCCCTTTTTTTCTTGAGATTATCCGACCTTCCCATGTATCCGTGGAGCCTCCCTTGATAACACTTGTCCCATAGTCTCCGACGAATGTATTTCCTAAGGTTCCCCCTTTTTTCAACATGAGGCCTAGGAAGATTGATGGTATCCTCCTTCTGGGTAGCCCTCCCCCCCCTGCAGGGCCCTTCTGAAGGAAATATCTACTCCGGGACCGGTTCTCTTTTCATCCTAGCGCCCATTCCGTCCTCTGCGGGTCTGACACCGCGCCCTTTTTTTTCTGGGTCCCCCCTGTGTTGGCCCTTCATTTTCACCCGGAATCGCGTTCCCTTTTTTTTTCTAATATGAAATTATTCGGCTTTTGAGTCTAATGTCCCTGAATCGCCCCTTATTGTCATATTACCTCTCTCTCTTAAATTTTTTATTCGGATGCGGTGATTCCCTTTCAATACTTCCATTTCGAAGGGCCTTTCGGATTGAGTTTTTCCGCCGAGTTCTGCTTGTTGTTTTTTTATGCTTGTCTGAGGTTAGTTTTTTCTATTTTCCTCTCGTATTTTTTTTTAGTGTGTTTTCTTTTTGTGTTGTTGATGAATTTCTTCCTTTACGCACCGCCGTTATTTTCGCGGAGGTTCCCAATCCTTTTTCCTCAGGTCCAATCAAGGCTTTTTCTGACTCCGATACCCCCCCCGTGTCCCGATTCCGATTCTTGGCATATTGCGATAGGAACGAAGTTCCCCCTCGCCAAGCACTCCTCCTAGGAGAATTTCGATCCTGTCCCCCTCTCTCCCCCCCGATTTTCGTTGGATAGTCCTCTTGCCCCCACTTCCTCCCTCCATAGGGCCTCCTTTTCTCTCTCAAGACGGAGAGGGGACCCTTCCCTTCATTGGTTTATTTCCCCCTATTTAGAATTTCCTTGAGCGACGAACTATCCCCAAATTGTCTTTTCCCTTTTTAGAGCCCTGCCGTTTCGGTTCACCACTCTCCCCCCCCCCCCATAAATAACCCCCGGAAGCAGGGTCCTCTTTTTCCTCCCCATTCGGCGTGCAAGATTCCTTTCCCAGTGTCTTCAAATTTGCCATTTTTGTCACTTTAGCAAGAGGGAGGCTCCCCTCGTGATCGTCACATTTGTCCCACCCTTCTTTTTTGCTCTTGCAAAAGAAGTGGTTTCCTTCCGCGCGGTTAATAACCTCCATTTCTCCAGAGAAAAATATTCCCTCTTCCCTGATTACCTCCTGTTGCCCCTCTCCCCCCCTTTATCGGTGCGACCCCCCTGGCTGAGAGGATGGAAGGGAGGGAGCGCCCTCCCCCCTTCCCCGACTTATCTCTCCCTCTTTGCGGAAATATTGCTCCCTTTCATAGTGTCGCTCTTCTTTACCAGCGGCTTCCCAGGATCCTCACATCCCGACGAATTTTGTTGTTAAGGAAGACTGCAGTTTTTCCCCTCTTCTTAGTAGCTTCTCGCGCTCTCACTTTGTCCTTCCCCCCTCGTGGCTTAGCTAACAAACTCCCCCTGAATGAAGCGTTCAACCCATTCCTCTGTGGAAATTCCGGTTTCCCCAGTCCGGTCGTTTGATTCCGTCACATCGACTCATTTCTCCCAGTCAACAGATTTTTTTTTTTCGTAGGGAGGTTCCCACCCATTGATAGTACGCGCGCTTTCATTTTTTAGGCACCCCTTCTGCTTTGAGGATATTGGAACTCTTTTTAGTCTCCGCGCGCGTCTCTTTTTAACATTCACTACGTGTCGCCGTCGTTCGCCTTAGGATCAGCCCTTTCTTTTTTCTTGCATATGCCCCATCGATAAGGGGGGCAAGGAGCCTTCTCCGAGAGACAAGACCGCGGCAGGCCCTAGGCACCTCCTAGAAGCAAGGCTTTTCGCGTGGAATGAAAAATCCCCCCTTCTTCTTTTCCCAGATAACGCTCCTCCCTCGGACGAGGCGGGCCGCTCCTTCTCCTCTTCCACGAGTGCTTGAAGAAGAAATAAAGGAGCCCCTCTCAATGGCAACGTTATCATCGAGTCTCTTTTACTCTTGATGGACTTCCCCCCCTGCTGAAGAGGGGGCTTCCTCTTTTTCGTTACTACTGCAGTGATTTCCCATTCAGATTGCGTGTCTTCCCTTCTCATACCATTCCTCTCTCGGTATTCATGGCGCTTTCTCCTCTTCCTCCATCTCATGGATCCCCCTCTTTTCCCTCCTCTCGTCTCGTTAATAAATCCCTTTGCCGAGGTGAATCTTCCGTTCCAATTCTCCCCCCTGTCGGATCTTCGGTGTGGAGCGACTCTTCGAGCGTTTTTTTTCACGAGTCCAGGCGTTCGTCCTTTCTTTTTTTTTCTCGCAGAGCCCTTTCTTGCGTCAGTCGAATCACCCTTTATTGCATAAATTTCCGTCCGAATCATTCTTACGGCCGGAAGGTTGCTTTTTTCATCCCCAATGCTCCCCTCCCATGTGGACCCTGGCCCCCCCTCTTGATCCGCAATTATGAAAAGATCCGCAGGCCTTTCCCTCCTTTGCCTGCCTCCCCTCCGATGGTCAAGAAGTCCTGCGAGTCAGCCTTTCCTTTTTCTTGTTCATGCGATAGTTTCCCAGATAGTCACCCTCTCCTTCCGGGGTTTTTCTTTTCTTTCAAGGCAGCTTGAGGTTGCATGTTTTCCCTCTTGATCGGCCCCCTTTTCGAAATAGAGGTTTCTTCGTCGTGCCCATCTTCTGGTTCCTCCGGGATCGGCCATCAGGTCCTTGACCAGGGTACGTCTTCCCCTTTCGCTTTAGGGCCCCAAAAGTTGTTTATTTCTTCGCTAGATGCAGCGGTCTTATTTGTCGAGGTCCTTCAGCTTGTCGAACTCTTCATGCTGAGCATCGTTCCCTTTCCCCCTTTTTTTTGGTGATTTTGATTTGTCCCTTTTTTTATCCAGAGGCCCTGCAGATAGGGGCTCTCTTCCGGGCCTGAGAACGAAGTCGAGGTGCTTCCCCCTCTCCTGCGCAGACTTTTTTACCATCCATATCATCGAACCCGAGGAGGCTTCTCCTGATGGTATCCGGCACCACTCCTCTCTTTTTGGTATTCTTTCGCTACTGGAACGGATCCTGGCTCCCTGTTTCGAGTTTTTCCTTTGTTTCTTTTCTTCCCTCTCTCTCTTTTTCCTACATCTTCCTTTTCCCTTCGACAAAGACAACGCGCTCTTTTTTCTTCGCAGGATTTTAACCTCGATTTTCCTCACCGCCGCCTTCGTTGGGCCAGGGAGCACCATCATGCGTGAACGCCTTTTTTCTCCTTTGACGGCGGCTGCTATCGTGCTCTTTTTTTTGTCCCCTACCCGGACTTCAGGATAAGTTCCCTCAAAAAAGCGTGGGTTCCTCCTCTCTTCAGGGCACCTTTTATTCGAGACGGACCTCCCTTCCCCAATGACAACAACCCGGTCTGAGAGTTCGAAAATCTTTCTTCTCCTTCCCCTCGACAATCGCCCTTCGCGAAGTCTACGGCTCCTACAAAATGTTTGTTTCCCCCTGCTCTTCCAGATTTATTGTCGATAAGTCTCATCCCGCGAGACTCCGAAGGCCCCCCCCCTCCTCTTCCGCAGACGCGATTTCGCAACTCCCTTATGCCTCAGCTCCCTTGCCCCACTGCCTGGATGCGCCGAGGAAAATTTTTTTTTCTCGGCGTGACGGGATCTCTCCCCCCCTCTTTCTCCTGAACCGCCCTTCTCCTGAGGACAGGCTCTCTGGACCTCTGCTTGACCATTGTCCCCTCTTTCTTCGGTTTTCGCGGAAGCTTCGGCGGCCCTTGGCGGGATTGCGAATCTCTCCTTTTTCCCCTTTCCCAGGCTGGCATCTTCTCCCTTTCCCTCCGCCCGCACCTGCCGGCCGGCCCTCCCCCCCCAGTGGTTTGCTTCGCGGCCTTGTTGCAATACGCTGTGATCGAGTTCCCCGAAAAACGATTATCTTTTGAGAAATCTTACGAGGGACGCGGACCCCCCCTCCCACTCTCGTATATTTGACAAACGAAGATCCCTTCTTACGAGGCATTTTACCCCCCTTCCTCCAAGAGTTTTCCCCTTTCCGCGGGTAAAACAGGATTTCTTTTCTCCTCTCTTCGTTGCTGGGTCACCTCCTTCCCTTATTTCCGTCGGCTGCCGCCAGGAAGTCTTTTTTCTGGACGCGGGTCTGTCCTTTTCTTTGTTAACCCCTTTTGCCAAGGCTCGTGCCGTCTTCCACCTGACGCCAACGACGAGCCTTCTGGGCAAAAGGGCTTCCCTTCTCCCCGCGATTATTCCCCTTCTCTAAAGGTTGCCATTGCTTTCTTGTAGTGTCTCCCCTTATTAAATACCCTTTTTCAGGAGAGGACTCTTCCCGATCGCCTCCCAATTTGAGAGGGATCTGGCACCCCCCTTCCCTCGGACAAACTTTCCCCGAGGGCTGCGCGGACGTAACCCCCTGGGCGTATATTTTGACTATGCTTTTTTCCTTCTCCGGTGCTTGTTCCGGGAGCTCCCTTATCTTCGGCGTATTCCCTTTTTCAGATTCCTCCCCCGCACTCCTATTCGATCAAGCCTTCCCCTACCCCTGGATCTTCTTTTGAAGTGTTACATTGCCGGTCTTCCCCTCGCGATGTACATTTCTCCAGTCACGCAAAGAACGACCCTCTTTTGCCTATCATTTTTTCCCCCCCCCCTTCTCATCCATTTGGACTAGGTTGTGGGCTTATGGAAACTCGTCGGACTTTCCCGTCTAAACGCTTTTTTTAATTTCAACGTCCGGACCTGTTAGGACCGCCGCCCTTTCCACAGCAGACGACATTCGAGTAAGTATGATGTTCTCCCCTTTCTTTGGTACTCCTCCACTCTCCTCCAAGGTCTTCACGCATCTTTCTCCTCTCGACCGCTCATCGTGGAATCCCCTCTCAGAAGTTCGCTTCCCTCTTCTAGGAGTTTATTGTACTCTTTCCGATGGTCAAGCACTGGTTCTCCCCTCACATCTACCTTCGATATTCCCCTCTTCCGCCCAGGTTTCCCCTTTTAAGGTGAAATTGTTTTCTTTTCCCTCCCTTTCCCTCCCTTGAGATTGGGTTGGGGACACCTATCCTTTCTCTGGGCAACAGGTGACTTTTCCCTCATACTCATAGTGGTCTCTATCACGGTACTAGCGATTTTTCTTTTCTCGGTCCGAAAAACACGTCTTTTTTTCTTCCTCTCCAAAAAATCCCTTTCTTTTGACCGATCACGAGGTGGAGTGGATCAATCGTCTTTCCTTCCATGGCGACTTCGGACAGCCCATGGCACCTCCAACCTCCTCGAAGTCGGGCAATTCGAAGGGGATTCACCAAGGTGTTCCCCCCCCTTCCTCTTCGTTATTGATGGGATAGGCGAAGTCTTTTTTTCTCATCGCCACTGTCTCTCACTTCCGAAGCAATGGTTCTTTTCTCAAATACGAGTTCCTTTCCCCTTCTCCTGCCCATTACGTTTCCTTGCGCGTCTTACAACCGCGCCCTTCTTTTCTTGTCAGGGGGAACATTTTGCGCTCCTCTGAATCGCGATTAGACTTTTCTCTGAACTTCTTCGGATGGCTGGCCGTTTCCCCCCCCGGATACTCGGTTTTCCCCCTCTCGCAAATTTGCATATCCCTTCCTTCCGAATCTCTCAGTGTTGTCTCCTTTGCCTGTGCGGTGAGTTTCTTCCTTGGAAAGTTCGAAGTCCTCTTTTTCGGAGTTAACCTCCGTGGACCATAAACGGCTTTTTTTTTGAACCCGCCCTCTTCTTCGATTTTTCTCCTCTATTCTTTTCCTCCTCCTCGGTGTTTGGTGCTTCTTTCCTTTTCTTTACCCCGACGACCGCAGGTATTTTGAAATCTTTTTTAAACATCCCTTCTCCCTGAAAAAAAAAAGGTCCCCCTTGGAAGGTCGTCCCCCCTGCCGGAGAACCCAAGGAACACTAATCGATTCCTCTCTTCTTGAATAGGCCCTTTTCCCCTGGAGACACGAAGTCTCCCTTTTCTGAACCCTCCATCGACGGTCCGAGTTGAGACATTCGATCCCTTTTCCGGTGCCGGCGCGACAAACTCCTCCCCTCCTTCCCCGCATAGGCGCGTTTTTTTCTCTCAAGCCGGGATCTGGGCCCGGTGTACGGAAGGTTTTTCTTCCACTGTCGGGAGAACCCCCCCGAGAAACAATGATTTTCCTTCCAGGTGTCTCCCTGCAGTTTTTCTATTCCACTACATCCCTTTTCCTGCTTAACCCATCCCCTCGGTGCAAGGCATCAGTTTTTTTTCCAAATCCCCCTGACATCGGCGTGCCGCATTCTTTCCCCACCTTTTTATCAATGTTCCTTCCCTCCAGTCGACATGATAGCCAGTGCCCCCCTAGTGATATTCCCCTTTCTTTTCCCCTTTTGTTGGAGTATCCCTTCAACGCGTGGTGTGAGTCCTTCCTGCGGTACCCTCCCTCCATTATCCCGTGATTAGTGTTTCCTGCTGCGTTCGCATCGATTTCCTTTTTCGTCATAGAGCATTTCCCCCCTCTACCCGGCTTGCAGAGGATGGACTTTTTTCTCGCCCGGGTCCACTGTACCATTCATTAGCCCTTTTCGGAATCTTGAGGGTTCTTCTGTCGCTCTCCAGTTCGCCCTTTCTGCTTGCGACTCTTCTCTAAGAAGTAGTTGCCTCACTTGCGTGCTTTTCATGTTTTTTCTCTTTCCTGGAATAGCAGATGAGACCCTTTTTTTTCAGAAATTGGTCTCTCTTTCTTAAAAAATAATGTCTTTCTCCCTAATCCTGAAGTTCCACACCTTCGTCCGCTGTTGGACTTGGTAGAAAAGTACCCCCCTTCCTTTTTGAACTAGTTTCCCTTCAAAAGGCGTGCTCCTTCCCATAGCAGACCAGCTTCCTTTATCGTCGGTGACCCCCCCCCTGTACAATGGATCGTCCTCCCCTTTCTTTTTCATTACGTAGGACAACCCCCTTTTTGTGTTTTTGTGGAAACGTCTCTGTCCTCGCGCGAGGTATCACACTTCAATCCGGGTTTTTTTCTCGCCAGTGGTAGGTCTTCAAAAGGCACGGGATTTTCATCTGTCCCTTCTGCACGAAGTTTCCCCTGGAGCAAGCGGAAGACTCCCCCTTTCCAGGAGCTCTATAGTAATAAGATATCTCCCGCGTGGGAGGCCGCTTTCAGCGCAGCGTGGTTTTCGGACTCGTTTTTATTTTTCCGATTCTTTTCACTTGACGCGAGAGGGACGCTGCCGGCGAATTTCGCTGTGGGTTTCTTTCCCCCCCCTTGCTTTTTTTAAGAAGAAATTTGAACCACTCCCCTTTTCTCATAAGAGGATGTCTATGCATGTGGACACTTGGCCCTACCTTTCCTTTCCGCTTTTTTGTAAGAGTTGGGGATGTTATCTTTCCCCCTTTTTCGTCATTCACGATGCGTTTCCCCCGGATAAGAAACGAGTCCCTCCCCACTCTCGGTCTTCCTTTATCGTCATCCCCCTCCTTTTCCCCCCTTTCCCCGAAGAGAGGTCTCCTCTTCTGCAGGGTTCTTTTTCTCCCTTCCTCGTAAAAACTTTTTCTCGACGTATGTTTTCGTTCTTGTCCTCCTCAAGCAGTCTCCCCTTTTCTTTCTGGCCCCGATCAATAGTTTTAGGGTTTTTTTCCCCCCGGCGTATTGACCCCTTTTTCCGCGACTCCCAATCACCCAACCCTTTTGAGGCCGGCGGCAGGTGAGGGCTGCTTTTTTTCCCAAATGATAAGCTGCAGCCCTGGCCATTTTTCCCCGATCGCAATACAGACAGGGGTTGCACTATCCTCCCGAAAGCTGCCTAGCCGGTGTTTCTTCCCATTTTCGGGCATGACCAGATGGTCCCGAGCGAGCCGTAATCAAGGCCTGGTTCAAATGCGCTTTTCTTCGGAAGATCGTCACGCCGCGTCCCTTCCGGGGTGGTTTTATACCCTTTAGTCGTTCCCTTTTTTTGAGTTTGCAGTTTGAGGTTCCCTTTGAGTTCTCCCTTCCCTTTCGAGGAGACAAATTCTTTCTTCTGCGCGGTCGCCCTCGGGGAGTCTTCGGTCTTTTTTTTCTCTTTAGGGAAACTTTTTCTTCTTCGCGCTCGCTGCCGCGGTGTTCTGCCCCGCGATTGTTCCTTCCCGCGTTGATTCGCAGATTGTCGACCCTTTTCCTTCGGGTTGGTGTATTTGGTGGAGTCCTTTTTTCCCCTTCCTCGTTTCCAGATTGCCCTGCATCTCTTTCTCTCCCCCTCGTGTTGAGATGGAGCCTGAGCCGCGTAGTTTTTTTCCTGCAAGATAGCAGCGCCGCAATGGCCCCCCTTTTTTTCCTCTCTTCGGTCACGCATTCTTCTTTCCCCTTTTTCCATCTCTGTCGGAGGGTTAGGAAGGTCCTCTATGTTCCTTCTTTTTGTCCTTTTCCCCACAATCGGTCGCTTGTCCTTTGTCGCCGGAGGAGGCCCCCGTTGTTGTGTTGCGAGAGATAGGTCCTAATCCGGTCTCTTTTTTTTTTTTCCTCTTTTTGCTTTGAGCAGTCTTCTCTTCTTCCCCCTCCTACAGAGAGGGAAGTGGGTTCCTTCTCCCCCTGCATGCGTGTCCGTCTGTTTCGATGGGAGGGATGCCCTTCTGCTATCGGCTCCGTCATATGGGAGCCTTTTCTTCAGGATCTCAAAAAGCCGTGGGGCGAGCCTCCCTTTTTTTTTTTTTTTTCTTCGAGTCGAGACACTCTTTTTCCCCCCCTTCCCCCCCAAACAGGATCTCACAGAGGCGCAGCAGAGTTCGCCCCCCGCGACAAACGCTGCTCCCTACCCTCTGCGACAGGAGGCAGAGTTTTTTTTTCAGGAGCATACAACCCTTTTTCCCCTTCCAGCCTCCCCGGCATCCTTCCTTCCTTCCTTTTCGTATCCCGCAGACGACTCCGCATCTCCTCTTTCGCCGCGACCGCGATGTTTCCTCCCCCTCCCCAAAGCGACCTCAAACATGCAAATTCTTTTCCCCCAAATAAGATCCCACACCTTTTTCCCCCCCCCTTTTCCGAGTCTTAAGCCCTTCTCCTCTTCGAATGAACCGCCATGACCGGACGGAGTTCTCTCTCCCTCGGACCTGCTTGCTTCCTTTTCTCCTGTCTTCCCCACGCGGCGGCATGCTTACGGTCTTCTTTTTTTTTCCTTTTGGATTGAGATCGCTTACTCTTTTCCTTTCTTGCGAGGAGAATTTTCCCCCCTTCGGCACCGCCAGTGGTTTGTTTCTTCGCGCTTCCAAGTTGTCTCTTTCTTCTCAGCCCGCCCACCGATTATATGGGCCTCTTTTCCTGTAGAACGATGGACGCTCCTCCCCTACCCACGCTCGTCCTTCCTTCCCCCTTACGAAGATCCCCGACTGGAAGCTTCCTCCGTCGCAAATACTTCTGAACTTCCCACCAGGATTTATTACTATCCTCCTTTTTTTTTCCCTTTTTTCCTTCTATGATGAAGGCGTGGTTCTCCCTCGATCAGTCGGCTCGGGTTCTGATTCCTCTGAGGGATTGACGACCCTCTTTAATTGAGTAACCCCCTCCCACGCGGAAGCAGGGGACGTATTTTAGGTTAAGGTCTTCATTCTCCTCCTCTTAGGATCCCTCTTGCGGACGACGCGTCTTCTTCTTTCTTCCAATCACCCAGACCCTTTCCCTTTCCTTTTTTTTTCCGCTCGAGTCGATGGCAAGCACAATTTCTCTTTCTATGTGAATAACGAGGCCCTGCAGGCCCACGCGGAGCTTTTTTTTCTCCGGGCGTCTATTATTTCTTTCTCTCTTTTTCCCGGCGGAGACGGTTTTCCCTCGAGGGCGCCGTGCCCGGCCCCTCTCCCGGCGTTCCTCAGTTTGGACGGGTCGATACAACCCGAGGACTTTTTCTCTTAACGCCGACACGGTCCTTTTCCCTGAGTGCTTTTTTACCTGCCGGGCATTTCGCGCTGTACATTCCCTCTGTCCAGATCACTCCCAAGAACAAGGTTTGTTCCCATCAAATAACGGCCTCCCTCTTTTCCCCCTTGGACGAGTTTTTTCCCCCCCTTTTGGACACTCGGTCGGACGATGGGACTTAGCCACGCTGGGTCGAGCTGACGACATTCCGACCGGAACCTGGTTTTTCTTTCAACAGCGACGACTTTGTCCTTTTTCCCTTTCCATTTTTACATTATTTGGTACGAAGCCCCCGTTCCTCCTCCACGTTTTCTTCCGCAGCCGTGTCTTTTCCCTCGCGCTGCCGCTATACCTTTTTTCCAAAAAATGACCCTCTCCTCCCTTTCGCGTCCCTTCTAGGAGTTTCATTGTACGGAAATCTTCCCCCTGCAGTCTTTTTAGCACTGGGTCCCCTTCCCCTGACAGTCATATCACCCAGCCCTTCCCGAAAGAGTGAACCCTCCTACTGTTACAGGTGTCCCTTTCTCCCTCCCTTCCCTTCCATCTTCTGTCCTTCCTTGGAGCCTTGGTTTGGCACTCCTCTTCTGGGCACCAGTAGGTATTTTTTCCCCTTAGTGGTCTCGAGCAGGGTTGC
>Ga0179593_1579476_pt1 | contig 15076 bp, 14 predicted proteins | sample CZODoug2_1_08_16_FD_185931 | JGI IMG/M metagenome (GOLD analysis project Ga0179593, IMG submission 185931) | Vadose zone soil fungal communities from Angelo Coast Range Reserve, California, USA - CZODoug2_1_08_16fungal (PacBio error correction) | ecosystem: Environmental > Terrestrial > Soil >... | reverse complement strand
CTCCTTTCCGGAAAAATCGTCCCTATAAGAAAAAGACTTTCCCCGATTCTATTTCGTAAGTGTGGAACTCGGTCGTCCCGGGAACCTTCACCTCTTTTCCATGACCGGCTTACTCCCATACCCCTAATAGTAACGGCAATGCATTGAAAAGAGCGCGGCGGGCCTTGCCCCCCGAAATTTTTCTTTTCTCCATGAATTCCCGGAACTTTTTCCTTCTATTCCCTGCCTATGAATTTTTTCGTTTTCTCTCGAGAGATTATGTGATTTTGGCTGGATGAAAACTGCGCCTACTGTTCCTTTGGAACTTTCCCGCAAATTCCCTCGCGATTTTCCCATTGCCCCACTTCCGGCGTCCCTGGCCCCCTCCGGTCTGCTGCGGCGTCCTCACAAAACTGAACTGCGCATTCCCTTTCCCAAAAGCTGTCCCTTTTTTCGATTCATTTAGTCCCTTCCCTTCTGGAAAATCCCTTTTCCCGGCACAGATTACCCCCACTTCCCTATAGATCATTTTTCCCCTAGACCCTCTAGCCCTTCTCTTTCCTCTTTCTCCTGTTAATTCGCCACTTTTGACTCCAAAACGGGCGTTTCCCCGTTTGCATTGCCCGTTCTTCGTGCAAAACAGAGAAACCCTCTTTTGCTTCCTTTTTCTTGACGCGTTCTCTGGTGGATTTTCCGGCTCTGAGCCCCCTCTTTTTTTAGCATCAGGGATAGCCTACCCCTTCGTCGGGACAATTGCCTTCAGCAAATTCGTTTTAATTTTTTCGCCAGCGATTCCCTGAAACCCCCCCCTTTAACCTCCACCTGGATTCTCTCCCCCCCGGAATTCGGCTCTTCTTGTCGGCACCGAACGGTTCCCCCTCCCCTTAGCGCCCTGGGTTTTCTTCTTTCTTACCCTTTATGTTTGCTCTCAGGCCCCTTTTTTGAAGTTTGGCGTCCTGTCCCGGTACGACGCGCTCTGATTCCATCTATTGCGGGCGACAAGCCTTTTCTCCCTAATTCTCGGATTTGGGAAATCCAAAAACCCTAACTCGTTTCAAAGCCATCGATGTTGAAACACCGGATCACCCCGCCGCGTTCGCTTTTTTTTTTTCTTGGCCAAATATGCTCTCTCCCTCTAGCCCCTTCCGCCTTTTTTTTATTTCTGAGCTCCTGCCCCCCTCATCTTTCTCTGAAAATGTAAGTACATGAAGGTAAAACTTAATGAGCTTTTTTGTCCAAAGGAGAAAGAGAAGTTCCCCCTCCCCCGCGACCCCCTGAATCGACATTGGCCCCCAAGACCCCTGTCTTCAATCTTTTCTTCCTCTAAAAAGGCGGATTCTCTCTCGCTAAAGCACAATAGGTACTTTTTTTTTCCCTTCCCCAGAAATCCGTTTTTTTCTGCTCCCCACGAACTGTTCATTCCCTCTGGCCAGGTTGGCCTCTTAAAAGGAACGGATTTTCGACACTTCTGCCCTTTCCTGGTTTTTTTCCCCTCAAAACCACTTTGCATGTTTAGCCCCTTCCAGTTTTTTCGATTCATTCCTTCCTTTTCAGGAGAGAAACTGCTCATCCCCTCCTTGTTGAAGTTTCCCCAGCTCTTCGGCTCACTTCCCTGAACCTGATTCTTCGTTGAAAACCATTCTTCCCCCCCCGCGAACCCACACTTTTGGCCTGGCCCCTCTTCGCCGCTTTCCCTTCTGTCCCCATAGTCGAACCATGCTTTCTTCCCCCCCTTCCGGTCGGGGTTGGGAAACCTCCCAAGATAGTAAATCATGAAGAGCGCCTCCTTCCAACCCAAGGAGTTATAGGGCCTTCTCTCCTTTGGACCGCCCTTTTCTGCGCCCCCCCCCTTCCCTCCCCTCCCCCAGGTAAACCTGTCCTTCCCTATCCCCCTTTCATAGTTGTTGTTGTTTTCTTTAGATATTAATAAATTTGCCTTCGTTCGTTCTTCACAGTGCTCGGAGTAATCACCTTTTTCCTTCCTTTTCGAGTGCGGAGGCCCCCCTCCCTTGTTCTTCTTTTTTCTTACTTCGATCCCCGTGCCCAACGTTTCCCCCCTTTTCTTTTTTCGAGGGATCTGATTCCCCTGAAAGGGACACCGGAGGCTCCCTTCTCTCATCGCCATGCAAACCTGGGGTTCTTTTCCCCCTTCTATCATTAAGATCTTCCTGAAGATTCTCCCTTCCGCCGTCCCTCTTTGTAGCTAGCCCCCTCCCCTCCCCCCCCCCCCCTAGATTGACCACCTAGAAGGACTGCCTCCTTCAGCCCGATTTTGACCAGGTTCCCCCTTTGCAAGTTTACCTCAACTCCTCCGCGCGTGTGTAAACCCTTTCCTTCAACCTGGCCTCGCCCTTGAAAATGGATATAGTTATTCCTGACTTCTCTATGCGTTCTTTTCTCTTTACGGACCTACCCCTTCCCGAACCTCCGTGTTTTCTCCCCTGAAGATCCCTGGGGTTTGCGCTTTTCTTTCTTCCTCCTTGGTTCCTTAATGAGCTTCCCCTCATCAAAAAGAAGATGCCTTCATGCCGAGGACAAGTTCAGCGTTCCCTTTCTAAATTTCTCGCTCTTTTACCCTTTTTCTCGTCTCCTCCCCTCTCCTCTCCTTTCGCCGATTTTTCCCAAATGCCCCCCAAGGAAAAAAAGAGACGGCGCGTTTTCTCTTTTTCGCAGGCAGATCTTTTCTTTTACAGACGCTGTTCCTCCGATTATTTTCCTCCCCTTTTCACTTTTCTTGACATCTGCCTTTTTTTCAAGGCCCCACGAATGAAAATCTGTAGTAACTATTTTGCCTCCTGTCCTTTCCCCCTTTCCTTCTCTCTCCCCCAACAGCGTCCTCTGCTTTATCCAGGAACTTTAGGAATACTTCCTCTTTAAGAAATTCCAGTTTTTTTCTGGCGACTCCCTTATCGAAGCACTCCCCTTACGATATCAGGAGAGCTATTAATTTTCCGGCGGGAGAAAGCTCCTTTTATCTTTTATTTTTCCCCCTTCCGATTCCCCCTCCCCCGGTCTACTCAACTCCCAAAAGATGATAACGCCGTCCCGAAGAGAAAGCAGACACCGAGTCAGACCTTTTCTTTCTCTCCGCCGCGCCTCTTTTTTTTTGTCTCTCCCCTCCCCCCCCCCAGTCCCCCACCCACACACGCCTTTGTTTTTCCATCTTTCAATCGGCTCCAGGTCTTTCCCATCCACGCCGCAGTTGAAGATGCAAGGGCCTTGCGCAGCAACCCAGATAGATTTTTTCCTTTCCGGGTAGGTTCCCCATTTTCCCCCCAACCCCCTTTGACGATTGTTACGGGTTTTCCCTGCAATGGCGCCTTTCGTTTTCAGTCTCCGCAGAAGCTTCCCTTTTCCCTTTTTTCTTCGACGCTCCCTACTTCCCCCCCCTGTTTATTCCCTCTTTGACCCTTTCTTGTTAAAATCTGTCTATTAAAGAGGTGAACACTTTCTACATGCTGCAACAAGTATCTCCTTCTTCCGCATCCTCCCTTCGCTCCTTTTTCTCCCCTCGCCCCTTCTTCAGCTTCGGCCTTTTCCTCTTTTTGAGATAAGCTTTGGTAAAAAAAGATACGTCCCTCCCGCATGCGGGACTCCTCCCCCTCCTCCGATATTTTCCCCTTGACGACCTTCTATTTCTGCATTTTCTGCCACGGTTCCCGGGCGTTACGTCCCCCTTTAGCGAATAATTTTCTTCGGAAATCCCTTCATGGCGTTTTTTTCCTGGCTTTCTTTCCTGCCGATCTTCTCTTCATACCACCCCCCGTTTTTTGTTTTTATCTCCCCCGGTCGACTCACCCAATAGTCAAATATCCTTTTCCTCCCCTTCCCCCCCCAAGTCACATGCCCCTTTTCCCTATTTCAAGACCTCTTCGAAGATTTAGTTTTTTCCCCCAGGATTAAACTTCTTCCCCCCGCGTTTCTGACATGAAAAAAGTCATAGTCAACCGGCACTGAGGGGATTTTCTTTTTGTTCCTGGTCCTTCTCTCTGGTTCCCCTATATCTTCTCAGCTATTCTTCAAATGCAGGAATATTCTTTATGCTAGGTATATGTTCCTCCTTTTTTACGAGGCTTCTTCTCTGGTATGAAACTTTCCCCCGTCTTTCCACTTTTCACCTAGGATTCTACACCCCCTGAAAAGGACAGCTTGGCTCCCGCGGGATTTGTATTTTCACTTGGATTTCCCTTTTGCGCTCCCCTGACCTCCCTCCTCTTGCTTCCCCCCCGAATGCTCATTTGGACAAGCTTCTTTTTTGCAGTGGTTTCTATGCGCCCTCCAAAATGTCTTCCCTTTAACTTCCACCAGCCCCCCCCTTCTCTTTTGGTAGGAGATAGACCTTAATCTTAATAATCTCCTGCGGTCATTCCTTAACCGCGCAAAGTGTTACAACCCCCCTAGTCCCCCCCCCCCCAATTTACGGGTTTCCGTGGTTTCGTTTGCTGAGATTGTTATTAACCCCCCTTTACACCCCTCCCAACTCTATTTTTTTTTAATTCTTTTGTCCCCTTTGGACGATTTTTCGCTTCTGCGGAGTCCCTTCGTCTAGCATTGTTTGTTAGCCTCTTTTTGAACCGTTTTCGGTGCCCCTTTTTTTCCCTCCTATTCGATTCATAGACGAGATAAACCGATGCCTCTCCATCGGCTGCTTGAACCCCTGATATTTCTTCCGGTTTTCCCCTGGCCCCTTCTAGTAGGCTAAAGCAACGAACGGACAAGTCCCCCGAAACCTTTTTAATAGGCCCCCTTTTTCCTCCCCTTTAAAGTCTCCCTTTTTTGGCGAGAAGGAAGTTCACCGCGGTGAGTTGGCGAATTCCCGGTTCGCGCTCTTTTCTCTTTTTTCAATTCTTCGCCCTCCCACCCCCTCTTTCAGGCTTTGCATTTGGAAAGATAGGTCGACAATAAAGGTATTTTAAAAGCCCCTTTTGCCGGCGAAACATTCTTCGTCGTTGGGTCTTTTTTCTTTCCAAAATCTTCTTCCCTCCTCGCCCCTCCCCTCCCTCCATTTAATTTGGTCTTCCCTTCAAGGAAACAAGTAGATTCTTAGGAAGCGTGACGATGACGCCTGCCTTCCCCGGTGATGTCCCCCCCCCCCTAAGGACCTGCCCCCTCCTCCAGTTTACCATCAACAGCTCCTTCCATAGAGTAGGTAGGGCACCACCGTTCGTAGCAGCTCATACCTATGGTTAGTAGCCCCCCTTCTCAGACACCTCCTGAGACCCTATATCCCCCTTTCGATTCTCCGTCCTTTGCTGCCCATTCTTTTGCCGGATTTTCGACAAATGGGTCTCTTTTTTTTCCGAGAGCCGGTGTCAAAAACTTTCTTCTTGCAGAATCCTTGGGGTCTTCAGCTTTTCGTTAATTCTGTTCCTCAAAGAGATCCATAGGAGGGTTGCCCCCTTCTTCGCAGATCTAGCTTACCCCCCCCTGAAGCCTTTACCGTCCTTCACATTTCGCTATTTACCTTGGCATGGAGTTAGCGCTGGATCGCAGGTCCCTTTTTTCGTTCATATTTCTTAGATAACCCCCACCGAGTATACACTATTCCTTTCCCGGTCCTTGACCCTCCCCTATTTATTACATCATGGACTATTTCAGGAAAAACACCAGGCGTTTATTCCCCATGCTCGATAGGGCCTCCTTTTATCGGGCCTCTTGATGCAGTCATTCTCTCCGTGTTAAGACTCCAATTTTAATGACCCTCCCCCCTCCCCCCCTTTTGATAGTTCATTCATTCCTTTTTGTTTCGTTCTCACCGTGTCTTGTCAGATGAAATAAAAAGACAGATTTTTGGACCCTATCCTTCTCCTGGGGATGACAAGATACCCCTGTTTCCAGCTATTCCCCTATCTTTCTCGTACTCCATTCTTCTTTCTTGAATGTTTCGGGGTTCTGCCCCCCCCTCCCAGGAAACCGGTACATGCGGCCTAAAACCTTCCATCCACCATTTGGGTAGCCTCCTGACGATGAACCTTCTTTCTCCCTGACTTCTTTTTTCGCTCTTCCTCCCCCGAACAGGGCAACCCTTTTTCCCCCAAAGAGCGTTCCGTACTGAAGGAATTCAGCAACGTCCTCCTATTTGAAGCAGTTTTTTCTTTTTCCTTGCAGCACCACCGGTCTCGTCCACCCTCCCAGCGCCTTTTAGAACTTCGGGGTCCTTTTTGAAAAACATGGTTCGCCAGAGGCCTTACCATGTTATATATTTTCTCCCTTAATCCTCGTTATACCCCCCTGGCCCGACCTCATCCGCGCTCTACCCCGTTTATTGAAAGACCTGACGTTGCATCGAGGTGGAGTATTGCTTTTCTTTTTACAACTTTTCTTCTCTTGTTTTGATTCCTTCCCCTTTTCCAACCCCCCCTTGATGCGGTTTTACTGCCTTTTCAGTTAAGCGGCAATCCGATCCTCTTAAGTGTCCTGTCCTCTCTGGCAGAAACTTTACAAGTATGAGTCCCCGATACTTTGCATCTTTTTCACTTTTTCAATCCCGGAACAAGCCCGCGGTTGCTTGATCTTTTTTTCGCGAGGTTTTTACCCTGCGGTACTCTCCCCTTTTCCATCTATTCACCACTCACCTTCCTTATTCATAAGGATGCGGAGACTCTCCGCAAAGCCTGTCCCTGCGAGTCCCCTCTGCCCCCCCCTTCCCCCCCCACATTCAACTCTTTGCTGCTACTTCCCCCGAGACGGTTATCCAGGACGATGAATCCCTTTCCCTATTAGCCTGGCTTCCCTTAGGGTTTACGCTATCTTCCCTCCTAATTCCCGGGAAGATACATCGCTCTATGCCGAAGTCCTTCTTGCCTCAGAACTCCTTCCTGGTTATCTTTTTTTCTGAATACTTTGCGATTCGTTCCTATTTCTTAAGGTTAGCTATCCCTTCTGACCTTCATTTTCCCAACAGATGATAAGCTTCCCCGCAGCGTTTAACCGCTCGCCCCCTTCGCTGTTGTCCCTTTTCCGAGAGGTTTTTTGGTTTTCGACGCTAAGCCCCGCAGCAAACTGAACCCCTCCCCTTTTTGGGCCATTGCATCTCCTTTCCCGCTCCTTGTGAAATAATGCCACTCCGATGAGGAACGATGAACGGCGCGCCAAAAGATAGCTCTTGTAGGTCGGCTTTTCCATTCCCCCCCCCCTCCCCCTCCCTCGTCCCACATCCCGCTTTCTGATTTTGCAGGCACTGCGGCGTTGGAAAGAGCCGCAACTTTTTCGGTAATTCCCCTCGGACCCCCCCCCCCTCCAGGCCCCCTACCCCCCCCTCTCCTGACTTCCCAATTCTTCCGAGGGTCCCTCCTCGAAAGTGTCATACCCGAAAAAAGTAGACTCCTCCTATTCTGCCTAGTTCCTCTCCGGCAGATGTTCACGTTTTCATTTTCCCCCCAGTCTTTTTTTCCCTTTTGAAGAAGACCCGCTGCCATCAAGCAGTGCTTTTTATTTCATCATGGGCGGAATCCTTTCGTTTGAACCTTTTTTTTTCACCCTCCCTCGTCTCTTCACCCTTAATATACCCCCTTTTTCTTGAAGAGAAGGTCTCGGCTTTTTCAGGAGACCTTTCTATATTTCCTTCCTACTAACTTTTTTTCAAGTTTGCACCCCCCTCCCCCTGACCTTGCCACGCCTTACCCTCTAAAGTGTGGCACAATTATTAGCCGTCGTCCCTTCCCTGGAAAAGTTCGATCCTTTCCCAAATGAAACATCCTGAAGGCCCTGCTTTCTTTCTTGCGGCTCAAAGTCAAATTCTTTGCGCTCCATGATATGGGTTACCCACAGATATCTTCACGATAGTCCCCCCACTGCCGTCCTTTCGGTATTGAATTCTCGATCCCTGAGCGCTTCTTCCTTTTGTATGATGAAAATGGCGCGATGCTCGGTGCAGCAATTTTTCACCCTCCTGAAGAGAAAATTCCTTTCCTCCGCTATTTTCTCCGGCCGTTTGGTCTTTTCCGGAAATGAAATACGGACCTTTTCAAACGAAATGCGCATTGAGGCAAAAACGGTCTCCCCGTTGTTAGATTGGATTTACTCCATTCCCTCCCTTCCTACAGTTCCAAAGCCCAGACCTTACTTTCTTGAGGATCGCCCTATTTAATCAGTTATCATCGCTTGCGTTTTCCTCTAGTCCCCCCTTTCCTCCAAACTTTTCATTTTTTTTTCAAAAAAGTTCGGTAATTGGTTCGTTTGATGTTTCCCTTCGCTCCATCCCCCCCAGGACCCCGGATTTTATTATCGCGGGCGCCTGCGTTTTTGGAAGACTTTTCGAGGGTCGGAGGTTTTTTTTAGTTCTGTTGATTTTTCCTTAAGGATAGCCGACCTTTGCCCCCCTTTCTACTCACGCATCCCCCTTTTAATTTTGCCAGCTACCCTATGCCGAACTCCCTCCGGACCTTAATAATCCCCTCTTGTTTCTTTCTCTTCTGGAATTCTCACGAACTATTCCCCCTTTAAGTTTTAATAGGCAGCTGTTATTACTTTCCCTCTTTCCTGGATAACACGTTTCAGGACTAGTCGCTCGGTCCGTTTTCATCCTCAAGAACGCGCTCTCTTTGCTCTGCTTATGACGGGCCGACCTTTTTTTTACCCAACTTGTCCCTTTTCTTTCGGATTGCCATGGATAATCAGTCCCCCCCTAACTCAAGTCCCTCAGGATGACGGGAAAACCCCTCGCTGGCCCGGGTCTTTTTTTTCAAAATCTTTTTTATTGTTATAGATCTACCGGGAATGGCTCCTAATTTCTTGCCCGAGCTCTTCTATCTGCCCCCTTCCCCTCCCCCTGTCCCTCAGTTTTCCCCATCATCTGCTTTGTCTTTTTTCCAAAGGAGCAGCTTCAGGATCACCCCAGACTCAACGCTACATGTCACGCAAATCCCTCCACCCCGGAAATCGCTTCCTTTTTGTTCCCCCTGATTCCTTCCCTAAGTTCCCTATTTTCCCTCTTACGCATAGAGAAGTCCTGTTCCCTTATCTGGAGACCCCATCTCTTTTCAACATGGTCGGCCGAGGAAGGTCCGCAAGAACCATTATTTTCGAAAAACTGTTCTTCTACGCGTTTCAAAACAATTGCACTGTTGCTGCAAGTTCTCCCTCCGGCCCCTCTTTTGGACCCTCGGCTCGAACTCCCGGTTCCTTTGTGAAGTTTCGGGTCCTAGACGATCCAGCTCGGCCGATCCCTCAGATCCCTTCCAAGCCCTTTTCTGACCCTCCCTCTACCTTTTCCCCCCCTGCATGGAGATGAGTTTTTCTTTTCTACCCTCCTTTCTCTTGAGTAGATCTTTTTAACCCTCTCCCATTTTTCACAGTTTTCAGCGGCGCCCCCCCCTCGAGAGGACATCTTCCTCTCTTCAAGTGAGAATTAAACCCCCTTCTTTCCTTGTCTCCCAAGATCCCTTTCGGCAGATCTTTTCTTGATGACTGTTTTCAAAAACGAATCAAAGGGAAAATTGAAATAAATCTCCTTTCTTTTTTCCCCCGCTCTCCGTTGTTGTTTCCATTCAATTTCTTTTTTTTCTCGGAGTCCCCTTTCCTAGCATCCCCCCTTGGTTTTTTTTTTTTTTTTTTTCACACTTCAGTTTCTGAGCCTGGGGATAACCGATACCTTGGTTTTCTTCTAGTTGAAGCTCTTCATTTTTTCTGACTATTCTTGTCGTAGCCTATAGGGGTTTTTTTTGAAATATACTCCATCTCCCCAATCTGGATCCTCGACTCCCTCCCTGGGGTCTAGAACTCTTTTTCATACGATGAAAATCGAGGTCTCCCCGCTGAGGAAATGTACTAGATTTTTCTTCTTCCCGAAACGGCACCCTTTCCCCCTACATTTATCCTCTCCTTTCCGAATTAAGACGATCTCTACGAAGTTGAAAATGGCGCCTGGCAGCAACATGTCCCCCCCTTTCGCGCAACCCCCCCCGAAAATCCTTTCTTTCTTCCTTCCCCGTTCTTTCGTAGCCCCATGTTCTATATTTTCTTCCCTATATGCGGATGAGTTCTACTAAGAAATACGTGAATGAGCTCTTCCCCCCCTGTTTCGGTGAAAGATCCCGCATTTTTTTTTTCATGTCGTAGCGTTCTTTTTCTTCCCTCAACAAGCGCTTAAGGTTCCCTGAAGAGACAAAGTTCTTCCCGCATTGCCGACATTACGTGTTAGTTCACCTGCACTCCCCCTCCTTTTCTCCTAACGGTGCACCCTTTTTTTTTTTGCAACGGACTCAGGACCCCAAAGACTCGCGGGGGCTGGACTCTTCGTTCTTTTTCCCCTGAATGTCTTATTTTTTTTCTCCCGCCCCCATCAAAGAGTTTCCCCCTCCTTTTAATTAAAATCTCTTACGATTGCGCGGCAATATCCTGAGAGATCCTTTCCTATTACGTCCCTCCCCCTCCCTCGTTTCCCCCTCATTAGACACAGCGCGACGGTAGGTTTTCTTAAGGAATAAAGATGGCCTATCCCCGCTCTATAAGTTTTGGCTTACGGACGATCCGACGGACCATTCCAGGAAGACTTTTGCAGAATTTTTCCCCCTTTCGGCTCTACTATGGCCGGCATCGGCCTTCTAGTATGAATCGATATGTTTCGGTAAGAGTCCTCGACCTGTTCGTTATCCGGTATCTTCCAAAGATGTCCCTTCCCGAGCCTCCCTTCCCCCCCTTTTCACTTTTAGCCCTTTTCCCGAGAGAGTTTTTCTTTTTTTTTTAGAGTACAGCGAGCAACATTCTTACGACTCTTCCCCACCCCCCCGCTGTCCCTGCTCTTTCATAATTGAAACGGCCGGCCTGACAGAGGAAAAGGGCGTCCCCCTTCTCCCCCCCCAACAGATCTTCTTGTCCGGTTTCCCCCTCCCATGTTTCCCTTTTTTCCCTTTCCTCCCGCCCCCCACATCATTCCTATCCTTTGCGTGAGAAGCAAGTCATTTCTTTTTAAAGAGCCGTCCCTTTCTTCTTTCGTTCAGGGTCGCCCCTTAACGCCATGGCCCCCCCCCTATCGCGCGGCTGCTTTTTTGAAAATTGTTCCCTATTTGCACCCCTGGCTGACAGCGTTCCTCCCAATTTCTTACCCTTTCCCCTTTACCTTTCCTTGCTTCGACCCATTCTCCCCCTCCCGAGAAAAACGGCCTTGCCTTCAAGGTTTATTTCTTTCCCTGGCGATACAAATGGCGCTGCCCCCCCGTCCTTTTTTTTTAGCCACCGCCTTCTTTCTCGAACGAACCGTTGCCGTGAGGAATTTTTCCTGGAGCCCTCCCTTTGTGCGAAATCTCCCCTTTGCAGGTTCTTTTTCCACCTTATTTGACCAATTCTTGAAACCTTTGAATGGAGTTGCAGCTTTCTTTTCTAAAGGTCTGTGCGGAGACCCCTTTCCTCCTTCCCTGTTGAGCGTCCGCTTAGCAAAATGTCTATAACCTTAGATGCACCCGCCATGTCAAACGAGTGATTACAGGTTCGTTTTTCAAATTCGAACTCGCCCAAAGATTCGGCATGGTAAGCAATGTAAAACATTTCATGTCCTTGATTTTACTATCTCCTTGAAATCCCTTGTTCGGGACGCAGCTATCTGGTTTTTAAAGGCACAACTCTCGCCGTCGTATTCCCTGCATTTTTATGGCTCCCCTCGTCCAGTCTCAGAGAGATGCGGTTCCCCTTGTCTTCAGGTTATGACCCTGGGTCTCCCTTTTTTGTTCAGCCTTGGGGTCTTAATAGACAGTCCTTTGATCCCGCTCGGCTATGGTGGCTATCTTTGGCGCTTTTCATGGCCCCTGACATACGGGTCCTCTGAGATTTAAAACCCCCCATGTTTTGCATGGCTTCGGAACCTTTCGCTTTCCCTTTTTTTCCTCCTTTCTCTGCCCTTTCAACAATGGGATGAAAATTCCCTACCGTACAAGATCCCGACCTCTTTCCCCGATCTCCTTCTTTCCTTGTTCCATCATCGGCCCTTTTCTTTTTCCCCTTTAATCCGAAGTGCCGTGACACCTCATGTGCCGTCCAACCTTTCCCCCCTTAACTTTGTTTGGTTTTTCGCTCTCAAAAGAGGAACAGATTTTTTCCCCCCAACTTTAGGATACGCGGCTCGTCTTTTTTTCTGCGGAAGCTTTTAGCGGGGGTTCGGCTGAGCCTCGCCTAGCCGAACCTTTTTTTCCACTTCTGAAAGACGAAATCCTCCTCCCTACGATCTTACCCCGTCTGACTGCCTTTTTTTGAACCCTCTTATAGATTCTCATTCTTTTTGGAATTAGGCGATTCCTTCTTATGACTGGGACTCTTGGCCTTCACGCCAATTTTTTTTCCCGCGGGTATCGTCCTTTTCCCCCTCTTTTTTCTAGACTTTTTTTTTCAAGTAGTCGAACTTTCCTTCGTTGATGGCAACTCCCGCTATTGATTTTTTCAAGTCGTCCCCCTTCAGCGCCTTGACGGCTTTCTTTCCCCTTTGCTAAATCTACAGCGTCTTTTTCTAGATGCAGGGCGAACCAGCTCCTCCCAAAGAGAGTCTGCTGGGGCATGGATGTTTAGTTTTGTCCCCCTGTATCTCCGTTTTCGAATTGTTTTTTCGATTTCCTTTTCTTAGTGCTTCAGCGTTTGCCCTTTTCCTCATGAAGGTCCATTCATTTTGGTTCTGTGGAACCTTCCCTCCTCCATGAAAGATCCTTTTCCCCAGCACATCTCCCCTTGGCACTCGCTTTTTCTTGACACCGAAACTCCCCTCGCGCGCACATATTTTTTCGTCGCATTCTCCCCTTATATCATCTGAGAACATATAGAATTTTTTTTTTCGGGGGCCCCCAGGTTTCCCCGCCTCAGTTTTCCCGACCAATGGCCGCTTTTTCTTTCTTTGTCTACAAGAGTGTAAAAAAACTGCTTTTTCTTTCCGAGTCCTCCACTTTTCGGATCCCCTTCAGGCCCGGCTATGAAGGGCTCCACCCGTTGAGGAAAACCCCTTTTGTCCCCCTTATGTTTCCTTTTCTGAGAGCATCATCTAGAGCCAGTCTGATCCTTTCCGCCGCGTGCTCTTGTCTGAAACCCCCCCCCACACCAGGGTGTCCCCCTGTTTTTTTTTTTTTTCGTTTCTTTTTTTTGGAGCCGCCGGTTCCCTTTTTTGAATAGGTTTCTTCGATCAGAAAGCCCCCTCCCCCAGGTCTCTCCCTGCGACCTGGCCCCCATTGCCCTTTTGAAGGAACGGCTTCTTTCTTCTCGATAGCGGAAGAGGCAGGATTTCAGTTCGCCTCCCTCTTACGCAGAGCTTTTCCCCCCCCCCGAACAGAAAACCCTAATATATCTTCTTGTTTGATCTATCCTTCCCCCCCCTTGATCTTCTTTATTCCGTAGGTTTCCACCTTTTCCCTGAAAGGACATATAGAGCATGGTGGCAAAGATAACGACTGGGTTTTTTCATGCTCTTTCTTCTTCTCTTTTTACTCTCTTGTCGTAGACCGCTCTTTTTTTTCTCTTTTTTTTTTGCTTCTCTTTTTTTCCCTTACTTTTCCCCCTCCCCAACAACCTGGGGGTTGGGTTTTGGGGGGGGTTTGTGTATTCCGAGAAATAATAGCCCCCCCCTTTTGGTCGAGATATCGGACCGATGAAACTTCGCTTAGCGGCCATTCCCATCCTTTCTTGTGTCTAGGCGTCTTTTCCCCGGAAAAAGAACGATTTAACAGAGCGTTTCCTTCCCTGCCCTGCATTATTTCACTCCGTTGCCTTTTCCAGTGAAACCATGGAAGTTTTTTTTTTTATTCTCTTAATCCAACTCCTCACCCCGTTAGGAAAAAAATGGCCGTCTCTGCGAACCATGTTCTTTTCTTTTCCCTTCCTGGACTTCCTATCATTCCCCAAATGAAGACTCTTGCTCTCGAACTCCTTTCGGTTTTTTTTTCGACTTCTTGTTGGTGCGCTGTGTTTACCCCCCTTGAGATTGTCCCTTCACTTAGCTGGATAGTTTTCGAACCTTTTGCATGACTCCACGCCCTCCTTTTTTTCCCTATCGGTCAAGAACCTTGCACTTAAGGTAGAGATAGAGACACGGGTTAAGCATTTTTTTTCCCCTCCAAATAAGGCCTCGCGGTTTCCGGCATCTATCTTTCAAATTCTTTATTATTTTTTCTACCTCATTAAAAGAGTAATGAAATTGGATTATCTTCTGCTCGAACGATTGTTCCCACTATGACCCGTTTCTTTCTTTTTCTTTCAGGTTCCCCCCCTTTTCTCTTGAGAAGATTCTTCCAACATCTTAAGTGTTATAAATGTCCTACCTCTGGGCATATACCTTGGCTTTTCATGACGTGCCGTCCTCTCCTGCCTTACGTCTGAGAGCTAGTGAATTTTTTTTTTAGACCGATTGATTTAGGAATAGCCCTTTTTGTAACCGGCTGGTCTCTTTTCACCTAGAATTTTTCTCTTCCCGACCTCTTCCGTAGTCTACTCCCCTCAGCCCTCCCCTTCCCGCCCGATCCCTCGCCCCGAGTAGAAGGTGCGAGAGAGAAGCCTCAGAGGTTTATTTTGGATTTACCCTTTAAAGAACCAATTTTACCTTTCCCAAGGAAATTTGTGAAATTGGCGATTCAGGGCTGTCCGATTAGACTAATGCCAAGAAGCTTGACCCTTTTCGCCAAAATCTTCGGTTCTTCCCGTGCGGATTTTCCAGCCATTTTTCAAATGAAAGAAATCCCCCAACTTCGAGATGAGACGCTGTTTTTTTTTCAGAACTGTTTTCCTCCGCAGACCTTTTCGTTTTTTTGCCCCCCTTTTCCTCTTCAACGTAAGTACCTTCCTTTAATAAAATCGTCGCGCTATCTTCATGTAACACCCATTTATTCCCAGAGTTTTGTCCCAGAGAACCCTTCATCCGTCCCTCCCCCCCCCCCCTTTTAGCTTTTCCCTTGTCTTCTCCTAGTGCACATCTTCCTTCTTTAAGTTGAGACGACCTTCTCTTAGCTTTTGCTTTTTTCACACCAGATCCTTCCGGAATGCCTCCCCCCCCTCGTTTCCAATCGCCGTGCTTTTCCTAAGTTTCATGGTCGGTGAAGTTATATTGGGCGTCTTTTCCTGTTTCCCCGGGCAGGGAACTTTTAATTGTGCCCCCAATCTTTGGCATTTCTTATCTTTTACTTTCTTTGTTACG
>Ga0179593_1574568_pt1 | contig 15076 bp, 20 predicted proteins | sample CZODoug2_1_08_16_FD_185931 | JGI IMG/M metagenome (GOLD analysis project Ga0179593, IMG submission 185931) | Vadose zone soil fungal communities from Angelo Coast Range Reserve, California, USA - CZODoug2_1_08_16fungal (PacBio error correction) | ecosystem: Environmental > Terrestrial > Soil >... | reverse complement strand
TTTTCGATGCGGTATTTTTCCAGCTCCGAACCGCTCCCATCACCTCATTTTTTTTTTTTTTGTTGACCCCAGTGGTGGGGACCACCAGCGGTTTCCAATTTTCTTTGTTTTTTGGGGTTTTTTTTTTCATAGCCCTGCCGTTCCCCCCCTTTTCTCCCTGGGGCCGTTATTGCTTCCTCCTGTTTTGTTCCCCCATTTGTTGGGAGACCGGGTGGAAGGGCCCGATTTTTTTCATCGTTTGCTTCCCCCATGAGGCGAAGGACCGTGTATGAGTTATCCCCCCAAACCAAAAAAGTTCCACAATCTTCCCCCCCCGTAATCTGGGCCTTGTTGGTAGTTTTGAGCAGGTTGCGCACTCCCCGGCTTTTTTTTTTTTTTTTAACCCCCCTTTCAGGCTGATGCGGGCCAACGTCCTTATTTAGGTTTTTGCGTTTTCACGACGTTTGCGGCCCATTCTGAGCCAAACTTTTTTCCTTTTCGGGTGTATGGCCGGTGTCTTTCCGTGCCACAACACTTTGATGGGCTTTCAACGCCGCAAGACGTTATGCCCGTTTCGGCTTGCGGAGTTCTTTCTAGTCTGGAGCGTACGTTCAGCTGCCCCTATACCCCTTTTTTTTTAGTTTTTTATCTTTCTCCCCATAGCGGGAAATTTGTCTGCAAACAGGTATGTGTCGCGGGTTTCCTTTCCCTGCGCTTAGGTTTTTTTATTTCTTGTTTCACTGAGAACACCTTTTTTTTTAAGTGATGGTCTCTCCTTCCCGGCCCACCCCAAATCGATTCGTCCCCCCTCTACCACGGTGTTTCATTGATAAGGTTTTTATTTTTTTGGCCGTTCCAACCCGCGGCAAGCTTCTCTTTTACCCTCCTTTTTTTTGGTTTTTGTTTCGAGAGATAAAGCCTTCTCTGACCCTTTTTTCCCCCGCCTGCCGTAGTCACGTTTCTGGACCCCGGGAGTTTTTTCTACCGTCTTAGACATTGCGCCAATTTCTTCACTAAACCAAGGGTCGCCGGTTTTCTCGTTTCCCCCATCAGCCGTTGCTCGCTGGGACCCCGAGACTTTCCTAATGTTTCGTTTTTACACCTCTTCGTCGGATTTGCGGGTCGAACAGGGCCCCCTTTCCCTGATCGGCTTTTTTAAAGTCACCCGTTTCATTGCCCCCCCTCGCTTGTCGAGGGGGCTTTTGACCGTATTTTTCCGTTTTTTTTTTGTGTTTTTTTTTTCTTTTTCCCCGACACAGCCCTAGGATGGTCCGGGACAATTTTCCTTTTTTTCCTGACCCCCCGAGACAGTTCGCTTCCCCAATTAGGGTCCTCCACCCTTTTCCAACAACGCCACCCCTCATGAAAAGTGCCCCCTAACCTCAAGCTGGAACGGCGTATCGCCTTGTTCGGGGGTAAATGGTTTCTGTTTCTGGCTCGACACGAACAGCCCAACGGGCCTTGCGGTCGTTTTTATTCTGTTTTTTTTTGTGCCTACCTTCATGCCCTTCGTTTCACCCTCTTCTTCCCTTCACCGGTTCTTTTCCTACACACCCTATGGTTTTTTCCCATGCGGCCTGCATCCGGCCGGCGGGTCATTTCGCTCCTGGCTGGCGTGCGGCTTTTCTGTTTCGTATTTGTTTTTTTTCCCCCCCCACTGGTTGTCCCTCCTTCGGTGGATGGTTCCCAATTGGCGGGCCTTTTTTCTACGCCAAACAGAACCGCCCTCGTTTTCTAACCCCCTTTTCCTACCTTCGGTTGACAACCTCCGCAATGACTGTTTTTCTTGTCATCCTGTTTGACCGCCGTAATGTTTCATGTTTTTGGCAACCCCCATTCGGGGCCGCCGACCCTTATACATAACCCTTGGCGGATACGGGAATTCTTTCCTTGCGCGCTGTCGACGCGGCGGCTTTTTGTTTTTTTCCGGCGCGGTGTTTTTTTTATTTGCACCCCATGCTTTTCAGCACTATCGTTTTGATGCGGGCTTTCGCGGGCCGTAATTTTTCAACCCCTGGGGTGCCGGGTCAATCCTTTTTTTTTTCTAATTACTCTGTTCTTTTTTCGTGGGCGTCCCTTTTTTCTTGGCGTCCAAATGTCAATGGATCAACCGTTTGGATGATTCGCGACCTTCCCTTTTTTTTCTTTATCAACTTCGCGCCGCTCCAAGAACTTTTCCTTGGCTTTTTTTTTGACAATCCCTCTTTTATTCCCCATAGAATTCTGTGGGTCTTAGTTGGTTTTATTTTTTGATCTTTTTTTTTTTTTGTTCGTCCCGTTTTAAGACCCTCCGGCTCAGTTCGGACTGTCTATTCCTCTTAGTTTTTTCTTCTGGTAGTCAGGCGGTGCCTTTTTAAGGAAGTGTGGCTCGTTCATTTTTGGTCTGTGTTGACGAAGTCCTCTTTCGATCTTTTTCGGTTCTTGCTGACGATCGTTTTTGCTGCCTTCCCGTGCCCTTTTTGACGCAGCCTTCCGTTTTTTTTTGGTCGGCGGATTTATTCTTGTTTCCCTCCTTTACTGATTTTTTCCCCCCCTTCTTCTTCTGTCCTTTTTGCGGCCTTGGCTCTCCGCCCCAGCGGTCACCTTTCACCACACCCGGTTCCGGTCACTTCTTTCATACCTCCAGGCTGGGTCTCCCGCCGAGATGACCACATCTTATCTCTTGGACCGGATCTGCGGCGTTGATGGGGTTGAAATGGCTGGCGCTCCCCTGCTTCCTTTCCTTCCGGTCCAAGGGCAGCAAATCTCACACCGCTGGTCTGCTTTTTCTTCTCCCTTCTCCAATTTTTCTTTCCCAGCATGTGCATCCAATGGCAAAGCCCCCGGCTCGGTCCCCAAAGATGGGGGGCCCGATGGCAAACTGCCGCGTTCTTTCAATGGCGCTATCTGCGCTGCAACTGGGGCTGGCCCCCCCCTGTTCGTCCAACTAATCTCCCCCCCCTTTTACCTTGGTCAAAGCAGGTGCAAAGCTGTTGTGCTTTTTCAGAGCTCTTCGAGTCGGGGTGGTTTGGGGGAAGCCGTTTTATCATCTTATGCATTCTTTCCTCTTTCTCCGTTGGTTTGGTAGTCAGCATGTTGGACTGCAATAATGCTCCCGATTTTTCCTTTCTCAGGCGAGTTTTGAGAAAAATAACACCAAGATTGCCTGCTTTTGCCAGGTCCTTTGTTTTTTCTTTTCCCTTTTTGATACCTTTCCATTTTTTTGTTTGCCGGGGACCCGTTGTTGGGGGGTGGCTGGTTTTTTTGGGGGTGGGGGGGGGGGGTGTTTGGGTGGTGTCCTCTATGTCTTTTTTTCTCGTCCAGTCGGCGTTTTGCCTTGCTTCGCGGTACCAGTTCCCGTCTTCCCTTAGCAGTTCTTTTTTTTGACTTTGAGTTTTTGTTTTAGTTCGTGGACCCCCCCCCCCCGGCATTTCTTTGCCACTAGGGTTCTTACTTCTGGATTTTCCTGCAACCTTCGTGGTTGCTATCCTCACCATAACGATCCCGTCCACTCTTCCCCCAAATACGGTCCCTTTTAATTTGCAAAGCGTTTTACTCCGTTCATTCGTCCAGGCCGCCTTCCCGGGTTTCCTTTTTTTTTGGGCGTGCTGCGCTGTGTCTCCGGCGATCCTCCCCCTCCGATTCGTTCCCCTTGTCGCCAAAACGATCTCTGGTTTTATCGCGACCTGCTTGGCGTAAGGCTTGGTTCTTCGGCCCCCGCAGTGCACAACGCCAGGCAGCAATTTTTTCGTTTGAATTTCCCTTTTTTAGTTTCCACCCACCAGCACCGAGAACATTCCCTATTCTTTTACCAACTGTTCCCCCCTCCCGGGAGACCGCCATCCCCGCCGATTACGTCTTGCCGTTGCGGCAAACCCCTTTTTTCTTTTCCCTTTGTGGTGCTTTTCTTTTTTTTTTAGTGCACCGATCCCATAAAACCCACCTCTGGCCTTCTTTTTCCAACTTCTTCCGCGCTTCGATGAGAGATGGTGACTCAGGAATTTTTCTTCCCGTGTGCTGTCTTTTCCCAACCCTTTCTGCTCGTCAACATTTGCGTCAAACCCCTTGTTTTTCTTTAAGAACCGTCTTTCTTCCTCCGGACAACGCCCGTCCCGGCGCGGGATTGATTTATTTGCCGGCCCCGGGGTTGCTTGGCCGTTGAACAAACGCGCAATTTACAGAAAAACCCTCCAGTTTCTTTTGTTTCCGCTGGTCTTTTTGCAGAGCCGCTCGTGCGTTGCCCCGACCCACTCCTGCCGCGCGTCTCGGAAGTGTCCTTTTTTTCCTTCTATAGTCAAGGTGGAGGAGTCTCGGTCTGGTCGGCGGCCGAATTGTGTGCCTTCTTCATTAATCTACCCCTGGAGTACCCCCTGAGGTTAGAAGCACACCTTTTGTTCACCTTCCCGCTTGTCCTTGTTTATCGGCCTTTTTGAGTGTGTCTGTGCAAGATCCTCCCCCGTTTCCATTTCCCCCAGCGTCTCTTTGGTTTTGAAACAGTCTTGTGAAAACCCATGCATTCCTGTCCTGCTTTTTTTTCGGCGCGGTCCGGCGTCTCCGGGCGGCCCGTCCTGCAGGGTTTGCATACTTTTTTTTTTTTCTCTCGGGTGAAGGACCTCTCCCAGCGGCTGTCTGTGTGAAATGACGTTTTCCTTCTTTCTTTCGTTTTTTTTTTTTGAGCCGCACCCCAAAACCATTAAAACTTCCTTCCCCAACGAGTCCTTCACCCTTCCCTTCTGGGGTGGTTCCTATCCCGTTTCTGAACGAAAGTTGTCGCCCCGCTTTCGGGTTTTTCCCGGCTGGGCAAGTGATGGGTCTTTTTTTTTTTTTTTTTGTTGTGGTCCCTTTCCCGGCCATTGGCCCTTCCTTTCTTTGCCGTGCTTTCCCCCGCCATTTTGTTCTGCTGGGCTGAAACGCACTCCTGGATGGCCCGCGACACGTTTTTTCTGAAGATTTTTGGTTTTTTTTGCGCAGCTTTTTCCGGTGCTCACTGTATTCCCCCCCTTTTTTTCGCCGCCACCCCTTTCCGATTTTCGACAGTTTTGGCTGTCGGCGGGGTTCCCCTTCCGGGCGATTTGGTCCCTTTTTTCCCGAGGAAAATTTTCCGTACATTTTTTCTCTGCCCCTGATTGCCGCTTCGCGTTTCCCCCCCTTTTCCAATTTTTTTTCACCACCGGTATCGGCATGCTGTTTCTCCTGGTAAAAGGTGAAGTCCTTATCTTCTTTGCCCAGAAGTTTTTTTTTGTTCCGTAGATTAAGTGCTTTCGGTTTGACCCCTTTTGCCAAGTCCCTTTTTTAATCCGTTTTCCTGAAACCCCCCCCCATGTATTTTTTGTTTTCCCCCCTCCCTTGCATCGAATGAGACACTGAGCTCAACTTTTCTGGTGTTCTCGTGTTCCCCCCTCTTTTTTTTTTTCGGCCTCTCCCGGGACCCCGCGGGCTTAAGCCCTGGTTTTCCTCTTTTGTTTTCCGATTGATGGTCGGGACCCCCCGGGCCTGTGTCATTGAAAGCACTTTTGAATTTTTAATCGTCCTGTGGTCCCGTCCTCCCCTTTGTTCGCGCATCAACGTCTTTGCTGTTCTTTTTCAGCAGTGCAAGACTTGCGGTTTTTTTTGCAAGCCCTTTCCATTGCACACCCCGCGAAGTGGGCCTCCGTCCCGGCACCACGCGTTTCCCCCCCCTTGCCCAACATTCCCCATTCATGAAACGTGCCCCCCCTCTTACCAAGGCGGGGGCGCCGGCCCGGGCTTTCAACCCCTGGGCTCGCCCCTGCCACGGGACTCCCGATTTTTTTCTTTTTTTTGTTGTTATCCACGGTTTCTTAGCAATTTTAATCCGTTCGGTCCGGGAACCCCCTTCCAATTTTGTCTTATCCCCTTAGAGAGATGCATTTCCGTTTTCGCAGGAGAAGACCGTTTTCCCACCCTTTCTCGCTGGAGGTCTGCTTTTTTTGGACAGATGCCATGGTACCTTTTGTGCTTTTTTCCAACTGGGGGCTTGTCACTGTCCTTGGTTATTTCAAATGCTGAACTTGGTTTGGGGTGAGAGACCCCCCGACGCATCCCCCGCCTTGTAATCGCCCCTTCGAAACAGAGATTGAGTGGCTTCTGCTGTTGACGTCCGTTTTTTCCTCAGTTCACCTTTTTTTAACCTTTAGGCCGCCGCAAAGACTTTCCCCCTGGGCGATCGTCTCATTGCTTTCCTGCGCGCCTCGAGTGTCCTCTAGTAATTTGTTTTCGTCAGTTTTTGAGATTTATTGCTTGGCCATGCTTGGGTGACCTTCGGTTTTTTCTGATTGCTTGTAGGTTTGTCGCGGCCGGTACCTGTGGCGCGAGACTCCGTGCTCCTCCTGTCCGTGGATGCTTTATTTTCCGGCTACCTTTTTTTTGTTTATGGTTTCGCAACCTTTTCGTGCAGATTTTTTCCTCAGTCCTGCTTAGTTTTTTTTTAGACCCATTTTCCGGCCGCCGTGAAGATTTGTCCTACAGGGTTTGTCCCTTATCCCAATCATCGGGTTCATTGTGCAGTAAATGTGGTTTATGGGCGATAGATTTTCTCGTCCTTCCCCTTGAGGCGGGGTTTTGGCAGTTGCTCCGGATAGTCGGTTGCTGGTTGTCTTTTCGGTGCCCTGGTGTTTTTTGAATTTCTTCGTGTTGTTGCGTCCTTTTTTCTGCTGTTTGCCCACTCCCCGCTTTTTGTCTGGCCGGCGGTTTTGGATTTTTGTTTGTTTTCGCCGAAGGCGGCCTTCTTAAAGTTTTTTTTGCTCCTATCCCTGCTACAGATGCTTTTACCTGAAATTTTCACTCGCCGCCTTCGGTCCGGCACTTTTTTTCTCGCCCTTGGGTACCGGCCACGCGGTCCCTTTCACCCCGGAAAGTGGGTTGTCCGTCTTTCTTCCTTTTCTTCCGAGCGCCGAACATATGACAACCTCCTTTCTTTCATCTTCGGAGTCACTTTTTGAGGCATTTCTTTTGGGTGATTTGATTTCTCTTCGAAGTAACGTTTCTCCCTCCACGCCCCCGATACCCCCCCCCCCTCTCGACCCTGGGGTTTTTGCGCGGCGCCCGTCATCCCCCCCCCCTGCCATACGAATACCCCGTCCCCGAACGGCTTTCCCAGACGGTGGTGTCGCCCTGCCCCAACGGGAAGACGCGGCCCCGCTTTTTCCCTCTTCCGCCTTTCCCCCCCCCCCCTTTTCCGTGGTCCCCCCCACATTTCTCACCATACTCTGACCTCCCAACTGCTAACCTGGCAAAAGCAAGGCAATGGCTGTTTTTATTCCCTCTCCGCGCGTTTGAACTCCCCTTTTTCTCCCTTTCTGCATTCTTTCCCTTCTCTTTTTCTTCCATTTTGTTTGGTTTTTTCGAGAGATTTCTTGTTTCCTTTATCCACCCTTCGATCCTGGCGTGGCCTGAGGATGAAACCCTTTCAAAAGCCCCCCCCCCCCCCCGCTTGTCTTCTTTCATGAGTTTATGTTTTCTGTAGTTGATGAATCCCATTTTTTTGCCCGGGAGGCATTTTGCCGCGTTTTTCCCCCTCGCCGCATTCCTTATTCGTGCATCCTCCCCCCTCTTCCAGCCGTTTTTTTTTCTTGCCCAGTTCCGGGGCGTGTTTTTTTTCCCTGGCGGTTTTTCGGACCCCTGCATCGTCCTTTCCGGTGTTTGTTATTCCCCCTTTTTTTGTATGAAAACGTAAGTTGGGGTCTTCCGTCGTTCTAGTTGAGGAATACCCCCCCTTTTTCCCCCCCTCTTTTCGCCCTGGCGGAAATTACCCCGGACGACTTTGCCACGCGTTTTTTTTTCCTTTCCCCCGTTTTTGATCCTCCCCCCCCCCTGTCCGGGTAGTCTTCCTTGGTTCCTGCGGCGGGATTGGCCGTGGTGGTTCTCTTGCTCCCGTCTCCGCGCGGTCGGGTAAACTCTTTCCTCACTTCGACACTGAGCGCTCGCCTCGACCGCACCACGTTTTTTTAAGCTCTCCAGCCTTTTTCTCCAGCAAAGGGCAGCGTCCACGTCCCCGGCCCTTCCCCTCTGAGTTGATTCCCCCCCCCCCCCCCCGCAAGATCCTCATCCAAACGTGTCCCCTTTTAACCACCTTCCCCGCCAGTATGTGAACAGTACCCCTTTCATTTCCCGATCTGATTCCTTTCCCCCAACGGTTATCCCTTCCCTGGGGCAGGGGAAGCACCGGCCCCTTCCCTTTCCCACCCCACTATTGTTTCAGCCCCACAACGGTTTTGGTTTAATCCTTCGATGCCCCTGGCCCCCCTCGTCACTTTTGTCTTCCTTCGCCCGTTTCGCCAGCGTTGCACGCTTTAGCCCTCAACAGGCGGTTTTTGAACCTTCCTGTTGCGCTTGCCGGCCCCTCCACCTCCTGTCCACGTCTGAGGGGCTTCAAGGTGGTAACCCCCCTTTTTCCCCTCCCCAGTACGTCATTCGGACCAACCTGCCGTTCCCCTTCAGAAAATTCTCCCCCCAGGCGGCTGAAGCGGCCTCCTTTTTTTTTTTTTTTTCCCTCCCCCCCTGCAGCACCCTCCCCCCTTCTGGCCGTAGTCTCGTCAGCGCGTTCTAAGCCCATCAGGTTCTCTAATCCTTGCCTTAGTTTTTGAGCAGTTTTCGTCCCAGCAACTGTTTGGCCCATTTCCCCCCTGTCTTTTTTCTCAAGCCCCTTTCCCCCCCCGGGCAAGCCACACCTCCCGAAAGCTTTTTGCTTTTCTAGGCATTGCGTATGTTTTCCTTCTCGTCCTCCCCCCCCCTCCCTGACATTGTTTCCCCCCCCTCTTTCCCCCTAGGTTTCTTCCACTTTCAGTGGTTTACCCCGCGTGCCAACCCCCCCCCTCAGTCATTCCTGCCCTGACCTACAGCAGTTGGCTGGTGTTTCTTCCTGCGGGATTCACCCCCCCCGCGGGCATATGGTGTTTCCCCGTTTCGGATCCTTTTTGGCCTTAGTCACGAGGCCTAAATGGGTTCCTCATGTGAATGTACTCTCCGCCCCAACCACCACATTACAGCAAAAATCGTTAAATCTTGGCTCCAGGTGTCGACTCCCGGCAGTCGCCCCGCTTTTTTCCTGGCTTGCTTTTTCCTTGAGGGCCCTTTTTTTTTTTCCCATTTAGGTTTTTGGCGTTTTTTTTTTCGCGGTGAGCAATCTTGCCTTCCCCTTTTTTTTTTTCAATCCTTGTGCCCGGTTCCCTCCCCCAACGTTCTTAGCTGTGTGCTTCATTCCTCCCCCCCAAATGCCGTTTCTTTTGTCGTAGTGAAAACGCGTTCCCCTTCCCGCGTCATGCTCTGTATCCCTGTCTGGCCTTTTTTTATGCTTCACTTACTGTCTCCCGTCCTAATTCAATACGACGAAGCGGTCGCCACACAGGTCCTTTTCTAGTGCTTGTTTTTTCTTGGTGCCGGAGCCCTGGGTATGCCCCTAGAACCACGGCGCCTTGGTTTCGGTCCTCCGAAACATTCAGCTCCGTCGACCCATCTCCATTTTTTTTCACTAACCCTTTCTCCCCCCTTGCAGGCTGGCGCAAACCTCTAAAGCAGTCTTTTTCCTTCTTTTTTCCCTCGGTGGTTTGTTTTGAGACTTGTGCTTCGCTGTGTTTGACCCCCCCCCGTCGTCCCGCCTTCCGTGATTCACTTTGGTCCGGAAACCCCCCCACGTTTTCTTCTTGTTTTTCGGCTCGAACCTTCTTCTTGTCCCCCCAATTGTTCGGCCGTTGTTTTTTTTTGCAATCCCTTCTTCCTTGCCGGGACCCCGACTTTCCCACTACCGTTAGACTTTCATTTTGAGCCCTTGCGGAAAACGTGACATGTGGGCCTTCCTGGTTCTTTCCGGACCCCTCCCCCCCTCGTCTCCTCTTTCTTGCTGGGCTTATTTTGCCGGATTTTAAGTTCTTTGGCCCCTTTTCCCGTGTTGCCGGACAAGTCCCCTTCCCCATTCCACCCCCCCTTCTCCTTGGCGCCTTTCTTTCCGGCCCATCCACCCCACGCCAAACCCAACCCTTTCTTTTTGAACTTGCCCCCTCCCCCCAAGTGAGGTGATCCATTTCCCTTCTTGGCGTCCCTGCGAAAACCGACCCCCCTCTTTCCTTGCGGCTCTTTTTTTTTTATGCTTTTTTTGTGCTGCTCTACCCCCTTTACTTCCCTTCTCTTTTTTCCCCCCTCCGGTCACGGACCTTCCCTGGGATTCTCCTACTTAACCCCCCCTCTTTTCCCGCTGTCCGTTCCCCCTCTTTATACCAACGGACAACGTCTCGTTTTTTCTGCGCTTTGATGGCTGCCAGTGCCCTGGTTTCTATGTCACCCCCCCCCCCCCCCTTCTTTTCTTTTCACATGATGTGTTGCCTTGGTCAATCGTGGGGTGTTTTGGGCTCTTTCCCACCGGCCCGGCCATCGGGTTCTATAACCCTCCCTCGACAGCTGAGGGTGCTTTTCCCTTGTTGGACGCCGTTCTCTTCCGCTTCCCCCCAATTTTTCGCCGGCAACCAAGACGATCTGTTCCGATCGTTCCTATTCTTCCTCTTTCCCCGTGAGCTTCGGGCATTGCGTGTGTTTTCTTTTTTATTGGCGTTTTTCCGATGCGCTTTTCCCCCTTTTTTATGTTGCAGCCACCTCTTCTTTTTTTTATTGGCGTTCCCCTTTTTTGTTTTTTTTTCGAGGCCGAACTGGCGCACCCCTGGGCCCTCCGGAAAACTCCCCCTTCTTCCTTTTCCTTTGCGGTGGCTTTTGGTAGGACGACCCTCGGTTTGCTGTTTTTTTTTTTTTTTTTTTTTTTGCCCCCCATGTCATAGCAAACGTCTTCTGACGTGGATCCCTTCAGCCCAGGCGGTTGTTTTGGCACCCCCCCCTTTTGGCCTGGCCTCCACGACCAGTTGGCTGCTCTTGTTCCAGTCTTCCCTCTGTGATCTCTCATTGGTCTGCTTCGTTTTTTTTTATGGGGATCGTTTTTAGTTTAACGGTACTCCCCCCGATTATTATTTTTTGTGGAAGATAGGATCGGCTCTTTCTTATGGTCAAATGTCCCGGTTTACCCTGTGTTTTTTGTGTTGAAGGTCTGTGTGGAGAAGGTTGTGATTTTTTGTCTTTGTCGTTGGGCCACGTCTTTTCTGATTTTCTGTGTAGGTTTCCTTCTTTCGATTTCAGTTTATGCCTTCCCCTGATGGGCTCTTATCTGCGTTCGGCGTCGATCCGGCTCCAAAACTCGCTCGTTGTGATTCCCCGATTTATGCCCCCACCCTTAGTTCCCCCTTGGAGACTTGTCTCGCCCAAGTCGCCCTCCCTTGACCTGTCCCCCCTTGAAGTCGACACCTTTGCTGGCGATGCTCCTCTTTTGTGACACCCTTTGAGTGGGTCTTTTCCTTCTTTTTTTCCTTGTCCCGGTGGTGCCTTATGCGGTCTTTGTTTTTTGATCGTGATTCTCGCATCCCCCCTGTCAAGTTTCTACAGTCTCCCCGCTCTTCAAACCTGATTGCGGGAGGGGTCCTAGGACCCGTTTTTTCCGATGGATTTCACCGCCCGGTCACCTTTCTGCCCTGGCGTTGCTGTGCTCGATTTTTTCCTTCCCCCGCGGAAGGCCAGTCCCTCCTTTCCTCATGGTCCCCTCTCTTGCACCTTGCCTCCGGTTCCCCCAATGTCCTTTTCCCTTCTCCTTCATCGACCCCCATACCCTTTTTTGCAACGTTTTCCCTTTCGATTTAGTTTCTTTTTCTTCGCCCTCTTCTTTCGCTTGCTTTTGATTTCCCCTTTTCTGTCCCATTGTCTCTTCTTTTTTCCTCCTCCGTTTTTTTTTTGAGTTTTCTCGATGGGCCTACTGTGTTAATGATACCCCCGGTTATCCTTTTCTAGGATGCAAATGACTGCCCAGCTGCCTGCTTTTGTCCCCCTTGTAGCCTTTTCTCCTTCGTAGGTGATGTTCACTCCCCTTTTTTGTTTGGTGAGGGTGTTTGCGCGGCTTACGTTTTTTTTCGTCGTCGTTTTTGTTCCCAGCCTTGGGCGAGTCCCTAGGGGGTGATCCATGGTTTTGTTGTATGTATCGTTTTTAACCCCCCCCCCCCCTTACCCCCCTTTCTAGTTGGGGATTGGGCTGTATGTCCGTGCCTTCCCTTATTCCGATATCCCCCTCAAATCCGCAGTTCCCCAATCCGGGTCCGATGCTTCCCCACATTTTTTCTCTTAGTTTTTGTTTTCCCGCCCCGGTACTATCCGTGTTCCTGGTCCCGGCGGCTTTGTCGGGATGTGGCATCTCCCAGTAGGACCGCCGGTGATTTTTCCCCTTCCTTTTTTTCCCGCGCCTGATGGTTTTTGTTCCCTTCCCCTTGCAGTCGCGTAAGCTCGGCCGCAGCCACAGATCGGCGTCCTTTGTGCCCCCGGCTTTATCGACTTTCTCCCCCTTTCGTCAAAGTTGTTTTTCTCCACCATTCCTGTTCAACACAAGGGACGTTCAGTTGTGACCAGCATCCCTGCCCCTTCTCGGTCCCCCCCCCCCTTCCTGCCAAGGTGTTGTCCCCCGGACTCCCCCGCGATCCCAAACCATGAGGCTCACCCCCAGTTCGATGTTTCTTTATTGCATCAGTGCAACCCTTCCGGTCCTTTCATTTTTGAGCGTCGTTCCTCCCTTTGCGCCGCGGCCTAACTCGGCTATTTCCAGCCGTTTTTCAAACTGGGGCGCCGGCCCTCTTGGCGTTTCCTTTTTTCACCTCCACCCGCCATCGAGGATTCTTCTCATTTTTTTTTTTTTTTGGTTGTCTCTCCCCCCCCCCTTTTACTAAAGCCGATCAGTTAAACCGGAACCCCCGTGCCTGCGCAATCTTTTCTCTTACCGCTTTTCGTCCTCCCCCTCAAGGCCTGCGTCTTTCTCTGGGCTGAGGGCAGGCCCCCATAAGGTTCTGCTCGTAGTGTAGCTTAGTCGTCTGTCTTGCTCCGCAACTTGTTTTTTCCTGAACTGTATTAACCGGCGTCAATTGGAGACCGGCCTCCCCCAGACCACAGCTGTTAGCCTTTTCCGATTGTTTCAGTTCCCCTCCTTTCTTTTGTGTCTTGCATCTCCCCCCGACCGACCCACTCACCATCCCTCCACTAAGTGGTGGGGAAACCCCCCGTGCTCCCCCCTGATTTTTTCTCCCCAGCCGAGACGGGCGGTCGTTTCGTCTTATTCCGCTTCCCCCGGATGCAGTTTTGTTGCATACGGTTGTCGAGGAGTCTCCTTTTTTGAGCCGTTTTTTTTTTCGTGCCCCTCTTTGGAGTAAACGGTTTTTAATGCGTGTTAGCTTAACCCCCCCCCATAAAAAAGCAACACCTTTGCCGCAAGTTCCAGTATGGGCCTGTCGAGCCATGGTTGGCTACCCTTTTACGATTTTCCCTCCCCCCCTTTTCAGGTTGTCGTCGGGTTCCCCTCATGGACTTGTTGTTTCGTTGTTGGAACTCGTATGACTAACATTCTGGTGTGTTCCATGTTCCGGTTTTCTTTTTTTTGTTTTACATCACGTCTTCTTCCTTTACAACGCCCGTAATGGACCTTCCCCTTCGCGGGTCCTGTTTCTCTTGGAGCGGACGTACTTCCCCATGTAGTGCCGTGTTTCTCACAGCCAATCAATCCGTACCCTGCCCTTTTTCGCACCCTTCTTTTTTTTTTTGCTGTTGAGTGTCCGCGACTTCTCGGGGTTTTTGAAACGAGAACACCGGGGCCTTTGTGAGCTGATTTTGCCAATTCGATCCTTCGGTCACCCTCTTTCCCCCCCCTTGGGTTTTCTTTTTCCCACCCTCCTTCTTTGTCACCACCTAGAAGGGGCAGTTTTAGTCTCTCCCTCCCCTTTTTTGTTGTTTGGAGAGTCTACGGGTTGTCTCTTCCCTTTTTTGACACGAGCCACACCCCCCACATCCTGCGGATCCCGGTGATTTCCCCCCCCCCCCCTTTGTCTGCTTTGGACTGTCCCCCTTTTTTTTTTGGCATCCGCAAAAAAGTTTGGCGCGGTGTTCTTTGGTTTTCAATAAAATCCCCGAGGCATCCTCTTGGGACCCCGTCGGAACTCAAATACCTGTTCGTCCGCCCGTCGGATTTTGGATAAATTCTTTCCCATTCTTCCCTCCCCCTTGACCGTCCGCTTGGCCCCTAGCTGGCGCACACGTCTTTTCTGTCGTTTTTTCCTTTCCCCAGGACGTGGGATTCGGGCCAAATCTTCCTGACCCTCAGAATTTTGCTCCAATTCTTAGCACTCCGTTCCCCACGCACAACCCACCTCCCCATTGACCCCTTTTTTTTCCCGCTACCCCCTCGTTCAAATTCGTTTTTTGTTTCCGGCAGGGCCGTTTTGACACTTTTACACTCCCCGAAGGGACTTGGCTTTTGTTTTTGCTTCTGTCTAGGAATGTCTCTTCCTTATTCCAGTTCTGCCGTCCTTTTCACCCCGGTTTTGATCTAGCCACCTATTTCCCCCTGGCTTGTGCCTCGGAGAGTACGCACCCGCTGGATTTGGGTTTCTGGCTTTTTTCGCATGGTTTTTTTTGTTTTTTTCCCCCCAAGATTGGTTTCCATTCTGGTGATTGTTCCACTTAGGCGGTTCCTTCTTTTTTATATACAAGTTTTCTATCGGGGCTCTCCTCGACGTCGACTTTTAACCTTGTTTGCTGCTGCTCCGGGTGTCAAGCACGTTCTCATCTGGCTGTGACCTGAGTTTTTCCCCTCCCAGTCAGCGATCAACACCTGGCCGATTCGCGTCCCTACCTATGGCTTCCTTGCCGAAAATTTGTCAGCGGCCGGCCCCTTTCTTTGGTATGGCTTTTTTTTGCAGCGGCTTTCGCTGCTTTGTTCTGGGAGCCCAACGTTTTTTTTTTTTTTTCTTCGGTTTTTCTGCGGCTTTTGTCCCCTTTCCGCCCCACCCCGGAGGCCCGAACTTACGGGAGATCTACACGAGTTTGTGTGATTGCGTGTGTGTGGGTTTTGGGGGTGGGGGGGGGGGGGGGTGGGGGGGGGGTTGGGGTTTGGTGGTTGGTTGGGGGGTTGGGGGGGGGGGGGGCTGTTTTGGGGGTGGTGTTTTTTTTTTGTTTTTTTTTTTTTTTTTTTTTTGTTTTTTGGGGGGGGTTTTGTTGGGTTGGGGTGGGTGGTCGTGCGCCCCCTTTTTTTGCGTCTCCA
>Ga0179593_1354116_pt1 | contig 15076 bp, 11 predicted proteins | sample CZODoug2_1_08_16_FD_185931 | JGI IMG/M metagenome (GOLD analysis project Ga0179593, IMG submission 185931) | Vadose zone soil fungal communities from Angelo Coast Range Reserve, California, USA - CZODoug2_1_08_16fungal (PacBio error correction) | ecosystem: Environmental > Terrestrial > Soil >... | reverse complement strand
GGGTCGCGGTGTGTCGTTGTGCGTGACCCCAGGGCTTGAGCATTGAAGGCGCAGGGATCACCCCCGGCCTGTTCCCTCCCCCCCCCAGTCCTGATCCCACGCCCCCCCCGGACAACTTCTTATGTGTCTGCCGTTGCTGACTCACCCGCGGCAGCAGCGTGTGGTTAGCCCCATTTTCTTTTTTTTGTTAACTTCCGTGTCCGGGTGCAAGCAGCGACTTTGTGAAGAAGGTGACGGTTTTCTCTCTTCTCCCGAATGCGAGCCCGCTGGGCTGCGCGTAGGGCTAGAGCCTTCACCCTTAGTTTTCACCCGGTGTTTTCCTCCCCCCACTTGCCTGGAAGGGTTGGGCAGTTGCCCCGCGCCTTTCAGCTCTTCTTGCTTTTAGACCAAGATGATCGGGCCCGCGGCTTGCACACGCGTTCAAAGGAGGCGCGGTTGTGCGCGCGCGCTAGCGCGCAGCACCTGTAGTACCAACCGACCTTTGTCCACTCCCCATCTCCATATCATTAACTGTTCCCTCGCGTAGCAGGGAGCTGGAGTTCCTCGGTTTCGGTCCCATTCTGAAGATGATAGCTTGGCGGCGGCGTGTTTGTGGACCTGACCTGTTGTCGGAATTCGAGCCTTCCCAGGAGTTGTCCTCTTTTTCCTTTCTTAGAGGCGTGTGTCTTTTTTTCCTTCGATTTCGGTGGAGTTTTTTTTTGTACCGGCCGGTGGGAGAAGTTTAGCTTCACGACCTTTGGAGCCTCTAGTTTCTGATGGTCATGACATTTGGTCTTGCCGTTTTTCCCAGGTTGTTCTTCGATCCGGCTGTTATGAACCCTTCAAGGAGAGTTTAGTCTATTGATGACTGCCGGATGCGTTCGTTTTGAGGCCTGATGGAGTCTTACCGTGTCTTTTCGAAGGTTTCTTTCTCCTTTGGCTCTGTTCCCCTTCCCCTTCTCGGTGAATGGTTTGTTTCGACAGTAGGCGGGACACGTTTCTCCCGGTCATCTCCTAAGGTGATTTCGATCCTTCGTTATCTTTGTTCATAGATCTCCTCCTTTCACTTCCCACGTCGGCGCCTCACTTTTTTTCCCGCCATCACGCCGAACGCTCCTGGCCGAGTGGCGTCTCGATCTCCGTCCTAGGCTGTCCCTTCCCCCCGGGTGGGGTTCTAAAAAAAAACATTTCGCCTCCTTTTTCGGAACCACTCGTTTTTTCTCCTTTTTCGACGATCTGTCCCTTGCACAGGTTAGAACTTGTCCTTGGCAGTTTCTCCCGACGTTATTCTTCCACATTCTGACCCAATGTACTGCCATGCATTTGACAGGCACGGCTGACGGTAATCCTTTTCCCCCCCCTCTCGGCCCACACAATCCACGAGTGCGTTTTTTTTCAAAAGGACTTATCACAAAGGCGAGCACGAGCGCTCATTTTCTTGCGAGGCCTCCGCATCTGCCCAGTTTTTTTCCCTGTTTTGCTTGGCCCTTTCCCCCCAGTTTTTCATTACTCCTGCCCGGGCACACTATTCCACGACTTGTGTTTTTCCCCCCCTCTCCCCGGCCCCCCACCTTCCCGCGCCCTTTGCCCCCATCCAGTTCTTACCTGAGAAGGCTCCCTTCCTCATTGGATTCCACATGACCAATTTCAGTTTGTACAACGAAGAGCCCATCTCGGATCGCGTTTTCTATCGGCTCCGGCAGGCCTTTCTAGTTTGTAGCTTGTTTCCTTTCCCCGGTGCGGTCATTCCGTTCTCATTAAGGAAGGTTCGCTACGAGCCGCCCTTATATCGCGCCGACCTGGACGGCTTCCGAAGGGTGGAGTTCCGATCGTGGGGTGACTTTTGGCCTTTTTTTTCCAGTCTTTTATACGACGCACTCTCAGTTAATCGACCCTTTTTTGCTGGCCTTCACTGGTTGATCGTCGCCCACGTCTCTTCGTGGCGTTCCGTTCCGTGTTTTTTTTCTCAATGTATCGTCTCTCGTTTTTGAGTCCTCGGTGATCTTGCCGTGGTGCTGCCGTCAGGGCCCGTTTCCAAACTTTTCTCCTTCTTTCCCAAGCAAGTGTCTGTTACTCTCCTCTTTACCCCCCAGCCGGGCCCGGCGGCAGTTGCCATTATTTCAGAGTCCTTTGCTCGGCCGATGACCTTCGCCCGACTAGCAGTAGAGCGACTGCCCTTGTTCTTCGAAGGTCGTGTACTCTCACCCTTGCCCCGGAAGACTCGCTGCCCGTATGTGAGATGGAAACTGCTCTCGCAGTGTCTAGCCCATACTTCTTTCGTCCGGACCACACGGCAAGCCAGCCGCTCTGTACCTCCCTCTCTAGCCTGAACCCCCTTCCGTGTTCCTCCCTTTCTTGGCCGAGTTTACCCTGGCGGACCTAGGTTCTTCCGTTCCCGGTGTTTGAGAGATTCCTTTGACGCAGGCCCGCTTTCGTACGCCTCGATCCTTCTTTTTTTCTGATTCCTCCCTCTCTTTTCCATTACTAAGAGATGTTTCATCTTGGTTAAATTTCATGTTTCTTGTTTAGGTAGGTCATTGCGCTTGCAGGTAGTTGTGGTATGGGTCCTCTTTTGGGAACTCTTGCGTCTTTTGGGTGCATTTCTGGGTTTTTTTGAGAACACGTTTAGTCTTTGCCTTCCTCTCCCTCTCCCCCCTTTCACGGGCACGCTGAATGGGATTTTTTCCGCGCGGAATGTCACCGCCTTCGCTCGTTATTTTTGATGCAGCCGTTCTCGAGCAGGAGTTTTTAGCCCGCTAATTTTGGTGGTGGACTGCTCGGTGATTCTGTGATCCCTTCTTCCTTTTCTTTTTCCTCGGCCATGGCCTTGCGTCCCAGTGCTCGTTCTTCTGTTCTCATTTTCGTTCTCATTGAATTGCGATCGTGACGAACCCATCGCTTTTGCCGCAGGCCTTTTGATTGGTCACACACAGCCCGTTTGGTTTGATTTACCTGTGGACCGGTTCTCGGACTGGCTCGATTCGCTCCTCGGCCGTTGGTAGCTTTTTTTTTTGGCGGAGATTTATGTCAGATAGGTGCTGTTAAGCTGCGCGAGGTCCGCAGCGCCGGATCGCAAATTCCTCAGATGACAGCTTTCACCCCCTTTTTCTTTTCCCATGAGTCCTCTTCCCCCCTTCACCTGCTTCTAATTTTGCATAATTTACCAGTGACCCTTTCGCCCTGGTCGCCGACATTCCTCCGCAGAACGCACACGCCACGCCCCCCCCATGATCATCACCAGACCCCCCTCCCTTTCCTCTGGACCGGCCCCCCTCGACCCCCCCTCAATTTTGACGGATCGTTCCTACTTTCTCAGAAAAGACCCCCCCTTCCTAACGTTCAGGCCCCTAAGACCTTCGATCGTCACGTCGTTCCACCAGTCCATTACCTCGAATGCTGGTAAGCCCACCCTACGTCTCGCCCTCCTGATGACCTTGACCCCCTTTCCGCCTGGACCGTAACGACCACTGTGCGGACAGAATTTTTGCCCTGTCCTTCCGAAACCCAGTTGCGCCGCCCTCTCCCCATTTTCCTCTTTTTTTTCCTTCGACTTTCCTTCGTTTCGACGCGCTGCGGGGCAAGGATATGAGGTCTAACCCGCTTAGACTCGATCGGCGGCACCTCACTTTCTTTTTTTCTCCCCCTTAGCTTCTTTGCCCACGGTGTTCTTCAGCGGAGGGAAGCTCCCTTTTTTTCTCCTCGCGTTCGATCTTGCCGTGGGCCCTCCAGGACACAGCCGTCTTCATCGAGTAGTCCTCCCCCTCCCAGACCCTATGAATATCTCTTGCTCCCCCTTGCACCTTCATTCTCGGGGCAGAGCGGTCTGCCGTTAACCCATTAGTTCCACCTCTGTCGGCCGTTGCGACCCACCAGCGGGTCTGTTAACAAGAGACCGCAGTCTTTGGTCCTCAACGGTGGTTCGTAAGGCGCGCCGCGGGGGTCTTTTCCGTCCCCATAAGACCGTACCATCCGATGGATGCTTCTTTCTCCCCAGGATCTACTGGTGCCCTTTTTCAGACCTCCCTCCCCCTCTCCCCCCACTAGTGTCATTCTCCTGTGTTGACGTCCCCGTTTTTTTCGCCTGAGTCTGAGTTGAGGCCCGCGCCTTCCGTTCCTTTTACTTGAAGGGACTTTTTCCTCGATCTCTTCTGTCTTCTTCCCCCTTTACCAAGGCAGTACACTTTCGCTTTCCTGGTCCGCGATTGTGTTCATCCGCTCGCTTTTACGTGGGCCTCCCCCCTCAGACCTCTCCTTTAACAATCCTTCTTAGCTAGACGGCTGCCCCTGGCGGATCTCAACACACTGCTCGTGCGATTCAGGCGCCCCAGCCTTTTCAGACGTCATAGGTTGTTTGATGTATTAGGTTTTTCTCACCTCCTTCTGATTTTGATTTCGTCATGTCCTTGCTCCCGGTCACTATTCCTTTCTAAGTCTTCCCTGCGTTGTCTGCTTACCCTTTTTTTGCCCCACCCCCACTCTTCCTAAAAGAACATCGAACACTCCCTTCTTTTCCTCTCCTTGCATACCACCTTCTCTTTTTTTGTTCTATCTTTTCCGTTTCCTCTTTTTCATGTTCTTTTCCTGCCTTGTGCCGCGTGAATGCTCTTCTCAGGGTCACGCGGACGGCTGAACCTGATCAGCAGTGTTGCCAGTTGTTTTCGATTCCGTGCGGCTCGTAGACGCCCCCTTGTGTTCCGCTACCGAAATCCTCTTTCTCCCTCTCTTGCATATGGGGCGGCCTCGCCTCCTTTCGGGAACGAGCACCTTTTGTGCTTTGTAGGGTCATGTCGCCTTGAGCAGCCGTCATACTTTCTTTTTCTTTTAGCCGTTCTTCCTTTTAAGTTTGTTCTCCTCCACTTCCCTGTTCCGATTCTTCCTCTATCCGTGACCTGAACTCCGCCCTGCGTCTTGGAACACTGTGTTTTTACGGCAAGTGCCATCCGTTTGATTCACTCCCGATTCCTGAAAGTCATATTCCCTCGGGCCGGTGGCCCCCCCCTTTTCCTTTTCTTACTTTTTTGAATAACCCCCCTTCGTTTTGTTTCTTCGCTGGTCGCTTATTTTGCCGTTGTGACACCCCTGGTTTGGTCGCCTTGGAATTACGAGGAGCAGCCACTTTTTTTGCTGTTACTTAGGATTGCCCCTTCCCCCTTTTGCTTTAACAGCGCCCCCAGCTGCAGCAAACAATTGAATAACTCCTTTCTTCTCTCTTCCTAGAGTACCGTGCTTGGTTCGCTTCTGAACTCTTGTACTCCTTTCCGCCCTTCCCAGCCGTTTCTTTCCCTTCTTTCCCGCATTTGTTTTTATTCTGAATCTTATTCTCTGAGGACTGATTCGAGCTTAACTGGAACTGGTTGTTCCTGGGGTTTTTTCGTTGCAGTCGCCTGAGGGTTATCAACTTGATCTTATGTCCCGCCTAGTTGCTAGCAGCGTTCAAAGGTGCTTCGTGGCCGTCGTGTTCTGCTTCGCCATAGAGTCGACGCATGGGGTTTCTCAATCCCCCCCTTTTCCGCCTCTCTCGTGATTGTGTTTTTCCCTTCCCTTCCGCATATAGTACTTTCGCCGCTGTAGAGCCTCTTGGTGGCGTTTCCAGGCCGGGACGAATTCTCTGTCTCCCAGGTCCCTTTTTTTTGTAGTGTTTTCCGTCCTCTCTTCTTTTTTCTGCTTTAACGCTTCCTCCCTCGGTCCCGGTTCGTTTGGGTTGTCCCCGTTGTTTTTCGATTGATGGTCGGCGTCACTTTCCGGGACAGATCGACGGTTTAGGATTTTTTATGTCCCTGTTGAGAACTGTGGCCTTCCAAATCTCGGTCACCCGCTACCCTTCCTCTTAAGTTCAAAATCTTCTTCTCAGTTGGCTTGGTCTGTCCTCTTCTCGGGAGCGATGTCTTTTGGGTGTCTTAATGGTCGGCGCCTGGTCGCTGTCAGGGGTCTTTTTTTCATGGAGCGTAAACCTCTCGTGAGGGGTCTTTTTCCCTTTCATGTTATCTTTCTCTTCCGGTGATTTTGTATCTGATTCAGGTTCATTTGCACATGCGGAGTGAGCTGGGGGACCTAGAGCAGTCAGCCATCTCTCATTCCCTAGCCCCGGACCTGCCTTGCTTCTTCCTCCTCTACTCTACTCTATGTCTTTCACTTCACGGTAAATACGGGTTGATGTCCCCTCCATCACAGTGCCTGGCGTCCTACTTTTCTTCCGACTGAAAATTCCGCGGAGACCAAGTCACATACTTCTCCTTCCGGAATTTTTCCCCAGGCGCCATTTCCAGGGGTCGGAGCGCCTTTTTTATTCACCCATACTCACCGCTTTTTTTTTGTCCCCCCCCCACAATCACTTCCTGTGCTTGCCAGGCCCACTGCACGTAGGGCGAGGACCTTAATACCGTAAGAGTCAGCCTCTCTTCGATTTCCTCCCTCAGCTGCGACATCTCCCAGGACGTTCCCCGTGACCCAAGTTGGCGCTGCGGTCCTTTCGATAACTGACTTCTTGCTCGCTGATCCCAGATTCCTTCACTAGTTAGCCCTTTTCCCGGACCTTCCCACCAGCTCCCTTTTCAGAGCCACTGCCCTTCTAAACCCATTAACCACGCAGAAAGTTAAACAAGATTCCCCCTCTCGGATCTCCGGTTGCATCATCCGTCTAGCTTGTTGCAACATCGGCGCCTTGCTCGATCTTCTTATCGGACTCGGTACGGATTTCTCCTGTCCCGGCCCGTTGTTTTGTTCGACGGCCGCCTCGAACATCGGTCCGAATTGACTGGCCTTCCTGAAGTTTGGTGTCTTATGAGGATTTAGTCGCTTTTTTTTTTTTTTGGTCGACTTTTTACCGCCTTCCCACTCTTTTTACAGACCGTCGCGTTCCCAGCTTTTTCCCCCTCATTTGATTCGTCGACACGTCTAACACGGTCGGTAGTTTCTACCCCTTCTGAGGGCGTGTTCCCCCTCCCAGGTCATCGGCATATGAGTGGGCAAGATGCCCTTTCTTTTGGTTCTTACCTTGGTCCAGGTTTTTTGCCCCAAATATTTTTCCCTCCGGTTGTTTTTTGCTAGAGATTTTGAAATCCGGGCCACCGGCAGGCTGCATTCTTAAGGATTCTGAAAGAGGAATTCTCTATCTCGATTGACCCCTCTGGGTACCCCGCCCTTTCGCCTGCCAGTCAACGAACCTGTGGTTTTTTTCTCCTTTTTACTACTCCATTGCTGTTTCAGATGATGCCCGGCGATTGTAACTCTTGGCAGTTTTGTTTTCTCTCCCGAGGCGTCACCACAAGTCCCCCGCATCCTCTCTCCGAACTCACACGTTTTACCCCATTTTAGGCTTCCCTCCAGTCGGACCGCGCTATTCCGTTGCGGCCTCTTGGTATAGTACCGTGGGCCCAGGAGTTTTCACAGTCTCCTCCCTCCCCGTTATGCGTTACTCGTCCGCAGCGAGCTGCTTCTCTTTCTTCAGCCCCCCCACGACGTGCTGTTCCCCCCCTCTTTCCTAGATTTCTCCCTGTTTGCACTTCTCTGGCTTTTGTGTTTTTCTTAATCCTTTCCCTGTTCCCCATTTAGTTTGGCCTGGGCCGGCCCGTTGGCTTGGGGTTCCTTGCCTTACTTTTTTGTAGCCCCGCCCCCAGATTTCGTTCCGCCCTGAATTGCACCTGGGGTCAGGGCTTCCTGACCGTCGCTGTTTGATCTTTTGCGAGTTGATTCTCGCCCCCGTCGTCTCTTTTTCTATTACTCGTCGTTTTAGTCCGTTATGATTCAGTGCCGTGGGTCATCTAATTCTCTCTGGATTTTTTGGGTGGACATTCACTTTGTTCTTGTTTGCGGGCGATTTGTCTTCTTCCTATGGTCCCTTTGCCCGTTGTATCGCTCTTCCCACCAGTAGTGCTAGATTACTTCTTATTTTTATTTTTCCTTTCTTAACTTCCCCCCCTTTGCCGCCTTTTTTATGGTGTTGAATCTGGTTCTTGGCCGTTACAAGCCACCTTCGTGTGATCGATCCGCGTCCCCTGCTCTTTTTTTAGGATCCTTTCTTTACGCACGTTCCTTCGGTTCTGTCACTGAGCTCGGTCCCAGCCAAGCAGGATTTTTTTAATAACCTTCCTACTCATGCGGCGTGTGCCCGTGATCTCCTATAACTATTGCTGACACCCCCCGTACGTTTCTACGTACTTTTGTTTACACCCAAGGCACCCCTGAGAGAACCTGGTCTCTCCACCCTTCCCACCGCCCATCCCGAATTCTATTCCCCTGTCATTTACACACCAGGGCCGGGTACCGTTTCCCCTGTCGCGACCTCATCATACCCGCCGTTAATCAAACTTTTTTCCAGACTCGCAACTCACTCACCTTTGATGTTTCCCTTTGTCGTGCAACTCTCTATCACTTCGCCACCGGACGGTTCACCTGCCCCCCCTCCCCCTGCGGCCTGCTGACCGGACGTCAGAGCTCCTCCCGGACAGTTTTAAAAACTTGAGTGCAATTCTCTTTCTTTCCCTGTCCCTCACAATTCCCCCTCCCTGGCAAATATCTACTCTGCGCCCTGGTTTCGATCTGCCTTGGCCTTCACCTTCCAACTAGACTGACTATGTCTTGTAAGGATCGGTGATTTTTTATTCTCTCTTCCCCCCCCTTGGCCCTCACACGATTGCCACCGCCCCGGCACGTTCAACCCTACTTTTGATAAGAAGGCCGTCCTAGCTGTTTCCTTTTCCGTTTCCTCCCCTTCAGCTTTCTGTGACTTTTTTCCTTTCCCAGGACACCGTCCAGGCGCCTTTACGCTTAGTCATCCTCAACAGCGACCCCCGCCTTGAAGGAGCATTTAGCGTTTCCATTTCGCCGTATTCGTACGCCCTTGTGAAGCAAGCCCCGAGTTTCCTTCCCTTCCCTCGTCGACCTCTTTTATATCAGGCTTCCCACTCACGTTGTCGTCTCCTTTACCCACGCGAACCGCCGAGTAGTTGAGTTTCTTCAACTTTATTTGTGGCTTCATCCTGAGAAGGGGGATTGACCCGTAGCCCTCCCAGCCCAATCCTGTAACCCCTTGCATCTCTGGTTCCTCTCGTTAAACTTTCTCTCTTTGGTGGTCCGCTCCGACCCTAACTCCCTCGACACAGCATCTCACGTGGTGCTTACTAGACCTCGACGTGCCCCTTCGACTGAGGGACACCGTGGCCGCGTCCTTCTGATACTGGTTGTGTCCTTTCCAGTATTACTTCCTCAAGACGAGTTTTATTGCCATTTTCATTACCCCAATGGTGCGAATTTCGACGATGTGACGTTTTTTTTCCTGGCCGTCTTTCGAGGATTTCTCCGATCCGCTTTTGGAGCATCCACTTCCTGAGACCGTCTTTTTTAACCCTGGCCGGCACTTAGCACCCCTGCTGCTCACGGGCTTTACACTCCCCACCCGACCCCCCTTTTTGCTTATGTGCCCGATTTTTTTCGCCTCGGCGCCCTATTGCAAGATCTGCCAGCCTTTCTCGGTCGTGGATGTTCAGTGAGTTTTAGGCCTCCGTCCCGGTCTTGATACAGGTTGCTCCCTTTCCTTTCCGTCTCCCGGGCCCAAACCTTGAATAGGTAGCCGTCCCGCGTGACCTGCTTGTGTCGCATTCAAAATGAACGTTGCGAACCACGGCGAACACCTTTTTTCTTTGTTTAGTGTCTTCCTTTCTTCTGTTCCGTTGTTATTTTGCTGAGATTTTCGATGCCCGTCGCGTGCTCTTAAGGATGTTTTTCTTCTCTGAATGTGCTCCTTCCCTTTCCCGCGGACTTGTGAAAACTGATAGGTTTCTTGGCTTCTGCTCTTCAGCGGCCGTTCTGTGCGCCGTACCCGCCTTCGCGCAAAACGTCGCACTGTCTTGCTCTCTTTCCCTCTGGGGCTCCCTTGAATGATGATGTTGCACGTCCTCTCTGTGACTTTTCTAATGTCTTGGAAGCAGCCGTTCTATCCTTCTTTGATTGTAGCGTTTTCGGGATTATTGAGATTCTCCCCGTCCCTCCTCTCGTTCCATTGACCTGCATAGCGGAACCCTTCCGTCCCCCATTTCGTTTGAGTTTCTGCTGTACGGCCAGGCTCCGTCTCGCTTTATTGCAAGTTAGTTCCCTTTCCCGAAGGCGCTGTCCCCTTGTTGCTTCGTTAGGTTCTGTCCCCATGTTGCCGCCCACGCTGTATGCTGTGGCCGATTTCCACGCTGTCGAGGCCGGCTTGTGTTTTGCACAGGGCGTCTTTAACTTCAGAGGAGCAGCCCGCTTTCTTTGTCCTCGTATTTTTTGCTTGCGTTGTCCACCGCGGCTCCCATCGATGTTTCCCCCCCCACCGTTTGCTGACTCCCTCCTCTTTATTCTTGTCCCCGCGTCCCGTGCTTGGCCCCTATCCCTCGCGATCTCGGTGCCACGTCGCCGTTCTCCCCCTCTAAACTTTGCTGACGTGTTCTCCTACTTCCTTACTTATCTGTTCTGTGGTCCTTCGATACGGCTGACTGTCTTTGCGGGCCCTTTTTCCTTTCGAAGCGCTTTTAGACCCGTTTTCCTCGAACGAATTCTTGCCATAACTGGTTCCCTTACCCGCCGACGGTGTTCTTTGGTGCCACCGATCGCGTCCGACGGGGTAGCCCCTCCACTTCCCGTCTTATTCTCTTTCCGGTGCATGTTCTTTCCAGATCTTTTCGGTTCACAGGTTCTCCCTCTTCGGCTTTTTTCGGCTTTTGCTTGGACAGTTCCTTGTATTGATGTCCTCAACTGCTTGTAGTGGACGTGCCTGATTCAGGCAGCTGTTGTAGGGCAGCCCTTCCCCGGCGCGTTCTTGGATGTGGGCTTTCTTCGGTGGCGTACCCGGGGAGGACTTCACACCCTCATTTTCCGTATGCCCGCTCTTTTTCCTTTTCTTTCTCGCCTCTAGTCGTCTACTCTTCCTCTACCCTTTGTCTTCGCCTCCCTTATCCTCCTTCCCTATTTTTCACGTCTTGTCCCCCCTTTTCCTCCCTCACCCCCGTTCCTTTCTTTTCACTTCCCCCTATTAGTTACAACCCCCTCCTTTGTTCCTCGAGCCGGCGTCCCCATCGATCCACCCACCCTCACTTCCAGCTCCCTCCTCTTCCCCCCCCCCCCGCGGTTATTTCATCTGGGACGTATAGGTTACCGAAGTCCCTCACCAGCCTCATCTCGAGTCCCCTCACCTCCCTCACCGTGGTTCCACACCCTCCTTATGAGCGACTCTATGGTTCGTCCCTCAGGGCGCCCTCCGCTCATGGGGTCCTGATTTCCGGCCGATAGCCCAATTGGTTTCGTTTTGACCTTTGACCTCTTCGATTCTTGATGTGTATCGTTTTTCACTACCCGGCTTTGAAAACCGGAGTTTCGTATCCGTCGATGGTCCCCTCCTTCTGAGAGGGCTTTTCCGTGAGTTTCAGTTTAGACGCTTGCCTTCATGTGTTTCGTTCTTATGTGTCGTTCTCCTGCGTCGCACGGTTTTTTGGAAGCTTTCACTTTGTATCGGTTTCACTCTCTGCGGGGTGGACTTGTCTTGTAGACCTTTTTCTCCTCGATAAACTTTGAGACGTGCATTTTGAGTATTTTCATTTTTTATCCTTCTGATTTTACCTCCTTAGTCAGCTTCCGCTTTTCCTCAATCACTCATCACTCTTCCCTTTATTTACACGGCACGATTCTTCCTTCCCTCTCCCCCTCCCCCCGTTTAGTCTGTTCACCGGACCCCTTTATCAACAGATTTTGGATGCCCTCCATGCATGGAGGACGGTGGTTCGTTCTTTCGATGACAAGTTTTATCCTTTCCTGATCTCCTGGATCGTCCTCTTTTCAAGTTCCTTTAACTATTTGACCCCTTTACGGTCTTTGCCTTGATCCCCCCCTCACCGTGCAGGCCCCCTCATCTGATCTGTTGTTTCCAAGGCCAATTGCTCCTTAACGCTCCTGTCCGACTCTGATACCGCTCATCGGCTCGGCTCCTCGCGCAACAAATCTAGCCGGAGAGCCCTTTCCCCAGTGCTCTTCTGCTTTGTCTCCCGACCTCTTTTTGCTCACCACTCCAAACTTCCCCCTAGCGAAAATTCTCCATCGCCCAGGCACCAGGCTACATGCGGCGCACCCAGACCTCCGAACACCCCGCCCCTTCATGTACCCCCCCCTCTTACCCCCTTTCATGCACGGTTGCAATCTCTTCTCGTCAACGTTGCTTCGGCTGTTTTTTCTAGAGGAAGACGGTCAGGTCTTCCTCGTGCTCCGGGAAGCTTGGCCGCCCTTGAATTAGCTTTTCCTTTCTTTACCGGAAAGCCCTCCCTTGTTGAGCGATTTCTTCATTCGAGCTTGTCTGGCGTGCTTGTTTTTCTGCAGTGGCTCGACTGATTAGCGTTCTCCGCCCATTTCTTGCAGGCCGACCTTCCTTCCAAGGTGAATCGGTTTTTCCCTTTCCAACCTGTTTTTAATTGTGCGAGGGCTTAGTGTTTTAAAGAAATGTCACCTTCCCTTCCTTAGGTAATGTTCCCCCCTAATGGCTATTGGTTGTGCCCTTGGCAGCTTTTGATCCCCTCGTATCGAATGTACTCGTTTTTTGTTTTCAGAGAGATTTTGATCCCCCATCCCGGGTCACCGCGCTTGCATTTTTTAGGTTTCTTCAATTTTCCAATTCCTACTTTTTTACGTTTTCCTGCTTTTAAAAGCCCCAGCGTCGGCTTTACCCTTTTTTTGGCGTATCGCCCCCTCTCACCCTTTGCCTTCCCTGTGACAGTCTTTAGGTAGTCCCTGCTTGAAGTTGTCGAGGCCTGCCTCTCCCACCAGCACGCAGCCTTCTTACTTCCCCTCGACTTCTCATTTTGTCCCTCCCTTGGACCTCTAATCCCCTTTCTTAGTCGTAAAGGCGGCCATTGAGGGAGTCCGACCGCCGGCCTGAATGGATTCCGCTCTATTTGCTTCCTCGTTTCCTGGACTACCGATATGGAAACCTTTCTCCCTGTAGTGGTAATACGTTGTTTTCGCCTCCCCTTGGTTTTTTTGTTTTCGGAGGTAGTTCATGCTCCTTTAAATTTTGGCTACTGGGCGACTGGCGAGCCCGTGTTTCGAGTTTGAGGGGACGGTCATATTTGTTTTCTCCCCCAACAATGACCAGTGTGTTCTTTACTCGCCCATTTCAGCTCCATCATTTTACTTAATACGCTGCATCCTTTCTTTTTGCCTCTTGAGAGTGGTCCTTCATTTTCGTGTGCAGGTGAGGCGCGTCGGCTGCTACCGTTGATCAATTGGGCATTTTTTCCGTTCCCTTCTTGTTTTTGGTGGTGGCTGTACCATTCGGTGTCCGGCGCCCCGTGACGGCGCGTCCGGTGCCTTGTTTCATCTGGCAGGGTCCGCTGGTGCCCCTCCTTACGTCCGTCCTGCGAGTAGTGTCGTTTATCCCTGTCTGTTGCCACGAGTATTTATACCCCTTGAGTGCCTCCGGCCGGTGATGGTTCACGTCACCAGAATGCTTTTATTTAGGTTGGGACCTCCTATTTTACAGATCACCGTTCCTTCCCTCCCGTGTTCTGATTTTTTCATTCGTTTCGTAGATTGATTCCTTGTTTTTCCCGTGCTCGCTGTGCATTTTTCCCGCCGGTCGCAAGACCAGGACGTGATCTTGGACCCTTCTTCCCGCGTGTCTCCCCCTTCCCTTTTTCTTGACACACATGGCACAGTATTCCCTTCGAGAGGTTCGCTCCAGATGCAGTGCCCCCCGTGCGCGTCTCAGTCGCCGACCATCCCACCTTTTTCCCTCACGCGTCCCGTCCTTCCTGCTCCTCCTTAAAGACACTCAGATTTTTTCCGCCGGTCAGCTCGAGTGATCGCTACCCTTTCCAGACCTCCTTCCTCTGGCGTCAGGCCCTTCCCCTCCTTAGATGTACCCGGTTTGTGTAACGCGGACCCCCCGTCGCCCACTTCCTGTTCCACCCTCCATTCCCTTCCTCCGGCCTTTTGCTCCTACTCACCTCCTAATCACACCCGACAGCCTGGGAGGAATCGACTCGTCCACGCCCGGCTCCGCAAGACTTTCCTTATGAGCCCTTTCCCGAGATCTTATGGAATTCCCCCTCGTCTCTTCCTTTAATGGCCCTTGAGGTCCCCCGGCGCCGTCTTTCTTCCCTTGCACACCCCCTTAAAACGAGCCTTTTTCAGCGCGTCCGCTAGGTCATGCGATCAGCGGGTCCCTCGCGGTCGAGCTGCATTTTTCTACTGGGCCCGACAGGTACAACTTCCTTTTATCTAGATGAGTCTCCCCTCCCGTTACTGAAGGTGTCCCAGTAGCGGCACCCCTTCAAAGTCATTTTTGAGCTATGTCAGCAGCGTGGCCTTTTCCGTACCTCGGCCACCGAGTGAAGTCTCTGCACACTTTCCTGCTTGACCAATATTCCCCTAAGAGTGATTTCTCCCTGGATTTTTTTTCCAGTTAAGTTTATTTTCTTCTTCGATGGGCTCTTTCCTCCCACAGCCCCCCATCCGAGCCGTTCCCCCTATCAGGAGCACAAGAGAGCTACGTCCTCCTCTATCCTTTGCATGGTGTGAGCCCCGGCCCCTCACACCGAGACATAGTTGCACCCTCCCGTCCTATGTTGGTTTTTCCCCCCCTTGCGCCCCCTCCCCCCCTCAGTACTGTATGGGCCCCATTTTTTCCTTGAAATTTTGCTGTCTTCTTTGATGCTTGCTCTAGCGCGCCCCTCGAGAAGGATTGCCTATGCGTCTCGCCGTCACCCCGAGTAATGAGCCGATTTTCTTTTTTTTCTGTCCGATCTTGGTATCCGCTCCGCGTGGGCCGTGGAGAATCCCTTCCGGCCGACAGGCCACCATCCCACGGAAGGTGTTCTCCCTTTTCTGACCCCTTTTCCTTAGCTCCCCCACCCGCACCACCGATTTGCGTGGCCCGTTGCGATGGTCTTCGCCCCGCTTTTGAGCCCCAGATCTTCTTCTTCATATTTTTTTCTTCCCGGATTGTCGGTCCGCTCCGTTTATAAGAGTCTGTCAGTTTTGTTCAGCCTAAATGGGCCAACCCTTTCATGGTTCTCGTCCCGTTGTTCCCCTGCGGTTGTCGTCCTACTTTTATTAGCCCCACTTCTGCTAACATTTACTG
>Ga0179593_1536014_pt1 | contig 15077 bp, 25 predicted proteins | sample CZODoug2_1_08_16_FD_185931 | JGI IMG/M metagenome (GOLD analysis project Ga0179593, IMG submission 185931) | Vadose zone soil fungal communities from Angelo Coast Range Reserve, California, USA - CZODoug2_1_08_16fungal (PacBio error correction) | ecosystem: Environmental > Terrestrial > Soil >... | reverse complement strand
TTCTCCTTATCCTTACCCTTCCCCCTTCCCCAACTTTGTCGTATTTTTTCTTTCCCGTTCGGCACCTTTTTTTCCAAAAGTGGCCGAGCTTTTTTTCTTTCTTCTAGCTGTTTGTTCCCCCCCCTTTTGTCGGCTTGGTAGCTTTAGTTCTTTTTGTCACTTATTCGTCCCCTTTTTCCCCTTTTCGTGGACCTTTCTTTTGCAAACACCCAAGTCCCCTATTTTGTTTGTTTTTTTGTCTGTGCTCTTCGGTCCGCACTTCCTTTCTGCCGGCAGGTTTTCGTTTTCTAGGACTTTGCCTCTTGCCGTGCTTTTTTTCCCCTTGCGGCCACGTTATATTTGACTCCCCTTCCCCGGGATGCTTTTTTGGGAGTGCTTTTTTTTTTTCCGCTTTTTTCTTTTTGCTGTCCAGCAGCTTCTTTTTTTTTCCGTCGACACCGAAGCTCTAAGGGTTTTTTTTTTCTCCCCAGAATCCCCTCCTTTCCCCCCCGCGGACTTTTTTCCCTCCCCCCCCCCCAAGCGCGATCGCGTCTTTTTATCTTTTTGCGGGTTCAGCTCGGGTCTTTTTTCTGAATCCTTGGCTTCAAGGTCTCAGAAAAGTTTTTCCCGGTCTCACCTTCCAAACTCGGCCCACTGTTCCCAAATCACCGATTAACGTTGGCACATACCTTTATTTCCCTCCCCTTCCCACGAGCAGCGTCCTCTCCCTCCCCTCCCCTGTTTCTCTTTTTTTTCAGTAAAGTTTCGGGCCCTTTGAACCCCCTTGACTTCAGGTTCTCAAGAAACTGGATTCCTCGTCGGTCCCCCCCTTTGCGGCGCCTTTTTCGGTGACGTGGTTTTTTTTTTTTCACCCTTTCCCACCACACGTTTCTAATCCCCCCCCCCCCCCCCTCTTCCAAAAAAACCCCCTTTTCATGGAAGGATTTTTCCCTTTTCAAAGCTTCCTCAACCCAAATTTTCCCGTCCTTTTTTGCGAAAAGTGTTTGGGGCATTTTCCCCTCCCCTGGGCATTCCCTCCCCTGCTTTACCTTTCTTAGTCCCAGATGCTGCCAGCGTCTTCTTTCATCAACGCTCCCCCCCTTTTTTTTTTTTTGCGGTCTCCATTTTTGGGCAAGCAATGGGCTGTCCCCTTTTTCCCCCCCCAAGTCCCACTTTTTTTCCCGGTGACCCCTTGATGATCAAAGAAATATTCCCCTATTGAGATTTTTTTCCCCTTTCTGCCCAGAAACTTTCCCCCCCAAAACTTTTTTAACCCCTTTTTGACAAAACGCCTTTTTTGCCCGAAAACTTCCCCCCCGCTCCTTTCCTTTTCCAACGGCCTCAAACCTCTTGGACTCCCTTCCCACGCCATTTTGATTTTCCTGGCGCCCGGACGCCTTTTGGCAAAGCTCCTTGGGACCCTTGGTTCCCCCACAAGGGGGGAATCTTTTTCGCGTTCAAGAAGATGTCTTCCTTTCTATCTTTTTTTCCCGTTCGGGAAGTTAAACTTTCCTTTTGGACAACGATTTCCTTTTCAACGGGTGAATGGCCTTTTTTCTCCCCCCCTGAATTAGTTCCTTTTTTGGTAGCGGCCGGTGCCCCGGCCTATCTTTTATTAGGGCTTTCCCCTTACCTCTTCAGGTGAAATTTTCCCCTGAAAAAGTCTTCCCCCCTGAATTCCGTGGGTTTTTGAATCACCACGTTTTTTTTCTACGCGTTTTTTTTTTCTCCCCCAGTCCCTTTGTTAACATAAAAAAGGTCCTTTTTCACGAGTAAAACGCGAGGGTCTTGAGTCATCCTGTCTCTCAGAGGCAAAGTTTTTTCCTTTTCCTGCAAGCTCTTACAAATCCGGACACCTTCCCCTCTCCCCTTTTCTGCGATCGTTACGAAACCTGACCCCGCGGTTCCCACGTCCGGGCCGTTTTTCCCCAGCGCTGGATCATTCCCTCCTGGTTAGGGTCCCTCCTCCCCGCGCCAATAAACCTTTTCCCGGACCCATCTTCTCACAAGGTTTCCTTCAAACGTTTTTTCCCCGTCATCTTCCGACAAGTTTGAGCTTCGCGGTATTAAGGTTTTTTTAGACAGGCATTTCCTTTTCCTTTTTTTCCCCCAGCGCCCCCCTTCGCAGCCAAGCCTTTTGGAAAACCCACCACCACCATCCCCACCAAAAAAAACCCCTAGCGTTGTAGCTAACCCCCTTCTTTTCCTTTCCCCTTTTCCCCCCCCCGCCTCTTTCTTTTTTTTGAGGCTCCCCCTAGCGGCCCCTGCGCATTTTAGCGTTTTCTCCCGTAGTCCTCCCTTCCCCTGCGTTTTCCTCTTCCTCTATCATGCAAAATTCTGATTTTTCCCCCCCCCAACTTCTCCGTGCATCTACGCCTTTCCTTGATGGGCCGCGCATTTTTTCGCCGAAGGGTCCGGCGTTTCCTTTCACATTCCACAAACCCTGGTCCCCCCCCTTTTATTGGAGCTCGTCCGCGGACATCTTCCCTTCTTGTTGTTGTGTTTTTTTTCTGAGTGTTCTTGCAGAGTCTCCAATCTTTTTTTTATTGCCCGTCGAAATTGTCCCCCTTTCCTCTCACTCGCTTTCTTTTTACCCCTTTTATCAGTGATGCCGAGGAGCGTCTTTTTCCCCTTCGATCAGAATCATGCCTTTTTCTCGCAGTAAGATTTCCGGCAAGATGTATTTTTTTTTCCCCCTTCACAAGTCTTCCCCCCCCCCCTTCCCGCCGGAGGCACGCTAAAGTCCCAATCCCCCCTGCGGAACAGGGGCCTTACCCATAGGGGTTTTTTTTAAGATTTTTTCGCCCTTTTTTTTTTCCCTGCGGCTTTCTTTTTTCCTCCCCCCCCCCATGCGTGAAGGCTGCTTCTTCCAGATGGTGCGCTGACTTGCGGTCGAAGCGAGGCCCCTCCTGGCAAATTTTCTTCCCCCCCTTGCCCCCAGTAGGTGATTTTTTGAGAGGCGCCTACCTCTTTTTCAACCCAGTTCTCTTGCTGGATATGCGCGCCCCTGGTAGGCTCTTCCCCTATCGGCTCCCTCTTGCTTCTTGTGCGGGGGAATTGTTTCCTCCCTGGTTCTTTCCCCCAGCCCCCCCCTCTTAAAGCTTAACTTCTTGTCCTCCTTTTTCCTTTTTTTCCTTGCCGCGTTTAAAGCAGTGCCTTTTTTTTTATGGGAAAACCCCCGACCGGGTTTTCCTTGAACGCGACCACCCCCCCCCCCCCCCTCTAGAGCAAAACGTGTCTGTTTTTTTCTTTTCCCCTTCCCGTGGATCTTGTCTTCTCTTTTTTTTTTTACGATTGCACCGAAGAAGTTTTTTTTTGGACGATTTTTTCCAACTCCCCAAGGGGGGGGACATCCCGCTCCCTCCAACACGTCCCCTTCCTGGGATTATAGAGCAGGGTTTTTTTCCAAGATCTTTCCTGGACGATCGTTGTCCAACATTTCCCCCGTCCTCTTTTTTTTTTTTTTCTTTTCCAAAAAATCTCTCCCCCTTTCTTTTCCTTTTTTCTTGGACGATGCGAGGTCTTCCTTGGTACCGCTTCCTTTCTTTGAGCCATGCTTCCGGGGCGGTTTGGGGCGTTTGCAGGATTTTCCCCCCCTCCGTTTGATTTTCCCTTTTTCTTCCAATTTGAGCGATTTCTTTCTTTTTCTTTTTCAATTTGTTTTTTGGTTCCGATGCGTTTTTCTGGGCATTGCTTTTCCCTATCTTATGAGCACTCTTTCCCTTTTTCTTTTCAGGTTCTTTTTTCCCTTTTCCCCGCGGAGCAGAATGCTTTCCTTGTCCCCGGCCGCCCAAAACCCCCCCTGGTTTGGCCCTTACTGCGACTGTTTTCTTTTTCCCCTCTTTCTGTCCCCTCCCGTGTTTGGCGACGCTGACCGACCTTTCCCTGCCCCCAAGGCCACCAAAACGTTACCTTTTCATGGTTTCCGATTTTTTTTTCCTGGTATCCCCCCTTCACTTCGTAAACGGGTCATTTTCTTTTACACTTCCTTTCGGCCTTTACGTCCCGCGTAATGAAAAACCCCCTTTCCCCCTTTGTGGCCTTCGCCGACTCCCTTTCCTTTTTCTGGTTCTTTTTTTTTTTTACGAACTTCCCGCGTTTTTGCGGGCCGCCCCCCCTTTAACTGCGAACCGCGGCTTCTCCTCTTTCTTTTTTTTTTTTGGCATTCTCCCCTATTTGCCGTAAAGCGGTTGATTTTCAGAATTTTTAGTCTCTTTTTAACCAGAGGTCGATTACCCTTTTTCATTGGGTCTTTCAAAAAGGATGCAATGACGTCCCTCTTTTTTTTCCGTCCTGATCCCCCCCCATTCCTTTTTCGGCGAGGGCGAGGCTTTTTCTTGAATTGCGGTCTTTGCGGAATCTGCGTTCTGCGATAACTTTTTTTCCCCCCCCTTTTCACGATCTTCCTCCTCCTTTGGCTGCCCCCCCTCCCCCCTTTTAAAGCGTTAAAAACCCCCTCCCCCAAGCAAGCCCGGGGCCGTCTTTCAAGTAAGGCAAACTTTTTTTTTTTTTGCACGGCCACAAGAGTCCCCCCTTTCTTCAGCGTCCCTTTTTTTTTTTTTTTTTTTTTTCCGGACCATTGCGGAATCATTTTTTTTTTCGGCTCCCACAAGGGATCAATAGGGCGGCCTTTTCCCTTCTTCCACTGGGTTGTGCCCTTCTTTTAAAGAGCCGGATAACCCCTTTCACGCGGCAAAAGTTTTTTCGACAAAAAAAGGGCCCCCTCCTCTTCCACCAACAGCGACTCCCCTCCCCCCCCCGCTCGGCTTTGGCCCCGCCTGCCCTCCTTATTTAATTTCCAAATGGTTTCCCCTTTTTTTCTTTCAGTCCCGCCGTTTTTTGGGGCCTATTTTTTAGGCCGTTCCGTTTGTACCCAAAGGATCCTTCGTCAACTCACTGAAATAACGGCGGTTTCCCTTTCCCCCCCCCCACTGCCCCTTCTTCCTAGTATGGTCCTCGTGCCTCACCCCCCCCCTAGAACTCGGCTCCCCCCGGGAGACCGTTCGTAGGGCCGGTTTGCGGATATTTTCCTCCTCCCCCCCATTCATTAACCCCCATGGCTGCAAGACTCCCTTTTCCCCTGCGTCCCTCCCTTTTGGGTGGGTTTTTGCCGAACCCTTTTGTCCAAGGTTATCCCCCCCCCTCCAACTCCCTCCCCGGTGAAGAGAACCCCCCAAATTCCAGGTCGATGTCTTGCTTTTTAGCCCTTCTCCCTATGGGAGCAAGCTTCTCTTGCGGTCCCCCAGTCTTTTCGGAGGAGTTTTTTCGTCCCTTTTTCATATTGGTAAAAACTGGGCTATCAAACTAGGCTTGTTTCTTTTTTCCCCCTGGGACCTCCCTTCAAGGGCTTTGAGCCCTTCAGTGTGCCGGATTTTCTTTTTTTCGAGGAGTGGCTTTGGTTTCCTTCCTCGATACGTCAAACTTCTTTTTTTTTGGACGAGTGTTTTTCCCTGGCCCAGGTCTCCCGTCCGGGATTCTTCTTTGCCTTTCCCCCCCCCTTTCGGTTCGAAGAAGGTGATTCCCCCTCTATCTCTGCAGGGTTGGTCTATTTTTTTTCCTGGGGCGGGGAGAGGGTTTCTCCCTAGAGGCTTTTCCTTTGTGGTCCCGCCGCTAGGCTCCCTTCCTCCCGAAAGGAAAAAACTCCTTCTTTGCGATCTCCCCCCCCCCCCTGTACTTGCGATTCCCCCCGGCGGAAGTCCTTTTGACATTTGAGTGCAAAGCCTTCCCCACATGAAAGTTGGATTTCCTTTCTTTTTTCTTTCCCCCCCCCCTCCAGAAGCCGGGCTTTTTTTTTTTTGAGCATTGCACGGAGGCCCTTTTCGCCCTTGCCTGGTCCCTGGATTTTTCCCCCTCATTGGAGGGGGGCGTTTTTTTTCGGTTTGCGTTGGTTTGTGTCTTTCTTCTTTTCTTTTTGAAAAACATCTCCTTTTTTGAAATTGGACGGCAACGGGGTGGGGGGTGTTGGGGGGTTTCGTAAAAGTTGCTTGTCCTTCCCCCTCACAGTGTCTAACCCCCTTCCGCCAATTCCTCAACCGACCTTTTTGTTTCCTTTTTCAATGATCCACCGACAGCCTTAAAACTTTCCTCTCAATCTATGATGAAGGCCGGACATTCCCTTCCCTCGGCATGCCTCCCACCGAATACACCCCCCACCGAGTTACGTCCCCTTTTTTCTTTTTCCTCCTTTGGTCTTTTTTTTTTTCAGTTGATCACGCAGCGGGTTCTTTCCGGTTGACACTTCAATACCCTGACCGGATATTACCCTGGTTACCAAGGTTTTTTGATTTTGCGAGTATTCCCCCTCCTTCCCCCCCCTTTTCTTGAGTTCTGAAACTTCGCCATAGGGGAGGGTCTTTTCCTCTTCAAACTCCAATAATTCTTTTCGTTTGCTGTCTTCTTTTTCTAACTGGACCCTTTTTTTCCCAGCTTCCCCCTTTTTCCCCTCTTATCCAGGAACGTCGCCCCCCACTGACCTTTTTTTCTCACTTCATTTTACTTGGTCGTTGGATTGATGGTGCTAAAAATCTTCTCCTTTTTCTCCCTCCCAACGGCGGCCCCCCTCCTCCCTTTTTAAGGGCAGATCCGCGGGTAATCTTTTTTGGATCTGATCTGCCCCACCCCTATATACTCTCTCGTGTTTTTGTTTTCTCGATTACTCTTCCTTTTTTTTGGCTCATATCGGCAGCGGGGCCCTTCTTCACCACGCGGATTGCTAATCCCCCCCCCCCCCCATCAAAAAGTTTTCTTTTTTTTCGGCGGCCCGGTCTTTTTTCTGCAACATTCCCCCGTTGGTCCCCCCCAACTTTTTTCAAACCCCCCTCCCCCCCCCAGTAAAATCTGTGAGCGCCCATTTTTTTTTTTTTTTTTTCGATTCCTGCCCTTCCCCCTTAACAGTGAAGCCCCCCTTTACCCCTCCTTGATGTCCAGTTAGGCTCTTTTCCCCCAGCAAGTAACCCCGAGATTCTTGGCTTTTTTTCCCCCCCAATAAAGCATTCTTTCGGACCTTCCTTTCAGCCCCCCCCCCCTCTTTGGCACTGCCCCACTTCCCGCTCCAGGAAAGAACTTTCCCCCCCTTCTTTTTCCCCCCCAGGTTTTTCTCTCCGTAATTTCGTGTAAACGGATCTTTTTGGGGATTCATTCGATGCGTGGCTCAAATGTCCCCCCCCCCTCAAAAGGATACGTCCTTCCCCCTGCGGTCTTTTTTTTTTCCAGTTGGCGTCATTCTCCTTTTTTTTTTTTCAGGATTATTATTACGGCCTTTCCCCCTTCCCACATTTCTTTTCTCTTTTTTTACGTTGGGGGTTTTTTTTTTTTGGGGGGGGTTTTTGGTGGTGTTTGTGCTTGGATGGTTTTTTCCCTCCGAAATAAAGGTCTTTTTTCTTTGGTTCTGTCCTTCAAGTTGCTGGGCTGGCAAGCTGTCTCTTTACGCGGCATTTTTTCCCATTTTCCTCCCTTTCTCCTATGTTTGCTCAGGGACATTCCCCACCCCCCCCACCACCCTTTGACTGCCCGGATCCCCCCAATTCTCGAAAGGATACTCCCTTTTTTTTTCCCCTGCCTTTCCCCCTTTCCCTTCAAAAGACCGGCTTTTAGGGCCTTCCCTAACGACTATACCCTTCAACCCCTCTGTTTCGGGATTTTTTTTTTCCCTTCTCGGACTCGTTTCTTCATCGTCCCTTTCCTGTCAAAAAGGTTTTTTCCCCTCTTTTTCATTCTTTTCGTCCTTTTTTCCAATTGCACCTGGTCTTTCCTCTCTTCTGTGACCCCCCCACTTTTTTATCCTAGGCCAGTTGAGCCACCCCTCCAGCCCCCCCCTACCTGCTTTTGCAACCTAGCAATTTTTTCTAGAAAATAGTTTCCCTCCCCCCGTCCTCCCTTCCGGCAAAACTCCCCCCCTTGGTTTTAACTTGTGCAGAGACTTCCCCTGGGAAGCTTTTTTTTCTCCCATGCTACGCCTCTCCCCCCAGCGAAAGAAAATTTTGTTTTGGGTCCCCTCTGCCAACACTCTCAAACACCCCCCCCAAAGATATAAAAGGTCCCTTTCCCTTTTCCCTTCAAAAAAAAGACCTTCCCCCCTTTTCTCCTTTTCCACACCTCCACCCAAAAGCCTATTTTTTTCGGCCTGTCACCCCCGGGCTTCCTGAAATGCTTCCCTTTTTAATAAGTATCTCCTCACGGCTGGGGCCCCTTCTCTCCGGTCATCTTGGTTTTTCTCCTTCCACGCCCCCCAGAATATCCTTTTTTTTTTTTCTTTAAAACTCAAATTTATCTTTCTTCTTCCGCTTTTTTATGGGGTTTTTTCTGGCCCCCTCTTCTGCGTAGGTTTTAGTATTTCTTTCTTTTCTTTTTGCGATGTTTGTAAATATTAATATTTCCTTTCCACTTGGCCAAGAGTTTCTTGGAATGGGTGTTTATACCCTTCTTTCGCTTACGTTTTTTTTGCAACCCTTGTTTTGTTTCCCCCCATCGCCAGATCTGGCGGTTTCCCTCAAGCCTTCCCCCACTTTTCGTTTCACGTTTTCTTTTTTGCTTTGGCCGCATTTTGCGCCTCTTTTGGTTGCCACCGGACTTGCCCCTTTTTTTCCCCGCCTTTTCTGCGCGCTCACCCCTTTTTTAAAGAGCGGAAACCCGCAGTTTTTCTTCGCTGGCGTTCCTTTTTTTTTCAGGCACTCAGCAACCGTTTTTTGGCTTTTCCCCTGATTATGGATTTTTTCCTTTTTTTGAAGGGTTATGTTTTTTTTTTCCGATGGGGTCCTTCTTGTCTTTTTTTTTTTCCCCTTTACGAAAGATCTCCCCCCAGTCACGAGTTTCCCCCCTCCTATTTTGTTTTCCTTTCCTGTTGCTCTAGGAAGCCTTTTTTTTTATGCCCTATGTTTTTATTCGTCCATTTTAGAAATTTTGCATATTTTTTTTGCAGTCCCTCCCAAGGTGCCCTTTTTTGAAGCCCGTCCCGGGTCACTGTGGGGGTTCTTTTTTTGGTTTTACGTCTTTCTTTTTTGAGGGGGTTCTATTCGCAGTGCCTCTTGAAAAGGAAGCTGTTCCCTCTAAGGGTTTCTTTTCTTTCTTCCAGCAGCTTCCGGCCTTCCCCCCCCCCCAGGTCCTTTCGCGTACCCCCACCCAACGAATCCTCTTTGCTCAAATCGGTTTTCCCCCCCTCTTTATGATCCCTGCTGTTTTCATTTCTTCATGCAGCCGTCCCTTGAACACATTTTTGTTTCCCACCCTTGGTGTTCCCCCCCCTTATCCGACGGGTTTGCAAATCTCCCCCCCTTCCTTTCTTTTCCCCCCCTAAACCTTTATTCCTTCCCCCCAAAAAGGCCCACGAGCAGTTTAAGGCCTCTTTTTTTTCTCCCTTTTTTTTTTTTTTCAAAGAATTCCCCTGCAACAGCGGAAACCGCCCCTTTTTTTCTCCCCGCAAGCCCCCTGGTTCCTCGGGAGCACCCCCCAACTTCTCCGCCTGATTTGATTTCCCTGGACGTGAGTTGACCTTGCCCCTGTAAGGTCGGACGCCCCTTTTGCAAACTTTCCCCTTGAGGATTGGCTTCCCCCTCTATCGAAAACCCATTGCCTTTTTTTTTTCGGAATTTCCCACCTTTTTTTTTTTTTTTGTTTTCTGGGTGCCCCTCACCCCCCTCGACGAGATTCCTGGTAAGTCTGCCAACTGCCGGGCCCATTACATTAGTCCCTCTCCCCTCCCCCCAGTCCCATTCGAGGCCATTTTCAAACGCATCCCGTTTTTTTTGGCTTTTTTTCCTTTGGCGCAGCAATGCTTCTCCCTTTTGTTGGTTCTTTTTCCCACATTTTTTTTCCCTTTCCCCACTTCATGTTTCTTTGCTCTCTCAGGGATTTTTCCAGCAACTGCCCTCCCCAGACCCTTTTCTCCCCCAACTTCCATGAAAAATCTGAGCCCTTCCCCCCCCCTTTTCAATTCCCTCCGGCCCTTTTGTCCTCCATCCGGCAAACCCTCCCCCTATTGGGTAACACACCCTTCTCTCCCTTCCTTTCTCCCCCCCCCCCAAGGAAAGGCTGACCCTGTTTCCCCATGACATCGCCATTTCCAAGATCTTTCCTTCCTCGGCTAGATTTCTTAGGGACGTTAGACGTTTTTTCCAAACCTTTTTTTTTTACAACGATTTTCGTTTTTTTCCTTTTTCCTTTTGCCAACTTCCCCTTACTTCGTCGGTTCCCTTTTTTTTTCCGGATTTAGGAAACTTCTTCCCCCGCGTTATTTTGCGACTGCCCTTTTGCAAAGCGTTTATCCATTGCCTTCCCCTTTTTTCCCCGTGAATAACCTAAAAAAAACACGTTTGTTCCCTTTTTAGCTTTCCCACCCCTCCTTTTCCCTTTTTTTTCCCATAAAAAAACTTTTTTTGTCCCCCCCCTCCCAAAATGATGCAACCAATCTCAGGGCCCCCTTTTTCTTTTTTCCTCGAGGAAAAAAAAGGCATTTTTTCCCTGTCCTTGCAAGCTCTACCATTCCTTCCCCCGCCGAAAATTTCTTTTTCCCTTTTCCCCCAATGTCCGACCCCCTCCGACGTCACCCCGCGAATATCGCACTTCCCTGCTCGTGCTGCCCCGCACCCCAATACCGGCCCCTCACCTACGGCCTTCTTTTTTCTGAAAAGTTGGAAGGCACGTTAGCTTTTACTCCTCCCCCCCTTCCAAGGTCCCTGGGAAATTCTTTTTATCCCGGATCTTCCTAGCATTCACTTCTCTAGTGGAGCTTTTTTTTTTTTTCCTCCACGCAAGACCCTCCCCCCCCCAAGGGAGTCAAAACCCCCCCTTAGTTGTAAGTAAAAAAACCCCCCCCCCCCCCCCCCCCCCAGGGTAAGGCTTCCTTTTTACTCCAGTTTCTTTTTTCCTGTTTTGGAGCGCCTTTTCCCCACCGCGCCTTTGTTTTTTTTCCTTTTCTCCCGTAGGAGCACAACTCGGTGTATATCCCCCCCTCCCCGACTTTTCATGCCCCCCCCCTCTTTCTAGACAAAACTTCCTCGTCCTTTTTCGATGGCTTTCTTTGCGCTTCGCACGAAGTCCGTCTTTTGCCCATTTTTTCCCCCCAAGTTTCAGATTTTTTTTTGACCTTCGGATTGGAGTCCCCCCTCCATATAATTCTGTTGTTGTTGTTGTTGTTGATTTTGTCGCTGTTGCATCCTTTCCTCCCCCACATCCTGATTATCGTTCCCCTTTTTTCTCGAAAGTGGGCACGCGACTTTTCTTTTTCCCCCTCTTTTGAACTGGCCCCCCCACCACACCAATTTAGATGAGGGGCTCTCTTTTTGGTCTAGACCCCCTCTCTTTTCCTTTCTCTTCCTCAAAGTAGTGTCTTCCCCCCTCCCCCGCATTATGTGCTCCTAAGGCCTTGTTCCTTTTGGCCCTACCCCCATTTTTTCCCCCGGCCCAAAACCCCCCCCTTTTCTTTTTTGAAAGAAGGCTCCTTTTGGGTGTTCGCTACCACGCTACCTTGGCCTTGGGGGGCTGGCGTTTTTTTTTCCTTTTCGCTTCCCCTTACTTCCCCTTGGTAAGGCTGGTTTTTTTTGATGATCCGAGCTTCCCTTGCGGTCGAGCGCGACGCCCTTTAATCCGGGCGTCTTTACGGCCGTTATTTGCGCCGTTCCCTTTGTCCTGCTGAATCAAGAGTCTTTCTTCGCTGCTTTCTTGACGCGTCTTGTCGAGCTTGGGGTCCTCAGTCTCTTTTGTATGCTTCTTTGTTGAGGCTTTTCACTTGATGATTGGTGGATTTTCCCCCCCCCCCTTTTCCTCTTGATTCTCCCTGCCGGGCTTGGTTGCAGAGTTTTTCTTTTCTAATTTTTTTTTTGGGCAAACCCCTTTTTCCTTTTTTTGCTTTTCCCAAAAAACAACACCCCCCTTTTCTCCTGGGTTTGTTTTCCCTTTGTGATTCTGAAGGGCTTTTTTTACGTAAACCCCGCTTGCACCGAAGCTTTTTTTTTTTCCCTGACATGCAGGGATTCCCCCTTTTTTTTCTCCTGGCCCTTTTCCCCCGACTAAGTCGGGTCCTTTTTGTCATTGCTCCTGTTGCCCTCAATTCGTTGTCCCCCTTCAAAGTAAGAAACGTTCTCCCCCCACATTCTCTTCCCCCTTCTTCTGGCAATCTGCTTGACGTTCCTGTTAACCCTAATCGTTTTCTCTTGTCTGGCATTGCGTACGGTTTTTTTCTTCAAATGGCTTTTTTTTTTTTTCGTGCACGCTGTTTGCTTTTTTTTTTGTGAACTTGAAAGAGCTTTTCGTCTGATTTCGTCCCCAATTCCTTTTTTGGTCGAGGCTCTTTTTCTGGGAAATCCTATCCTGATTCCTTTTTTGTCTCAATACAGTCAAGGCACCTTTCCCTTCCTGGTTGATCTTGGTTCCTCCATTGGCGCAGAATGATTTTTTTCCCCCCAAAACCCCCCCCCCCCCATGTTTTGCGCGTTTTTTTTTTTTTTTTTCCTTCTGGGAATTACTGCGACTGTCTTTCTTCGGAAAAGATGTCTTCCCTTTTCCGTCCCTCCCCGACCTTTTTTTTTTCCCCGCCATGACAAACCCCCCCCCGTTACCATTACATTTCTTTGCCTTGTTTTTTTTTTTTTATTGCCATTTCCATTGCGTTTTTCCATGTCCTTTTTTTTTTTTGGAGAGTCCTCCCCCACATTTTAAAGTCAACGATTTCCCCTGCTGCGCACTTTTTGGGGTTCGAGGAACCGGAGAATCTTTTTTTTTTCTGTTTCCTCAGGGTTGCGGGTGTTGCCGCAAACTTTCTCCTCGCGGGCTGATATTACGCTTTCCTTTTTTTGTTGTGCCTGATTAACCAGTATGTGCCGTAATCGGTGATATTGCAAGGTTTCTTTTTCCACCCCGGTCGTAGACCTTTTCCTTTTTTCTTTTTTTTTAAAACGGCTGCATGAACTTTTCTTTCCCTTTTCCCCTTGTGGATAATTCCCATCCACCCCCTTCGCGCTCTCGGATTAGTTCGTTTTTCGATCTTTTTCTTTTTTTTGACATTGTGTTCCTCCGATTTCAAATCCAACCTCTCCTCCTTTTATAGAGGCTGCGGAAAGCTTCCCCTGGCCGTCCCCTTCCCCCCCCCTCCCCCCACAGTTCCCCCCTTCCCCGTTTTGCCAACCCTTTCTCGCAAGTGGTTTTTTTGAGGAAAAAAGTCTTAGTTTCTCTCCCTTCCCCCCCCCTGCCCGGTTGCATCATTTTGGAGAAAGTTGCGGCCCCCCTTCACACAAATAGCTTCCTCGGGACTGGTGGTGACGGTTTCCCGTTCAAGTCTCCCCTCCAGTGGACCCCAGCGGTTTTCCTTCCCACCTCCCCTTCGACAACCCCCGCAATATTTTTTCTTGCAAAAACAGAGAGCTCCCCCACCGCTTCGTCCTTTTCTTTTTTGTTTGCCGCCGCCTCTACCCCTTTCCTGTCGGGTCCTCGTTGAGGGATCTTTCCTTTTTTTTCGGCACCAATTTTCTGGTGAGCGTACCAAGGTTCCCTGTCGGGACTCTCAAAAATAGGCTTCCCCAGGATTCCTCTGAGAGTTTCTTTCGTTTACACCGAGTTTGTCCTTTCAACCCTTATAGGCCCTTTTCTGGAGACCCCCCCTTTTTCCAATCGGCGTTCAGGTCCCGTCGGGCGATATCAATATCTCCCCAGTCCTTTTCACCATGACGTCCCCCCCCCCTTCCGCCGACCCCTTGTTCAAGCTTCCCCTTAGACGCCCACCTTCCCGGAGGAAAAGGCTGTTTTCTCACCTTTTTTTCTTCTTTGGAACTGGCCAGGAGGTCTCTTCCCCAAAGGGAGAATGGAGATTGTTCTTTTTTTTCCGTTTGCGGGGTCCCCACCCTTTTTTCTTTCTTGAGGGAGGAGATCCCTGTTCTCTCGTTTCCAAACTCCCCTCGAACCTTCTTTGTGGGAGTTCGGAACTGTTTCTTGGAAGTCTTTTTCATTCTTTCAACGGGCCTTTTTTTTCTTTTTTTAGGGTTGCTGGCGAGAGTCCTCTTCCCAAAGTTATTAGTGATTGTTTTTTCCCTTCCCTGCTCACACGCCCTTCAAGGCGGCAGGGGAGGTCCCAGTTTCTTCTGAGCAGGAGTTTGATGGACCACGATGGTTTCCCTTTTCTTTTCTTTTTTGCAAAGCGGGCGGAGCTTTTTTTTTTCCTTCCACCAACGGGCCTGATGATTTTCTTTTTGTTCCAAGCCGCTAGGCGCCCCCCCTTTCCTAATCCCCTCCCAGTCGAGTTTTTACAAGGACTTTTTAACGGCGAGCGATTCTTTTCTTCAAAGAATTCCCGGTTCCTCCCTTCAGGATTTCATTTCGCTTTTGGCTTCAATGATCCTTTGCCGGGGCGGCCGGTGAACCCTTCCGGGAGTAAGAAGGATCAGGCTTTTTTTTTTTGGTGCTCTTTCCTTTTTGCGTTTGTGTTTGGGGCCCTGGCCTTCCTCACACATCGATTTGCATGGTGCGGTTCCCTTCTCCTTTTTCCGGTTGAGACTCTTTTTTTTTTTTTTCCGCCAACTTTATCCCTGACCGCCAAAATTACCTTTTCTTTTTGTCCCCATTCCTCCAACCGACTCTTTAAAACGTTTTTTTCCTCAATTCCCTTTCTGCTGAAGGCGTCCTTTCGAATTTTTCCTCCCCGCTCACCCCCCCCCATCCGAGTACCCTACCCCTTCTTGGCGTTTATCATTGGGATTTTTCCAACGCAGGGCGTCTTCGAGTGAGACGTTCCTAATTACCCACTGTGTTTTTTTTTTCCCGTGAAATTGTTCCCCCTCTGATTTTGGCGGTATTCTTTTCCTTGGGTTATGTGTGCTCCATCTGAGTCCAGCACACTTTTTTTTTTTTTTCAGCCCCCCCCTGGCAATATCCCCCCCTCAAGTTTTGCGTAGTTATTTTCCCCCTTCAATTTCCCCCCTTTTGCTTCACTTTTACGATTACTCGCACCCCCCCCCCCTGGATTTCCCCCTTCTTTTATTCCTTTTTTTTTTATTAAAATGATGTTTCCCTCCCCCCCCTGGTAGCGGGCGCCCCCCTTTTCGGCCCCCCCAGATTAATTTTTCTTTTTCGTTTCTGCCACTTCACCTTTCCCGCTGGCAAGACTTCTGTCTATT
>Ga0179593_1402262_pt1 | contig 15077 bp, 14 predicted proteins | sample CZODoug2_1_08_16_FD_185931 | JGI IMG/M metagenome (GOLD analysis project Ga0179593, IMG submission 185931) | Vadose zone soil fungal communities from Angelo Coast Range Reserve, California, USA - CZODoug2_1_08_16fungal (PacBio error correction) | ecosystem: Environmental > Terrestrial > Soil >... | reverse complement strand
CTCTATTCAGTGGGTTCATGTCTTTGACCACACCCGTATGGCTGTGCTAGGCCGTGGAACCTCGGAAATTTCGGCCCCCTCCGCGCGAGTCTCCTTCGTCCCCCTCTTCCTTTATTACAGTTTATCTAACCGGTTCGAATCATGTGCACAGAGACCGGCGTCGCCCCTCCGGGATAATGTGCGGCGCCCCATGTCCCGTGATTCCGAACGATCCTTACTAAGGCGGGCCTCCCCTTATTCTTCCTTTTTACTTCGCGTTTTCGAAAGCCGTTTGTGTTAACGCCAAGGTTGTTTCGTCCCTGTGCTTGAGGATTGATGCCCCGTGGTCATGTCCTTTTGCGTCAGTGGGGCGATTCTTTTTATACTCTCCCTGTCAATTTTACGTCGACGTAGCATCTGTAGCGGCCACCCCGCCCGTTATTTTCTGCCCAAACATGTACTGGCAGTTTTCCCTAGCGGGGAACCGTAGGTGTTGTGGCGATACCTTTCCCCCCCTTGCCACAATCCCCACCCCTTGCCAACTTTTTCCCATTACCTGGCGTGGCGGGAACACCCTGTTTCACCCATGTGCCCCCCTGTGGTTTAGCGATATAATTTTTTCAAGCAGGGTAACACTCTATAGGGTTCTTGAGGGGGATTACCCCCCACCCAACCCCCACCCCCTTTTTTTATTCCCCGGTAACAAAGGTGCGGACACACTTAATGTGTAATCCTGTCCCTGGAGAATGGCATCTTTTTTTTTTCAACCCCCTTACCCTTTTTCCCAACCCACATTGGGCCATACATCTCCCCAAAAAACCATTAAATTTTTGTTCAATGGGCGCTTGTCCCTTTATTTTGTGACGTTGGTAATTCAGCTCCAACCGTTTGGCCCTTTCACTTTCCCCCCCCCCCCCCGCCGGGATGGGGCGAGCCCACTTTTTACTGATTCACTTTACAGGCCTACGATTCTCCCCCCATCACGTGGCTATATCTTTGGTGCATTGAGTTGGCCGAACAAGGAAACTTAATAAATCTGCGCGGTTTTTCTCCGCCACCACATTTGTTGGCCTGTCGTGATTAAAACCGTTCCAAAATCTTCGTCTTAAATTGTCACGAAGGGCACCTTTCGAAATCTCATGTTCCTCTCAACTTTTTTTTTTCCCCATTCTTGTCCCACTTGGGACAGAATCTTCTGAAACATGTTGAACCAGTAACCCTTTTGCTAGTCGGGCAGTGGATCGACTCTTACTAGCGGAGGCGGATTTTGTGTTTTTTCTTTTTTTACCCTGGTGACGTCCTTTTTTCTTGACCGTTTATTGTTGACTTGTCTGACTTTGCACGTCGGTGTTGGTTTTTTATATCCAGTCTACACTAACTTTTTTTACCACACACCATTTTTTTTTATCGAGGCTCCGCACAGTCCTGCCTGTTTTAATTCTTCTCTGAAGCCGGAAAGCTTATCTCTTCCCAAGTTGAAGGCCCCCAACTTGGGAACCAGGCTTTAGGGCTGCCTCTATAATTACTCTCCTCTTTCCCCCCCCCCATCCAAACAAGCGGGGGGTTCCCGCCGCCACGTGTTTGTCCAGACGTTTGGTATTTGCACTCCGGAGTATAACATTTATCGTTTTGTGTGTGGTTCTGAAGTTTTCTCTGCTAGAACCAGACTGTCCCCCCCACCCATTTCGACCAGTTACCCCTCACAATTTGGACGGTGTAGCCACCCCCACCCCTTTTCACCTGAAAAAGAGGGTAATTTTGCACATTCCTCTTTTCTGAAAGTTCCCACACTTCAGTTTTCGCGGCGTTCCTTTGTTCCCCCCCCTTTTTTCAAACGTCATCTGGATTTTTAGCTTCAAGACCCGAGGCGGCCTTTTCGTTTTTCCCCCCCTTGACTTTTTGACCCCCCTTTTGCGCTTTGTGTTTTTACGGGCTTCAAAAGATCGCCCCCCTTTTTGCCGGCTCCCCTTTTTTTTTTTTTTTTGGTCCTTTTTTACACCACTGTCCAGTCCACCCCACTTGGACTTTCGCATTCGGCATTAACGGCGGCCAGTCTATGGAAACCCCCCTTTTCTGGGCTCATTATCCTCACAAAAACTTCTTTCAAAAACGATTTCCTTTTACTCGATTGATTTCCCTCAATGAACCCACCCACAAACATCCAACCCCCCCGTTTTTTACCCCGTCGATTATGAAGACCATCATAGCTTCATTTTCCCTTTCCCCCTCCCCAGCGTAATGGTATGGTGGCCAGCCTTAAACCCGTGTTTTTGTTCTGTGTTGCCGGGAGGATTCCACCCCCCCTTTCACCTTCCACTGATGGCCCAAAATAGACTACAACTCCCTGAGTCAACACATTACTGTTCCTGAACCTGGTACCCGGGGTCTTTGGCAACTTTGCCCAAGTATTAAGCTGGCGACATATACCTCATCTCGCCCTATAATGGCACCTGTTCGATTCCCTCTTGCCCTCCTTTTTTTCCTACGTGACTTACCCCTCGATCCGTCCCGCCGGTTCATTTTTTTTTTCCCCCCACGGCCCGTGAAAATTCACCCCTCCCTTCCTCCCCCGATGTTTCCGTGACGATTTTGGTCTGCAGCAGAGCTTTGACGCCTGTTTTTCCTTTCCCAGCCCTCCCCCCCCAGGCACCAAATACTACATTGTATAACGCGACTTTGCGGCCCCAACGCCTGGTCCCCCCCTGGGCAAACTTTTTTTTTCTGATAGTAAGGGTATGCTTGAGCCATACCCGTTGTTTTTTAGAGTGCACACGAGGAGGTTTCCTCTGAAAAGTGCCCCCGCGTTTTTTGGGAAAAAGGGGCCGCTTGGAAAACTGTTGTTCCGCAGCAACTGTTTTCTGACCACCCAAGGCCTCGTACAGTTCGCAACTTCAGTACCTTGTGAGTTCTTCGCTTGCTGTTGTGCTTGGTCTAGCCGGTTCTTTTATTTCGGGAACCGGTGTTGCCAACGCGACTCGCAGTTATTCCCTTCTGTTTTTACCCCCTTTTTTCCTAAAATGGCAGCAGGAGCCGTGTCATCCCCCCATTTACCCTGTTAGTTTTTTCACCACACGTTTAAGAGGATCGTGCATTGGGAGGCGTGGATTCTCTTATCGGCCCCGATTGGCGCCCTACAGGCGGATTTACGTAAAATTTTCAACTTCCCTCCGGGGAGTTTGTTACAACACCCCCCCCAAAAGTACCACAAAACAAACAGACACCCAACCTCCACCAAAACAAACCCACACCAACCAACACTAGACCACAAACCCGAAACCGACCAACCGCTACCGCCCCCACGCCCCACAAACCACCCCCCCCCCCCAACCAACAACACCCCCCCCCCCCCCCCCAACCCCACACCCCCCCACCCCCCCCCCCCCGTGCCCCCCCCCCCCCCCGTTTTTCCCACTGGTACTTTTCTTTGGTGTCTTTTTGTTCATGGGAAGGGCGTTCGAGGTACTATTTTTGGGGGCTGTTCACACCCTACCAAACCTCCACCTTTTTCCCCTTCTTTTCGGTCCCCCCTTTGCTTTCTTTTGTCCAAGCTCGCGTTTATGGATCGAATCCTCCTACCCAAAGCTGGGCAACTTATCCCCCCCCTTTGAATACAATCCCACTCATACGGCCGAAAACACCTGCGGTCCCCCTGCTCCCCATTTGGGAAGGTACCACGACCTTATCAATTATCCCCCCTACCGTTTTCCCACACTGTGCCGCCAAACGTCTCGCTATCACAAGTTCCGGCTTGCTCCACTCTTTTTTCTTTTTGTTTTTGACCAACCGGCACTTCTGTTGGTTGAGGAGTGTGTTATTGCGCCGGCCCGCCTTTGACCCCCTTCCCTTTTTTGCTGCCCGAAACTTCAATTTTACTTCCCCACCCACCCAAGTCCCATCACCCCCCTTTTTCTAAACAATCAAGACCACTCCGGTGACGGCAATCTCCACACCCAGACCGCCACTGCCCCCCCCCTGCCAGATCCGTGTCTTCTCATCATCCTTTTCTACCTCTTTGTGTTTTTTCTGACGAGAACCGCGGGGGGGGGGAAAAGTTTGGGGGTCCACACACAAACAAACGACTTTTGACACCCATTCGGACTTGGTGTCATTTTGAAGTACTTTTTTCCATCCCGCATCATTGTCCTTGTCTAGGTTCTGGGGTTTTCGAGAGCGGTCTATTCCCTGGGTGAACTATTGTTTTTGACTCCTTGCGAGTCGGGTTAATTCCAAGTCCCGTACCTCCCCCGTTTCAGGCTGTCGTCCCCCACCGTATCGCTCCTTCCCCCAAAAGAGTTGCACTTTTTTTTCCTCCTACCTCGTATTTTTTTTTCGCCTCGCGGGGTTTGAGATCGAAGGCTTCTTGGCGGCCCTTTTCCCCCCTCACCCAAACACTTTGGTCCTTGTGGCAGGTGCAACACCTTTTTATGTTTCCATCCACACCCCCACGGTGATGTTATTGGTTTTTTCGGCGGTTTATTTTTCTCTAGCTCTTTTCTGGAGCTTGGCCCTGTTGACGTCTTTGTTTCCCTCTTTGTTCTTGTGACCTGGATTTTTTCCCTCCAATATCTTGAACGGTCCAACCTGATAGCCTCCAGGCCTTTTTTTGCGACGCTATTCACGAGGGGTGTCACGTGTGGCACAAGTCCCACCCCCACTGTAGAAGATTCTGTCTCGACCCTGTGCATCTCCTTCTTAAAAAAAAACCCTCCTTTCCCCTTTTTCAGGGTTTTTTTGGTGGACTTAAACACTGCCGGCGGGCCTTTTCTTTATCCCCCCTCTTGGTCCTTGTTTCCCATTTCCTGGGTTTTTTTTTTGTTTTTGACCTCATCCACCCCCCCTTCCCCTGCAGGCTTCAGGTAACGGGGGTATTCCCATAATTGTTATTGTGGCCGGCGACCCGGCGGACCCCTCGATCGGGGGCTTATGGCTTTTTTTACACTGGGCCTGTGTGTTGCCGGTTTGTTCCCACTATTTTCCCCCCAAATTAATCGGATCCAACCCACGTCACTCATTCAGACGACCCCATTCTGCAAACTAATGTTACTACCTGACTTTCCAGGTAATGTTGCCCCTTCTGGACTTCTTTTCCACCATGGACGTGCCTTTTGCCTCGAGGGGGTTTACACGTTTTTCCCCGGTCTTTTTGCGGGGCCACAGGCCCCGTTATGGGCTTCCCCCCCTTTATCACTATTGTCAACTCAACCCCACTCCTTTTTCCTGGGTCTGTGCTTGCGCTTCCCGGTCGTGAATTTAAACCAGTCTTACCCGCGCTGGTTTTACTTGATGATGTTGGTACTTCGGTCTAATGCCTGCCCCCTTACCATCTCCCCCATAGATCCCTTGCGTATATCTACTATAAACAATCTTTGTTTCGTGTTGAGATTATTCGGGTTGACTTGGGACCCGCAGTCGTCTCTTTACGTATCCTCGCGTTTCCCTTTTTTTCCCCGAGGTTTAATAAATTCAGTGGCCAGTATTCGTCCACCTTTCGTTGCCCCACAATCCGTTCCCAACACGGCTTGGATATTTTCCACCTCAAACGCCTCAAAAAAACACCAAAAAACATATTTCTTGCTGTTATACGTTCCTTACCACCTTCCGCACCGACGGGCACTTGCCTGACGGGATTCGCTTTCTACTCTTGTTAATTTTTTATCATTGGGTGGTTCCACGTGGACGGCAGGGGGTTTTGGATGATCGGGCCCCACGCCCCCTCTCCCGAAACACACGCGCTGGCTGCTTTGATGAATTTTTTTTAGTTGTTGAACGCGGGGGTCAAGTTTCGAACGTTTTTCGCTTTCGTTCTTGCTTTAAGTTGCGGGTTTTGCCTTGTTGTCTGTGTCCTCCCTCGCCTTTCCATCGTTGTTTTTTGACTACTGAGCCCCCTCTTTTTTTCCTACTTCCCTACCCGCCCCCCTTTCATTTTTTTGCGCTATCCTAAAATTCCCTTGGCGCAGTTTAAGTTAAAGTTCCCCCCCCACCCCCCCCCCCCCTTACTCGTTGGGATTATCTTCTTTAGTCCAAGCGTCGGACAACCTGGTCCGACAGCACGCGGCCACTTATGTTCCCCGTCTATTTCCTTTATTCACCTACTGGCTCCATTCTTTCTTTGAAATCTCAACTTTTCAACAATTTATCCTTATGCGTCGTGTTTTTTTACCCCTTCTTTTCTTCCTTTGACTTTTCCTTTTGGATCTGAAAAGCGGTTTGCCGATGGGCTTCTCCTTTTTAAGTTATTGGTTTATTGGGTCTTCCTATTCCCACAAATCCATGGTTCGGACTTTGTTCTTGTTTCTCCACAAGGGTCTTTGTTGCCAACCCGCCTTTGTTTTCATCCGGAGACCCCCCACACACACCGTTTCTTGGTCTACGGGTTACTTTACTTCCCCAAAAGTCGTCTTCCTTGCGTCTTTACCCTCGCTTTTGGATTGCAATTGTGCCCGGAGAACTATATTCAGAGAGTTTTTCCCTTTTCCCATTTTATATCCATTTTGAAGACCCCTTTTTTATTTTACGCCCTATGTTTCGTTTTCCCATAAGTAGCCGTTTCATTTTTTGCTTGGACATGGTTGCGTTCGTCGGGCGGACTCCTCAGGCCAGTTTGTTACAACCCCTCTCTAGCATTCTTGAGAGTGCTGTTTTTATGCCCCGTGTCCGCTGTGTTTCGCCCGCTTCATCACCAATCATTCCCAAACCTTTTTCAGACGTTCCCTTACGCGGGAACCATCCGCTGCGGCTAGACAGCGTGATTTTCGCTCCACGTTTCAACGTTCTTTATTAAATTCGAAATCTTCACCCCCCACCTTTCCCCACGAAGTGGTGTCACCCAAAACCCTGGTCCCCATTACTTTACCAAGTTTCCACTTTTTCCTCCCCCCTTACGATAATGCGTTTTCCCGAAACTTATCCCGCCTCATTTTTTTTCGACAATCCCCCTTTTTTATAAAGTTTAACATCTCTCCAAACTCCCCCCCCCAGCCATCTTTTTTTACTATTTCATCCCCGTATATTATCCTCATGCGGCCGCACACGACCCACTTACATCACGGGTACCCACCGTGGGGGGTTTTTCAGGTTGTTTGTTTCTCACCGCCTTTTCTCTTTTGTTGCTTGACATCCCTTCACCCCACTGTTGAGGTTTGTTCTTCTTGAATTGCCCACATAAAAATAACACACATCCCCCTATCCCCCCCTTCCCCGGCCCATGACCCATGTCACAAATGGGTGGTTTTTTCTTGGGTCCCTACCTTGCCGTGGGCACATGGGTTTCCCCCGTTTTTTGTTTCACAATCGTTTTCTCGGGACCCCTTTATTTTTTCCCTTTAAATATGCGGACCCCGAGAACTTTGCTTGTTTTTTGTTAAACAGTGTCTTTTTCCTTCCTACCCCCCCCTAAACTACCCCCTTCAATGCCTTCAGGTCGTGATTACGCAAACCTCTTGTCCATTCGTTTGACCGTTCCCGACATGAAGGTCCACTTTTAGTTGGTTTTTTTCAATTTTTTGTGTGGGACGTGCAATGTCTCGCCCCTTTTTTTTCACTTTTTCCCCCGGTTTATGCTGGGCATTGTTAACCTAGTGCCGTGAGGCGGTTGGTCGTTCTTCTTTCCGGGGGGTCCTTTCTCGTCTCCTTTTCACGCATTCGTGGGACACAATGGGTATCTGGTGCACACACTCACTCGAAAGTTTCTGGGTCTGCGATTACGCTGTGCACCCAACTGTTTCCCGGAAAGGAAATGTTCGTCTCCCCTTTTGGGAGTTCCACCCCGCGCTTTGGCCACGGACAAATCCCCTCACGTCACCCCGGGAATGTTTTTCTTAGGGATCATTTCTTGAGCGATCGGTGGCAGGGCGGCTTCTCTTTCCCTGTCGGTTTGGTTAAGCTTTAGCCTTCCGCGGCTGCGTTTCCTTTTGAGCGGTGGTGGTTTTGGTTTTTTTCCGATTTCCCTCCGACCCGTGGGAGTAAGTTGATCCCCAGGACCATATTGAATGTACACGCTCTCACCCAACGGCTCTTTTCCGATTTCTTTCCCGAGAAAAAGCATCCAATTTCTCTAACTTTTCCGTTCCATTGGTGTATCGCTTTTTTTCGCCATCCGGCCTTGTTTTTTTTCTCAAGGAGATCAGTGGCATGACTTCCAATATTTTTTTTTATTGTGCTCGGGCCAGTGTTGTCCCTTGCGAATCTTGGCTGGGTCCCTTTCTCGTTTCGGTCATTTTGCTTTTTCTTCCCCGGTGATTTTTCCCTTGCTCCGGTGGAGGTCGCACAGCACTTGACTCCCCCTTTCGGCCATATCTTTTTACTTGCGGCGCTATGTATGAATTCCGCCGCCTGCGATGCCAATGTTTGTTTAATTCTTCCGCCCTGTCACTACGGGGTGTTTATTTATTCATCCCCCATGGCCGACCAACTCCCCGGTGTGCTTCCCCTATTGTTAGTTAGTTCCTTTATCCTTTTCTCACCTTTTTGAAGCCAAGTTTTCCGCATTTTTTGCTTCTAGATGGGGATGCGGGTTAGGTTTCTCCTCTCTCGTAAACTTCTCCTCAGGGGCATTTCCGTTTCCCTGTCCAACTGCCTCTTCATACCCATGTCGTTTTTCCCCTGTTCCCCCCCCCATTGTTCTTGGGACTTCACCAAAACACCGTCCCCCGACAAAATCCGGCACCGTCCTCCTGTCTGTTGTCTGGGTGTGTGAAAACTTTCTGACCTGTCCCTGGTGTGTCGTAATTCACCGTTTTTAGTTTTTTCGGAATAGTTTCTTTTTTGTTTTCTGCGCTTCCCCCCCCCTTTGCCGCCAGGCCTCTTTTGACCCCTTTGCCCCTTTACCCCTTGCCCTTTTCCCCTGGTCACACATTTCCCTTGAAACCTTTCCCCCTTTTAACGGGCACGCACCTACCCCTCACACCCACCCCCCACCCCTCATTTTGTCACATTTTATACCTTGCTGTTCTTTTTGACGTGGAATCCGGCTCACTTCCTTTTTTGTCCTCTTTCAATTCCAACAAACCCTGTTTTTGTGTTGTCCCCTTGCTTCTATCTTTGTTCGAGCTTTCCCCCTTCCTTATATATTTCTGGTGTTGGTTTCCCTACCCCCACCTTATACTTTATCGTCTTCGGCCCCATGGTTTTCGTTCTTCTCCAATCCTCATCTTTCCGTCACAAAATTGTAACGTCAATTATCGTTTTTTCCCCCCTACATTATGTCCCCCGTTTTTTTTTGTTTTCCCCCCTTATGGGGTCCAGTTTGGTCAGTGACTATTTACCCTCAGTGGAATTGAGAGTTGCCGTTGTCAGGGGGTTTTTAGTGTGTCATCTCTGTTTTGTTACGATTTCTAAGGGCCAGTGTCTATATTAATGGACTTCCTCTTCCTTTTCCCCCCTGGGACCTATTTTGTTAATGGTGCATTTTTACTGTTGGGATGTTGCCGTTTTCCTGTGTATTGGTCGACCATGTGTATCATTTCAGGCACACCCCCATTCCGGTTTTTTTTCCCCCCCCCCCAAGTAAGGGCAAATTTTTGAGTTTCTCCGGCAAACTGTCACTTCCAATCCAATTATATTGGTACTCCTTTTTCAAAACAGCCTCTGGGCGTAACAACCACGTAAAACTTCGTTACCCCCACTCCCATTTCCACCTGGGCCGGGACTACGAAATAATAATCCCGATGCCCCCTCCCACACAAGCTCTTCCCGAAGAACTGTGTTTCGTACTACGGTTGTTCGGGTTTATCAACATTTATACCATCATTTATTATTGTTTTTTTCTTACTTTTCTTTCCCAGTGACACAGGTAGTGACACAATTGCGACCAAGCAGCCAACAAACGGACTTTTTTTTCAACTCCCCCCCCATAACATCCTTCCCCCTGAAGGGACCGCACGGTTCGGTAGACCGTTCCCAACTTTTTGATTTCAACCTTACATTCCCCTTCCTGAAACTCCATTCAGAGTTCTGATCTGATCCCAGTTTAGCTGAGGAGGATACTTTTCCCCCCAGAAACCCTGCCCTTTCCCCCGGGGAGAGTTTCTTTTTTTCACGTCGACCTTGTCACGCCCGCTCAAAGGCCCTTTCACCCCTGGTTTCTTCCGCTGGTGGTGTTTTGCTTTTTTTGCACACTTAACCTTTTTTTTTCGACAGTGGAATTCGTTCGGCACAACCAGGCACAGACGTTCGTCTGATTTTCCAATCGTTCTGGGGTCTTGCCGAAGTCGAGGTGCGTGTTGCTTTTCCGCCGCTCTTGTTATCTTGATCGATTTTTGAACCTCCATGAACTCCCATTAAAAAAAACCACAACTCCCCCCCTGTCACCCATCATTAACCCAGTCTCAAACCTTTTTCTGCAGACCTCACATTTCACATCCCGTTACTATTGTTTCCTTCCCTTGGCAGGGTTTTTGCGTGGCCGATTATCCCACAACCCGCCTGGTCCCTCCCCCCCCCACACTTTGTGATAAAATAGACACGCAAGCATCGGGTCGGGGTTCAAGGTTGGTCAATGCTCACCTCCACCACACTGCCGGTTTATTGGCCCCCCACAATATATGTGCACATGCCTTTTGATCTAAATTGTGTGCCCCTCCTTCCCGCTCACCCTTCTTGATCGCAAAGTTGCCCCGTTCGGCCTTACCACTGTCGTTCCACATTCACCTACCACCTCAGAACAAGTGTTCGTTTTCCCGGGATTATGTTTTTTTTTCAGTAGGTCTTTGTATTTACCCCCGTTTCCCTTTCATCCTTCACAGTCCCTCAATCAAACATTGCCCCACCTAGCGTTTTGTCACGATGTCTGTGCACATTCCCCACGTTTGCCGGCAATGCAATGCTCTGTATTGCAAGGAAAGAACGATGAATCCATCCCACCCTATCTTTTTCCCCGAAGGCAAACGACATCCGATTCATAACAAACACGTATACACAAATGCCAACCGCGCAAGAAGGCCGGCATGGTTCCTTGACAGGATGGGGCGCTACCCTGCCTTTCCCCTTCGTCCGGCCGAGCTGTTAGAAGTTTTTAGGGGAGGTTTTCCTTAATGCTAGTTTGACTTAATCCATGTTATCCCCTTTGTACCCCACGAATTCCACTATCTGACCCCAAATCGCCCTCTTCATAAGGCGACAGGCGCCGCGTTCATCATTTTTACTTACCAAACCAACCTCCCTCCGTTCTTTTTTTTATTTGGAGGAGTAGTCCGTTTTCAATGTGGGACCGGCTCTTTTCCCGCACCCCTCCCATTTTTCTTGAAGAAGGTCTGGCAAGTTTTTTTATCACCATTAAAACTGTTCCTGATGGTTTTCATTAGCGTTCTGGGCGGGCCGTTTTCTGAGTACTCGGCCAAAGCGAACGGTTCTTTCCCCACCGCCAAACTCCCGTTCATGGGCCGTTTGTTTCCTTTTTTTTCTTTCCATCCCCTGTTTCCGTTTGCGCAAGGCTGCGTTTCGGGGGGTATATGATGCGTTTTAAACAAACAAGATGTTGGACACCCCAACACCCCCACTCGTGTGGGGCCAGTGTTAGAACCACTTAAATTGTGTTCCCCCCGCGGCTAGGTACCCACCGCGTTTTACCCCATTTTAGTCGCCGACGCCGGGTTGATGGTGTTTTGGTACTTGCCACAAAGTAAAGGTGGCCCGGTTGTCCCTGCTTTCCAGTATTTCAAAGTTTGCGCCACTGTCATTTTTTTGTGTGGGATTTTTTTATGCACGCGCCGCGCGGCGACGCCCTGCGCGGGCGGCAGTTTTTTCGTTGTTCCGCCCTAGTATCACAGCGTGCCCGTTCCCCAACAGCAACAAAACGGTTTGCAAATTTACCTTTTTGTTCCACCTTATAGACTGCATTCGGCCCAAGGCCTTGGAAAACTGACTCTTCTTCCCCGCACATCGCACAATGTAGTGTCACACCCATGACACTAAGTCCCCCCAGGACCCTCCTATCAGCCTCACCGCCCTCTGACAAAGTTTTCGGTCCCCGCACCCGAGGCCCTCCCCCGGTCCCACGACGAAACAACATGGAATTGGGGTGTCATCGGTACGTCATTCCATCAATTTTCTGTTTTGTGTTGTAGGGAGAGGAGGTGCCTGATTGACCCCCCCCACATCGGACGTTGTGTGTTACATCGGATAGGTAGAACCCACATTGGGGGGGGCTGGTAGTGGGGGGGGGTGGTAACGAAAACAAACATGTCGAAATAGCTAACTGCCACGGCGCCCATTTGCCACGTGAGGGAAATATACCACAACAAATGATTAGATGTTTACGGGTTACCTTTTATTTTTTGTAGACTATGGAGTTCGAGGGCCGAAAAAACATATCCGTTTTGAAGTGGTCGGGGCGGCCTCCTGGGACCACGTTACTTTTATATTTAAAACAAACCCCCCAGTAGTCAGTTTTTGGGATACTCTTTAAACTTAGGGTGGCGCCAGCTGGGCAAAGCTATTAATTTATATTAACCCAGCCTGACCTTTTTGTCGGCCCTTTTTGGGAGGAGTACTTGGCCGGGCACCTTTTTCTTTTTGGTACCCTACCCAATTATTATCGAGCTTGACCAGCCAGGTTTGTCTCACCATAATTTTCTGGGTTTCTTTTTTTAAAAGTATGGTATATTCCAGATGGTTGCCAGTTGCGATGTTTGGTAGGTTCACAACCGGTACATTTTTTTTTCCTCTGCTTCCCTCACCATCAATTATTTTTATATTTTTTGTTTTGCCTTACCACTATGGGAGATAAAGCACGGTCAGGACAAAAAAATGACATTGTGGTAGGACGTTGGTGGTGGGTGTTTTCGCAGTGGGGGAGTGTGCCAACTAGGACAAGCACCAAATGTCAATACACGGAGGTTGTCCCCCCCTCTCCCGCGGTGGAGACGGTGACTATGGCACCAGGTAACTTCCATTTTGTTGGGTGGTGGTAACCCCCCCGGGCCCAAGATTAACGCAAGGATCGCAAACTGCCCTGTGCGGGGACCCCCCTGATTTAGTCCCGGTGGTTGTAGTTTTTGGTTTTGTGCGCTGTGGGCCGGTGGCTCGACTGACACTCATACCACAACCAAAATGTTTTGCACATACCGGGGGGACAGGCTGTACCTTTCCCCCTTTTTTTCACAAACTCTTACATTGACCGGGCTGAGGCCCCATGATACGTTGTCGAACAACTTTTTCTCCCCTAAGGTGTCTCAGCTTCAGATGGTTGCTGGCTCCCGAGAGGTGGAATCCCGATGTTGAACACTGCCACCTCCCTGTACCACAACTACCAGGAACCACCGACGGGACAAATATTTGACCGGGACCGATCTTTTAAGGCGGTGCTCTACAGAGTTGGGGGTTTTGGAGAACATGCCGAGGCCTTTTGTGCTCAGAAAAATTAAAACCTACCACAGCGGCTGTGGTGGAAGGGGGGGTCGCTTGGGCAGGTACTCAAACTCCAAGTCAGGGGGGACGCCACAAGTGGGGTTGGAGGCACTTCTGTGGTACACACCGAACGAGGTCTCGTTGGTCCCTCTTACGCCCGCTTGGTCTATTGGCAAACCACACCTAGCTTGAATTCTCCTTCTGACCCCCCCAAAACCCTTTTTTGTGGCTTTTTGCTGGGGCTGCGGGTGTTTTGTAAGTAACTTTTCGCCCTACCCTGGAATAGCCTTTTTTTACTGGTCCAGGCCTTTGTCATTCAACAACATTTCACAGTCTCTTGGCGTTTTTTGTTTACCATCTTTCGTTCGTTTTCCCCTTTTTTTGAAATTTTCCCTTTGACATGCGGTCAAATTGTAGCAGTCTTCTGTTCCCCTGAGCTGTTCAGGTAGGTCCTAATTTCTCAATTTTCCCTGCCCGTATGCCACCGTCTTTGCATATTCTTTTTTTCTTCAGGCGTGATTGATGTTAGCGTACAACCTCACACGCACCGACGCCGATTTTTTCTCTTGCGTTCTATTTTGAGTTTCTAATTTTTTTTTTTTTATGACCCAAGGTTGGCCCGACTTGTAGGCGGTTGGATGCATCGGACCCCCCCCCTCCACTCTCTTGTCACCCCCCCCACCCATTCGTTTTTTATGCCTTGCTGATTTTCGGTTTCTTCAGCCCCGTTTCGGAACTTTTTTTGCGGGGGGGGGGGTTGGTCTTTTTTCAAATTTTCTTTTTTTCATCTATCAAGTACAGCCGTTGTTTGCTTCATTCTTGTCTTATCCTCTATTATTTTTTCACGCATCCCCGCTTTAGCGTTTGAAATGTCAACCTTTCGTGGTATTTTTTTGTTAAGGTAAAACCCCCCCTTCCTCCGGGCCAACCCCCCCTTTTCGGGACCTTTGTCAAGGCGTTTTCTAAATTTTCAGGACTACCCCCCTTTTCCCCCCCGCGCCCCTTTTCCACTTCCTTTTTTTAATAGGCACGGCATCTTCTTTCTTTTACCTAAAAGCCTCCTTTTCGTTTTGATTTCGTATTGTTTTTTTTTGAGGCCGCCTCTTCCCTGTAACTTTTTTGCAGTTTAAGTCTTCACACTTCTCCCAATTTCCTTCTCATTTGGTTGAACTCGGGTTGTTTCCTTCACCCACACTCCTTTTGGTGCGGGCTTTTTTTCTTCCCTTTTTCCAACCCCCTAGGTCCCCCGATCCCTCACAGGACCCCCACAACCCCCCTTCTTTTCCGTTCAGTTTTTTTACCCAACCCCGGATTAGTTTCTTTCCCCTACCTTTTCCTTTCGGTTCTTTTCCCGCTTTTTTTGTGACATTGGTGCATTGGAGTTAGAGAAGTAGTATTCCCTCTCTCTCCCTTTTTCATTGTGATTTCTGTTTACGCTTTGATACCTCTTTTCCGTTTTTCATATGACTAATTTCCTTACGTTGTCAACCCGTGCGTGTACCCCATTTTCCCCTCTTCCATTTTGGTACCCCCACAATATGAGCTAGTCCCATGTTTTTCATACGCCAGTATTCCATGTCACCCCACCCATACCAATTACCCCACCACTCTCGTTTCCGTCGTTCTTAGACACCCATCCCCGAGGGTTCTACCCTTTTTTGTTTCCCCTTTGTCTCTTCCCTGAACCCCCTTCCGTGTAATCGACATCCCCTGCTCCCACGGGCCATACATGCTTTTTCCATTCTTATCCACCC
>Ga0179593_1570692_pt1 | contig 15078 bp, 12 predicted proteins | sample CZODoug2_1_08_16_FD_185931 | JGI IMG/M metagenome (GOLD analysis project Ga0179593, IMG submission 185931) | Vadose zone soil fungal communities from Angelo Coast Range Reserve, California, USA - CZODoug2_1_08_16fungal (PacBio error correction) | ecosystem: Environmental > Terrestrial > Soil >... | reverse complement strand
GAAAAACCCGTATGCTTCCTTTGTAACACCCCTTCAACGCACTCAAAAAATAAGGAAGTCAAGTAAAAATGGATGCTAATAATCAGTTGTTTTCTCCGCCGCCGCCCCTTCTCACGTCGTTGCCCCCGTCCTAGATAGTTACCTTCCGTGCTGGTCGTTATCGCATGAATACCCCCCCATGCATAGTCGAGGGGGCACGATTGCTCGCCTTTTCTCACCCGCGTCAACCAACATTTCCGTCGGAAATCTTTCACCCTCTTCATATTTTGATAAACAAAGCTTCGCCCCGTTTTTTTTAAAGGCGTAACCCCTTTCTTCCCCCCAATCCTTTTGCGGCCATGCCGGTTTTGACTGTGTCCATTCGATTCACGTCCCGTCGTCTACTGTTGTCTCCCTACGCCCGGCATTGCTTTCTGCCGAAAGGGAATATCCACCGCCGTTCCCCAAATCCGTTCCTTCCCCCTCTTCGTAGCCGGGAGCCATTCAAGTCTTCTATCACCCCGCTTCTTCTTCTAAACTTTTTGCAACAGAGTTAGCAGCCATTTAGCAAAGTAGCCGTTTGGAGATTTGCGGAAGCCAACTCGGCATGTGCGCAGTGTGCTTCTTCTTCTTACAAGATCGCCCCCCCAGACCAATTTTATCTGCGGTAGCGGCTCTTAATCACATACGGTTTGAGAATTCCTGACGTCCAATTCCAGCCCCCCCCTATTGCGGACGGACCTATTCGGTTTTATCCTTAAGCGACTGTAACAAAGCGGACCTAGCCGGCGGCAAAGAAGGATCATTTTCCGACGTGGTGTTTGTTCCAGACGTCGGGTACAAAGATTCGTCTTCCCAACGCGAGATTTCCGTGCGCTCCGAGGGCGTCAGCTTTCTGGTCCCCTTAAGGCCAGCCCCCGCTTGTCGGCAAGCGGCTTTTGCTCCTCTTTGTTTTTTTTTTCTCCTGCGCAATTTTTTCCGAGACTCGAGCGCAGTTTTTTCGAGTTCGTTGCTCAACTGCATTTGGTCGAAAAAGAAAGTTGATTAAATTGGTGCCGTCTCGCACCCCCCCCTGCCCGCATCACTGCCCCCCATTTCATTCGCGCGCTTCCTTGCTCGCTCGATTTTTTTTCTTCTATGATTCTCGCTGACTCTGACCCTTGGTCCCTTATTATCACTTCGTGGTAGTTGATGAGATACTTGTCATCCTCGACCGGTTGGGCAGGTTCTTGGTATCGACCAGCGTCCGTCCAGGAAATTACTCCCCGGTGTCAACAATTTTCGACGCAGATGGATTCTCTTCGTCAAGGAACTCCCTTTGCGAACTCATTTATGTTTTGTTTTTCTGGATGCTCGCATTTTTTTCCTCGCTTCCTGTTAGCGTTTCTTACCAAGTCTCTCACTCCTAGGAGCGTCTAGTAAAGAAGACAGTCTATATCCTTTCTCTTCCATCGTGGTTCCGTCTCGTTCCTGCTGCGTCAGGCTTTTTTCTGGCTGTCCTCTCATTTTGCCCCAGGTCAGATTTACGCGCCGGCCGTCGGACTTGGTACAGTAGGTTTCGACGAGTAAGTAGGGCAGTGTCCCCTTCCCTCTGCCGCGCTCACCACTCTTTCCCTCAGCAGTCGACTTTTTGGCGACCCTCCGTCATTTTTTTTTTTTCCCCGCGCTTTTCCTTAACTTAATAGACTCATCCGGCGGCGTTGCGTTTCCAGGGCAGTTAAGAAATCCCTGTCTTTTGAGACGGATCGCCGAAACGTGCCCCCCTTGAAGGTCGGCTGGATTCTCCCCACTGTCCCACGCGATTTTGCCGTTTTCCTATTACAGGCCCTCCCTAATTACATCGCGGCGAACTTTTCGTTTCGACGCGTTTGATTTTTTTCATGTGCTTCTCTCCTCCCGCGCCCCCCTAAGCTTCTAAAGCTTCCTGTGACATAGTCTCCGGAGAAAGAACCCTTCCCGGGACGGGGAAAAGTCCGTGGTTCTTTTTTTCCCCGTCATTAGCCCCAACTTGATTATTTTCTTTTTTTTTTTTTTTTTTCTTCGGATTCCTTTCTTTTTCCGGAATTTTCAGCTTTTTTCGTATAGTTTTTTTTCAGACTTATTGTGCTCCGCTTGACAGCCTAGAAGAAGTCAGATTCCCCCTCCCCACCCACCCCCCCCCCCCCGGCTTCGGATTGAGTTGGCCTTCTTGGTTGTTCTCCTCACTTTGCATGCCTGTTTTACCCGCAGACCCCCCCCCTTTTCTAGCAAAATCCTTTGTCCCAAGTCGACTCTTTTTGCCGCGCGCCGCTGCTCTTTCTTCACTATAAGGAGATCCTATTTTTTTGAGGGAGAGAGTTTGAAGCTATTAGGAGAATTTGTTCTTTTTAATGACGATTGGCTCCTGTTTTCATGATGCGTCATTGGTTGGCCTTTTTTTGATTGCTTTCAAGACTTCCCGATGCTTAGCCTTTTCCCCAGATCCCCAATGACTCCAAAAAAAAGAATATTAGGGGACCACGGACCGCATCTCCCCCCTGCATGGCTTCTGTCCTCTTTTCAGCTTTCTTCTTGCCGGCTCGCGTCCACTGGATTACGGGACGTCTTTTTATCATTGGAAGGTTTTAGAGGGAGTCCTGCCCCCTCTTCTTTTTCCGTCCAATCTCTTGAAATCCGTGGCGCTTACCCCCCGCGTCTCTTCTGTCCAAGTCTTCCCATAAACCCTCCTTGATATTGAGGAACATTCAGCGCGCGACTTGCCCCTTCCGGGACGCGCCCTACTCGTTTTGTCTGCCTTTGACACGAACAGAAGAGACCGTATTGTCTCGCGCCTCCGTCACCCGCTCTATTTCTATTGCTGCCGGCTCGCCGACTTAACCTCGCTATTCCCGGAAAGTTCCAGTCTCGCCATTCGTGGAAAATACGTCCCTGCTCCGCCCTTTTTGTTTCTTTTTTCGATTTTCACACATCTTTGCGAATCACTAAGAGAAGAGATTCTGATTTCGGAGTTTGAGTATGTAGAGCTCTCCCCCTACTCGGACACCTAGCTACATAGATGATATATTGCGCCCGGCTCGTTTCTCGAGCGCTTGCTTTGATCCAATTCCCCGGTGAATGCCGGTTTCTAACGGACATCATAGGCCCCCCTACCCCCCGTCCCGATCGTTCATTTTCGTCTTGATCCGGCATTGTAACTTCTGGTTAAAGTTCCTTCCTCACGCTCTCCTCTGCCGCTGCCTGTACAATTTTGATTGCCTTTAATGGAAGGGCAGGCTAAGTAGACGGGAAGTGTCTTTTTAACCGCCACCTCACTCGGATCTTCTTTTTCCTCCCTCTAACTTTTTTTTGTTGAGTTTTTATTCTCTTTATCTTGCTTTTTCCTTCCGAATGTCTCCGCGGACCCATCACCATAACTTCTGTCAAACATAGAGATGAGGGACCCCCTTCTCTATGACCTCTTGAGTTTTCTCGACCCTCCGTCACGATGCGCGGAATCAATATTCCCTGTTTCTCTGGAGTCTGATTTTTCTTCCTTTTCATGAGGTGACCCCAGTTTAAAAAAAAAACAGGAAATCTTCGCCCGTTTTGAATAATTTTGTATCCTCAGCCCCTCTCCTAGCCGTTCGGCCCCCCCCAGGCAGTCTGCCTCGATCGTACAGAGTAGTGATGTCAAGGATAGTCCCTCCCTGCTCGACTTACTCCTTCCTCTCCTGCCTTTTTTCCCACCATCAAAACATGCTGTGGGCACCTCTTTTTTTTGTTTTCTGCGACTCGTCCTCCGCCAAAACCATCTGTCCCCTTTCTCAGCGCCCCCGTATAACTGGGCTCTGCGGCTTTTCCGCCGCCGCTCTTTAAATCTTTTCTCGATTAACCACTGCGGTAGATCTAGTCAGCGAGGTAGGCCCATAGCATTCTCGCCGAGTCCCCATGTAAATTGCGAGCCCCCTTGACGTCCTCCACGCTTCTTTTTGCACTAGCCCCGAATTTTCAAGGACGGCGTCCCAGGATGTTCCACTGCAGCTTGGCCGTTCGTATCTTTTTTTCTACTCTAGAATCTTAATGCATCGACTTTTTTGGGGATAGGACCCCAGACCCCCAGAAAGTAGAGTGAAGTTCGTCCCTATTACGACGCTGGGCAGACTTCACCTCTTCGACGCTCCACCTCTCTCTGTCCCTCTCCTTTCTCCTCGTGTCGTTTTTCCGCGTGGGTTCCTCGGTAAGAATGCAGAGTTTTGCCCCCGAAAACTTGCTGACCGCGCACCCGCCGTTCCATTAGGATTAAGACTTTTTGCACCAATCAACAGATGTTCCCCCTTAGTCTCGTGGAGTAAAAAACACTTACCCCGCCGGTAAAAGAGACTGACCGCACCTCGCACCACTCTTTTACCCAACTTCTCCCTTCTCGCTTACTGATTTTTCTGAAGTCTTCTCGTTCCCACTTTTTATTTAAAAATGAATGTGGTCTTCAGCCTGTGAAAGGTTGTTTCAAAACAAATCATCCGTCTTTGTCCGAATGCTATACGGCTGCCCCCGTTTTGCCACCAGAAGATAGGCCCGACTCCGACAAAACTTTTTTTTAGTTAACACTTGCTGCTCTTAGACTTTCTTTGCCTGGATTCCAAGGGAAAAATTACTTAAAGCGCCAGTTTCCCCCACATAGGAGCAAGGACTTTCCATCAGACTCCCCTACTCATAAGAATAACTAATTCTGTTTGTGGACTGGCGCCTGAGATCCACCGTTACCAAGTTCTAGAAGCCAAAGAGTCAGGTAAGAACCCTCCCATGCACCTCTGTCCTACCGTAAATGACGATGCATGGCTAGGATGAATAGCTGAAATTAAGATCAGTGGCACTAGTTCGTAAACACAACGAAATGACCATCTCTGACGACCCATTCAATGTTAGGGAGTATTGTGCCTATACATTACAAAGGGCTTTGAATGTTGCCTGTCCCCTGTTTGAATGATTATCTTTACGAACATTATTAATTGCCCTCGTTTTTTCTTCTTCCTCTTTCATTCCTCCTTTTGGTTCGCTACTTCCGAAACGCCAAACTCCCTGCAATTTTAGAATCAGAGGAGTTTGCCTTGGCATGAACCCGCCGTATTCTCCCCTCCCTCTCCTCCATTTTGTCGACGTGTTGTGAGCGCCTTCTTTCCCGAAATTTAGCAATACAAAAAAAACCGCCCTGGTTCAAATCGAAGAAGCCTTTTACCTCCTCGCTTATTTTTCTCTTCCTTCCCGAGACGGCGATCCCCTTTTTACCACCCCGAAGGTCGAATTTGTTTACCCGTTATCGCCAGCAGATCAGGCGAGGACCCTGGTTTTCCTCGAATTTTTGGCTTTTTGCGTTTTTTTCTGTCGTGGGGTCATTAGAGGAAACGAACGGTTTTTTGAAGCGCACGTTGATTCCTCTCTATGCCGGATACCTTCCACCCTTCAGTCCCCACCTCCCTACAAACCTTTCGAGTTTTTTCTCTCTCTTTTCTGCGCGGAAGCCTCGAGCTGTAAAACTGGGCCACCCCCCCCGGTCCTATACCCTATCTCTTGTTTACTACTATTGTTATTTGAGTCTCTTCTTCTCCCTTCCCGGGAGGCAGGATCTGTATCGATGTTTAGCGCAGGAAATTTCTCAGTTCTAGAACGATTTGAGAGATCTAGAGCCGCGCTCAAACTAATGTAGGGGGCTTGTTGAGACTTTGAGTTGGAAGTTTCCCTCTCGTCTTTTTCCATCCAACCATATCCTCGTTTTTTTCGTCGTCCTATCTTGACAGCCTAAGTCCTGTAGAATAAGCCGTAGCCGAATCGTTCATGCTGCCCCTTCGGCAGACGGATGACCCCCCATCTTGTTGTCTTCCCCTTGTACTCTATTAACATAATTCGCATTTTGCTGAATGCCCTAGGGACTTGAGGCAGGGCAGAGTTCTTCTTGTAGCTTCTTCCGAAGTCACTCTACGAGCTAAAAACTAGGACGCCTGACCCCCCCTTCCCCTTCCTTCTTCATAGTGAGCGAAACCTCCATTCCTCTGACCTCTTTGCCAAGACAGGGTGGCCCACCTCTCCCTTGAGATAACGTTTCTCTGTTGCGGTCATCTTTCCTTTCCTCGAACCCATCTTAGTTGCTTTGAAGGCCCCTACTCGAATAGGCCCAGAAATTGTCCTGAGATTTTTCCTGTTGTTCCCTTCGTACCCCCCCACATGCACATACGCATTTTCCGTATTAAAGAACTCTTCCCCAGTACTCATCCTGGCGGCCCAGTTAATGTAGGAAACCGCCGTTGATCTTTCGCTCCGTCCTTTTCTCTGAGATTTTTATTCTTTCAACTTTTGCAAGACGGTCCAGCGGAGAAGCATAATGGAACGGATTTTCGGCCCCGAGCGTCCCAGCATGGGAGTCTTGGTTCCTTCCTTGCCCACCTTCTTCTGTGTTAGCGTGCGCTTGATTTTCGTGACTTTTTGACCTTGCTTACGAATTTTTTGCCTCCCCCCCCATTTGCGAGCGAAAAACTGGCCGGATGATTGTCGAACTTTGTTGATCTATACGGCATAGTCTGTTTTTTTGACGACGATTTTTTCTCTTTTCTTCCTCCAGTGTATTTTCCTTTTCCGTTTTGCAGTGCCCTTTACGCCCGGATTTCCAACCCTGTTCAACCGATGCGATCGCAAAAATGCGTTTTGGTACTCTTCTTTCTTTTTTCCTAAACGTTTCCAATTCTTTTTTTTAGGGCCGCTAGTTCTTTTTCCTTATGTCATTTTTGAATTTTTCTGTGATCCGCGGCATGCGCGAGAGCCGTTTTCCCCTGGCGCTCCTCAGTTTTCGTCTGATGTTTTTCCTGGCTGATTTTCATGGATTGGTTGCGTGCGAGAAATCTATGACGGTATCCGGCTCTGCGGGTCGGTCATTCTGTCAAACCCCCCGCTCCCTTTCGTTCCCCTCTCCTCTGCTTCACCTCCCACCCGCTTTTCCTGACCAGCGATGCGTGATATCGTCTTGCCCAGCGTCGTACTATGCCGAAAGGCCCCCTTAACCCTCTTCACTTCTTGTTCCCCCGATTGTTGTTTTATCCCTCTGACTGCGTGTCCACCATGGCTCTTTCGAGAATTTTAGAGGCGTCTCCATGAATCGCGACAAGCTTTGAACCATTCGTGGCGCCGTCCCTTTTTCGTCCTGTCGTCCCTTTGTTTGCCGACCCCCCCTTTTTTTTCCCCATTCTGGAAAGGGGATCGTAGTTCTTGCCCGACGTCCCCCTCCCCAAGTCGGCGGATTGGGCTCGCTCCTCTCAACGTCCATCTAACGCGATAGAGGAACTCAGATTAAAGCCATATCGGAAGCCCTCAAGCGTCGGCCATCCTCCCCCTTCGTTCGACACTGCGCCGCGATCAGCTTGGTGGTGTCTCTGTACTTCTTCGTCCGCCTGCCCTTAGGATAGAAGATGCGCTCGTTTTCCATTCGAGGCATCGAGCGCTTTCCCCCGCCTATTCCCTTGCCCGCTTTTTCCCAGCTAGCTTTTGAGACGAAGACAGTTCTTAATCTTACACCCTCTCTGAATTTGAGTTTTGCATTAAATGATCGCACGATTTATTAATTAATTAGCACACCTTTTTTCTCCCCATCCCCCTACCTTTCCTTTTTGCTTGTGTGGCCTCTTCCTTCTGGTCCCGCCCCTTTTCAGACGCATTCGACAAAGCCCCTTTTCTGAGTGAGGGGGAACACACCCGGTTTCACTTATTATATGAGATTTTTCAAGGTGATGGCCTTACCTTCATCCCCGTTGGCTTCAGTCCGGTCCCTCCTCACACGCAAATCCTTCCTGAACCATTCAATCCAGTGTGTATTAGCGATCTCATGAATGAGGGCGTAGCAAGGTGACCTCTTCCTCACCACTTGTCCTTCCGCCTCCTTTCAACACACTCCAGCAATCTTTTTTCTCCGTCCCTCCCCTGGTGATTTGACCCCGGCTGCTTTTTCGCTGGAGTCAACTAAGAACCCCTTCCCGTTGCCCTTTTCTTACTTGCTTTTGCTAGTGTGGCATCGTGAGTATAGGCACTCTTGCGAAGATTTTTTTTTGTGACTTTATCTTGTTTTTTTCGCTGCGCCCGAGCCGGTCGAAACCAACTCCCAGACTTAAGAGACCTTCGTCCTCGATTCTCTCCTTTCAATTTAACGACGAGTGCAGTTAAAACTGATATTCAGACGAGCTCTGAAGACTTCCTCCCGATTCTCCGCATCGATGATACGCGCTGGTCGAGACCTCCCGCGTCTCTGCGGAATATGTTCCACCAACGGACAGCGCACTTCACAACATTAGATCCCGTGTTGAGGGCGGCGAGGGTCCTATTGCAGTTCTTCCTTATTTTTTTCTTTTTTAGTCTCTCTTTTTACGTTTCGTTGCTCTCCCCCCCCCCCTGGCTCCCCCGGAAGAATAAAATGTGCTGCTCCTAATGCCAGGACCCTTTTCGTGCCTCTCAGGTTTCTTCTGTGCATACGACTTCGCCGGGGCATTTTTTTTCAAATTCTCTTTCCCCCCATGGTACGCGCCCAACCTTTTCTGGGACATTGGAAGCACCCCCTTCAATAGGACTGCTTTTGTTCGTCGACCCTTTCCCCCCTTTTGATCTTGCAATCGATTCGTAATCCGCCCGAAAATGGCCCCGCATCGATAGACCCCACATTTTTCCAAACTTCCCTTCCGATCTTTCCCGACCTCCTGCAACCGACGTGCGCAGTCGTTTCCCCCTCTCACGCCGGCCCTGCCTTTTTACGAGACTCCATACGAAGCAACAGCTGACTTTTTCCTCCGGTCCTTGTTTCGTAGAATTGTTTCAAATCCCTCCCCACTTTCCCTACCCCCCTTTTACTTGAAAATGCCTTTTTTAGACCGCCCCTCCGAATTTCGACCCCGCGAAACAAACCCCCCGATGACTCATTCATGCCTCACCATAGTTGAACAGTCGCAGGAACTGTCACGACCTTTTCCCTTTCTCCCCGTCTAACCCCCCCCCATAGTTTCTTAAACGGAGAGCCTGCGTCGCCGAAATTTGACCGTAATGAAAACCCCCCCGTCCCTCTATAGTTACCCCCTCCCTTCTTTTCGGGACTGTTCCCCCCCAGCATTCGTATCCCGTTTTGAAATTTTCCCCTGTGTTAGATAGCATAGCATCTGACGCCCTCGGCACAGTGAGAGACACCTGGACAACATCGTCGTTATCTAATCGTTCCTTCCGGACAATCTCACTTTTTCCCCTTCTCCCCACGGACTGCAGCTGCCCATAGCCGGAGCAGCCTACCGCGCGAATCAGACGCAAACGCCGCCCCCCCCTCTCTTCCCTTTTGGGGACACCTTCCCAGACCTTCCACGCTCCAAGTTTTCCATCACAAGTGCGCAACTTTTTTTATCATTGCACTACAGTTTCCGAGTCAATACCCGTCCCCTCTCCCAGGGTCCCCCCACTTCCTTTCCTTCACAATGATGTCAGAGCCATCAAGGCGTCTTTCAAGAAGGTGTCTCGCAATCACGTTGCGGGCCTTTACGCTTTTTTTCATTCTTCCGCAAGATGTCCTGTTTCTCATTTTTTGTGAATGATTTACAAGCTATGCGACACTTCTATGTGCGTTCCCTCTTGGAGCACATAATCTCCCTTCCCCATTCTGTCTTTCGGTGAAGACGTAATTAAGCCGGCCTTGGTCTAGAATTCAGTTTTGATCCTCGCACCACCCCCGCTCTCCGGTCTACAAACCCTTCCCTCTACGACAACTATTAGAGACGCGTGACTGCGTCAGCTTGGTGAGTGCTTCCAGTTTTTCGCGTCCAGGAAGATTCTCCTCCGGTACGGTAGCATCAGTCAGGAGAGCTTTCATCTCCGGCACTTCCTTTCTTTCTTTACCAACTGAGCAGGCCACGGTTATGCTGGCAGGATGGTAAGAAGTCTCCGCATCATGTTATCCCCTCTTTTTTTTTTGTCCGCTATTCTCTACTTGATCCCTTGCGATTTCCTTTCCCTTCTTTGGGTTTTCGGCTTTTTAAGGCAACTTCAAGCTCTAATCTCAAAGTCTTAATGCAGAGTTTGTCGCTCAACGATCCAGCCCTTTTCATCCCAGCCTTCTCCCTACTTCGGCTTTGTTCGTTTCTCCCCCTCTTCCTGAAGAAATCTGCCTAAGCTGAGAATTTTCACTGATCGGAACTCGATAACAGTCTTTCCCCCCTCCTTTTCTTTTTCTCACCCCCCTTTCCTATACATACCCTTTCCCTTTTTTTTGTTTCTCAAGATTGTAACTTTCACTGCAGGGTTTGCAGGTAAGCAGAGTGACTTATAGGCAAGGTAGATTTTTGACCGACGCGATTAGGTGATGCGTCCTCGACTCATAGAAAGTTTTCTTTTTCTCTCTTTTGCAGTCTGACAGGTCATTGTCACAGCTTCGGCAGAGTTGGAGTATTGAAAGTACAGATCCCTTGCTCGCGCCATCCTTTTTTCCCGTACCTTCCCTTTTCCTTTTTCTCCTATCCTTCTTTACGAAGAGTTCCTCTGATATGCGGACACGCAGGGCGACCCGTGACCCTCATGCAGTCGAAGGATCTAATGGTGTTGCTTCTCCCTTCTTTTAAAGACGTCAAGACGGCAGATTCTCTCGTTTGAATCTGACGTGCGGATGCGAAAATGAATTCTTCGCGGTGATTTTACCGAGGAAACCAGGAGTTTGCTTTCTCGTTCCCCGGCGCCCGTACTTCCCCCCCCTTCCGCAAGACTGGCGCTGCAGACATCAGGGGAAACCGGCCGGCTTGTTGCCCCTAGCCTCTCTGGTTTCGTCGTCTCCCTTTCGATCCCGTCCCTCCCCCTTCTTTCCCATCGGTCGGCGCAGTACGCTGCTGATCCGAAGAAAGCAATTGAAGAAATTGTAGTTCTCGTTTTAGTTGTCAATTCCTTCGCACTACACCTTTCTCTTGCTGAACTTTTTCCGGACTTTCCCAGATAACGCACGCCGCCCTTACGTTCTTACAATTTGCTGAGAAACTTGTTTCCCCTTGGTCGACCTACCCCCCAGCGTGCTTTGCTTTCAACTTTAGTGATAGAAGACTTTTTTCTGCTGAACGCAGTCTTGCGTCTTTTTACTTCTATCCCCTTTTTTCATCTCTCCGGCAAAAAGGCCTTTCTATTGGTGAAGATGTTTTGAGAGGCCTCCTCATTGACCCCCCCTCTAGTATCTTCCGTCGTTTCAGTTGCCATTTTCGTGCCCGCGAAGCGACCCTTTCTCCGCATGGTTTTCGCGAAGCTTATCGTTTTTTTCCGGGCGTGTCTGATTGTTTTTCTAGAGCATAGATAGACGACCGTCTTTGGTCCTCTCTTCAGATTCGTTATTTTGACGTCGCTGTTTTTGACTCTTTCTCCCTCTTCAGTTCTGAAGATTATGTGAACATGAAGATTTGTTATCCCCCCCCCGGCTTGTGTAATACAGTCTTCAGTGTTGACGAAGATGCATTTCGGCATCTTCGCCCGCCGTTGTCATTATCCTCTCTCTTTTCTTTGTTTTCAGCATATAGATGTTGGATTGGCATCCCCCCGTCAGGTTTTCCGGCCCTCTTTTCCTTTTGTTTGTACGCAAGCTCTGTTTTCCCCTCATGGCGTTTCTCGGGTCTGTGATCCAGGGAGAGACCAAGCAGATTGCCTTTGGCCTTCCGAGTTTCCGTTGTCATTAGCAATATAGCAGTTCGCACACTTCCCTTGATTTCACTTCAGATACTAGTTGTCCCCTCTAATCTCAACATGCTTGTCATGGCGGCATTTTTTACTACTCTTACCCCTTTTCTTAAATTCTCCGAAGGACCTCACGCGTCCCCTTCTTCGTTCTCTTCTCCGGGCCCCCCTATCGCCCTCACGTGCCTGTTCCCGATGCCCTGTCCCATTTTTGCAGGTCGGTGAACCACGACTAGTCGCCCACTCCTTACGTTGCCCCCGCCGACGTTTTGGTTTCTTCAATTCTTCGATGCAGCTTTCCAGCACGCCCGTTTTCCTTTCGTTTTACCCTTACTCTGTATGAATAATAAAGACCATGAGATTACCTGTGCACGACACCCTTCCTGCCGGAACATTTTGTTTTTCCGATCGCAGCCGAAAAAAAACGTCTATTCTTGACCTAGAGCCCTGCGGCCCCTCCCTCCCCTTCACCTCCGGTGCCTCGGTGGTAAGCCATCCTTTCGATTCTTCCCCTTCTCGATCTCAGAGGCGGTCGCCGCCGCGTTTTTTGGTCTACTTTTCAAGCCGCTCCGGACCGCCAGTAGTTTGCTTCTCTATTCGTATGGAGGTCAATCGGATCATCGTGCATTGTGAAAACCTCTCCTCATGATAAGGAGACATCAGGGTGTTCCCCCCCTTTTTGTTTGGGTTTTTGACAACATGCCCTTCTCCTTTCGCCCCCGCTTGGTTGTAGAAAATTATTCGTAGTTCTACGCGCCCTTTTTGAATTCCTCGGATCAGACTTAGTCCCCCTTCCATTTTCCTCTCCTTCATGGGGAGTGATCGAGAGGCCCCATAGTAGTATTGTACCCAGACTACGAGAAGATGTCGAGTCTGAATGAGAATGCTTTATATTCTTTTAAATTGTATGCGCGGGCTGCTCCCCTTTTTCCTGGGCCAGTCTTTGCCTCTCCCCGACCAATAACATGGTATCTATCTGTTAAATCCAGTAGTTCTTTTGTTGCTCGAATTTCTCCTTTGCATTTGGTTCGTTCCTACCCTGCCGCCCCAATGGCGCTGCCGCCCCCCTTTTCCCCCCCCCCAAAGTCAAATCTTCAGGCCTTAATTGAGGGCCTCCCAGCCTGCCTAGTAGCGTCCACTTTAGGTCCACCACTTCCCTCGAATGGGGGAAGTTCCCTTCTTCTTGATGTTTTTTTCCTTGGAGACCTTCCTCCTCTGATCGCCTCAGTCAACTTTGATTGAGCCGAGTTAATTTTTGCTCCGATCCGCCGCGTCTCTCTCTTTTCCCCCATCCCCTCTCCTCGCCTCCCCTTCCCTATCAAGAGCGGGAAGGGATAGGAGCACGGCTAGGCCTCCCCCTTCCCGAAATACTTTCTGCAGTCCTCGCTCTTGAACATCCCGCCACAGAGTTTTTAGCCCGCCGTTTTTTAGCGCGATGTGCCTAGGAGCAGCTTCTAGTCTAATTGAAACCTTTGCTCCTCTTTTCCCCCTTAGTTTTCTTTAAGCCTCCTTAGCCCAGGTATATGATCAATAGCCCAGTAATGCGGTCTTTGTTTCTTTCCCCACCTCCCCTCCTTCCCGGACGTACTTCAGTCGCCGCGCCCATCTCCCAGAAGCCGTCTTCTGGAATGGACCTATGGCGACGACCCGAGCGTTTCTGGTCCCATAGTCCCCTCCTTTTTTTCCTACCCCCCTGCCTTTTCCTCCCGCTCCAAAATGCTTTTTTCTTGCACGCAATCGCGCCCTTCCCCCCCGCCGCGACTATCGGCCGACATTCTCAGCGTGACTAGTATCTGGCCTTATATCCTGCTTTGTCTCCCAGTTTTCGAAAGATCTGATTCCCCATCAGCCGAACATTTTGAAGTCTAGATTGTACAGTGTGCTCCTCTCAGAGGGTCCTTTCACGGGCCTGAACTTCATTCTGGTTGGTCCCGGAAACTGATTTTTTTTTGCCCACCCCCGCGCAAAGCGACAGAATTCTTCTGTGTTTGCTCACCCCCCCCATCAGGACAGAATTCGTGGCGCCTTCCTCTTGCCCCCCCCTGAACATTTCCTTCGTGAAAAACTTACTACGCACGCAGAACCTCCCTCGTTTTACCCCCACCTATGAGATATCTGGCGCGTTCCCCGCTGCTCCTTTTTTGCACTTCCCCCCCCCGTTCCCCTCTTTACCCATCTGGGCTGATAATCCTAGTCCAGTAGTGAAAAATAATCTAAGATGGGTCGGCATAGTTACGGTGACCACCTCTGCCCAATCCTTAAGTTTGCTTTTCCCGCTCGACCACATCGTGTTCTATCATCCTTTTTCTCCATCCCCCATCTTCCCCTCTCTCTACAGGAATTGTTTGCGCAAAACTGGAATCCCCCCCTAGCGCGGAGCAGACCCAGCCAAAGAGAACGCATCCGATCACCTAATATAAACTTTCTTTTTCCCCAAGCTTCAAGACCGTGCCCCGGGCTCCCCCGTTCTTCGTTAAACGTGCCTCCGGAATTGCCTGCACGGTAAAGATACCGTCTAGGACACAGCTTTTTCGTGGGTCTCAGTCTTATATGCGAGAGATCCATTCTTTTTTAAAACCTTTCCCTCCCCGGACAGGTGAACGGGCGGCTGGAATTTATATTAGAAGGTAAGCCCTTTTGCTGTGGAAGGGCGCGATGAGAGCGTTCCACTTTTTCCTGGGAGGTTTCTGCTTCTTTCCCCACCCTACCCTTTGGTTAGGGCCTTCACGCCCACGAGTCCTCAAAGGCCGGGTGAGCTTCCCTGGCCGTAGGACGGATTACCATTGCTCTGAGTGAGGTATGGGGTTTTTTTCTTTGTTTTTTTTTTTTTTTTGTTGTGTGGGGGGTGGCAGGGACAACCCTCCCGCGCGCGCCCCACAGCCCCCTTACTTTTTTTTTTGTGGCTTTTTTCCCTCTTGGTTTGATGAGCCCTTCCACTTTGTGTCCTAGTGTTAGATTTTTTTGATTTTTTTTGTGTTTCTCAAGAGAGTTATATCTTTTTTTTCTCAGTATACCTCCAGCGCCCCGCCGAGCAGCTGGCTTACTTTGCCATGACTCCAGACTCCGCGCCTTTTCTACCTTTTTATATGACACTGTTTGTAGTCCCTACTTTCTTTTTACCCATACACCAGTCCCCCTCACCTTTTTGTGAGCATGTCCACCTCCCCCCGGGTATGGCATCGGTTTTTCGAAGCATTGCAGCATTCGTCCGTCCCCTTGCTTCCCTTCTCTCGTTTTTTTACTGTTCCTTTATTCGAGGCTGGGCCTATTGGCTCGGGGCACGACCCGCGAGAAGAGATTGATCCCATCGCGATTCCCTCTCCCTTCCATCTCCCCTCCTCACCCCTTCCGCCTCGCAGGGCTCCGATCGCGACATTGCGCTAGTCTAGAATTTCGTATAATTGGCACCTCCCCCGGTCGTCGCTACCC
>Ga0179593_1500054_pt1 | contig 15078 bp, 10 predicted proteins | sample CZODoug2_1_08_16_FD_185931 | JGI IMG/M metagenome (GOLD analysis project Ga0179593, IMG submission 185931) | Vadose zone soil fungal communities from Angelo Coast Range Reserve, California, USA - CZODoug2_1_08_16fungal (PacBio error correction) | ecosystem: Environmental > Terrestrial > Soil >... | reverse complement strand
GTTCTTTTAGTGTAGTGCCGTTCTTGACTTCTATCTTCCCAGATGACCCCTTTCCCGTAGTGCCATTTTGCACTTCCTCTTCTCCTTGTTGACACCTTTTTTCTCGGCAAGGCCGTCACGAGGATGACCCTTTCTCCGCCTTGGGGCTTTCCCTGTTAGAAATACTTTCCCTGGTAAGTCTCACCTCCTTTTATTTTTGGATCATAAGGATGGTCAGCGATTTGGGGTCCAGGCATACTTCCGTTCCTCAGACCCCCCTCCTTTTTTTCTCAGCTTTATATTTCACTTTTTCAGTCTTGCCGCCTCCAGTTTCCTGGCACCCCGTCTCCCTATTCACTTTCCAGTAAGACACCCAGTTCCACTTTTATGATTCGTCGCCTGACCATTGCACAGGAAATATCCGCTAAAATGATATTTGTCGGAGTTTTCGAGTGCGAACACAATAAGCCCCCCACGTTCTAGCCCCCGTTACTTGTAGTTTCTTCAGCCCACCTCTAAAGCTCTTGGCAGGCTCCGGCGTGTTTCAGACGCGTTTTTCCTTTTCTTCCATTCATTGTGCCCTAAGCCCACGATCTCACATCCTGGGTCCTCCTTTATGATTTTTTTACGTCCTCCGTTCAATGTCCCCACCGTTTAGAATCCGTCTAAGCAGAATACAATCCCCTTACCCTCGCAGATTTTTCCTAGTCCAAAGGACCCCACTTTTTCCAAAGTGTTCCCAACTGCTTTTCGGACCGCACTCATTCCCCCTTTCCTGGGGTCGGTTGACTGAGGAAGCCTTAGCTCCTCTTCATTCTTTGTCCCTCGGCGTTCTCTTAACAGCCTCCTTCCAAGCACAGCGTTTTCTTCGTCTCTCTTCCATCAGCTCAGAAACGACCTGTAACAGTCCCCCTCCCCCGGGCGCTGCCTATGGATTCCGAGTAATGATCTGTGATCAGGTAGAATGAGTTCGCCATTCACTAACATGATTCCGGACGAGGGCCCAAAGTTTTCCCCTTCCATCCTGGCAGGACCTCGGTCTGTGTCCTGACCGTCGAGGCTTCCATTTTTCTTGCAATCTTTTTCTGCCAATTAGTACTGTTGGCGGTCCACCCTTGATCTCTTTCCTACAGAGAGGAATGTCCATTTTGCCCCCACAGTACCAACCAAGAACGCTGATTCGCCATGTCCAAGGTCCCCCCTTTCCCTCTGTTGTAGTCCGTACTCTTTTGGTCTTACACATTGTTAGGAACTTTGAAGACCAGTGACCTTGTAGATAATCATGCCCTCTCTGTCCTCTTTCATACCCTGCCAACTGTAGCTTTGCTCTTTGTTGAGTTACCCCCAAAGTCCTTATGCTTCTTCCTTGACTAACAACCACTCCACTCCCCCCCGAACAAAAAGAGCATGCTATGATTCCCTACACCAAACCCCTCATCCTCTTCTCCTTTCGAGAGGGATGGACGGGACATCTATTTCCTACCCAATCACGAGTCCTCGAGGAGTGTTTCCTACCAGGGCTCTCGCACGCCCCAGTTTTGAGTAGACTTCTTGTTCCCTACGTTTATGCATGGTATGCTAGCTATTTCCGGTGCAGCCGACGCCCCCCTATCCGAAAGCCTGGGGGGTGGCAGGGTCCTGGCGCGCCCTCGTCTAATGACTGACGTTTTCTTCAGTTTCCCTCTCTAACTCAACGGCTTTCTGGACGTGTGCTTGCCCCATGACTTTATTTTGTAGGGTGCTTGTCTTTGAACTATTGGACGCGACGTATGTCCAACCCTTCAGATGTACTTTTGCTGCCCTCCGCCCGGTCGACCTAGGATGGTTTTGTCAATTAGACCTGCCCAACCAATGGGCGACTGGTTGAGGTCTCCATTTAGACGTAGTGCCTTGTGGTACTTCGCAATTGGGCTGCGCTTCCTCCTTCCGAAACCGTTCCAGGTTTGGCTTGACTCATTTTCTTCCCCTTTTTCATGAACTGCCTTTTCTAACGTTGGCCCTTTCCTGGCCCCTTGACTTCGACTAGCGCTAAGTAATCTTCCATTCAGGCCTTTTTTTGAGCCTGAGCATTCCTCCACCTTGTCAAACCCCCACACTTACCTTGCCCCCGATTAGTCTTGTGAACGTTTCCGGACACAAGACTGAGCCGGCTTAGCGATGATGCCACTCAGAATCGTTCTTTAAGGACTTTCCTCAGGCACTTTCATTCAATTCAGGAATCCAAACTTCCCCCCCCCTCCCTCCGGCATTTTTGCACTTCTCTCATCTTCTTCCCCCCCCTGCGTACTCTCTTTTTCGGTTTCCTCCCCTCAGATAAAGCGGGACCTTGCGACTTTTTTTTTACTTCAGATTGGGAGGATTCCCTGCGTTCATTTTTCATCTTGCTCTTTTCAATACTTATCTTTTTTTTTTCTCCTCCCCTCCTTGTGTTGGTAGTTCTAGTCCTTGCCGAGCCTGTCGAGATTTGATGTCCGCGGGAAGATCCTGCGTTCTCCCACAACGCATATGATGCCCCAGGTTAGTCATTGTCTCTGCTTTTGGTCACCTACCCCTTGTTGCTGACGCCTCTCTCTCTCTGCCCAATGCCGCTTTGAAGGTTGACTTATACCTTTTCCTTTTACCTGTCCATTTTTCCTTTATTATCGCTTTTTCCCTATCGAAATCGCTCAAGGGAGCTTTTCCTTTTCACGACTCTTCCTCCCTTGGCAAGTATCCCTAGATCTTTGTTGGACATTTCTTTGGGACGTGCTCCTTCATTTGCTCGTATGACCCCCCGTTTACCCCTTTTCGTCAGCTGGTTTCCTTAACTTGTGTTTGGACCCCCCCATTTGAACTCCTGTTTTTCATTTTTTCCCTTTACCTAGTTCTTCTAAATTGATTCCAACAGTCTCGTCGGTGTGTCGCAGCTCTTGCAGCCGGCTTCCCCCATCAAGGGACCCCCTTCCATTCGTTTTGGAGCACCCACGTGACATTTCTTGTCAAGTTACTATAACCGAACCTGTCCCAGAACCATGCTTTCCGGCGTATGAGGACCCGGTTGGTCAGCTTAATTTTTTTTTTAGATGTTTAGCGTCCGAGAGACAGGTGCTCCCAACGCACAAAACCACAATCGACCCTTGGTCCCCTGGCTTTCTTTCCCACCTTACCGAGAGCTTGAGGCGCGAGGAAAATTACAATCGAATGCGTCGTCCATATTTTTCCCCCTCGTTCCCAACACCCTCCCCCAGTGATCAGTTCTTTTTTCCCTTTTGGGAGGCTTTGCTGCACCCAACTATTGTTTTTTTTTTCCAGCTCCATGAAACCTTCGATCCCTAATACTTCCCGACTCCCAAATTTTCCACCCTGATAGTCCTCATCTTCCCTGTTGGCGGCTTTTTCCCCAACACCCCGCTACTTCCTTCCTCTTTGGTTATCTTGTTGTTTCCGGTCTCCGGCCCTTCCCTCTAAGGCATTAGCTTCTTTCGTTTTTTTCTTTGACCCCAGGAATATAGTGTTTTTTGTCGTTGAGTGGAGTTTTTTGTTCCCAGCTTTACAATCTTTTGTACCCGGACTCATCACCGGTTGACATTTGGAAAATTTGCCACCCCCGATTCCTCTTCAAGGAGGTCATTCTTCTTTACCCGTTTTCGCTTGCCCTAACCTTTGTACAGCAAGAATAGAGGTTTCCCGGTGCTCCAGTGAGAAAAGGAGTTCCCGCCCTGTTTTTTTCCCAAGTTTTCCATTTCTTCTTGGGTTTATTGTTTTTCATGACATTATCCCCCGGTTTCGTATGTTTTGGAGCTAGGGTTTTTTAAAAGTCCGTCAACCTTATCTGGTGCCTAGATTGTCCGCTTTCGTCCCTTTAATCGACGTGGTCTGGTTGAGCCTTTTTCTTGACCTTTCTTTGGAAACCCCAGTTGAGTTAAGTTTCCTCCCCTTTTGGATTTGTCTCCCTCAGAACCTGGAGTCGTTTTTCTTCTCCTGCAGAGGTTTAAATGGTACTTAAAGGTCTTTTGTTTTCTTATCTATCTCGTCCCTTCACTTTTCGGATTGGACTTACGTTCGTTACATCTTCTTGGAACGCTTAGCTCTTACTCTTCCCTCTTCTCTCTGAAAACATCGTAAGTTTCTTGAGATGTGCCATTTCTTTAACATTTGGCCTAGATATTCTATGTACCCTATGTCTTCTTCCCTCCCTATTAGTCTAAATGCTTCGTCTTATACCCCAAACGTAAGGGACGTGACCGCACAGGTTTAGGACCGTCCTTACTCAGGTCCACGGATTATACCCCTTTGAATTCAGATTTTCCCCCCCGGATCGTGACTTGAGCTGTTCACATCTAGCTACTTTTATCTGCCCTGCTCGAACCACGAGCCCCCGTTTTCCGGAATGTGTTTCACACGAGCGGGAATGACGCTGGTGGTTGGGAGTACGAACAGACAAACTCTGCCTTTCTCGAGAAACTGCACGTTGGTGGCAACTGCAAACAAACTGAAAAAGATTCGGCTGGACCTATCAGTGTTATGTTGGAATGACGGCCCCCTTTGCAATGCCTTCCCTGTACAGGAATCCAAGTTACTTGTTTTTTTCCTTTCAAGGTTATGGTTTGATATTTTTCTTCTTTTTTCTCTCCTCTTCATCCTGAACGCGAAGTGACCCCTTATCATATTGTCTAGACGCGTCTGCTGAAGGTCCTTTCTTCGCCTCTGCCCCCCTCATACCTTAAATAATCGGTTCGCTCTGAGGACGTACTACGTGTCCCCGGATTCGAACCCAAAGGGCGTCCTACATCAGAATGCCAGGAGAGACCCGTTTGTTTAAGACCAACCCAGAAGACCACATAAGGTTGCACAAGGAAGGTCGAATACCAGTCAAAATCAGTCTGCGCTGGGACCTATATCGAAGAGGAAGATACTGCATTCAGAGTCCCCGTCCCGCCGGCCCTTAAAAACCATCTCTCTCTACCTCCATTTTGTGGTTGAGATTCTGTTTTCACCAGTGTGAAGTGCTTATCTTCCTGGCTAAGCCTGAGAATTAGTTTCAACCTCTCAGGAAATTGCTGTCTTCCAAAGTCGTTGAACCCATTGTATCCTTATCTCCACGTGAAGACTCGACCTTCCGATTGGGATGACCCCGTTTCTCCCTCCTTTCACCTGAGTATTCCTCTATCCCCCTAGGACTGGATCATAATGAGTTCAGAGTTTGTGAGACCTCCTTCCGGGGCAACTGCCGCAGCGACCAAGTGGTTCTCGCCCTTCTTTCCTTGTTTTCCCTTCTTATTTGTAGAGTTTAGAAGGTCTCCTGGCCCCCCCCCGATGGATCCCCGATGCACCCTCCTCCCCAAACAGTATGCGCCCCCTTTGCAATTGCAAAGGACTCTCCGGCTAAACTGATCGTGTCGCCCCAAACGATTGCGCTTTGCGTGCATTTCCAAACAATAAGCCCTTGTTCCGGGCCCACCTTAGGGATAAGTTCTCCCCCTTACCCGCTACCTTTCAGTCTTTTTTTCAGTCAGCAGTGCGGTTCGCGCCTTTTTTTCATATAGCTTCGCTTCAATTTTAGAAGTCCCCCCCCCCCCCAGATGCAGGATTCCCCTCTAAATCTGCAGATCACGACTTTGTGGAGAACGATTTCTGAGTACGTTTCCTTACCTCGCCACTGTTAACGTAACCTTACAGACTCTACCAGGCCCCCCTCTGACTGTGTAAAAGCCAGATATTTTCCGTCTCAACACAGAGCACACTCGAACCCCACCCATTTTTACTGGCTGCTCATACCACACCTTTTGCCTATGTTCTCGGTCGACTTCGGGAAGCCTCTTCTCCCTTCCCCGAGCGGTCCTTTTTTTTTGGTTATCCGATACTACGTAATGACAGACAGGTGATTGATTTGCTCTACTGAGATGTAGCGACTTTTTCACAGGCCTGGCCTTTTTTACCCTTCCAAATAACTTAGCTCCCGATCAACGACAGTCTTGTGCTGTCCTCTTCGCCATGTGCTTTCATATGATGTCTGCCCTAACCCCCCCTTTGCCCGTTCCATTATAACCCGAGACAAGTTTGACGATTCACGTCACCTTCCGCAAAAGTGGATCCTCCCCCCCCGCCCCCCGTTTTCTATCCGTAATTATTGCCAATCTAAAGGCGACAAAAGTAATGAGCTGTCTGATGTTTCCACATTATCAGGTAATGCAGCCCCCCGATACGTCGTTGCAAGGACGAGGTAATAATGGTAAAATAACGCCCTGACCCAAAAGGCTGATTGTATACAATTGTTTCCATCCTATTTTTACTCCCCCCACGTTGAAGCCCTTAACCTCTTGGTCTCAAGGCAGACACGTCCTCCCCCATTGTAGCTCATCCATCTGAATTTGACTATTCATCCCGAAACTGTCTGCATTTACTTTCCTGGAGTCTTTACCCCAGAGCCATATTGTAGATACTCACACAATCACTCCCCCCCCCGAACACCCCCCTACCCTTGTTTCCTCGCCCTAGCACACACGAAGCAGATGAGCCTTCCTAGCGTGAAAACTTGGAGTGTTTAAACGCTCTACTTATAACCTCCCTCTTGGTTAGCTTGAGTTGAACTCGCAAAGTCTTCCCTTCCTTTTCTTTGTGGGCGTCGCCTTATCTTCCCCTACCGTCGAGGTTAGCTATTGGTGATCCCGCTAAACTGATCAACTGCAAGCTGGGCTGTGTGTGGCCTGTCCTATTCCTCGCAGGGCACCCTCCTTCTTGAACTTGCCGATCCCTAAGAGAGATTCTTTCACGTTGCGGCCCCCAAAATGAAGACGCTGCGCTTGTTCTGGGGTGTCCTGTCGTTTAGAACTGTTTTAGAGCCAAGGATGTCCAAAACTTTCTTCTCATTCCTGCTTGTTGCACTCCCTTCCTTTGTTTTTCTGCAGAGGGCTTTTGGGGAAATTAGGAAGGAAATCCGTGGCGCCTGGTGGATTGACTCATTTCGCTTTCGTTCCCTTGATGCTGTTCTAGAACCCGTATTAGGTTCTGGCTACTCTCCTGACAGGCCTCCTTGCGATTTTGTCGACCCTTTGTAAAGAACCATTCAACTTTTGAGCCGTGGGTCCACAGAAGTACTGACGATTTCGCATTTTATCCAGCTCTCCAAGCCGTTTTGAGTCCCCCCCTGCATTATCCCAGGTCCACCTCCCCAAGATACACCTAGATATTCCTTGCCCCCCCTTTTGAGAGAGTGTAGGACCCCTTCTTTGTCTTCAGAATTAGCGGATGGTCACTCCATGCCTACTCTCAAAGCCTCTCATTAACGGGACCCAGTGAAATATTCTGCTCGAGAGGTTAAACCGTCCCCGCTTGGGGAGAGAGCAGCCTCCGTCGAACAGAGCTTTCGGGTCAACCTCAACATACTTCACCCTGTTCACATTTTTTTAGTGTCGCGGTGTCCCCATATCTGGCCCTTCCTCCCGCGGACCTCCCCCCCCACCTTACTGATCCACTTCACATCTATCTTTTCTCTTTGTTGTTGTTGTTCTTATGTGAAGTCGCAGTCGTCGATTTTTTTCCTCCGGCAGAATTCCTTTTTTTTTTTTTTTTTGGTTGTTTTTTTTTTTTTTTTTTTTTTTTTGATCACACGAGGTCAGATGCCCTTTCTCCCTGTTTCACGTATTTATTCTTTTTGTCCGAATTCTCGTCTCTTGCTTCCGCTGCAAAAAGGCCCCCTTCGCTTTTGGAAGGTGTCCCCCTTTCTAGAATTTGACTGGTCAAGTTGACTCGTCTTTATCGCTCAGTTAAGAGTTGATTGCCAATAGTCAAGGTCCCGAGAGCCTGCTTTTCTCCAGCTTCAGCTTTGGTCCTCTCTAGAGTGCTTTATTGTTACAAGTTTTGACTGTTGTATGACTCCAGTAACGTCCTGAATTTCGAGTACCTTTCTATGGCGTTCCTTTTCCTTGCTGTGCTTTGCCCTTGTTAAAGAACGCCGTTGGCCGGTTTCTTTCCCTAAGGTTTTTCCACTTGCCTCCACAGCTCGTGCGGCCAGTGTCCTCAGCGGCGCCAGCAGCCCGTTTCCCCCCCCATATTACCTCCTGGCCGCAAGCCTTCCCCCGCAATTTCTCAGCCGCCCCCGTTGATCAATTGATCCCCAGTTTTCTCCCGGGCGCACAACTCCAGAACATTTTTTTTTTTTTTCTATGTGTCAGCAACGGTAGTCTTTATAATTTTCCGTTAGCCTTCCGCGAGAAGGCCCAGCAAAAGCAACACGTACTCGCATCTCTCAAGTTTCCTACACCTTTCCTCGCCTTCTGTTTCTTAGCGACAGTGAAAATCCTTGTTTATTGCGCATCGTTCTGGGAATTTTCCACTTCCCCCGCCTTCGTGATTTTCTTGGTCTCGGCGTGCCCTAATAGCCATCCCCCTTGGAACAGGATGTTCCGCTCGCACCAATCTAACATATCCAACTTGCTGCAAGAAACTCAACTTTTTGAATCTCTGGAGGAAGGGCATCTTTCGGGACCAGGGTTTAGTCATTTGTTTAACCATAGATAACCACCTCGGACTGCAGCGCGTCTAGCGGGACCGCTGGGCCGACGAAAGAGATGGGTTCCCCCTCTTCCCCCTTACACCCGGCTCAGAACACAAGCCGCCGCGCCAAGCTCGCACTAAGGAGAAGTAAGGGCGCGTTCGGGCTGCGCTCGCTTGTAACCTTTTGCCAGAATCGAGCTGCTGGGGGGTCTGGGTAGTCGGTGGGCCTGAAAGCCCCCGATAATAGGGGCACGCGTACAGGCAACGCCCGTTCAAAGGGAGTTTCACTGAAGAACACCTTTGTGGACCTCTCAACGAGAGGACACGTTTCAAGGTCTGCCCTTTTTTGCATTTCCCAAAATCAGAAAGCCAGGTAAGCGGCTAAAAAGTGTGGATGCAATATTACCTTGAATGTTGTTGCGCAAGAAGAGACTTATTGGAGTTTTCTTTTCTGTATTTTGACTTATCAGTTTTATCTTTAACTTTATCGGTGTCCTTTCCTGATTATGAAGGTCCCCCCTCAGACCTTATGACTTTTCCCTGATTGGCGTTAATCACGTGCCTTTGCGGTAGACCCGCTCTTGGAAGAGGTTTTCCGGATGAATTGAACTGTTATTCCACTGGGCGTGCATTATAACAATTTGCGTTGTCCTAAACGTAGCATTTCCGTATTATTCCCTCTTCTGGGGATACTGACGCTATCCGATGTCGTACCTTTCCTTTAAGGGTCTTCTTGACAGTCTCCCTCGAATAATAATCATTACTTTCTTCCCTCTTTTATTCTTTCCGCTGACATATCGAGTAATGCTTAACCTTCTCTCTGACCCCCATAGTCCAATTTGAATTTAGTCCCTGTTTTCCCGCCCTTGGTAAAATTCCGGTGTCTCTTCCCGGAAAATATATGCCTCGTTCTCATTGTATTGTTAAATGATATTCTATCCCCGTCCGTTTTCCCCTTTCCGTGAAAACGGATGAGTCCCCAACTCAGTCATACATTCTCACTTTTTTGAATCTTCCCCCAGAGCCCGTTTAGGGACCATGATTTTCTTTTTCCAGGACGCTGAACGCTCTCCTCGAATTTCGTCGACGGAAGTACTGATCCCAATCCTTTAATGTATTGTGTGATATACCCCCCCTTTTCCTTCCTACCTTGCCCCTTTTTGTCTCTTTTAACCTATTTGTGTTCGAACACAATCTGTCCCCCTTCTTTAGGCGTACATATTGTCCAGGTATCAGTCCGTGCAATTTTGCCTGAAAGTCGGCATTCCACCCTTGGGGACTTTTTTCTCTGGAGTGTCCCGGGAGATATGGGTTTGAGCCTGAGCTTATCTTCTTCAGGACAATTAAGCGGGCTGGAAGAGGTGTCTGCCCGGAATCGTCTTGCCTCCCTTTTACCCCCCCTTGCTTCCCAGCTTTCCCTTCACTCGGGTCTGATGACGTAGAGTGCACGGCTTTCGAAACCGGGCCCCATCTCTAATTTTCAGAGTCGACTTCCTCCGCCCCCCCACACGGTTCCAAGATTTGACGGCCGTCCCTTTCCCTCCATGATGCGCAAATCGATTGCATCTTAGCTCAAGGTAGTCCGCAATTACCCCTACCACATACTCTTTTCGGTTTTTCTAGATGTGTTAGGGGTTTTCCGTTTTCCCTTTCCTTGCTGCTCTTCCTTTTTTGATTCTTCTGATGACAGAATCGTGAGTTTCCGGTCCCCCCCTTATTCAAAGTCTTTCAAATTTGTTTCTGGATCGTGTTAACGCCGCTCTTTGACCCCCCTTTGAGCGATGTGCTATTGCCCCCTTACGGAAACTTCCCTCGTGTACGTCTCCCCGAGGGCCAGATTTAGTTAAGCTGGATCCATGTTTTCGCTCTTCCGGACTACTTCGTCAGAACGACCCCTTGGATCATCTGATGAATGGGGTCCTTCCCGCCTAAAGAGCTTGAAACTGCCTTACAGTCTCATGTTTCCCCAGTCTCTTCAGATTGAATAAACCCAGTACGGGTCTTTACGGCTTGCAAACAAGGACGATCCAGCTATGATATGTGTAGAAACTATTGCATGCTTGGAGTTGAAGGCCACAACAATAATTTGCAGTGACCACATTCAGGGATTTTCTTCATTGAAGGTCGATTCAATATAATAGATTTAGCGGTATTTAGTGTCCCCCTGTAGCTTCTTTAGGGTCGAATTTCGAAGAAAAGACATGTAGAATTCCCGGTACAATTGAGCTTCACGGTTGAAGCTTCTGATTGAGCCGTCCTTCCTTCACTGTCCCGCCCCCCCTGCGTGTGAGAGACTCTTCTTTTCTCCTCCTCCCAATCGGACCCGCCCGCTATTTTCCGAGCAGAGCCACTACGCCAAAAAAAGTGCTTTTACATGGTTCAACCCGCCACTCTTTCCCTCAAAGCTTTATTTTTTTTTTGTGTTCCGTGACTCAGGAATCCTTAGAGTTCCGACGGTTGCTGTGCTAATCTACCCAGACGTAATACCCCCGCGACGTGCGCCCCTAGATAGAGCGACTCCCACAACCTTATTGTCCAGTACCCTTTCCCCCCCCTCTCCTCGATTCTGATCCAAGTATCCAGCCGGACTATTGCGAGGTTCGTCCCTCAGAATCTGCTTTCGACACGTGTCCACACCATTGAGTACGGTCCAACGAACTGATTCCCCTTCACGTCCATCAGTCGCTTGTTGGACGCCAGTACAAGTCTGCTTAGCAGTCCAATTTTCCGCGCCCACACTCATACTTCCCCGCTTGATGGCACCCCCCGATACAGATAATGTTCCCGAAGACCGTTTGCTTCATGGAAAATCCCCGAAGAACCACTCCACTCATCTGACTTCGCACAGTGTCCCAAGGACCAACTTTTCAGGGCCCCACGTTTTTAGCCCGCCACGACTATTCCCGGTCCAACAGGGGTTACCCCCCGTGAAGCACGTGCAGACATCGTAGTACGCCTTCTTTGTCTTCCTGCTGGAATACCGAACCTATGCCAGTTCACACCTTTTGCATTGCGTATGACCAGAGAATTCGGGGATAGGGAAGTGCACCCCAAAATCAACCCATACAGTTTCACCAAAAACCCTTATATGCTCGGAAGGCTCACTTGAACAACACAGGAACAGGTTCCATTGCATTGATCGGCGTGTCTGAAGGATTTTTTCCGGAACAGCTATCGCCCCGAAGTGGACAACAAGCATAAGGAAGAGAGTGAGTGACTGAGCCAGGGAGTAGAGCCAGAAAGGTGAGGGGCGTGGCTGTATTCGAATAAGGACCCCTGGTTAGTTAGGTGAGTCTTAGGGGGTTGCGGCCGCCATTCCAACACGATGTTGGGGGTCTTGGACTTCTGCCACGCGTTTTTGCAAGGAATTTAAGCTTTTTTTACTTTTCCATCTCCTTCAACTCCACCGAGGCTATGGGAAGTGCGGAAAAAAATGCAGACGTCGGGTGATTTGTCTTCCCATGCTATATTCCCGCCGTCCCTTCAAATTTTGATAATGATACCTGATGCCCACCCCATATCAGGAAGGTTCGCCTCGGTTGTAGTGAACTCGGACTGGTGTCCATCAGTGCTACTGGTCGATTATTCGAGGAAGAGGTTGATGCTTGATAGAACCCTGTGATGAGGCCCTTTCCGCTTTCTGCTGAACACGATCAACGTTTTCTTGACCCATTGAGACACCTTCGTTTCCACTGAACATGCAAGCTTGCTTTCAAGTTGGGCAAATACACGTTGCGATCGCTGGTCTAACGCATTAAAAGTGTCCTCCATGAGCGAATTTTTCCCCCCACCGTTCCCCTTGCCCCCCCCCAAGCTTCCCAATATTGATCTTTCCCCCCCCCTCTGAGAGAGCTTTTTTTGAGGCACAAATCTCCTCGTGGCAGCCTTGTGCGCTTGTCCATCAGACTCCTTTCACTTAGGCATAAGTAGCATACCTTCAACAGGTAATGCCTTCTTGATAGAGCATTACCTTCAAAGCGACCGGCATTTGTCCACTGCGAGAGAAGATTCCTCTCCGATGATTCGGTCCATCCCCATCAAATACGTGACCCCGCCCTGACTAACCTTCAACTCGTTCGGTTTTTTCATCAATCTAGGAAGGCTCTTCCGGAGGCCTCCTCGAACTCCTCACTTCAAAATCTCTCTTCTTTTTTCATTTGTTGTTTTTGTTCTTGATGATGTGCGGCAGCCGTCATTTATGCTCAGGAAGATTGTCCCGATGCTGAAAACTGCAGTTTCACTAACCTCTTTTCCCCCAGTTAGAATGTTTCGCGTCTCTGGTATGGTTGCTGTACCCTTGACAAGTTCTCCGCTGAAGCACTTCACTCATGCCTGCTGAAGGGTTGTCCATTTTTCTTAGACGCAATTCTCCTTTGAAAGTGTGCATGCTTCTTATGCTCAGTTCCTCTTCTGTTGCTCCAATCGCTAAAGGGTGCCTCGAGAGAGTTCTGGCATTTATACCGGTGGAAGCCTTTCTTGTTCTTTGTTTTCACCAAGGTTCCTTTTTGATGATCATTCATTTGCTTCAACGGACTGCATGGCGAGTACCCCGTACCTTTATGTTTAGTCCATGGCTGTCGTTCACCAACTTCTAAAGACATTCTTTACGAAGTTTCTCCAATTGACCACAGTCTCGTTTCCTTCTTTGGTCGCAGAGCTTCTCGGACCTCCTCATCCCTGCAGGATTTGTTACCTTCCCCCAAGTTCGCCAGCGGCTTATCAAGTCATTTGATTTTCCTTTATACTCCTCCAACCCCTTGCCCCCTTTAACCCGCTTCTTTTAGCGGTGCGCAAGGTATTCTTCGCTCATCCCGTGTTTTTCCCTTTCCGAGTTCCCCCTATAGAATGTCAAGCACATGAAAAATGAATCCTTCCCTTCATTTCCCACACCTTCCCCTCTCCTTGAGTTTCCTTCTCATGCTTCAAAATCGTCCTTTGTCGTTAAATCGATGGCATTTCGTCCACTTTCACCATCCCAGCCCTGTCCCTTTAGTGATTTTTGTCCTGGACTGCACCCCCCCTCAGCTCAGCCTCATTGAACCCGTCCGTTATGGGGACGGACTGCGCCTAACAACCGGTAAATGCGGCTTTTATCTCTTTCCCTTTTTCGCGGCCACTCCAGCTCTCGTCTCTTTGGCTAATTCTCCCGTTCCGCAGTCTGCGCGTCCCTCATTCCCTTTTCGTTTACTAGTTCGACACTCCCTCTCATCTAGGGGTTTGATTTTCCTGAGTGGTGGTCGTGTTTTGATTTCCCCGATCTACCACCCCTTCTGTTGCGTACTACTCCATAAATTTTTGACCAAGGCATCTTGCGGTACCTTTGCCAGATCCGGCTTCTCTCCCCCCTGTATGGTTTGCTTTAACTGTGTCAGTGAACACCTTAGTTACGTTCCCTCTCCAAACCGGGTTGGAATGGAACCAATTAGTTACCTTGACCTTTTTCGTGACAGTCAGGTATTTCGTCTTTTTCTTTTTTTTTTATGACATTCTATTTATTCTAACTTTCGTCTGTCATTAAGATTTTCCTGTCATTCCTTCTTATTTCGCACCTAGTGAGCCCTAGCCTGGTCCTTGAGCTTCTTTTCGTTCTGCCTGACTTTAAGGTCGTTACCCCTTTTTTTTGTAACCGTACACCCCATGGGCGCTCTTTCTCATGCTTCTGCCATTTTTTCGGATAGCTCGCTCTTTTTCTTGCTTTTGAATTCAATTAATGGTTTATATGTGTAAATGGTACTTCGTTGACATTTGTTGCTCTCGCCCTCATCCTTTTCATTCTGTTGTCATTACGTTCTGTCTCTCGCCCGTCGGGCCTATACTATAGATAATGCTTTTCTGAGCCACATCGTTCCAGTTTTTCGCGGGTGGTCATCCTTTAACATGGTCATTTTTTTTTTTTCCTCTTTTTGAATCCTTTTCTTCGTTCCGCTTTTCGTTCTGAGAAATGCTCCCCGTCTCAAGTATCCGTCCTGGACAGTGTGCAAAGCCTCAAGTCCGCCCAATCAGTAATACCGGCTTCTTCCCCCTAGTACTCGAGTGACCCTTTGGATCGTGGTCCCCCCTATTGATCTATTCCTACCGCTATCTGACTTCGGCGCCACAGCCCCTGCTGAGTAGCTTTGAGTATGGTGCTTCAGATTTCACCTCCTCGATTTTGTCCTCCCTTATTGTTTTCTATGCCCCAAACATGAGGTCCACATCATCAGGGCTTTAGCTATAGTCCTTTGCCCTTGAGTTAAGCGGAAACACCCGGGGTTACCTGGTTGTGTATGGGGAGTGCTTTTTTGAATACTGGGTAAGTGAGAGGTCGGCCGAATTAGGCTTTCAGCGAAGTTTTCCCCCCTATCAGAGGGCTGAGCCTCCCGCGTGAGGCTGCCTGACAATTTTTTCCTTTCTTCCCCCCATCATGACCTTCTAACGGTGGAGAGATGAGACGTTGAGTTTTATTTTCGCCCTTGCCTGAAAAATAGCTTCTAGTGTCCGCGTCGCCCGGCTCTCCCGTTCTCCAACCCCTTTAAGAAGTTGAAGCCTTGCCCTTTCCCCTTTCCCCTTTGATCTGATTTGCCAGATGATATGATTTACAGGTCCGCTCCCTCACGTCCCCCCCCCCACGGCACCACCTAACAC
>Ga0179593_1286252_pt1 | contig 15078 bp, 20 predicted proteins | sample CZODoug2_1_08_16_FD_185931 | JGI IMG/M metagenome (GOLD analysis project Ga0179593, IMG submission 185931) | Vadose zone soil fungal communities from Angelo Coast Range Reserve, California, USA - CZODoug2_1_08_16fungal (PacBio error correction) | ecosystem: Environmental > Terrestrial > Soil >... | reverse complement strand
TCCGCACTGTCTTCTGGTCCTCCTCTTTTTAATTTTTCCCTTCCTTCCTCCAGTTTTCACCATCGTGTAATACCTACGTTCGGTTAGTTGTCTTGCGTTTTCTACGACCCCTCACATTTTTTTCCTCTCCAGGGCCTTCCCTGCCGAACCTAGCCCCACTCCCCCCCCCCCCCTTGCCCCCCCCCCCCCCCTTCCTTTTTTTCTTTTCTTAGCATTTTTCGACAGTAGCCCACCAATAAAACCACCCGTTTTCATTCCCCCGATTCACTCTCCCTCTTTCTATTTTACTGGTCCGTACACATTTGTTGTTTCTTTTGCGGATTGGCCAGCTCGCCGCTGGTGTTTTTGTGTTTGTCTAGGTCACCTGCACCCCCTTTAGGCATGGATCAGTTCCTATCTTACACCTTCAATGGGGCTTGCCTCTTCCCTTCCCGCGCCCCGCCCACGACCTTTTGACCCGTCAAGGTCCGCATGTTCAGTCTTTAATTATAGGCTAGTCCACCTCCCCTGAGTGTCCTATTTTGTACGCCTTTGTTTTTTTTTGTGGACCGCCTGACCATAGGCCCGAGCATCACGGCGTATTGGTCAGGGGGAAAGCTTCTTGTTGCGCCATTTTTCCTTCCCCCCCCTAGTGGTGCGGGCTTTTCGGCAGATTTTTTTTCTGTCGCCTTGTTTTGTCCCCGCCATTTCCCCCGCCCACCCTAACTGACTTATTATCTCCCTTTGTTCCACGTTTCCCCCTTCCTTGCTGCCGGTAGGTAACCCGGCCACCTTTTGTTCCTGTGTGGTTATCACCCCCCCCGCCACTTTCTCAGTGTCCAAAATTATCGTCACCGCGAGATCCGGCGTTGCCATCCGCTTTTAAAGCGGTTTGTTTCTCACCTGTGTCCTCCCCCTGGTGCACTTCTACGGTTTGAACCTCTCCTTCGTGCTGCCCTTTGTGTTCCCGTGTTCAACGGGCCCTCCCCCTGTTCCCTCTCTAGTCCCGGGCGCTCCCATTTTGTTTCCTTTTATGGACTGTCGGCTTTTTTTCCGCGAAGATTCCGACCCCTGACTACACGCGCACCGGTTCTCTTCCAACGCCGACCAGAGCTTTGTATCGTTTCACGGCTCTCCCCGTGGCCATTAGTTTACCACCATCCCCCCGGCTGTCTGTTCGGCGTGCTCCCACTGAAACACGACTATTACCCTTGTAATTGTTTTTCCACTCAGCATGGTGGTTGTGATGACGCTTCCTGGCGTAAGCAACAAACCTTTTAGCTGAATCCTTTTATTTGCTTTCCTGCTTCCCCTGCGGATTGGCTTCACCAAACCGCCCCACAGTCCCCGACGCCCTTTTTTGCACCCAATTGCTTCTGGGGAGATTGCTGGATCTGGGGGGCCCGCCCCTTTTTGTTGCTTTACCCCACTTTTTTGGATTTTCACCTCTTTCCTGTCCCTTTTGGTTTTTTTTTTTGACCCCGTCCAACCGGGGAGGTTGCAATATACCTGTATTGTTTAGTTTTGGTATTTTGTTGTTTTTCTTTTTCCCCCCAACCCCGCTTTCCTTAGTTTTCAAGCAGGGCCCTCTCTGTCCAAAGATCTCTGAACCCTTCCTGACTTGTCAGCCCCCCAGGGCCCCCCCCTTGCTCCCCCCAAGTTTTTCCGCCTGAAATTTTCACCGAACTTTTTTTTTTAGGCCCTCTCCAATTTTTTGTTTTTTTTTTTAGGTTGCCGTCTGCTTTTGGTCTACCCGAGCGTTTGATAGACCTACTTTGTTGGGCCATTTTTTTTCCACAGCGGATTCTGTCTATCACTGTCGTTTTTTCGGTTTCTGCTCGTTGTATTTTCTTCCGTTAACCTCTCTTTCTTGCCAGGCAGACAAGCGCTACTGTCGCGGGCACATCACTGTGTCCCTGTTTTACCAGCACTTTTTTTTCTCCCATGTTGGCCACCCCCACCTGGGACCCAACTTTTTTCCACGGCCACCTTGTTTTCGACCAGTATTGAACCTGCATTAAAGGTTATACCAATACCCGCTGTCCGTTTCTTTTCTGAAACCTGGCGACCCCCTTTTTTTTTCAGGTGTGTCAACTTCTGTTCGCCACCTTTTTCTGAACCCTGAGAGTGACGGTGAGTGACCCTCCTTTGTTCTTGACCCCCCTCTTCTCGGCCGGACAACTCCCCCTGCCCTCTCCAGGTTTTTAAAACCAACTTTTTCTACCCATTTTTTTCCGGTGTTTGCTTGACCGCCCGGGGGGTTTTTTCTACCTTTTGCATTCGTACGAATTTGTGGCGGGTCTTTTTTTCCCACCTTCCTTGCTTTGATGTGTTCATCCTTGTTTCCAGGACCATGCAAGGGTTTCCTCTTCAAACGCTCGCCAAACTGTTGTTTGGCGGTTTGTGCGGGCCTTTGTCAGAGTGAACGCACATTCTCACTTTTTTTAACAACCCCTTACCCCTGTTTTGTCCTATCGTTTGTGATTCCTGTCCCTTCGTTCCACAATCACTTCTGGCCAGGTTTGCTTAACTTCCCCTGACGATCCCCCCTGGCACAGGTTTGAATGCTGCACCTATGTTTGTTTTTTAAAACCCAAAACCCTGTCCCCCTCTGTCAAACCCTCGAAAGGTTGATTCTTCCTTCCTGACCCCCCCCCCAGTTTAACCCGCGTTTGGGCAACACCCGTCCCAACATTGGAGTTACAGGTATGTTCCTTATTGCTTTACACCGGACCAACGCTCCCAATTGCCCTTTTGCAGCCGGAGTGGTTTGATCTTTTCCCTTTACCAATGGTATGCGATCGAAGCCTTTTTTTCTAACTTGAAGGTGCAACTCTCCCGAAGTGATGTAGCTTCTTTTGCTACTTAGCTTCCTTCCTGCCCACTTTCCCACCAAACGTCAATGCTTTTTTTGACAACTGGGTTTTCTGGCGCAGTTTCGAGGGACCCCTCCTGGGGTGTTTTTCCACTCTTGGGATATATATTTTATCTCCGTTGTGGTGTTTTCTGATCTCTTCCCCAGCTTGTTTAGCCCCCAGCGTCCGCCCCCGTGATGTCTCTAAAGTTCGTCAGTCTCCTGTTCTTGCATTTCTTGTGGTTTTTTTGTCCTTGGCGACCCGCGAGGAATGCTCGACCCAAGTTGCATTTACTGACACTGCGAGTTGCTCTCTTATCTCGGCTTCTTTTGCGGCTTTTCCGTGACGTTTTAAATACTCGCCGGGGACACCCTGTTTTACAAGCCCTGATGGCTTTGGAGTTCACCTGCACTTTCCCTTCGTCCCCCTATTTCTCCCCGCCCCTGTTGGGAAGTTACGCAGGAGTTTGTTGCTTACCATGTTGTGTTCCAGGCCTCCCAACGGTTTTGTTTTCATAGTTTTTCAATTTTGTTTTTGCAATGGTGGTGCCTCTCGCTTGGTTCAATTTGTTGTGCTCGCAGACCCTCATTATCCCTGATAAGCTTTTCGGGCTCGCTCAGGTCTTCCCCCCCAAGTGCATCCTTAGTCCGTAGGTTTTTTGTCCCCTTTCTCATGTGCTTGGCCCTTTTGACGAACCCGTGTCAGTCCTTGCTCATCTTTCCTCTGACCGGTTTCCCCCCTCCCCACCTTTCGCTTTCCAGCCGTTTTTCGCCGAGCCTTTCCCTTCCCGCCCACGTTTCCCTTTTTTTTTGCCTCCCCCCTGCGGTCGTAGACCCGCACCCAAAGGAACGGGCGTTTGTCACCCCCCCCGTTTGTGCTCATAGAAGAGAGTAACATTAGTCCCATGGCGTGCGTCCTCCTTCCCTTGCCCCTTGACTTTTTTAACCCTCAGTCGTTTTTCCTCAGCCTTGTTTTTGCTCCTTTTTTTTGTGAGCGTTGGTACGTTTGCCTTTTTTTAGTTTCCACAACAAACTGGTTCGGTCCCTTGTGTTGTCGGTTGGTACTTAAAGTTTTACACCCCCCCACCCCCCCACCCCCCGATCTCGGAACGTGCAGTTGCGTTTTCTTGCTTTCTTATTTTCCCTTTTTTTCGTCCCAATCGTGGTTTGGTTGACCCCTTTGTTCCCTTTGCTCGGTTGGAACCAGGCAGTTTGCCCGTGGATCCCCTGGCGATACGCCTGTTTTTCGTTTTTAACTTCATCTCTTTGTTCTGTGCCTTCCTCACCTTTTTGAAGTCCCGTCCACCCTTTCTTCCTTTTTCCCTTTGGCGGACCACCTTAAACTCCCTTTTCATATTCCAGACCCTCTGTTTCAATGGGAACACCAATTTCGATTTCCCCTTGTCATCACACCCCCGTCGTTGATTCGTCCTTTTTCTTTTCCCCCCTTTTGAAAAGCTCCCCCCAAACCTTTAGGATTTTCTTGTATTAATTGTCTCCACCCATGTGGGCTGATTGCCAAGTTTCATCTCTTTTTTTCTATTCTTTTCTATCCCGCAGGAGGGCTTTGTTTTTTTTTGGGTCTTCCAATAACAATTTGGTCTACGGTCCCCTCCTCCCCGGGCTACTTTTTTCCCTTACAAATGACCCAGTTTTTGAGTCGTTCCCACTCAGCGTGTTGTCGCCCCCCCTGCGTCTTCCTCCTTGGGTTATCCCTGCCTTCAATCGAAAGGGTAAAGGGAAGTCTTCTTTTTTAGTCCTTCGTTGTAAAAGGTCATTTTACGCTTTGAGCTTTCAGGCTTTTTTTTTGTCTCTCACTCCCCCCTGATTTCCGTAGTGCCTTTACAATCCCGTTTTCCTGTTGCCTCCCAGGACTGGAGTGTGTTTCCCACGATCCTTTTTTTTTGCCCAATTGTTCTGTGTGCTTGTATTGACATTCTGAGCCGTCTTGCCTAACTCCCCCTAGGGCTTCCTCCCCCAGGGATCACGCTGCCGCCTTCCCACTTGAGCGTCTTCCTGATTTGTCTGCCCCCTGCCGTTCTTTTTCCCTTTATTTTTTTCTCTTGTTAGGCGCCTAAACTTTTGACCACCCTCTTCCCCCCCGAGGTATTTGCCACGCCCCCCCTCTTTTCAAGTCCGGCTATTTCCCTACTGGATTTTTTTAGGCCAACATCACCCCCCCCCCTTCAAGTTCCGCTTGTTTTTACTGAAAAAGTGATTTTGTGAGTACTTCTTGTTTCTTTACCCTCTTTTCGGATCTGCTCCCCCCCCCAGCGGCCTTCAAATCTTTCAAAAATTGGCTTTTTGTTCATCTTTCTCCTTGCTACTGTGATCTTTGAACTCTCTCCTCCGTTCCCCGACACGCCCTCCTGCCAATCAACCACCAATACCCCTTACCTTCATTTCCCGACCCTCCTTTCCATTTTTGACTAAGTCGCTTGTTCATCCCCCCCCTGTATGAACTCGCAGTTCTATTTTTTTTCTATTTTAAAACATTTTCAGCCCTTCCACAGAACCAACCCTTTTCCTTCTACCTTCCCCGTGCTCCCCCCCCTTCCCCAGTTTCCTTTCAAAGTAATTTGCTTCTCTGTTTTCTTGCCGTCGCTTTTTGGAGGTGTTTAGTTGTTTTTCAGTCCAAAGCAGGGATTTTTCCCTGCCCGCGAGTTTTCTGTCCACCTTTTTGTTTTCATATTCGGTTCCTTTTGTCCCGTCTTCTGGGCCATCCCATACTGTAGCGTGCGCTTTGTGGTCTGTACACGTCGTGCCCCTGCCTTGCGCCACCTCGGCCCCTCCCCCCACCCTTTACGCTGATATGCAAACTCCTTCCCCCTTTCCTCCTTGTCGTGCCCCAATCGTCCACACCCCTGACTTTCTCCTTTTGCTCTTGTTCATTTTCTCGGACGCTGGGTCCACCACCACCTTGCGCCCCCTTTTTATTCCCCCCTATAGTCCCCTATTCTTTCCTGCACTTTGTTTCTTCACCCCGCGCTTTTGGTTCCGTGTGGACTTCCCAGACAAGTTTCGAGACCGGGGTTCCCCCTGGTTCCCTCCGTCCCCCTGACGCCCACTTTCCTTCTTGTTCCAACCATCTGCGAGCACCTTTGCCCCTTTCTCTTTTGTCGCACTTCCTTTAAAAGTTTTCTCCTACTTTCTTTTCCCCCCCTTCCCCCTTCTAGACGTGTTTTTTTGGTCGATGCGAGCAACTCTCCCTATAAGTTCTTTCCCCTTCCCCATGGTGTCAAGCCGCGTTTTTTGTCCCAACGCCCCAGAAAAACCCCGTTCAAGTAGTTTTTCTCTTGAAGCTGGTGGATGAAGTCCGGCCCGTTTCTTTTCTTGCCTACTTCCTTTCCCCGTCCAGTTGCCTTTTGACGGGGAGCGCCTAAGACCTGTTGTATCTCCCGTCCTTCATGTTTCCCCTGCCTCTCCGCACCCCCAAAACCCTTTTCCACCACGGATCCGTTCATTTTGTGGATTCCTTTCCCGCCCTGGGCGAGAGTCCCCTCATCCTTCGATCTAATTGGTTGTTTCTCTGGATGTGAGGGCCAGCCCTTCCCGTTTGCCCGTGTCTTCATCCGTAAAATGCTTTCGTTTCCGCTGTCTTGCCCTTGCTCGGGCAGTCCGTCCGCCCCTGATCCCTTTCCCCATCTTAAATGTCCTGGCCCCCTTCATGAATCACCCTCGCCGGTGGGCGTTCACCAATTGACTGTCTTTTTGCTTCCCCCCTCAAAGGAGGCAACATGATTTTATCCCCCCATACTGAAACTCCCACCCCCCCCGTCACCGCCTCCCAACTCTTCCACCTCAAATAATTTCTTTAAGGGACTGCACTTTTGAGTCCGTCAATTTTTTTTTCGTGATGCGCACAAGCCCCCACTTTTTTTTTCCTCCCCTTCCTTTTTCCCTTCTTGTTCTTGCTGACCCCCCAAGGAGGTGTGCCTTTCCCTGTCTTTTATGCCCGCAGTCTCCCTGTCACCTCATTTGAAAGGATGTCTTTTGTTGCGTTTCATAGGCTGGCCTCAGCCCCTTTCTACCCCACAGGTACCCATCCCCCTTTTTCTCCTGGATTGGCTTCCCTTTTTTGCTTTTCTCACGTTTTTTTTTTTGGTTGGTCGAATGCCCTCGATTCGGTTTTTTTTGTGAACCTTTTACCTCCCCCCAGCGATTCCAGTCACCCCTAACCACTTGGTACCACACCAATGAAAAATAAACCACAAACAGAGTAAACCGACTATTTTTTAATTTTTCCACTCTCCTTCCTTTTGTGTGTTCCCACCAAAACCTTTTATTTTCTGGTGTCCTGGTGCACCTGCGGGGCTGTGCAATCCCCCCCCGTTGTCCCTTTTATGAGCTTGCCTTGAACTCCTCCAGTACCTTTTTTTCTCCACCCTGATTTCCGTTTGTTCCGCTTTTTCCAGGGCTGATCCTCGATGTCCCTTTTAGGGGTCCGCTTTTTTGTATGCTGCTTTCTACGTGACTTCATTTCTTTTACACTTGAATCCAGCCACTCTTTATCACTAAATTGGCCCAACCACTTATCGGATACCCTTTTTGTAACTTGGGGCACCCCCTTTTTACACTTTCCCTCAGGTCGTTCCTTTCACTTGTTCATTAAAAAGATTTTGCAGCTCCCCCGGATTCCACCTTTGTTTTTTAATGATCTTTTTTTTTTTCCCAAAGCTCTTCCTCCTTTTTGAAAATCTAGATGTCCAGTGCCACGCGATCTTCTTTTTTAAAGGTTCAGGTTGTACCTATTCCCCCACCCTTTTCACTTTTTTCCCTTGACGCCAGCCTGGTGTTTTTCGAGACTTGTTACCCCCCGTTGACCCTTCCCCTCCCTTTTATGTGCCCCGCTTTTTCCTTTTTGGCTGTAGGCAAAAGCTTACTTGACACGGTCTTTTTTCCGATTTAACACTATCGAACACGTCCTTCCTGTTTGGTTTCCATCAGCCCCGAAGTTTTTATTTTTCTAGGACCCTTCCTTACTTGGTGAATCGCCCAGAAAAGTTGGGGTGTTTCCACCCGTTTTTTATTGTGGTTATGCTGTCGTGGTTTTTCTTTTTTCCGTGCCTTTCCCTCCTCTCCTTTTTTGGGGTTTGCAAGTTAACAGTTGTCGGACCTTCCCCTGGGTCCCAGTTTTTTTTTTTTTTCCGGGATTGCGGGCGTATCTTTTCCGGGTTCCTTTTTGAATTGTTCCCGTTCCCACAAGGTACGACGGTGGCTTGGCCAGGCACCCCTCACTGCGATTTTCCCCCCCTTTCGCCACCCATCTTCCACATGGCACAATTTTCTTCCCCCCCGAGACCATTTCCCCCCCCCTTGGTGGCCTTGGACATTTCAAATGATTTGTCAGGTTGAGCCATCCCCCGTCCCTGCCGTTGGTTCACCTTCGCTTTTTTGTGTTGTCAAACTGGCGGTCCCGTCTTCCCCCGGTCGACCGTTTCCTCCCTTTGCGCACGCTTCGCCTCATTCTAGCAGTGTCTTAGCCTGGCGGTGACGCATCTTTCCCCCTTCCCCCCCTTGCTCAGTCTCGCCCCTGTGTTCGCTTTCCATTTCTTTCTCTCTTTTTCCTTTTTTGCCCGTGGTTCTACCCCTTTGCACGTTCTTCTTCCCCGTGTGGTTCTTCCAACCCCCACCTTTGGCCGGGGCGGGGAGTTGTCCCCCCTTTCTTTTTTTCCACGGTTTTATTTGAGTTCTGGTTGTCCGCATTGTTTTTCCTCCTTTTCAGAATGCATTTTTTTCCGAGGACCGTGCAACTTCTTCTTGGTTCGGTGCTCTGTTTTGCACAATTTTCCATTTTTATGGAAACCTACCTCTTCTGGTTTTACCCCCATTTTTTCTTTTGATTCCCGCGTCGGGCTCCACCTACCTTCTTACGGGGTCCTGCACGTCATTTTTTACATTTTTTTCCCCTAACCAGGACATGGGCCCAAGAGATGCTACACCACCCTGCCCCTATTTGTAAACGCCCCCTGCCTTTAGTTTGTCCCTCCCCCCCAAATGCCGCGGTCCTTCTCCCCCCCCCGCCAACGGTTTTGGCTTGCCTTTTTTCACCTTCCGTCGAATTTTCCTGGAATGCCCCACAAACAACATCAATGCTGTTTGTGTTCGCGTCAAATGTGTTCCTAAACCGCGGCTGATATCGATTAGACGTCTTAATGAATGTCCCCCTTTCTGCTCGCCGTGTCATTTTTTGCGTTCCTGATTGTTTTTGCATTTCAGTCTCTCACGCCACGGCACCAACCAATTCCCACCTTTTCTGTTCTGTTTTCGCGGGATGGATTCGGCGACAGTGTTCGTTGACGTTCAGCCCACTGGGGTTCGCCCGTTTTTTCCCCTCCTTTTATTCTTTAATTATCTTTTCCCCTCATAAACGTTTACTCTAGCTTCACCCTTTCGGTTTTTTCTGAAATTCCTGCTCTGCTGTAGCGTGTAAAACTGCTTAAAAGATTCCCCTGCGCTATCATCGGCAATTTTTTTGGATTGATGGTTTGTGCGCTTTTCTTGTCCCCTTTTTTTTCCAGTGATGGACCACAAAGACTGTCTGTTGAGTTTGCGTCTTCATTATCGTGTTTCAGCGAACGTTTCTTTCCCCAAACACATATCCGCCGGGCAACCGCCCCCTCATGATGCTTTTTCGTTCGCCCCCATTCAATTTTCTTCGGAAGCCCATGTTGTGTCGTTTGTTACAGGGGCGCGTTATTACACAGTTTTCCTTCCGCATACCCCCTTTGTGTTTCCTTAGTCCCTTGTTTTTCCGGCAGCGTTTCACTGTGGCTGCTTTGTTTTTTTAATGTTTGCTTTTCGTTTTTTTTCCGAGACTTTCCAGCATGGCATCCTCCTTTTCTGCGCCGTACGGAGTCCCTTTCCTTCCCCAACAACGATAGTCCCTTAACGGTCGGAGTTCTAATTTCTTCCGTGCTTCGTTGCACTCGACCCCCTCCCCCGGTTGAAGATGCAGTGTACTTGAGGACATCTTTTCCCCCAAGTGATGCCCACCTCAAAACCCTTTTTCCAAGTAATTTGAAGTCCTGGGCCCTCTCGTGCCAACCCGGTTAATTTTGCCCCCCCCCCGGCGGTATTCCCCCTCCCAACTTGGCTCAGTTTTTCTTTTGCTGGAAGTAGAGTAGAGTCCCATTTTTTTTTTCCCCATATTGCGAACCTTTTTCCCTTGCGCATTTCGGCCGGATCGGGGAGTCTTCACTCCAGTTTACGAAGCATTTAGAGAGCATTTTTCCCTCTTTTTTTTGCCGCTTTTCACTTTCCCTCCAACTTTTTTTTGCTTGCGTCTGTTTCCTCCCGGGTCCCCACCGTTTTTCAGAATTCCTTCGGGCTGCTCCCTGATCCTTGATGCAAGATCTTAGACCACAGTTTTTTCCCCCCTGCTCGGTGTCCCCGAGTTTTTTCCCCGTGGTATACACCCCTTGTGATGATGCACGCTTGAGGTTGCCGGGCGTCCCCCCTTCTATTCTTCCTTTCCTTTCCACCTTCTTTTGAAGTCCCGTTCACCGTCACCCTTGTGCCAGCGTTTTTACCAGTCAACTGCCACATTGAGCATTCGCTGTTGCACCACCCCTTTTCCCAACTTATTCGATTGTCGTTAGCGGGCAACTCCGTATCCCGTTTTCCTGTGTGCCTCTCCCTACGGGGGTTTTTAAAACCACCATTTTCAGTAGTGTTCCCCTATCATGACTCCTTTGCGAAAAATTCGGTGTTGGTTGGCTTCCACCCTTTTTTTGCAGTACCGTTCGATTTCATAGTTTTCAGCCCGTTACAGGGCTTCTCGTGGTGGTTTTTTCCCCCCCAATCAACATTCATCAGTTCGTACCTTCGCCTCACCAGGTTTTTTTTTTTATAATCAGGACCAACTTCACAGTTTGTTGAGAGGGGTCCAGTCCGCTCTTTTGTCCGCCACTTTTGTTGTAATTATCCCTCATCCCCCCACTTGGGTTGAGCAATGTTCACATTTGAGTTTTCGTTTTTTTCTTCCTCTGTCTTTAAAATTGGGGCAGGGGTCGATTTTTTTTCAGGATTCGGTGTGGCTCCCCTCCGCTTTGGGCTTTCATGAGTTTGTTTCTTTACACAAGGATGGTTTTTCCGTTTGACCTCCTGGATGTTGATCCTTTGTTTTGAAAGTGTTTTCATTTTGAATTTCGGTGCGCCTTCGATTCATTCTACATGATTGTTCCTCCCAAAATTTCTTTTGCGTTGACGCTCATGCGATTTTTCAACCCCGGTTTCCGGCCCCCCTTTTCCCCCGTAGGATTCCCCCCCGGGCGGTTGCGAGTCCTGCCCTGCGAGAAACCATTGTCAAAACTCACGATTTGTCTGCCATCCCCCCCCTCCTGGTCCTGATCTTTGCCCGCAATTGCCGAGTGAACCTACAACGTATAGTATTTGACTTTTTTTGACCATCCAGATTTTTTTTTTTTTGTCCGTTTTTCTTTCATTCTCCTCGTCTTTTGTGATCCCCCCCCCCCCTCCCAACGTCGTAGGGTGGGCATCTCCATGTGACGATTATTTTGCTCCAGTGGTTTCAACTTATTCCCCTTTTCCAGGCTTCCCTGCCCCAAACAAGACTACATGAACCTAACACATTCCCCACTTCCTTTTTACACCTTTCTTGTGAAACTTCCTCCACTAGGTCCTGCTTACCGTTTCTTTTCCTCCCATTGTGTTTGCGTCAAACCTGAGTTGGATCCCCCCCCCCTTTTTTAGACGTCCCCTCCCCAATGGTTTTCCGGTCCATGGCTCGGACCCTCAAAGCTCACTGTAATCTGAAGCAATTGCCTATTGTCTTGGTTTCTTTCCCTGTTTCTTTTGATTGTTATCCTTTGCAGGGCCCCTCACGGATTTTTGTATTTGGTTGGCTTCCGCCTTCGTTCTTTATTAAATTGTCGCCCTTCAGTCCTTGGTGATCCTGTTTTCTTGGATGTCTGGGTCCCCCTCGACAGCCTCAGTCCGGATGAGAGCTTCCAGGTCGCCGTACTGATTTTCCCCCTAGCCCTACAGTCCCAACCCTTTTGAACCCTTATTGTCCCCCCTCTTTTTCGCCCCCAGTCGCCCACAAAACTTATTTCCTGTTTACTCGGTTCGCGAGGGGCGGGTGAAACCCTTTTCCTCTAGCCAGGGTGGCTCGTCCCTCCCGTTCCTCTTGTCCTTTTGCCTTTCTTGTATCAGAACTTTTCTCGGCCTTTTGCAGTTCTTTTTCCGCTTTAAATGTCGACACACAATGACCTGCTTGTCCCCCACCCCTTCCTTCTGCATCCCCCGCTTCCCACCTTTATGGTTGTCGTCCATTTTCTGAATGGTCTCTCCCTCTCATATTTATTTTTTGTGTATGTTTTTCGATTTTTGATGCGCGCACCCAACTTTAAGTTGGATTTCCCCGCAAAACTCGGGAAAACGTTTCTACGCCTTGTTTTTGCACTCTTTTTCCCATGATAGTGGGTTTTCCCTCCTTTTCCTGGGGCTTTTGAACCGTCCGCCTTCCCTTTTTGCTCCTTTATGGCGACCCTCAAGTCCTTTTTTTCCCCCCAGCAGTTAAGGGTCCTCCCGCCCCCCATCAAGGATGGCCGCAACGGCAATGTTGTTCTGATATTCCCCTCTCACAGCTGTCACTTATTTCCTGTTTCCTTGGATAACTTGCGGATTTCCCCCCCCTGATTGGGTCCTTTCTTTCCCACCCAGCTTCTAACCCTTTTTTTGTGTTTTTATTTGGTGGGTCCCCTGTTGAAGTGGGCCGCCCCCATTCAGTGGCCTTCCCCTCGTCTCCGCCCCCCTGCTCTCGGTCAAATCTGTTTCCTCTGTTTCCCCCAGGTCCAGATTTTCAAAAATTCGACGTCGACTCCTTGTCTACCCCCTGACGGCCTTACATGTGACTTCAACTCTCGTGTTTGCCCCCCTCCCCTTGATGATGGGGTCCTGAATCCCAAACCAAGGGTCCGCCTAGACCCCCATGGCCTTAACAATTCTTACCTTTGCTTTCTTTAAGGGGGTGCGTCGGCACATTTTCGCCCCCTTTTTTTTTCGTTTTTCTGTCGTGTTTCCACACCGTGTTGTAATGTATTCATTCCCTTGGATTTTTCGTTTCAGAACAGGGTCCTCCTCTATTTTGGGACATCAGTCCTTCCTCGTATGTTTTTTTGTAGTTTGCCTCGTTTCTGCCTTTTTTTTTGCCCCTTTATTACTCGGTACATGATCATTGCCTTTCCCCACTGTAACTTCCACTGTTGAGGCCATTTGAGGTTCCAATCTATGTCCGACCCCTGCCCTGCTTTTGGGATTCTAGAACTTTCTTGCCAAAGGATTTGTCAGAAATTTCCCAGTGCCCGTTGCCGGGTTCCGCCATCCCTTTCTCCAACCCCCCTTTTCCGCCCGACACGCACAGTCCCGAATAGGTCTTTCTTTGTTCCAAGTCAACGTTCTCCGGGTTTCTCCTTTTACACTGAGGTGCAATCACGAGTTGGTACTTTTCAAGTTTGTCTGGGCCGAGGGGATGTCCCTTTGGCCAGTTTCCTCCTGGTTCCACTTTCTGTCTGTTTGCTTCCATGGGAGAAGACGGTCGCGCCATTTTGTTTTTTTCCGGCAAGCCCGCTGAAAATCCCTTTTTTTTTTTTTTTGGTTGATTCGTTCGGGCTCGGGAAATTTCAGGCCATCCTGTCCGACTTCCATTCCAAATTTTCCCTCCCTTTTGCACCAAACATATGTTCCTCCCCCCCCTATTTACTTCCACCTTTTTCCACCCCCCCAGCCCCCTTTTTTCCCTTCCCTTTCGGATTCCCCCTGCGCCACATGTTCACCTTTTTAACCTTTCTTCCTCCTTCATGCTTTTTGCCTCCTATCGGTAACATAAAAAGCTCCATGCACGTGCCCCCTTAGTTTTGGCCAATTGCTCTGTGTTCTTTGTCTAGGGCACCCGCTTCACCTTGGGGTGGTCACCCTTCTTTTTTGGACCTCTCCCAGTCCCTTTTCTTTTGCTTTACGTCAAAGGGTTTTTTTTGAGTTTCGAAAGCCCTTACCGAAACCTCTTTCCCTGTGGTATTGGGTTGTTCCCACCCCCACTAACGGTGCTTGCCAGCCGGTTCTCCTGAAAAAGGAGTCGTAAATGGGCCTTTGGTCAGCCCCCCCCTGGCCCCCTTCCCCTCGCCAGGTTTTTTCCTTTCTTACCTTCCCCTATCCTTTTTTTCACAATATGAGTTTTGGTTTGTTCCCCCCCCTTTTTTTGTGAGGTCCTTTTTAGTCCTTTCCTTTTTTTTTTTAGGCGTGGTCTCACACCTCTTCTGTTGTTTCCAGGTCCCCCCAAGAGTTCTCTTCTCTCCACCCTTTTTCCAGTTCTTATGTTTTACCCGTTTTTTTTTCTTTTCCTGATCCGTTCCGGGTTTGAAGTTGAGGCCACATGGACCATTTTTTCCTTGCTACGTTGCAGGGCCCCGCCTTCGTCTCGAGCCCTTTTGTTTATCCATGTTCACAACTTCTTTACACCGATCCCCACGTACACTTTGGACGGAACTTCGCCACCGATTTTAATTCCACTTGATTGACGGACCGCTTCCCTCGTCCGGGTGAAAAAACATTTGGCGATCCCCAAACTTTTCCCGTGGTCATACCAGTTGGTGTATGTCGTCCTTGCCTTTCCCGCGACAAATTGAGAGGAAAGTCTTGGCTACGGGCGTTGTGTTACTCCTTCTCGGCCTTCCCTTTGCGACCTTGTTGCCCTTGGCTTTCCTGCCTTTTCTTGTCTCTCCTTTTATGCCACGTTTTTGGATTTGGAGCCTGCCCCGTTTGTTTTTGTTTTTTCCCAACAGCTTTTGGTGGCTACCTTAGTCTCCGCCCTGGGCTGATTTGCCCTCCTCCCCTTCACACTGAACTTTCGGAGCGTTGTCTTTTTTTGCCTTTTCCCTTGGGTAAGAATTTATCCCCCCAAGAGTAGGAGTGAGGATAACTCTTTCCCCCGGTTGATTGTGGCTTCTTCCCCTCGAGTTTCTTCTACTTAGAACCTATCTTCTCTGGGACCCTTTTGCTTTTACTTTCTGACGGCTCGGTCGCCCTCCTCCTTAGCCAGGTTGGAATAACTTTCTCCCCCCTCCGACCTAAAATTTGCCAGCGTTGTGAGTTGCTTGGCCCCCCCTCCGGGGGCCCAAACCCACTTGCTGCCCATCCCGACAGTGGCTTTTTTACCTTTGACACACGTTTACGCTTTCTGTGCGTTTCCCCACACCCAAACTTTCCCCCCCACTTTTGGGGGT
>Ga0179593_1263777_pt1 | contig 15078 bp, 15 predicted proteins | sample CZODoug2_1_08_16_FD_185931 | JGI IMG/M metagenome (GOLD analysis project Ga0179593, IMG submission 185931) | Vadose zone soil fungal communities from Angelo Coast Range Reserve, California, USA - CZODoug2_1_08_16fungal (PacBio error correction) | ecosystem: Environmental > Terrestrial > Soil >... | reverse complement strand
CTTGACCCCCCAGAAGGTAGACATCGTATCGACTATCCTCTCCTTTTTCTCTCTGTGCAGTTATCCTGTGACCCACCTCGTGTCTGTTCGCAGTCCTTAACGTTTCTTTTTTCACAGGATTCTTTAGCCGATGCTTGAGGAGTTCACGGCCCGATAGTTTTCTTTTCTCGGATTCTTCGACCTCTCCCCAGGATCCCCTTGATTTTTGTCCTTTTTTCTTCCCCTCCAGCACTTATGAGAGATGTACTAGTAATAGCCCCTTTCCCCTTTTCGAAGATCTGAGGGGACCTGATCCCTGGTCCTTTCTCAACCGATGCTAGTCGCCCCCCCACTCGCCATTCTCCTTGCTTGAATGTCCCCCTTTCTTTCCCGTGTTGAGTAATTGGCCCTACCCCCTTTCTTCCCCTCTGGCCCCTGAAGCCTTCCCTCGAGATTTTTACGCCCTTCGGCAGTGTCAATTTTTCCCCCGACGGGCCAGGCACCTTTAGGGAGTACGCTAGGGCTGGATCTTTCCCATTTGTCAGTGTCCACTTTTCCTTCCCATCATGGCTAGCGGTCCCCCCCCGTTCATTTTCCTCTGCCGAGATTCCCTTCCTGGCTTTTGTAATCCATACTTTTTTTCTGCCTGAGTTACGAGACGTCGGTTTTGGTGGCCATCGACGAATTCTTTTATCCCTGGTCCTCCTCCTTCCTTTTTTCTGGGCCCGCACCTGGCAATCGCCCCTTTTTCCTCGCCCGTCCGCGTGCGCACCGAGAACATTTTTCTGACATCCATAGTCCCTGACGGACTGCGCCTCGGCGTTCCACATCGCCCCCTGAATCTTTTCCCTTTCGGCCGGAATTAGAAACGTCTCCTCCTTCCACCTTCTCTCCCTCCCTTCTTTTTTTTCCCCTTTCTTAGCAGTCATGCTCGATACTTCACGGTTCCCGGGCCACCCCCTTTTCCTTGCCGCGCCTCCTTCGCTCTGGCATATATTGGCAATTATTTCCTTCCCTGCCCCTCCCCCTTCCCCCCTCGGGCTCGATGGAATAATTAGAATTTGCCGTCCGGGACCCTTTCCTCCGAAAGTCTCTTTTTTCGATTTTTGCTCCCTCTCGGCACGCTGTCCCTCGCTCCAGTTTTCACTCATGCCAGTCCTCCCCTTAATTTCGTTTTTCTTTTTTTTTTCCCTTCCTCGAAGGGGTTAAAACCGTCTTTCTTTTTCATTCTTTCCTTCACCCAGTTCTTAAAGATGCCCCCACGGGAGAGCTGACTTGCACCCGCACCCGACCCTTATCAGGGACTTTGCGGTCGGCCCACCCTTCGTTGAGGGGGTTTTTTTTTCAGTGTGCAAATTGAGTATTCCTCCTCGCCCGGCACTTTTTTTGCATTTGCTCCGGATCACCGTTTCACTCTCCTGGCAGGGAACCCAACCCTTACCTCGATCCCGTCCTCTTTCCCTCTCCTCATAGATTCTGACGGTAATTTTCCCCTCGTCCCTTCGTCTTCCTTATCTACTGTCTGTTTAGTTTTTTTTTTTGGAAGAAAACCCCTTCCCTCCCCTCTCGCCGAGTCCTAGGATTCACATTTTCCCTTTTTCTGTTTTTTTTTTCCCTTTGAAGCTTTCCCGCAAGCATGAATACGGGGTCTTTTGCTTTGCTTTCTTCCTTCTCCTGTGTCGGACAACCGATCCCTGCTTTTCCCCTTGCCGTCGGCTTTGGTCTGCCCCTCTTTAGAAACATTGCCTCTGAGGGTCGTCCTTAATGGCCTGAATCTCTCCCTTTGAGTGGGCTCACTAAAGAAAGTGTTCCTCCCTTCTTCCTCTCCGAGATCCCCTTTTTGGACTCTATGTCTGGCAAGCTCCCCAGTTTTCCGATCATCCCCCCGTCCTTCTTGTCCCCACCCAGTGTTTCCCCTTCCCCCCCTCTTTTCTCGTTGTCAGTCTACATCCCAAAGTTCCTTTTGCTCCAATTCCACATTCTTCTCGGCCGCCGTTAACTCCTCCTTTTCCTCGTTAACACAAAACAATTTTTTCGGTCTCCCGAAAGTCTAGTATTGTTTTCCCTTGTTGTTGCCGTCCCCCACTCTCATCCCTCCCTTGAAGCCCACCTCCAATCTATCACCTTTTTTTTTTGTATCTGAGTTCCCTTGGTGTTGGCAAGATGTTATGGAGTTCGTTTCCCCCCCCCACCAGGGGTTAAGACTCGGCTTAGTTCTGGTTCGACCCCGGATTGGTCCGCTTCTTCGATAAGTTCACCTTCTTCCCCCGCGACTATGTAGCTAGGATGTTTTGCCCCCCTCCTTTGGTTGAGGTCCCTGCGCCTTCGCCAATGACTGGGGCAACCACTTCTCCTTTTTCGTCCGCTCGGCCCTTGCCACTCCCCAAGAAGATTTCCCCCGTTTCCCTTTTTCTTCTCTGCCCTCCTGCTGACCCTGCTTTTGAGTGTTGCAAGGGAGCGTCTTCATGTTTATCTGACCGACAGTTTAGCCCGTTGAGGTTTTTCCCCCCCCCCGCCGAGGAAGAGAGACCCGGGCTTAGTTCCTTTTTGCATAGCCCAGTGCCCCCAAGCCAAGGCGGAGGTTAGCTTCATGCGCGCTGCATGGTCGTTTTCTTTTCTTTTCCGACTTACGCTTCCTCTCCTCCTTTACTTTGGTTCCCTCCCCCCCACTGAAACGATTTTTCCTTCTTTTAACGCGCCGTTTGACGCTGAGGGTCCCGCCCTTGACCCTTCTCTCGCTTTTACGACTTCAACGGGGAGATCCCCTGATTAACTGCCCAAATTTTTGGCCTCCAGAGTGCTGTGATCCCTCGCTGCTACTGCAATCTTGCACGGGCTTTTCGTGTAAGCCTCCTGGGACAAGAACTTTCCCTGAATCTAATTTGTGACGTTAGTCCTCCCCCCTCCCCTCGGTTTCAAGATGGTATTTTTTGGGGTGCTTCAGTCTCGCTTAATCTGGTTGAGACACCTTTTCTTCTCGTGGCCGCTTCTCGTTTCCCCTTACTGGGTCCAACAATCGGTCGAAGTCTTTCCGTCTTCCTCTCTTCTCCAATTTGAGCCTCTCCTTTTTGGTCCCCTTCCTGGCTCGAGCGTCTCGGTGCCGGCGGTCGGCCCCCTTTGGTCTGCCACGGCGTCACTAGGCGAATTTTCCCCCTTCCTTCCATTTTTCTTCCTTCTTGAACTTCAGAGAAGAATTTTGTCTCTTTTTTTTTTCTTATCTGCATGGTACTTCTCGTTACCCGCAGTTTTGGCATTTCCTCCGCCCACCCCGGTGGTACGCAGTGCTACTTATTGATCGACGCGATGAAGGTCTCTTCCCCTCCTCCTCTCGCCGTGATACGCTTTTCCTTGGACTTTTTGTTCGCTTTTTTTCGGACTCGTCCTGTCTCGCGAACCTCTGGACCCTTATTTCTGGGAGCGTTTTTTTTGGGGGGGGGTTGCTCCCCGCGAGGCGCAGTCCGTCATGATAAGGGCTTTTCCCTTGACCATTTCCTTCCTCACCGTGTCACTGAAGGGATATCTTTTTGCGTTTATTGCAGGTTGTCTGTTCGCATCAATCCCGCGGTCTGCGTCTTCCCTCTGAGCATAATTCCGTATATCTTTTTTCTTCCCCCGTCCCGAGTAGTATATCCCCCCGGTTCCCTTCTTATGAAGTAAAGCAGTCTCCTTCATGACAGTCCGGCGATCCATGGTTTGAGTTCTGGCTTTCCTTCGTTGATTAAAGGTACATTGGGTCATTAGTGCCTTCGCCCGCCCATCCGATCGAAAGATCCCAATGGGGCTGGAGGAATGCTGATTCATTTCAGTCAATTGTCCGCCGTCCATCCCGTTTGTTGCCCTCTTTCCTTAGTACCAACCGAGTTAACCTCCATTCCCTTTTTTGCCCTTTTTCATGCTTGTCTTGCTGGTCGTCTTTTCTGCGAAACAGGACTCAGCGATCGGCCCGTCTCTTCGACCTCGGCACTGTTTCCGTTTCGGTGCGATCTAGCCAGACCTTTTCTTGTTCCTTTTTGATTCAAGGATCACTTCCCCTTTTCAGTTGGTTCCACCGAGGCCCCTCCTCCCCGAGGACTAAGACCCTGTTACGCACTCTCTTCGATATCCGAGTTTTTCCTTCTCCCCCGGTGGCGACCCCTTTGTGGTCGTCTCCCCTTCAACGACGCCGCTTCCGACGTATAGGATAGACCCTGTCTCTTTTTCTGTTTTCGTCTTTGCGAGGTCGATTCTTTTCCACATTCTCTTTCCCCTGTTTTTTTTTTTCTAAGCCTGGTCCTCCTCGTCGTCGTCCTCCTTCCTGCCGCGAATCCCCTAGACTTTCTTCTCCCGGTTTCTTCCTCGTGAGGAGAAGGCGTAAACCCCTTTTTGGCATGCTTCCTCTTCCTTCGCCATCCCCACTTCGGTTTTTGTTGGGGGGGATTGAGTTCCTCACGGCCTGAAGCCTTTTCCTTCGACCTCGGTTTCCCCCCCTTGCCACCTTTTCTTGGTCCAGGGTCTTCTTCCCCCCCCACTGCAGTATGGAGATGATTTTTTCTGCGTTCACCTCTCCCTTTCGGTGCCCGACATCTCGGGGAATACCTCTTTCCCGGTCACTTCAAACCCGTTAGTTCGACAAAATTCACGCCTTTCCCAACCAGGCAAGCGGCGATGCGTTTTCCTCTTTCGGTCTTTCCTTTCTAGCCCCTCAGGCAGACAGCCGTTCCCCTCTCCGTGTACTCCCCGTCCTCCCCCTTTTTCCTGGCTACCTGTTTTTTGACTTCCCACCTGTCAGATTTTTTTCAGGCAAGTCTTGAGATGACACTTAATTTTCTGGCTTGTAACGGTTTTTCCAAACGGAATGTACAAGTCTCATGGTCCTCGGTACCCCTCGCCCCATTTTTTGGATTTTCGTCCGGCTTGGCTCCACTCTTCCCCTTGAGTTAAGACTCTGTATTGGGTGGCAACTCCCACCTGACGTCCTTTTCCCCCAAGACGAAGACTTCAGGTCTTCTCCCCTTCCCCCCGCAACGCCTTTAATTCGCCTTGCTTCCATTAGGGTTCTCTCCCCATTTTTGGAAGGGACTCGTTCTTCGGGGCCCCACGCTCTCGCTTCTCGTGTTCTCCCGCTTTTGACTCCAGAAAGCAATTACATCTGGCTCTGTTTGCTTCTCCTCTTCTTTCAGCGCCTTCCGATACCTTTCCCGTTCTACCTTTGAGGCCCCGGTCCCATTACAGTGACACGTCTTCCCAGGCCTCGGAAACGCCTTTGCCCGACTTCCTCGGTTCTTCCCAGCGTCTTCACCCTTATGTCTTCGCCGGCTCCCGTCCATCGTGTCGGACTGACGACAATTCATCTCTTTATCTGTGGCCCCCCCATTTTTCTCTCGGCCGGACTCTCGTCCATCGACGCCCCCCCCCCCCCCTGATTTTTTTTCTCGTTGCAAATGATAGTTTAGAATCTCTTCCTCCCTTCCCTCCTTCTCCGCGGTGGTGCACCCGTCGTTTTCTTCGTAATCCCCCCCCCCCTTTCTTGCCCGAGAGTTATCCTTTTCCCCTTCTGGTTGATTTGAGGACAACAGCACCTACTTCTTCTCTCTTCGTCCCCCTCATCGTCCAAAATGTCAGACTCGTGATTTTCTTTTTCCATTTATGATTCACGCACTCGCACGCCCCTTCTTCTCCAGGTAAGCGCAGGATAAAGCCCTTGCCGGACCCAAGAACCGATTTTCCGTTCCCGAGTTCCTCCCTTGCAGCATTCCCCCCAACATCTTTTTCCGTTTTCCCCTTTCCACGCGATTAAGGATGCCCCTCCACGTCGTGTCGCGTTGGAAGAAGGCCCCCTTCCCTCTCTTCTCGAGTAATTTATCCTTACAGTTCCCCCTCTCTGGCCCTCCTCAGAACTTTTACTCGCACGCTGATCATTTGCTTTTTCATTTTTTTTTTTTTGCCTTTAAATGTCCTCCCGTTTGCTTGTATCTCTTGATTTTTCCTTCCTCTTTCAAATGCGACTTCGCTCGTCCGTACTACGCCTGAACTGCTCCTGGTTGAGTTTTTCCCCTCACCCTCTTGTGCATACCTTCTTCGAGAAGACCGATGCGTCCATTTCTCTTCAGGGTCATCCCTCCCTCACTGTCAAATCACGGTTCCTTCCCACAGTGGTTTGGACCAGGACTAGATCTTCGGCAATTAAAACCCCCCATTTCTCCCTTTGGCTGAGAATTATACCGGTAGCTCCCCCCCCTTCCAGCTTTTGGTTCAATTCTTTTTTCTCTCACTTTTCCCCCAGTTCCCCGTCGAAACCGACCGAGACGGTATGTTTTTTCCCCCCCTACACGCTCTCCCCCAAGACTTGAGCCAAACCCATCACTCCTTCCCCCCCCCTCCTCCGTTGTTTTTTTTCTTCTCGATCCTTGTTTTTTTCAAAGTTTTGATTTTTTCCGGCAACACCCATGTATCGTCGTGTTTTTTAGTCCCTTGATGTCGCTGCTTATGATTTTTCCTCACAATTTCCACCTGGCAGATCCTTATTTTTTTGCTGGCGTCCAACTTTTTCTCGGTGTCGGTCAAGGCTGATAAAGTGTACTCCTCCTGGTCCTGGGCACACCCCTTGACAAGCTTACGTTTTCTCTTCCCGCAACCGGGATGCTGTTTGCCCCTGGACATATCAGATTTCCCGGCCCCTGTTGGCCTTTTTTTTCTCGCCGCCATTCCAAACTGTTGGGGGCCCCCCCTCCCATTTTGTTCGATTAAGGAGTCTCTTACTACCGCCTTCGGAATTTCGAACCCTTCTGGATGCCCCCCCGCCGCGGGCATTTTTCGCCTTCGCTTTTGGCTTTCTTCTTCCTGCGAGTTTCAAAGCCCACGACCAACTGCCACGTATCCGCTCGTAGATGAAGGCGCGGTCCCGCCTAGGGTTTTTGCGTTCATGGAAGAAGGCCTCGTTTTCAGTTTTCCGTTTTTTTCTTCCCCCAATACTTACACGATTTTTTTGGTCATCCTTCCCTCGAAGTGGAAGATTTAGCTGATTGAAACCTCCTTCTTTTTTTTTAGGGGCTCTATTCTTTTAATCAAGCTAGGGTTCACTGACAGGTTTTTTGAGCCCCTCAGGTTGACTCATTTTCCCCTTTCTCCTCGGGATGGCTTCGTTCTCTCTCATTTTCCTTGAAAATATCTCCGACATCTGGCCTTTCGGCAACGACTTGGTTCTGTCCTCTGGTCGGTGGCTTGTCGTCTCATACTGGGGTTCCTTTTCTGCCCCCTTTCTTTTCGTGGTTGGGATCAGACCCCTATTCCCCCTCCACTCCTTCTTTTTTTACCCCTCGTTTTTTTTTTAATGTCACTCCTCCGTTCTCGAAACTATCTTTTGTCGCTCGGGGCGGGCCCACTATCGGCGATCTGGTCTCTCGTTCCCTCTTTTCCTTGCGGGACCACCCTGGTAGGACACCGTCTTCCTTATCGTTTCTCTTTGCGGTCTTCCCCTCTTAACGTGCTTTGGTCGAAACTGACTTCTCTTGCTTTTTCCCTTCGTACGCCCGATGGCCGGTTCCCATCGGCCGAGTTCCCTCTTTTTCTGGAGAACGGCAACGGTTACCCTAGGTCTTTGATCCTTTTCCCTTTTCTTCGCTGATGTCGGGATCCGCCGACGCGATGCGTTCATGTTTTTTTTTTTTGTTTCTCAGGACGTGTCGAGCACACGCCTTCCGTCTTCTTTTTCTCTCCGATCTGGTTGGGGATTGCCCTTGTCCTTGAATCGGTGAATAGACCCTCATGTCTCCCCCCTTTTTCCATCTTGACGTTGGCTTGAAAGTTGGTTCTTGACTCTGTTTTATCCATTCCCTTACTTTTTGATATGGAGTATCTATTTTTAGTTCCCCCTTCAGATAGTGTAAGCACCTGAGTCTTATGGATCGTCACGCGTCTCGTGCATATTTTTGCACATTGTTCGGCTTTCTTAGAGAGACCCCCCTTTTTAGTCTTTATCCACGTCCCTTTTACTTCAGGGCCAGGATCCCTCCCTCTCTTCCCCCCCCAGGTTGTGCCTGCAGTCCGTTCCCCTTAGACTAATCACGATCTCGATGTAAGTTCTTCCGGCTCCATAAATCTTTCGGCTGCGGCCCAGATTGTCCTCCCTTTCCGGCCAGAAGTAACACCCCCCGTCCCCCTTTTTCCTTCCCCTCCCTTGCCTTGTTGGACTGACGTGTAGGTTTTTCTTTCCTCGTGAGGGAGTCCCCTTCCCTAAAGATTTCCCCGCCTTTCTATAGGGCCGTTTCCCTTTGTACTCTTTTCTCGACGCTCTCTTGATATTGCTTGACCCTTGACAATCTCCCCTTTCTGTCGTTCACCCGTTCGGTCGAGAAGCCTATGGACTCTACTTCATTTTTTTTCCCACCAGCATCGGTGTTCCTCAGCCTCCCTAGTGTTGCTTTCTTCGCTGCTTTTAACGGGTGTTTTTTCTAACGCTGACCCCCGAGCCCCTTTTGCAATTTCCTTCTTTTACGACGAGTGTAGACCGGATTTCTTTTACTCTTTTCTTTCCTCCGCTTCCCCGTGTTGTTTTCTTCCTTTACAAGTTGTCGATCCTTTCCGAGCAGACGAGAATTGCCGTCTCGACCTTAGAAGTCGGAGTCCCCCCCGTTTCCTTCTTCCTTTTCCCTCCTGATTCGTTCACACTTTTGTCGCGGCAATGATCCATTCCGTTTATCCCCTTCGATGTTTTTTCTTCACGGTTGCTCCTTAATTCGTTCGTTTTTTCTCTTCGACCCTCGTTTTCCCCCCCGCTGCAAAAGGTTTCGTGGTTCAGGTCTTCGTCCCAAGGCATTTCGAGATTCGTCGAGCAAAAGCTCACTTCCAGGGGTTCCCCTCCTTTTGCAATTGGTAGACGATTACCCTTACTTCTCCCCGCTTTGCACATCCCCCTCCTTGCCCCCCCCATTCCCCCTTGCCTTATGACGTTGCTACTCGTTTATTTTCTTTGCCCTCCCAGTTTTTAAGATGCCGAAGCAGGAAATTCGATATGTACTCTTTTTGCTTCCTTTGGCTCCCCTTCTACTCTAGGTAGGTTTTTTTCCCGTCGCTTTCCAGGCTTTAGGGCGATTTCCCGAAGGATGGCAGAAAATGTTCCGTGTCCTCCCTCCTTGCCGAGTGATCTGAACAAGTTCTCCCTTCAGCTATGTCGTTCTTTTTCGCCACCATATGAGTCCTTTTTCTTACGACGGACGTCTGCGGGTGGAATATAGTCCTCCCTTTCTTCTTCCCGAGATTCCCCCCTCGGGATGATTCCTCTTCCCAGACCCTCCCCCCCTTTGAAGACGTCAGTAAGTGCGCACTTTAGTGAACAGTCAGGTTTCTCCTCTCATTTCCCGGCGCCTCCGCGGGCCCACTTCGACTCGCCCCCGAATACTCTTACATTCGTGTTCCTGACCGAAGTCTCTCTCCCTCAACAGGTGCCTCCGCCCTCATTCCTTTCGGTATACAGGCCCACAGTCCCTCGTCCCCCTCCTCTGATCCCCCGGATGACACTGAGTCCCCCCGTGGCCTTGCCTTATAAAGGAACCGATCTTCCGAAACCGGCACCTTTCTTTTTTAACAATTGAAGCCCCTGCGTCTTCCACAACTTTGTCGGCGGTCTTCCTTTCTCCGACTGGTTGGTCCGACTTGTACCATCTCCGCCCTCTTATCTTTTTTTTTTTTGTGCCTCTCGCTTCAGAGCGGTACCGATTGTGCCTCTAGGCCCAGATAGTAGACTCTCTTGTCCGTTCCCCTCGCCCGAGTGAAACCCAGTCTTTTCGGGCGTGCATTTTCGCCCCCCACCTTCGCCCTTATACTCCAGGAACACAGTCTGAGAGATGTTTCCTAACCCTCCCTGTGATAAGGAACTATTTCGTTCGGCCTGAGTACACCCCCCCACCCCTTTTTATTCGTTGAGCTTGTTGAAAATTTGCCTCTGTCCCTCCTTTGCCCGAGTGCAGGTTTAGCGCGTCTGTATCCCCTCTTCAATCGCCCTGTCGGTTGAAGCTTTTTCCGTTCCCTTCTCTTTTTCCTTGACGCCCCCCCTTCAAGAGTTCTTCTTCTCCTCGTCTTCCCTGAGCGTTAAGGATGCCCCCTAACCGCGTGCTTATTTTGTGCGGGGCCCCAACACCTTACACGCCTTAGTCCCGTCTTCAGCCATCCCCCCTTCCCCTCGCCGCCCCTGTGAATGAAGATATCCCTCTATCCCCCTTGCTTTGGCACTTTTGTATGCCCCTGGTCATCCACGCCCATATCTTTTCTCGGACGTTCTTTGCTTTCCATGTCATCGTTTTTGAACATTTACGATGAGGTCGTCAGTATCTGAAGCTTCCTCCTCCTCCTTAGTGGGCGACTCAAATATTCACAGTTCACATCGGCCTTCCGACCCCTTGGTGCGGTCCCTTTCTTCTGTCACGCAGCAATATGCAATATAAACCACGGTACGCTTTATCCTTTACCACTTCCCCAAGCTTGTCGCTCCCTGTTTTAAGTCTTTCCTCCACCCCCCGGTCTATGTGAAGGACCCCCATCTAATAAACCTGAGTCTTCGGTACCCCCCCCCCCCGTTGGCCCAGCATTTTTTCTCTCCCCTTGGACAATCCGGTAGTCCCCCACCCCTCTCCCTTACACTTTCTCCCCCCTTGGTTTTTTCCCCCCGATCAGAACTATGCCCCCACCTCCCTCTCTCCTCTTTTGTTGCGGAGATTTCACATTGTGTTTTATAAGTGGTTCTTCTCTTGTCTTCACCCCCCCCCCCGTGTTCACTTTCCCCAGTAACGTCTCGTTACTTGGATAGCTCCCTCCACGTCTTCAAGGATGCCTTATCCCGTAGACCACTTTAGTATGGTCGTCCCCCTATCCCTTTTTTCTGGTCAAGATACAGTGTCGCATATTGTCTGGGCACCCACTGCTCAATTCCTTTTTCTCTTTCCCGTGTTGAGATTTTTTGCCCCTCCCCTCGACTCTTCCCGGCAAAGTTATTCTCGCCGTTGCCTTTTTAGTTCCTTTTCTCTTGCAATAACAAGGAGACTTTTAATTTTTCAGATCGCAGCCTCCCCCCATGGCACTTTTTCCACGCCGTCTCAGGAGACCCCAAAGATATGCCGCGGACCCCCTTTGTTCCCTAAGGTAGTAAATCCCCGTTTTTTAAGGCTACTGGGGAGCGCTTATTGCTCTTTTCTTGAGGTTTTGGTTGACGTTTTCTTTTCCTTGAAGCTACGGACGGCGTCGATTCTTGCCTTCCCCCCCCCCTCCTGACCCCTCTTTCTTGCATACCTTTTTTTACCCCTTTTTCCGTTCCAGACGAGTGTCTTTGAGAAACTATATTTGGGTCCTTCCTCAAGGGGAAGCTTCTCTGATTTCCTTCCAACATTGTAGTGTTAAATGAACTTCTGATTCAGGCCTTTTTCTACGTCTGACTGTCCAAAGTTCTAGGTTTGAAGCATAGGCCCCCATTTGGAAGCCCTTTTCTTTCCCTATTCATTTTTCCTGATCCCCGCACCCTCTCCCATCGTTCATATCAAGGCCTTCGGTTTCCTTGGTGACCAGTATCAACTCCGGTGGGCATTGAGGACAACTTCCTTCTTTTGGTGGGCATCGTTGTCCCGCCTCCGTGTCCCTCTTTTTCATGGGACGTCAATTCTGCCGCGCCGTCGAAACTCTATTGGCCGTCGACTTGTTTTTTTCCCTCACTGGTTCTTTGGCTCGAGGCTCTTTTGCGAGTCGGCACTGGTCTTCACCGCTTTTGGATTCCTTTCGGAGATGTTTTCCGTTCCCGTCCACCTTTTTTACGAGGCCGGAGAGAAATATTTTCTCTCTTTTCTGGTCATTGGTCCTCCGAATTTTTTGCCATATATCGGCCGTAGCGCCGATCAAGGAACGGCCACTTTTGCCAGTCTTCCCGCTTTTCCTCAGACGGCTTACCCACGTTCTCTTTCCCTTTTTCAGCATCTCCTGGTCCTGTGCCCTTTTCTCGCAGTACACCTGTGTGAAGTTCGTTCCCCGACTGTTTTCTCGGATTCTGGGGCGTTTCTAGCGTGGGGGCCCGCCGTTTGCTCACATTCTTCATCGGATTTAGACACCTTTTCCTGTTTTTTCCCCATTTTGCGGACGTTTCATCCGCAGGGGCTTCTTTTTCCGGCCGAATATCCCTGGACTGGCGTTGTGACGCGAGAATGTAGCTAGGGTATCACCCTCCCCTACTCAGTCGAGGTATGGATGACTCCCCCGCTTTCTTTATCAGTCCGGCCGGGTCGCCCTTTTCCTATTTCTCTCGTTCCATGCTTTGTCATTCCCCCTTCTGGGAAGGCTTCAGCCCTTCTATTTCCCCCAAATACCGTTTGGTCCCCCGTCGTCATGTTTTCTTTGTTTAATTTCTCTCCTGTCCTTTCTTTTTCATCTTTTTCCCATGGCTGCAGTACCAATCCCTAGTACACCTAAGTTCCCCTTCCCGCTTTCCTTTAATGGTGAGGGGATGTTGTAGACCCCTCTCTTGGTTTTTTTTTTAACCGTGTTTCAACTCCCTCCCGTCCCCCTGCCTTTTATTCGTCCCCTGGCTGTTTCCTTTTTCGACTGATCATCTCGCCTTTTTTGCCACCGGAAAAGCCAACTTTTCCCTGGCAGCTTGAGGCGAAGGAATCCGAGGACGCCTCTTTCCCCCTGGCCTTCTCCTCGAGTGATTTACGAGCTGGAAGTCTCTTTCTTTCCCCCCTTCTTCGTGTGCCTTTTCACCCCCGCTCCCCTCGGTGTGTCAGACGCACAAACGACCACCGAATCTTTCCTCTTTATCTCAATTCTATCCTTCTTTCGGAAGACCCCTAGGTTCTGACCTTTTTTTTCCTCTCTTCTAATCCGTGGTTGTGTTATCTATCTTTGTTCAGGACCTCGCGACATCCTGTGGGTTTTCCCGGACGCGTCCTGCCTGAACAGTTCGCGATATCGACGTGCTGAGCGTTCGTGACGGACCACCCGTGAGTCCTTCTCCCTTTCGTCCAACCCGTTTCTCAGCAGCTCCAGCTGGATCCCCCCCGCTTTCGCGTCTTTATCCCCGATGCATCGTTTCCTTTTATTCTCCGTCCCCTTTCAACCCCCCCCCCTCAACGGCCGCTTGTGTTCCAGGGTCTGCGGCAACCCCTCAGCCTTTTTTTCCTTTGCGCGAGTTTCCCGCGCACCCACCGAGCAGGAAACCATCTCCAGGCGGGCCGACGAGAGTTTCCCTTTTTTCTCCCCTTTTTTTTGAGGCTTACAACCCCCCTCTCTGCCAACCGTCCTTCTGACCTCCCTTCCTTCATCGTTGATTTTTTTACCACCATGTGGAATCCTTTTTCCAGCCTTTATATTCTCTCTTTCGAAACTTCCGGACGACACGGTCCCTTTCTGGCTGTTCCTGTCCTAAGGGCCCTTCCCCCTCTTTGAGTCTGTTAACGCTCTTCTTTGGAGCCGGCCAATGCTTGTAAAGTTTAAGTTGATTAATCCATGTTCCCGAGTCTCATTTTCCTTTTTTTCTCGCATGTCATGACGTCCTTCCCTGGGCCCCCTTTTCATCTCCGCTTTCTCCTTATCCACTTTTCGTAAACTCCATATCCTCCTGATCTCCGGCTTCCCCTTTCTCTCAATGCCGGGATGATGAGGTCAAGTTGCAACCCCCCCTCACTTTCTGTCATTCGCCGTATTTGCGCAATTTGAGCCCATCCCGTTCTCTGCCATTCTCCCAGGTCATCTTGAGTCATCGGCCTTTTTCCCCAACCCCCCGCTTTTATCGCTCCCAGATCCTCATTCTTTTCCGCCCACCTTTTCCAAGTACTCGTTTCCGCTGCAAAGAAGGTATCTGATCTCTTCTTCCAGTCAGCCGGATAACGTCCTTATACTTAGGACCTTTTTCCCACCTTGCTTGCTTTCTTCATTCGGACCCTTTTTGTAAGATATCTCAAAGGTAAATCGGGCCTTAACATTCCAGCCCCTCCTTCTTCCTTATGTTTCGGGCATCAGTAGCCCTTTTTTTCTTCCACGATCTGATCGCCTTGTCCCTGGTACCCCCCTTTTTTTGGTTCCCCTCCCTTGAACGCTCTCCCGTATCTCCCTCCCCGATGGAGGTTTCCGCCAGGGCCAAAGTCGTTCCTTACTTTCCCGTTTTCCTTACTTAGACGTCTTGCCCCATTCCGGGTCTTTCATCCTTTCCTTTCCCCCCCCCCTGAGCCTTCTCCTTCCCTTCCCCCGGATTTTAAGCGAGAGCGGTGGACCCGAATTTTTTCATCCTGATCCTCCCCGATGGTAGTGCCTTCGTCCAAATGAGCTCTTTTAGCTCTTGTTATGCACCCTGTTCCTTCACCGCCATCCGTCCTTTATAGCTCATGTAGCTCTTCCTCCCGCTCCCCCATAATTGACGGACCTCCCAATCTTGTCCCCCTTTCTACCGAAAATTTGAGTATTACCCCTCCTCGTTCTTCCGCCCCTCTTTTAAGGCTCCTTCCTGTCTTCCACTCCCCCCCTTTCGTGTTCGTAGGTGTGTGGTTCAGACTTCCAAAAAAGCGCGCTAGAAGAGGAGTTTCCGGAACATCCAGTAACCACCTACACTAGATCTGGCCAGTATACGATAACGGACCGGAGCAAGCTCTGATCCTTGCTTTTGGTACGGTCTCTTTCCCATTGAAGAATGCGAGCTTTTTGACCAGTTAACCCCATCAGAGTTTCCGAGTCGGATTCGTGAGCCATTGGTTCCTTGTCGTTTAGACCATTGCCCCTGAGGTCTGTCCTGTACTTTGGGTCTATCGATCCATTGTAGATTGGTCCCCAGCCCCTCCCGTAATCCGTTTGTAAAACCTCCCGAGACGTCTGCCGTGCCCTTTGGCATTGTCACTCTTATATGTCATTGGTCAAGCAGCATCCAGGTCCGTCCTTAAAACTGCCTCTAGTTCAGGTTTGACGGTGCTACGTTCTTTCCGTCCTCCCCCACCAGGGTCTCTATTTCCGCCCTCCCCCCAGAATCCAGTTTTTCTTCAATAAGTTTTTTCAACCCCCTACTTTGAACCCGCGGAACCATTCTCAGGTCACGACGAGTCCCCTGTCCTTCTTAAACCATGTGTTGTTGCCGGACCCCCTTCGAAAGATTGAAACGCC
>Ga0179593_1723364_pt1 | contig 15079 bp, 14 predicted proteins | sample CZODoug2_1_08_16_FD_185931 | JGI IMG/M metagenome (GOLD analysis project Ga0179593, IMG submission 185931) | Vadose zone soil fungal communities from Angelo Coast Range Reserve, California, USA - CZODoug2_1_08_16fungal (PacBio error correction) | ecosystem: Environmental > Terrestrial > Soil >... | reverse complement strand
CCCTTCTTCTTTCTCTTCAACGTTGTTGATTTTTTTTTTCGGCCTTATGACCGGGTTACGGCGGCTGCCCCGTTGAAAAGTCCCCACAGGTTCCAGGAACGGCTTCATTCCCGTTTTCACTTTTCAGAATTTTCTTTTTCCTTTCCCGTTCTTTTTTTTTCATCAGCGGCTTTGGCGTTTGGACAGGTTGTCAACTTACAGGTATAGCGTAATTGTGTTTCTCTTTTTAGCGACTCCTTTACCAGGCTCCTGTCGCTTTTTTTTCCTTTCGATTTTTGTTTTTTTTTTTTTCCGCCTGCTGCTGAAACCATCCCTTCCTTTCTTCTTATCCGTGACCTGATTCCCCCAGGACTTCCTGATCCCCCAGTCTTTGGCGCTTGGGTGCGGCGGATGCGCCTTCCCTACTGTTTAGTACGAACTTCGGGTTCTTTTTTTTGTGGATCCTCCTCGGTCTTTTGGTTTCCCCCTTTTTTTTGGACCTTTCCCTCTGGCGAGCTCCTTTTTTTCCTTCTGTTCTCTACCTGGCCGGACGTCGTTCCTCTTGCGAGAAGTGATGGAAGAGTCCTCCCTCCCTCCCCCTCGCTATCGGAGTGCGATTTTCCCTTCTTATTCCTTTTAAGACTCCTGTTCCTTTCGCTTCTCACTGTTCCGGGACGCGTTTTTTTCCGAGACGGTTTTGGCTTTTTTCCATCCGTCTTCAACCTGTCACTAATGCATCCTTACTACCGTAAACTATTTTAAAAACAAGGGTCGGATGAGATAGCTGTCCGATTTACGAACCCGCGTCTAAAGGCGAATAATTTCCGCTATTTTTCTTTTTAGGCGTTCCGCCCGCGACTTTTTTTCGTTCCCCCGAGGTTGCTCGTCTCTTTTTGTTAAACATTAATGTCCAAGTCTCCTTCCTGAGACATCCATTCGTTGCTTTACTTCCCTCCTATCCCGAACTTTTGATTTTTTTCCCATTCAGGACCAACATGGCTTTCCCTCAATCTAAGATTTTTTCCTTCCCCAGAGAGATCTTACCGAGTATCCCCCTTACGCGGTCACCAACACGTCTTCCCCCATGGGCCTTTCGGCTTCCCGCCCGCGGCTAACTTCTGCGCCTGCTTTTGGCTTGGTAGCCTTAGTAGTCCCCACTTCTCTTTCTTGCAGCGCGATGCGTCCGCGCCCAATGCAAATTGCTTTATTAATATTTTCCCTTAATAGTCCAGGTCCCCCATCTCGTATCCCTCGCACAAGGTTCAAACCCTTTCTTGCTCTTTGCGAACTTCCTCTCAATTTTGTAAGACCTAAGCTTTTGGAACGCGCTTCAGGGGCCTTTTGCTTCCCCCTTCTCTCCATTGTTTTTCCTCATCACAAAAAAAACCTTTTTTTTTACTTCAGATTGCGTTTCGACCGCGACGAGGGTTGTCCGCTTCCTTTTGCTTTCTTTCCAGAATGCTCCCTTCAACAATTGATGACTCGCATAGTTCTCTCTTCTCTCCTTCTTGAATCAAGTTTCCCAATCTGGGATTTAAAATCCTCTTGCTCAGGAGTCTCTCTTTTTCCCTTTTTACGTCGTAGCCACCGCGTCTCCCTCTCTCTTATCAGCTAAAAGGTCTAGTCTTTTTCTTTCCTTCCGAACCCTTCCCAATGGTTACCCTTTGATCCACTTTTTGCCGCGTGCCTGGCACTCCTTCTGCTTTCTCGGGGTTTCCCCTCTATTTGCCCCACCGTTCACCCACGGGCCCAGGTTTCCTTTTTCCCGTTTCTTTTTTGCTCCCAATTGATTGGAAGGGCGGCCCGATCCTTCTCTCGTCGTAGTTGTTTGAGCACGCCCGGAGTTTCTATGAACTTTCGTCTTCTTCTCCGTTCAGTCTTTTGAGGCCCCAATTTTCTCTGACACCCTTTACGTCCTGATTCTCCTTTATATTCTTTTCCTACGCACCAGTCCCACTTGTGCCTTTAGTCCCTCTTCTCGGCCACGCGTCAAGCCAAGAGTTGAAGGTGGAGTCGTCGCACGCCTTCAAGTCATTAAAGTTACTGACCCCGGAGGCTCCCCGCAGGAGGTAGTGAAGCTGCTCCCCCTTATTTCTTTGCCCGCGGTAGAATATTTGCTTCCTCCCGTTCTTGGTTCGAAAGGATTCCCGTCGCTTCCTAGTGAACGGTGACCCCCTTCGGTCCAACGAACGCCTCGCTCTTTTTTGGTTGAGAGGCTTAGCAAGAAAGCGACCCGGGTTTTGTTCCTTTAAGGGAGAACCCAGATTCTCTTGCGCGTCGTCCTCCAAGTTCGCAGGGGCACGTCCCCCCACGCACCATCCGCTTTTCCGGACCCCACTTCAGACTTCTCCCACTGAGAGGTCCCCTTTTCTTCCCGCCACCCACCCTTCCCATCCCCTGCCCCACCGCCTGTCCCCTTCCTCAAACCTCCCTCCCCCCCCTCCTTTCTAGCTTACCCACCTTTTCCTACTCCTCGCAGGATTCCCTATTTAATCCCCACCCCCTACCCCTTCCACCCTGCCCACCTCACTCAGAATCTTCCCTCTCGATCTCCAAGCTCCCATGCGTTGGGTTCAACGCATTGTCTCATGGTGTTTGAGGAGATTTGCGAGGGCTAAGCACTTGAGTTGCGGCCCCCCCCTGGCATTTACGGTCAGTGTTCTTTATTTTTAGCCCGTCAAAGTGTCACCTACGGCCCTTCGCATAAGGTGTTCCTCTATCCTATTCCTAAGAATACCTTTTACCTTTTTTTTTCTGGTCAAGATGGTGCAGCCGTGCATGACCGGTTGCCACTGGATGAGTCTTCAGCTTTACACCCTGCGAGACCGGCGTTTGCCGAGGCGAAGCTGAAAAAGAAAAGCGCGTTGTTTTTTTGTGTTGGTTGGGTGTTTTGTGTTGGGTTTTGTTTTTTTTTTGTTGTTTTTTTTTTTTTTTTTTTTTTTTCTTTTTTTTTTTTTTTTTTTTTCCCTTCAAATCTTCCCGAAGACGAAAAACTTTTCTATTTTTTTTTGTGCTTAACACCTTCCACGGCTCGCTTCTTCTATTCAGGAAGATACAGATCCATTGTTGAGTTCGGCAGGGGCTCTCCCGCCCGCGTCTAACGTCTTTGTTTTCCTTCCCTCGGCGAATTGTAAGGGGTTTCTGATGCCAGTTTTAGGGAGCTTTAGTTCGCTGTTTCCCCCTCCTAGCCTGCTCTACCCTTCTTTCCGGCGAACCTCCCTCCGCTTCCTAATTCCTCCCGGCACCGCAACTTCTTCCCACTGGGGGGTGGAGACTTTTGGTTTTCCGACCCCCCTTTTCTTTCACGGGTAGTGACCAGTGATTTTTCCCCCCTTCCTTTGTTTTCCCTTCGACGGCAAAATTATTCTCTGTGACCGTGTATTCTTTCTTCGTTATTTTTTCCCTTCTTATCCTCTTCTTAGGTACGTATTTTTTCAAGCAGACTCTCTAGAAAATTCTGTCTTTGCTTCCCCCATACGTTACAATATTCACCTCATTGAACTTAGTCGAGTAGCCCGAGTCTTTTTTTCGTAGTTTTTTCCCTCTCTTATGAATTCCCTCCCCGCGTCCTCTTCTTCTGGTCGGTTGATGGCGGCGGAAGGTTTTTTTTATGCTTGCCCTTGAAAGTGTTCTCACTCAAAGGAAAAGGAGCGTTCTCTCCTTGGTCATGGGCCTTCCTTTCCGACTGTTTCTTTTCTTTCTCTTCTCCCAGCCCGTATTGTTGTCGCCTTCGAGTTTACGTTTTATTGTCCTTTCCTGGCAGAGTCTTCCCTGGGCCGCCCTTTTAACCCTTGTTTTCAATTTCCCCGTCTTCCTTGCCGCAACATCGCGTCCCCTCCTCTTTGCTTCCTTGACAATCGACGGAATCCCGTACGCTTCCGATGAAGTTTTTTTTGCTCCCGCTTCCTGCCCCCTCCTGGATAACCTTGCCTTTGCCTGGAGATTTTTCACTCTTGCGCCCTTTCGTGAGCACATCGAGGTGAGCACATGGCCTTGTTTTAGCCCTTCGTCGTCGTGGCTTAGGTCTCGCATCGTTCCTTCGGCGCATCCGCGATTCCTTTGCGGTACGGTGACTGACCGATTCAGAGCACATTGGGCACCCTCTTTTTCGGTTCTTCCGCACTGTGCAAATCTCGGCCTACTCCTTCCCTTTAGGCCCCCCTTGTTTGTCTCTCCACTGGAATTCTTGCTTCCGTAGATGGATCTTCTCTTTTTTGTGTGCCTGCGGTTGCTTCAAGGGGCGGTTTTTTGACCGTCGATGATTTTGACCTCCTTTCTGACTTTTACACTTTGATTTTCTGTCTCCTATTTGCCCCCCATCGATTGATAGTCCCTTTCCTCTTCCCTCCCCTCTGGTTCCGTCCTGATAGCGATGTTTAGGCTCCCCACTTGTTTCTTTTTTTGCTATTTTTCTCCTCAAAAAGCGTGGGCCAGCGTCTGCCGAAGGGGCCTTCACCTTTCCTTCCCTTTCAGCGTCCGTTCATGTTAGCCCTCGCGACTAATTTTTGAATCCCCTTTCTCTTCCGACCCTTTTTTCTTTTCCTCGTCTTTCCGCGGCTCATTTCCGACCTGATTTGCTTTCTCTACGCGTCCGCTTTCCTCCCTTCCCGCCCGGAGAAAGATTGGACTGAAGTTCAGCCCGCCTCTCTGGTTTTTTCTTCCGAAGTCTTCTCTTCCTCTGGATCAAGACTGCGAAGCCTGGACGGTCTCCTTCCCCCCCTAAACCATCTCTCCTCGTATGTCCTAAAAGTCCCCCCTCAACCAGTCCCCCATCGTGTTTAAGCGGTGTGGTATTCAACATGTTTTCCTTTCTTATTTTTCCTGGTAGTTAGTGCCGGAATTTTGGCCTTTTGGTTCCTGGTCTTCCGGGTCCCCTTCCTTCTACTCGACCCCTGGGAAACTTTTCCTCTTCCACTGAGTTTCAAGGATCTCTCTCTTCCCCGTTGTTGTTGATCTTCCTTTCCCCCACCTTTCCCTTTTTCCCACCGTGGTAGATGTTCGTCGGGTTTTTTTCGGCTCCCGTGGAAACAACCACTCCCCCCCACTTCGTTTGCGTGGCCGTACCGGTACCCCTGCCCTCGATTGCGTGAATGACTTACGCGCTCTCTAAGCGGCTTTCGGTAGGCTTGAATTTCTTTTCTTTTCGCGTCTTTTTTTTCTCCTGTTCGCCCATTTCCCCTTTATTCTCAGGTAGATTGACCTCTCATACTTTTTGGATCAACCGATGTTGTCTTTCCCTTTTTTTTCATCGTCTATGTCGGATGAGGGACCCAGGGAGTAGTCCTCCCTTCTCGTTCCCCTCATGCTGCTCTCCTTCCATGAATTCCCTCCCCAGGTTTTCGTAAATTGCCCGTTTGGTCTCTTGATAATCGGTTTCCCTTTCCGGGGGTTTCCCCCCTGGAGTGCGTCGTCCTTTTTCCCTCTGCTGCCCTTTGCGTCTGGTGGTCAGAGCTTCGGGCGTATTCTTCTCTACAATTTTCTTTCGTCGCAATTTCCTCGCGTTCCCCCCTTTTCTTTCGCGAGGACGTGTGGCAGATTCCTCTTTTTTCTCCGGATCGCCGATCGGACGGCGCGCGTCCGTTCCGTAAGGAGTTTGGGCTTGGTCGCTTCATGCCGACACCTTTGCATAAGTCACCCCCAAGTTGTCCCGAGGATCTTTCCAAATACGGATCGAGTTTTGATCCCTCGAAGCCTTCTTTTCCCCCTACCTAAAGGTACCCGTTGATCTTTGTTGGCGTCCCGTGCGCTTCGACTTCCCTTCCCTTAAGAGGCGTTCACTTGTTGACTCCCCCCCTTCCTTTTTTACGTTTTCTGAAAGGCAGACTATGTCGGAACATCATTCGGCGCTTTCACCCGGCCTACAACACGACTATTTCTTCCACATTCCTCCCCTGGATTCCATCAATCTCGGTATTCTTTTTCTTCCCGGCGTTTTTACTAAGTTTCTTGAGACATCTTCTTTCACGTTATGACGTTATCCCCGGAAGGGACTTGAGTTCGTTTTCTTCTTTCATGACTTCTCCCCCCTTTGCTTACGGCATTCATTCCGCCACTAAAACCATTCTTCTCCTATTATCATCGAGATTGCGTAGCGCGGTCATTGTCTGGAGGCTGGCCCGGCAGGATATTACCGAGTGACAGATCGTTCCTCGCCGCGCCCCCCGCGGAAATGCGCTTGATTACCCTCTCCCGGCACATTCGCGTCGACATAGATTTTCCGGCGACTGGCGCCTTCGTTGCTGCTCCCCACTTGGGGGCTCTGCCTCACAAAAATAGCGCATCAGTTTCCTACGGAACGAGTGCCGGACGCCCGCGCGGATCCTCCGGCCCGGCCGTAATCACAACGCCATTTCCCACTCTCTTCCCGCACTCCTGAGCATTCGAGGCTATCGAAGTGACCCAAATTCGGGGCCATATCCTTTCGCAAGCCGTCGATCGGTCTAGGCCAACTCTTTTCCTTTCGAATCTCCTTGAAAAGCGAACGTCCTCTCTTCGGCCGACTTTTTTGACACTGACCAGTTTCCCTCCCTTCGACCCTACGTTGGGCGGCCTCTCCCAGCTGTCCGGATCGTTTTTTTCCATTTACTTGGCAAGATGCTCCCCCGAGCAACCGTGCATTCAAACTTGCTTGCCCCCCCTCTTTCCTGGTTCCCCTTGTTCGCTATGGAATTTAGGATCAAGTTAGTAGAGTCGCGTTTCCTTTTTTTCATGCTTGGAGTTGCGACCCGGGCCTTTGTCCGCCCGCTTTGTTTGCGGCCGCAGGTTTTCCCATTTCCATCCCGCGCCTATTGCTCAATTGATCTGTTGCATTTTGGGACCTCCCTTTCCGCAAGCAAATCCCAACGGGTTTGGACCTCGGCACTTTTTCTCCCTCCCTGACTGAAAGATTTTTCCGTTGGCGTTTCTCCAGCCTCCTAAGCGAGACATAAAAATTTCCTGCCTTTCTTTTTTCAGTCCTCCTCGGTGCGTTGAGCTCGTGCAGCTTCCTTTTAGGTCGCTCCCTCACTCCGTGTCCTGTCTCATAATCTGGGCGGTATTCCTCTAACTTGCCACCATTATTTCACCAGACTGCCTTCCTTCGTGGTTTCCCTGCTTGCACCGGCACGAAGGGCCCGTAGGAGCCTTCCCCCACCCTCGTATCCTTTCCCTTCTGGGTCCAGTCGTAAGGTCCTCAGAAGCCTGGTTGACCTTCTACCTGCACCGTTGTCACTGCCTGATCGAAAATCCTCTAAGCAAGTTTTTTCTCATGAGATTGCTCTCTGAGGGAAGGGAAATGCTGTGTGCGGTCCGTACCCGCGTCCGCGTCTTTCCTACGGTAGCACTTATTAGCCTCGGTGACCCCTTTTCCTGGCCCTCGCATGGAAGGTCCCGTGACGATCAAATCCTTCTTTTTATCTTTTTCTCTTCTTTATGAGACCTGGTGCAGCCCGTCACCTTAAGGCGCTCCTCCCCGTGAATTTCCTCTTCCTCCCGCTGATCGAAAGACCCTTCCTCGACGCCTATTGTCGACCTGATCGGAAATATAGGGCTTGCAGGAACTGGTTTCTCTGGATTTTTCCCCCCCCCGGTTAAACATCTCTGGATGGCGTTTTCACTAGTCACCGAGGATCGCTTCCCTCCGGGACGTTGATGTTTTGTGAGGATCGCCCTACCTGCAGATCATGTACGAATTAATCAGCGTTCTTTTCTGGTTTCTTCCTTACTTTGTGCACGGGCTTACGAGGGCGCGCAGTGCTTTGGAAACACTCCCTGCATTTTTTTGTCCCCCTGGGCCCCTCGGAACTCCTCACGCGAACGACTCCCCTGAAATCAATGGTGCACTTCCCTGTAGAACCCTCCTCACCCTGGCGGTGGAATGCAAAGGTGTCCCTGCATTTTTAGCGTGCGGAAACTTCTACGGCAATCCGGAAGCGCCGGCGTTTTTTGAACCTATTTTTATCGTAGTCAGTTTTTCTTCCCTTGTATCTCGTTTAAATAGGACCCTCCTAGTGCGCGGAGGACTTTCGGCTTCCCGCGCTGAGACTTGCTCTCTTTGCGCGGGCCCTAGGGTCAATCTTTTCGAAGAGTTTTGATCCCGGAATTCTTCATTTCTCCGGCTAGAATCTTCCCCCTCTTTCTGAGCAAATTTTGGCCTTTTTTGATGCTTCTCTTCTTCTCGCCGCGCCCTTACGCTCAGACACTTATTTTTTGATGCGCGATTTTTCTTTTCGGTCTCCCTGTTCCAGTGGAGCAGCAAAACGGTGAAGGGGCCTGCCCCCCTTATGCTTGGTGCCCTTGCTTTTGAGACTCTTTTTCTAGGTTGTTTTACCTCCTTTTTTCTTCCGCCTACTATTTGTTTTCCGGCAGAGTGAGTACGCTTGAAGACGGTTTTTTAGGACTGTATTTTTCCCTGCCTGAGCGGTCCACTCGCGTTTCCCCTTCCGCATTTGAGTTGCCAGAAGCCCTCGAAAGAGGCCTCTTTGACCTTTTTTCAGTATTCCGCGGGATCGGCAGGCTCCGGCCCTGGCCGGAACCGTTTGACGTCGTTCTCCTCATACCACATCTCCAGGTAGTCTGACCGAGATTATCCCAGCCATGTTGCAAGGTTTTTCTGTCTCTGGTCGGCTTTCCCGAAACTTAGGCGCCATATCCTGCTTCCGTTTGTTCTGACCCTTTTTTTTCCGGGACCGATGGACGAGTCCCTGTTTTAACTTCCTATTAGAGTCTGTGTTTGACGCGCTCTTGGCACCATTCTCTCCTTCTAAGGGTTTTTTTTTTTTTTTTCTTGGCGTTCGAATATAATGCCCTTTTTTTCTTTAGCGCCGTTTATCTTGTTGTGGCCCTGGGACGGTTGATGCTTCATGGACGGCGACTTCCCCTTTTCTAGCCGCCAGAAATCTACTCCGGCTTCACACGTCTCCCTAGAGGTTTTTTTTCTTCCACCAATCGCGGATTCTTGCCATGCCTCCTCTCCGGTCGGTCCGCGCTCTAGCATGTTTGCGCGCAAATGGCTTTCTTCCTCTTTCCCTAGGACTTCCTGGTTTTGCCAGAGTTGTCTCCTCAGGGCCGATAGGACTTTGCTGACGCCAGTTGAAGATCCCGTCATGGTGTTATCACCAGACATCCCCGGGCCATTTTTCCTCGTTTCGTTTTTTTTTCTTTCCGCCGAGGCAGCATGGCCCTTGACGATTTCTTGGACATCGACCTCCTTAGCTTGTCCCTTACAGAGCAAAACTCATCCGACGCTGCGGCCTCCTCGGGTCAGCAGGCGCGTCCCTTTGATTTTTCTTTTTCCTCACTCAGATGCGCAAGCCGTGGAACGTCCGCCTCTCCCACCCCCCCTGAAGTTTCCCGTCACGGCAGTCAACCCTCATTCGCATTGAGCCGCTATCCCACTTTTTGTTGAACTCCTGGTGTTTTTTTTTTCACTCCTCACACTACTGGAATGCTTTGATCGTTTTCCAAGCTCCGTCCACCGGGGTCCACCAATGGCAGCGACACGAAACGGTTAAGTTCCCTCCCCTTCCACTCCGTTGTCATCCTCCGTTTGTTGTTGCGTTTTTTGGGGACCCGGTTCCTCTCCCCGTTTCGATGTTTTCCTCGGCATTTACGGGCGTTCCTTCCCCCCTTGGAACCCGTGCAAATACGGCGGAAACGTAACGACCCTGCACCTCGACTTTCCCCCATCCGTTTTGGTTGATATCCTTCTCCTTAATCAGCTCTTTTCGTTGGATCCTCCCTTTAGCCATTTTTTCTGTTTTCGGACGCGTAAAACCCCCCTGTATTTTTAGCCGTTTCCGCGGCTGATGACAATATCGGGTCTTTTTCTGACTTCAGAGTTCGGTCGTTCTGGTCGGATGCGTTCCACCGTCCCTTTCCTTCCCCTTTATTGATAGGAGGGGAAAGCAGCGCTCCTTTTTAGTTTTTTTTGAGGTATTGGTGATTTTTCGCGGTCTGGTAACATCTGCTCCCCGAGCGTCGTATGCGGCCCTTCTTGTCCTTGCGTCTGATTCGGCGGCGATCTTGATTTCCGCAAATGGCGCCGCCCCACAAATCCCCTTGCGGAATGCGTTCTTTCCGCGGATCCTTGTTTTCGCGAGATTTTGTCGAGGAATCCTCCTGTCCGGAGCGCCGAGTGGGGTGGGCGATCATCGTTCGTCACGGCTCCCTAGCAAACGCGGAACAACATGACGATCCCCATTGTACTTTTCTTCTGTCTAATTGGGTTCTTTCTTATCCTTCTCAGGATTTTTTCATATTTCCCTTATTTAGCCAGTGATCTTTGCAGCATCGCGCGTTTCAACTGTGCATCTTCGTCCACTTCCCAACTCCAGACGGCATATTCTCATCCAGCGTTCTTGCCCCTCTTCCAGACACACGGACTGCTGCAACCTTCTTCCTTCCTCTGGAAATTTGATTTTCCGGGCTCACTTGTCTGTCGGGCGTTCCCCGTAGGCGTAGTTCACGGCAACTTGCCAGGGCAGGCCGCCGGCCGAGCTTTCACTTAGAGCCCTTCCGTATTTTCCCCTCGTTTTTTTGGTTGAAATCAAATTTCGCTTTATCACGCGATTTGGTTCGTCCTTGGGAACTGTCTGCGTTTCGGCTTTCTTTCCGAGAACACCCGAATCGTTAAGCGTACTCGGGGGAAAAACACTAGTTGTTCGCGAACTGACCCGCAAATCGGCGTCTTGCAATCGTCCCCGAGGAACGCCTAGGCCGGTTTCTGTTTTGATCATGCCGCAGACAAAACCCTGATCAGCTGTCCTTCGACCGCGAGGTCTGCTTTCAGGGATTCCGGCGGCAGGACCACGGACCCGCAATGATCGTCCTGATCCTGATGACCTCGCCGTCATTCAATTCGGGATCAAATCATCTGCGTCTTGAAGCTTTCAGAGAAAAGATGCCTCTTCCGCTTCAATCAAAGGTCTCAGCGCTTGATGCGGGTTCTTTTTTTCAAGATTTCATTCGACGAGACATAATGTGCGGGCGCTTCCCCTCCCTAGGTGGATTGTTTTTAACCCTTCCCTCTTAGATGCTTGAGCAACCGTGCACAACAACCGTGCCTTCCAGTTCTGATTGAGCATGTTCTGATTTGTGTTCGACGTCGTCGGTTGTTTCACTTTATGCGCGGCGTTGATTTTCCCCCCCTCCTGGCGCTCGTAGCAGGCAGCCAGGCGTCCCTTCCCGCCGCATGAGGACCAGCTGCTGTTGTCGTGCTTCTCCGTGCCGCACGCCCCCAGCCCTTGGGAAAGTTTCCTCCGGTATAGCCCGAGGTTCCCCTCCGTCCCCCAAGCCCCCCTTTGTGCGTCGCCGCAGCCAGTAGTCAACTCGAAGGCCCGATATCCAAGTCCTGCTTTTTTTCCAGATTTTTTTCTTAAGCCCGAGGTCGTGGTCCTAACGGTCCTGGCCGAGGTGGGGTTTTCACGCATCACTGGTTTTTTTTTGTTTTTTTTTCTGTGCAAAACGCTGCACCATGCGGAAGAATGTAAGGCCTGCAGGATTGATCTTTTCGGAGCCGTAGGTGTCGCACGAAGGTTTTACGTTTCTTACCTCGTCCCCTTGAGCGTCCAGTCGGTTTCGCTCCCCACCATGTCCTGCCCGCAGATGCAAATATCCTCGTTTGTTTTTGACTTCGCTCTGCTTTCAGGACATGAGTGTTGCGGTCGCCGTAGACCCCTTCACTGATGACGGTTCGCCCCCACTGTGAAGTAGACTGGTTTTTTCGTCACGGCCCGCATTTGCCGGTGGAGCAGATTCCTCCTCAGACCGTACGGATTACAGACAGGGCGTTTTCCCCTTCCTTGCACCTGAAGTTCCAGCGACGTCTCTTCCCTCCGGCAGCAGACTTAGCTTTTTTTTTTCGTTGCAGGTCGCCGCTCAAAAGCACCCTCGGACTTTTCTAGTATGGGATTATCGATTTTTGTTCCCGCTGTGGCGCACCGGGCTGAAGCTTCGCCCGCACCGGTTTCTGTTTTTTCCTTTCCCCTCGGGATCCGCCAACCTTGGAACTTATTGGACAGAGTAGCGCTTGATGTGGCCTCCTTGCTGGCCATGCTAGATGCGGCGCCCGGTGCTGTTGTCTGTAGCCTGCTGCAACTTTGTCCCTTCCGATACACCAGAAAAGTGCTTTCCCCCCCCCGCGCCTGCCAAGCTCCCACTTCATGATTTGGCGGTGGTTGCATCCCGGTTTCGAGCATGCTTGCGAGGTGGGCCGACCTTTTTTTTTCGCGCGCGGTGCAAAACATTATCGTCATGTTTGAGCTTTCCTAAAGCGGCATCCCCAGCGTTTTTCTTGTCAAGCGTTCCTTCGGCACTGGCGCTCCGTGCCGACGCCATCGCTCGTTCTTGCAGCCTTTCTTCCTTGAACCCGAATGAATCTTCGGTGCTAGATCTGATGAGGAAGATTCCTGTTTCTTTTGTGATTTGCCGGTGGCGGATTCGCAGGTCCCCGAGGCACGCGTTTCGCTAGGCATTCTTCTTCGATTGTTTGTGCTGCGGCAAGCTCCTGCCACAGTAGAAGGAGCGGTACCTTCTGCTTCCCGATGTTCTTGCGGCCCCCATTTCTGCGTTTCTGAGCTTAGCTCGCCCCCCCCTTTTTAACGAGCTGTCCGCTATCTGGGTCTACTTTTTCTGAGTTCCTCTCCTTCCCTTAACCAGTCCGGTTCAAATTCTTCTTCTCTCACCTCCGCTTTTCTCCTACTCTTTATTTTTTTTCTCCGCAAAGCATGACCGAGAAGGCGGTCACTCTTAAGCCCTTCGGGCTGTGAAGGGCTTCTTTTGCACTTTTGATAACTTGAAGACCTTCTGCTCCTTTTTTCTTCGAAACCCTTCCGCTTCTTGCGGAAAATTTGAGACTGTTGCCGTCTCTTTTAGAGATCCGTCGGTGTGCCTGAAAGCTGACCTTTTCTTTTCGGCCTAGGACCTTCCCCTATCCTTTTCCCTTCCCGCGAAGCCTCGGTGACACTCTGATCCGCCGAATGTTCCTCAAATTAGGCCCGGCACTTTTCTTTCTCTTGTTTTCTCCCTTTGCTTAGATCAGTCGTTCCGATGGGCCTATTTTTTCGTTGCTCTGCATGACGGTGGCTACGACGCTTGTCTAAATCTCCTCCCTGCGACAACGGCGTGTACGGATCGGAGTTCATCTCGGAGTTCTCATGGCCCTCTTTTTCGTTTCGGCGATGTTTGCTGGCCCCGGTTCTCTTCCTCCCTATAGTCCCGCGAAAGCGAACGGTTCGGTTCGAAGGGCAGAATCCGAATCCTTCAATTTCTTCCTTCATTGTCGGACCTCTTTGCCCTTGACCATGCCATACACCGGGGTTCCCCTTTCTACTTTCGTGACGCGGATTTCGAGGCAGAATCCGATTCTTTGGGATGCTCCCTGCTGTTCCTCCTTTTAACCCCTTCTTGAAACCTCTACATCTCCGCCCGATGCAGTGAAGCAGCTTTTTTGCCCTCGCTTCCTTTCTTCCTCCCTGGAGATTGACGGCGTCGAAACCCAACTATACCCTGAAACGTGATGGATTAAGCCGTTCGCCCCTCCCCTCTTCTTTTTTTTTTCGCCTTCAAACTTGACGTATTAAACCCCTCGAGTGTCGTTAAGTCACTCCGGCTGGGAATTTTGTTTGCCCTGTTATTTCCGTAAGGGGCACCGTCAGGCGCTGCCTTGAAGAGTTGCACCGAGGTTCATAGGAATTCCCTCACTTGGTTTGGTGTGAGAGAGTCCATGAGTCCACACGTTCCCCTCTAAAAAAGGTTTCGAATGGTCGCTCGTTCACCCTGGTTAAGGGAGGGCCACGGGCCCCCTAACCAAGGAATCAGGTTAGTAACGCCCCTGCAAACGACCTTTCTGGTTTCTTTTTCTTTCTTTACGCAAGCGACACTCAGCGATTTTGGCGCCGGATTTACTTTCAATAATTTAGGTCTTCGATTTTTCCTACCGCGTCAAAAGTGTTTCTGTTTGAAGCTTCTCGAGTTGGTCCTTTTTTCCCATATGTCGGAGGACTCTCTTCGTCGGAGAAGTTCTTTCGATCCTTACCCACAGAGGAATGGTCGTCCGCCGCTTCTCGTCGGCAGATGTTATTTCGGTCTCTCCGACAATGCTTTTCGTACGACATGGACCGGGGATGTTCTTACGACTGGTAGATTGAAGGAAGCCCCTTTTTTCGGAGTCGTATGACAATTAGGATAGGCTCGTTTTTTGGCGCTTTCTTGGGGACCATATTGTATTGCTCCTCCCTCCCTCTTTGCGCCGCAAACAATAGCTCGCTCGGATATAGTTTTAGTTTTCTGCGAGATTGTGTGGCTATCAGATCCGGACTCTCTTTATCCTTCTTTCTGATTTCTTTTTAGGGTTTCTATCACGTCACGCCGTCTGCCATCCCCTTTCAAACTTTCCGACTCCACTCGGAGAGAAGGAATTTGCCAGATTTCTATCGACCCTTCTTCAGGGTTGCATATTTCTGAGCCCAGGTCGTTTACTCCTCAGCTCTTCATCCGAGCCGAGGCTCGGCCATGTTTTTTTGTTAACCTTTTTTCCCCCCGGAAGTCTGCTCTTCTGTGAAGCCTTCTGTCTTTCCTTTTCTCCTCTTCCTCCCTGAACTCTCGGAAGCCTTGCAACCCTTTCTTCTCCCCCCCTCCCCCTTAAGATTGTTTGATACTACTGTTTTCCTGTCGCGTTGATCCGTTTAGTCTTTTTTTCCCCCTTCCCCAGGCCAGGGGAACTTGCTGCGGCCTTGAACGATGGTAGTCTTTCTTTTGTTAATCGGCCGATGGCTTAGTTTCAAATCCGCGGATATCAGCTGCTGGCTCCATTTTCGGGACTCCGTTCTGTTCCTCGGCAGATAGTAATCACTCCTTGCCCCATTATCGACCTTCCCAGCGGTCAACCGCTATTTCCGAGCGAACTCGTCACGCTTCTCAGAACACCAGCGGAAGGCCTTGACTATTCGGTCTGAGGTTTTTTAATTCCGCAGGCCCAAAAAATTCTCTCCTTCCTCTTTTTGCAGTCTCCCCCCGCTCCTACGCTTTAAGAGAGGGTCCCCCAATCAAGGCCTTTTTCAATCCCCCCTACCGGCCTCCCCCCTCTTTTTTGAATCTTTTCTAAGCGTAGGACTCTTTTAGG
>Ga0179593_1648015_pt1:12500-15080 | contig 15080 bp, 23 predicted proteins | sample CZODoug2_1_08_16_FD_185931 | JGI IMG/M metagenome (GOLD analysis project Ga0179593, IMG submission 185931) | Vadose zone soil fungal communities from Angelo Coast Range Reserve, California, USA - CZODoug2_1_08_16fungal (PacBio error correction) | ecosystem: Environmental >... | reverse complement strand
CTCCTTAAAAAAGTCCTCTTTCTCCTTTTGACTTTTTTGGCTGGACTCCTCAAGCCGTTTCCGACCAGGCCTGACTGGAACGCCAAACCCCCCTGAGGAACAACCTGTTTTCTCCCCTCCTTCCCAAGAGGTCCTCCCCCTTTTCTCCGTCAGCTCTGTTTGAGCCGGGGCGCGGCCCCCTTTTCGGCCCAATGTTTTCATCAGCCCGACTTTTTTTTTTTTTGCGTCAACTCAGGGGTTTCCCCAATTCCCCCCCCTTGAAATTCCCCCCCTCCCTCCCCTTTGCAACTCTTTTGTTTTTCCACCGCCCCAAACTCTAAGGAGCATGATTTTTTTCTCCCCTATGCACATTTCTTCCTCCTTCCATTACCCTGGCGCCCTTGCAAAAGAGTGTTTTTTCTTTTCTTTTCGGCGGTTCGAGACTTCCCAGAAGATAGTTGAGCCGACTTTTTCCGCGCCGAACCCTCCCTATCCCCTTTTCTGGGTCCCCCCTTTTTCCTTTTTTCGGCTCTTCTGCCCGTATGGAGAGCGGTGGCATATTTTTTCAGTCACTTCGACGGTCAAACGCGGCTCTCTTCTTTCACTTTTTTGACTTTTCGAGAGAATAGTCAAAAATGAGTGGTTTTCCTCTTTCGGCTTCCTCAGAAGCTTCCTCACCCTTTGTGGAAGACACATCCCCTTATCGACATTAGGCAGGTCCCTTCAGAAGATTCTTTTTTCAGTGTGAATGCTTGTCCCCTGCCCCCCTTCCTTTCCGGGAATCCTCGTGGTTTTTCTTTGTTCCACAAATCCTCTCTTTCTGAGAGAGAGTTGGTGGACCCTCCCTTTTTGGAATTCGGCGGCCCTTCCTTCCCGAAACCTTCCTGCCAAATTTTCCCCCCCCCCCTTCCTCTTTTAACTGAGGGAGTTGCCCCTTTTCTTTTCCTTCGACTGTGGCGCGATTGTATTCGCCTTTGCTTCTGAACAATCGCGCTGTTGCCCCCCCCCCCCCCCCCCCCCCCCCCCTCCCCCCCCCTGGAAAGTTGAACCCCCTCCTTTTGACGATGAGTTCCCCCTTTCCCTCCATTGCCGATTTTTTCCCCCCTGTCTAGCCTGTAATTTCCTTTTTGGTGAAAGCCTATATGCAACAGCTATAAGAAGAGACCCCGGCCACACAAAAGGCTTTCTCTCCCCCCCTCCTAGAGCTATTCCCTTTTTGAAGCGACACCGGCCCCCCCCCCCCACTTTCTAGTAGATGTCCCTCTAAAGAATAAGAAGCTATTCCCCTCCCCCCCCCAAATAGTTGCCCCTTTTTTCCGCCCCCCAGCTGGTTTCCCTCCTCTCCCTCATTGTCAATTCCTGTCCGCGCCTGAGGACTCAGGATGGTGTTTTTGCCAGATGTGAACTTCTCTGGATCGAGTATTTTTCCCCCCCCCCACATCCCTTGTTTGATTGCGCCTTTGGAGGGTTGAACTTCTTTCGAGTGCAGGAATGATTACTTCCTAGTGAAAGTGTTTCTTCCTTTCCCTTTCACCGAACTCCCCCCCTGTGAAGGAACAACGAGAGAAGCATAGCCTTTCCTAAATATTCAGGACGGCCCCCGGTTAGGAACCATCCGCTCTCGGAGCTTTACGGGTGGAGCCTTTTTTGGGCATGATTGAGTTACGGGGATTCCTTCTTTTTTTTTCCCTCTCAGAAGGACCATTTCTTACGGAGGAACCCTCGCGCAATCGCATTTCAGGTCAAACTTTTTCTGACGACTTCCATTTGCTCTAAAGGAGCCAGAGGATAAAAGACGATCCCCCCTTTCCATAGGATATCTCCTTTTTTCTTTTTCTTGAATACCCGGAGCTCCCCCTCGAGCGCCACTTGCCGCGTGCGACTGAGGGAACGTGCGCCCCTTCCCCCTCTGAGAGCGCTATCCTTTTCTTTTCTCCCCTTCGCGTCCTGCTGCCGCGCTTTTTCGTCCGCAGCGGAAGGTAACGCCTTTCCCCCCCGGTAGTGGCCTTTTCCTCTGCTGTCTCCTTCCCTGTCCGAATCATTCTCGCACGGCAGCTTACGAACTGGATGAAGACGGACATCCTTTTCCCCTATGGCTCCCCCCCCGTGTTCACCCTTCCCCTTATATCCGGCTGTCACGAATGCTCCAATCGTTGGCCGTTACTCTTTAGGGAATTGAAAGACCCCCTATTCACTTTTCTAGGACATTTCGCTCCACTTCCCCTTGAACTTTTCCTCCCTCCTCCGTCGTTTGTTGGCGTCTATAATCCGAGGATATTGATGAATGTCGAACAAAATTCCCCTCCCCCCCTTCCCTGAAGCGTGTTAACCATGCCGTCCCCATGGCGACTCGGGAATAAATAGACGGGGTTCCCCTCTTTTTCTTCACCCCTAGCTACGAAGTTCCCCTTCTTTTCTTCTACAGTTCCGAAAAAATCTCCAGGTCCGTCTCTTCATCTCGCCATATTTCAGCTCCCACTCTTTTTTTCCCCCCTGCCAATCATGGGATTCTCAGTCTTTACACACGGTCGAAACGAGGACGACTTTTTCACTAGGAAGAGATAAAAGGCCTCTCCCTTCACCTCAAGGCTAAGCCCATTC
>Ga0179593_1648015_pt1:0-10000 | contig 15080 bp, 23 predicted proteins | sample CZODoug2_1_08_16_FD_185931 | JGI IMG/M metagenome (GOLD analysis project Ga0179593, IMG submission 185931) | Vadose zone soil fungal communities from Angelo Coast Range Reserve, California, USA - CZODoug2_1_08_16fungal (PacBio error correction) | ecosystem: Environmental > Terrestrial >... | reverse complement strand
AACGACAGTATACCCCCCCCTTTGATCCCCCCCTGATTCTGTTACATGGCCTCCTCCTTTCCCAATCCTAGAAACGCGACCAGCGGGTCCTCTCTTTCGGCAAATGGGATGGAAGAGTGTTTTTTCCCCTGCTTTAAATGGCCGACGTTTTTTTCCCCCTCCTTCCCCGGAGATCCCCCTTTTTCCCCGACCCCCATTTGATTCAAGAATATATCCCTAACGTCATCCTTCCCCTTTATAATGTGAGGAGACTTGCCGAGAATATCATATAACTTTTTCCCTCCCCCCCCATTGTTTTTTTTTTTATCTTTCCGATCCCTTAAGCCCGCTTTCTCAAACCCCCCCCCCCCCCCCCCCCCCGCTTTGCAGGACTTGACCTCCTCTTTTTCCAATTGAAGCTCCCCCTTTCCGAATACCAATTCAATGGACTTCGGAGTTACGCAAGCAGACCTTTCCCCCCTCTTCCCGCTTTCCGCTTTTCTCACCAAGACTGCCGGTCGTTTTTAAGGCTTCGCGAAGATTCCTTTTTCTAAGAGATTACCCCCCCCTTCCCCCCTGGAGAACATTTTTCCCTTACTTTTTTCAGAGAAGGCCGGAAGACCCTTTTGACGAATCTAACTCGCCGAGTTCTTCTTAATCAGGATAGCAACCAACGTGATGTACGGCCTCGTTCGAATAGAATTGCCAAGTCTCCGCGAAGAATTTTTCCCCCCTGGAGAATTCTTCCCTTATACTGGGTCCCCCCCGAAACATCGGAAAAGTCCCCTTGCAAAAGAAAAACAAGGCGGGGAACTCTAGAAAGATGGTTCCCTAAGACCGCCTAAAGAGAAAGGGAACTTCCCCCTTAGATTCTCTTCCTCTTTTCCTACAGTGAACAGGCGCCTTCCCTTTTCGGCGAGACTGTTCCCCAGACAATAAGCCCGCCTTGTTGCTGCCGGCACCACCTGGCCCTAATCTTTTTGGTTTCAAAAGGTTTAAAGCCTACTTCCTTCGGGAGTTCCTATGGAAACGCCTTATTGTGGGAAGTCATCTCTTGGAGACCCCCGGGCGAGAACTCCAACCCTTCATCAGCCCGAATCTGGGTCTTTTGTTCAGACTGCAGCCTTTGTAAGTTTTTTCTGCACTCCCCTCCCTCCTTACTCTCCCCGCCGACAACGGCGCACAGAAGAAACCACTGTCCTTCTGCTCTTCGCCAATTTTCCGTAGCATCCCAGCGGCCCCTTGGGACTATGGAAGCCGCTTGGGACTCCTTCTCGAGTCGGATTTGTCGATCCCCCTTTGGACCGCAGTTTTTTTCCCGCGGAAACAGAAGGATCTTTCTCTTTGGTCTGCCAGGGTCACACTTTTTTTTTTCTTAGGAGTAGCCGTGTCGAGTTTTCTCTTATTCTTCCGGCGACTCCCTAATCCACGGTCAAACGCGTCCTGCTCTCTGGGGAATTTGGTGCTGCGTCAAATAGTACAATTTTTTTTTTTCACCTGACGGTGTCTTTTTTCAGTCTTAGCCTTTTCCCCCACGCAGCAAACCTTTAGCTGGACGTGCATACTCCCCTCCGGTGAATCGCCGTCCCTTTTTCGAAGAAAGATGCCGGGTGTTTATTGCTCGGCAAAGCGATGGAATTGCTCACTCGCCATCAAGGTCGAGATAGCCCCTTAGTCCCAAATCTCCTTTTTTCTTTTCTTCCCCCCCCTTACCTAAGTGTGTTGTTTTTGAGTGAGTGCCCTTCCCCCCTCCACAAAGACACGCCCTCGCCCTGTTCGCCCCAATCACTGGCCAACCTCCTCTTCTTTTCCCTCACCACGGCACGGGTGACGTGCTCCCCCTCGTTTTTTTTTTCTTCTCTTCGGCCCTTTTCGGTACATCCCTTTTATCCCCTTTTTTGCCTTTCCTTGAAAGTCTCCGTGAAAAAAGCTTTCGTTGCCCCTCGTTCTTGCCCCCCCTCCCCCTTGCCAAAAAAATCTAGACTCAGCACGCGTATTTGAATTTTTTCTGAAGAAATATTAGACTGAAGAATCCTCCCTTCCCCCTTGGTGCAAAATCCCCCCCTCCTTTTTTTGCAACCCCAATCCCCCCCCTGGCCCCCCCTAAGAGCCCCCCCCCCCCCCCCCCACCACACCCCCCCAACAAGACTACCGCTCCCTTCCTTCCTGACCCCGCCTATGTCACAAAACTCCGAAGGAACAGAAAGAAGATCCTTCTCCCAACGCTTCCCCTCATCCGTCCCCCACGGGCTCCCCTTCTCCCGCGCACGGTCGTAGAGACTAATTGTTCCCCCCTCCCACCTTTTTCCTTTTTTCTCCTGTTGGCGGTCTGCTCCCTCTGCTGCAATTTAGAGTAGTCCCGGCCGGTTTCTATTGATGTCTCCCTCCCCGCCAAACGGAGTTCACGCAGTCGAACCCCTTTTGGTGATAGAACATTTTCCCTTTGTTCGCGCCTGCCCCCCCCCCTTCGAAAGGTTTTTTTTTTTTTTTTGTGTGGTGGTTGGGTCTTTTGGGGTTTTTTTTTTTTTTTTTTTTTGTTTGGGGATAGGTCTTCTGCCCTTTCTCGGTTTTCACGCTTGGCCACTCGCCGCTTCTTCGGGTGGCGAAAAGAGCGGATCTCCTTTTCACTACCCCTTCAGCCGCTCCCGTCCACTGGTAGATGTTACCGTTTTTCCTTTCCGAAAAGCGAACCCTTTTTCCTCCTGGAATCCTACTTTTTCCCGACTTACTTTTGCCTCCTCCTTGGAGGGGCGGCTCGCCCTTGAGAAAGCGCCCAAAAAAATGAGACCATTTTCCGTTTACAGAAGAAAGGATCCTTCTCTCTGTTTTGTCCTGGCCTTCGTCCCCATTCGGTCCTGACACTTTCCCGAGCCGAGTGGACCCCTCCTGAAAGAGGAAGACGCATTTATTCTCAGACTTCTTTCTCCTGGACTCTTTTTTTTTTTGAGTCTCTTCGCGGTTCCCCCCCTTGATAAGGTCCCTCGACCGACAGGTATTGGCTTTTTCCCGAGATGGCGTTTTGCCGATATGAACTCCTCCTACCCCTTCTGCTTGGTGAATCGATGAAAGAAGACATCAGTCTTTTTCTTCTGGTCGTTCCCCCCATTTCACCTCGGCAAACCGCATAGTTCCTTAATGATTCGCAGAAAATGTTTTTTCTAAAGAGATTGTTCCCTTTCCCGATATTTTGAGGTCGTCCCCGAGCTCCTAAATCTCGAAGGACCTTTTGTTGTGGTTGACAAAGGCTTTTTCTTATTCCAGGGCCTCCCACCCCTTCTAACCCCCCTTCCTTTTTTGTGAATGACTCTCGCTGCGCATTGATCCCCCGTGTCCCTCCCAAGAGGGGGTAAGAATTTCTTTTTTCCCAAAAGGCCCCAGTTAACATATTCCTGTTTCCCCAATAAGCCACCAAACCATTATTCACCAGTCTGATGTTAGAAGAGAGGTCCCCCCCCTTTTATCTAAGTACCCATTTCCTAGAACTTACCGTCCACCTCCTTTGCGGTAGACAGGAGAAAAGAAGAGAAGCCTTTAAGCGTACCCTGAACAGTAGAAAATCCAAGAGAACTCCCCCTTCCGTTCGCAAGTCCTCCTTGTTACCTAGAACATTCTTTTTGCCGAGACCCAGAAAGAAGCCTCTTTCTATGACGGAAGAAGTTCCTCCCCCCTTTCTTAAGCAGCATCCTTGTCCATGGACAAAGCCGTTTAGAGCCAGACCTTGGAGCCGATGTATCCTTTCCCCCCCCCCCAGCCCCCTCATTTCTTCCGAACTTCCCTTCGAGTAGCGTTCTAATTCCGAGTATTAGAAACTACTCTCTTTTTCCCCCGGGAGGTATGTAGAGAGAGGTTTTTCTTCATACCCCCCCCCCCAACTACTCACGTCCCCCGCCACAGCAGCCCCCCCTCCCCTTGAGAGAGGCCTGGTTGTAAAGATATTTTGGCAGAGTTCCTCCCCCTGATAAGCCTACTTTTCTCCCATCGTGAGCATTTTTTTTGAGGGGCTCCCGCCCAACAAAAGGAACTTTTCTCCCCTTCAATGAAGACCTCCCCTTCCTGGAGGGAACATGCCTTTTCCCCTCCGGTGGCTTTTTCACGCCCCCCCCATTTGAAGACCTACTGACCCGATTACCCAAGGGAAATAAGTGCCTCTCCCCCAAATGAGTCCCCGGAGACTTTTTCTGCGTATACTAGGAAATTAGCGATCTCCAGACCCGAACAAAGAAGTCTTCTAAGACAGTACCCATGTTTGAGGACTTTTTACAGATTCTCCGGTACGAGAATTTTCTCACGGAGCCCCCCTTTTCCTCTTTGAGCGTGTACCGTTCTTGTTTTTTCCTCAGAACGTGAAACGGCGGCCTGATTTCCAGGGAGTTGTTGACTTTTTGTATCGCTTTTGTTTTTATTCTTCCGGAATTTAGAAGTGACAGCGCTTTTTCCCCCCGCGGCGCCGATTCTTAGCTTTTGCTGTCGCCTCTGGAGAGAATGAGGGCCCTCTCTGTTACCCCCCGGTCTCGCCCCGAGCAACCTTGCTGGCCTCCCCCCCCTCCCGCCACATTCACCAGGGCAAAACTCCTCCTTTCTTCTTTTCTTGCAGGGAAGACGTGCTGAAAGGGAGAAGTCTTTGGGTTTGAGGAGAGAATTTTCTTTCACCCCCCCCCCAGAAGAAGAAGACAAAGATCCGTGATCCCCGGGATCGCTTAAAAACCCCCCTGAAGAGACCGGTTGTTTTCTCCTTTTCTCTTGAAGTGAGACCCGCTTTTTCTGAATCAGACCATCTCCAGTTCGCTCCATCCGGGCACCTCATTACTCTCACCCGGAAGTCCCTCCAGGTGAACACTTTCCCTTTTCTATTCAGCATATGTTTTTTCTTTTTTTCCTTAAAAGGTGAATCTTTTCCCGCTTCACTCAATCTCCCCTCTTCCTTTTTTTTTTTTTTAGAGACAAAAAGGGGCACCCCCCTCTTTGCCATATTTTTGTTTTCCCCAGCCCAATTATATCTTTTTTCGCGCGGCTTTCCGGTCCTATTTTTTTTCCCCTCATCTGGGTCACCCCCTCCCCCAGCTGCCCAAAGGAGACCCTGCCGACGCGCTTTTCCCCCGGCCGGGAAGCGACCCTCCCCCCCTATCGTTTTCGTTCGATCCCTCCCATGCCCCACCTTTTCCGTTGCCCGGGCCGCCAGTCAAGAAAGCAGGTTTTTGCATGCTACGCCCCTCTTTTTCTCTTTTGCACTTTCGCATGAGAAGCAGGTTGTTTTCGTTATGCGAAACCCCCCCCTTGGAGGAGGAATAGATCCCCCCGGGCCTCTTTCCCGGTATTTTTTTTCCTTCCTCCCGGCAGTGACTCCCCCCTTCCCTAACAAAATTTTTTCTTTCATGAAACATTGGTTTTCCTTTTTTTTTTGGGCCGGTCGCTCCCCCTTCCCTTCTTGAATGCCAGGTCAGAGGGAGGGATGACCGCTACCAATACTGTTCCTCCGCTCGCCCCCCCCCGGGTACCTTTGGAAACCCTTTGGAGGACACACTTTTCCGAGTATGATCCGAGGGGGAGAAACAGAGGTTGCTCAACTTCTGCGTTGGCTTTAATAACGTTTCCGCACGGCACCCGTTCTAGCTACCCCCCCCGACGCGGGAAAGACAGGAAGATGAATCTCCAAAGAGAGGTATTTTCTTGACCGTAGAGAGGAAGAGCACTCCCGTTAAGGGGATCTCTTTCCCAAGACTATCCTGCAACTCTCGCTTACCGGTTTCCTGCATTCTTACGGCTTCCCGATTCCCCAACCCCCTTTTTTTTTTCCCCATCGAAGCGCAACGCTTCGCGAGACTGCAAAGGATTTCACAGGGTCCTGAACTAGAAGGAAAACCAAGCACTTAGAAGGTAGTCCCCTTTTTTTTCGAAGAATTGGAATTTGTGAGATTTCTCTTTTTCATGAGTAAGCTGTCCAGTGATATTTTCCAGCATCCCCCTTGGAGTTTACCCTATTTAAGAGTTCTTCCCCTCCTAGAATATGCTCCCCTACCTCGGCGGTGTTTTGTAGAGAAAAATGGGGACCTGAAGACCCATGATTTTGCAAACGTAAAAACCTTCCCCCCCTTAAGTATATAGGGATTTTCCCCTCTCTTGCACGGGAAGAGTTCCCTCTTTATTCTTCTCTGATTTTCCCCTTGTGCGGAACATTCAGACTGGTAGACCCCTTACTAGATATAATTTTACTCCCTATTGGTTGTGTATGATCGATTCCTGGCATTTTTTCCCGGACCACCCCCCATACGAACTTTATTCTTTGTGAACCATTCCCCCTGAGTTGTTCCCCCACCAGGACCGATAGCCTGGTGTCAGATTGTTAGAAAGAAGATTCCGTCAATGACACCACGTTCGGGCCCCCGGGAAACCACGAGGCCCCGTCCCTGAGGATAGTCAGAACGCCATCTTTCTCCAGCCGAGCCCCCAAAAGAACTTTTTCCCCGACCTAGCGGTGACTTTTCCCATTTCCCTCGGAAAAGAGTCCAGTGCGGCACTATCAACTTTTTTTTTGTCATTGATTACCATATAGAGTGCAGCCTTCTCTCCCCCGTTTTATGGAAAAGAGAGCGCCCCCGTATGAGATCTCTTTGCAGTTTGGCGACTTTCCTCGGACCCCCAGAAGGATCTCATTTTTGTTAGTCATAATGGCCCATTTTGCGCGATTAGTGCCGCCCCCTCCGGGACAGCCCCGACCAACCTTCTGTTGAAGCCCGTCGATGGAACCTCGTGAGAGTCTCTGACAGGATTCCTGGCTTTAGAGGCCCTCCGTGTCCCTACTGGTCTTTTTCGCGGATGAATCAAAAAAGCCCCCGCCGGTCAAGAAGACTCCCCAAAACTCTTCCTCGGAGGGAGGCTTCGACTAACGACCCCCGTCGTACCTTTGGACCACGGCTTTCCCTGTTAATGTGGTTTGTGACAGATGTTTCCCGCGACCCCCTCATTCTGGTCCCAAAATCGTACTGAGATCCTTCGGGTCCCCAGAAGCATTTCCTTTGGACCCCCCTTACATTGGTGTTTTTTTTTTTTTTTTTTTTTTTTTTTTTTTGAAAAAATCGCGCGTCCTCCTCCCCCACCAGGACTCGAAGACTTGGTCGTGGTTTTTCGGCTCGCAGAGCAGATCCAGCTTTTTTTCTGTGCCGAGGGATTTTCCCGAATGTTGGGCCAGTTGTGGCTCTGACGGGGACACTTCCTTTTTTGGCGACCGTTTAACCGAAAGGTATCTTTTTGCAGGGTCTCCTTTTTCTCTCTCCCTTTTTTCTTTTTTTTTCCGGCGAATACTTTCCCGCGTCAAACGCGGTTTTTTTGCTGTCGGACTCCCCCGTTATTCCTAAATCCATAGGGAAAAATGAAGCATGTGCTTCACCCCCTTTTCGCGACGATTGAATTACATCCCCAAAGAGACCCTTATGACCCCCTCAGACATCACCACATATTTTGTCCACCGGGCCCTCCGTCGATGGTCCCTGGGGACTTACTTTGTGACGCGATGGATTTTTTTCCCTAAGATCCCTTCTTTTGAGAGAGTCGGAAAACAAATCTCTGGTCTCTTGTGGTTTCTCGTCTTGCAACGCAGAGAAAGAAGAGAACGGAATTCGTTGATTTTTTTTTTCAGCCGGGGGGGGGTTGGTTGCCCCCCCCCCCCCCGACCAATATGGGAGGGGGGATTTTTTTGGGTGGCAAGTTTTTTCCCTCAGCAAAGGGACTTCAGCACCAATTCCCACCCACCCCCCCAGAGGGGGGGATCCCCCAGGACCTCAGCCCCTTCCTCGCTTACGCCGAGTGCCCCGTTTTCTTTTTGTGGCGGATGTCTCCGTCCCAGCCACCTTTTTTTTTGGCATGCATTTTTCTGCAAACAGCGGCCCCCTTTCCCTTTTTTTTGAGAGGGAAGACTTTCTTTGCAAAGCAAAAAAATTTTTTTCCCCCGGTTACCTTTCCGTCTGCTGCTTTTCCTTTTGTTTTTTCTCGTGAAGAATATCTGGCCCCCTCCCCCGTGCCCCCATCCGAAGCTTTCGCCGAACCCCCACCCTCTTCTACGCAACCCCCGCCAGAATCTGCGCCCCTAAACGAACTGACTTCGTCAGAAGACGCACAAACTTTAAAAACCCCCGTAGTGCAGCCCCCCCCATCCTTTCGAGTTAAAATGACCCCCTCGTTGACCCTTTTTCTCCTCCAGGCGGTTCCGCCCTCCCCTCGAGCCACCCTTTTTTTCTCTAAGACATCCTGAGACTCAGAAGTGTTTTTTCTTCGCGGAATCCTTTGCCGCCTCGATTTATTTCGATGCAAACCTGTTTATGCCCCCAGCACGCCCCCCCTTGGAACGCCTCCAAAATTTTTTCGGTTTCTTGTAGGCCCTCTGAAGAAGGCCCCCTCAAGGATCAATGAAGGAACCCTTGAGGCCCAGGATACTTTTCGGGGCCTCCAGGTAGACCCCCCCGGGGAGACGCACTCAGTATTGGCTTTGGGCAGAGAAAGTCGGCATGATGCGGTCTTTCAGCCTATCCACCGGAATAGAGGACGTCCCCTTCAAACGTTGGGGGAAACCTCTCCTGAAGCAATTTCGGTCGGGAATCTTTTTTCAGGGAGGGGCTAGAAGCCGACTTCCCCCCCCCCTGAGAAACCACACCCCGCCTAAAGAAGATGTCCTCTCTTCTTGCCACAGAATCCCCTTTTCGGAGACAACCCCCCCATAGATCGCCCTCGTCGCCAATTCGATTTAACTTCTCGGAAGGTCTCCCCTGGAGAGCCTTTCCTTCCGAAGCGGCGCTTTGAATTCGAGTTTCCGTTCCCCTTGAGTGACCTCCCCCGAAGGTCCAGATACGAATTTCAAGGAGAAGACTGGCTATGTTTCTGAGTCCTACGAATATCCAGGACCCCAAAGAATAGACTGCCGGTGACCCCGAGTTTTTCAGGATTCTTTTTTTTTTGGTCCGCACAAGAAGGAGTCCTTCTGTCAGGGGAAAAGGCCAGAAAGAACCCCCCCAACAGAGAAGGGTCATTTAAAATGTCACTTTACATGGTAATAACGACTTGTTCATTCTCTTTTTTTTTCTTAGCAAGTAATCACCCCGGAAATCTCTCTCCTCCCCTTTGTTGTTTGTTGACCCTTGCTATTGTTTTCCAGGCTCACTTGAATTCGCTGAATTTTTCTTTCGCTCCTTACATCGGAGCGTCGACCCCAATTACAGCGGATCTCGGGTTTTTCTTTTGTTTCTGGCCAACCTTCCCGCAATCCTCCCTCTTCTCGTCCATTTTCCCTCACAAACGGATCACCCCCTTCCCCCCCCGGCGTCGAGGAGGTTCGATCGGGCCCATTCCGCGCCATTAAGTAGAGCTTTTTAAAGTCCCATCTTGTAGACGTCTTTCAGTCTTCCCTCTTTTCGGACGATTCGCGCCCCCACGACCTTAGTACGCTCCTCTTCCTCAAGTCCCCTTTGCGCCGTCCTTTTTCCCGCCTCGACACTTCCTTTTTTCCGCCGCCCTTTTTCGACGGGGATGAGAAGGATATCCCACCCAAGAAGAGAGAAGGACATGGAAAAGACTCGAGACTCTACAAGGAGAAAAACTGAAGGGAAGAGACTTTTTTTCAGACTCAGACCCGCCAAATTCGTCTCCCGACCCCCCCCCACTGCGCGAATGTTCCCGGCCTTTTCCTGACGATTTTTACTTTTCTACTGAATCCCCAACGCATCCCTTCCGCCGCAGCTTTCCTCCATCACCACCCCCCCATCACACACCCCCCCCCCCCCCCCCCCCAACCCACAAGCGGCCAAACCGGTTTCCTCAGCCCCTTTCTCCCCTTTTTTACCCGCGCCGCCATTGTCAGCGTGAGATTTTTACCGGCGCGACACTTCCTCTCCCCACTTTTTTTCCTGGGCCTTGTCGAATGACTGGGGGCGGCCGCCTTTTCTCTCACCTCCCCCCTGCGCAAAATTGCCACCATCCCAAAGGATTCCTCCTTGACACTGGGAGCCTGAAAATGAGGCATTTCGTTTTCAAGCGA